>Ga0105247_10001210_pt1 | contig 19138 bp, 15 predicted proteins | sample KBSS24metaG_FD_81519 | JGI IMG/M metagenome (GOLD analysis project Ga0105247, IMG submission 81519) | Switchgrass rhizosphere microbial communities from Kellogg Biological Station, Michigan, USA - KBS S2-4 metaG | ecosystem: Host-associated > Plants > Roots > Rhizosphere > Soil | place...
ACGCCCCGGAGCTGCGTCATCACGCGCTCGCCGATGCTCGTCGCGCTGACCTCCTTGTCGCCGGAGTCGATCAGCTCGCGCTCGATCCCGTCGACCACGGCCTCGAGCCGATCGAGCGCGACGGCCCGCTTGTCGCACGCCTTGCGCAGTCCCGACAGGAGCTTCTGCCGGTCGAACGTCTCGCGCCGCCCGTCCTTCTTCACCACCAGCGGGAGCACCTCTTCGACCCGCTCGTACGTGGTGAACCGGCGCGCGCACCCTTCGCACTCGCGGCGTCGCCGCGTCACGTCGCCCGCCGTCGATATGCGTGAGTCGATCACCTTGCTCTCCTGGTGGGCGCAAAAAGGACACTTCATCGGCGCTTTATATGCGGCTCATCGGGCTCATCGGGGCGCGCCGTATCAGCCGTTCGGCTCGATCTTCGAGACCCGGCGGAGGTGGCGCTTGTCGCCGCTGAACGGGGTCGTGAGCCACGTCTTCACGACGTCCCACGCGAGGCCGAAGCCGACGACGCGCCCGCCCAGCGTGAGGACGTTCGAGTCGTTGTGCGCGCGCGCGTACCGCGCGGTGAAGACGTCGGAGCAGTTGACCGCGCGGATCCCGGGGTGCCGGTTCGCGCTCATCGCCATCCCCACGCCCGTGCCGCAGACGAGGATCCCGCGGTCGTACTGGCGCGTCAGGATCCCGCGGACCGCGGCGTGCGCGAAGTCCGGGTAGTCGCACGCCTCGGGGGTGTGCGTCCCGATGTCGAAGACCTCGTAGCCGCCCTCACGGAGCCCCTCGACGAGCTCCTTTTTGAGCTCGAGCCCTCCGTGGTCCGCCGCGAGAACGAGACGCTCCGTCATGATGGGGATCCCCTGGTTCGCCTGGTTCGGCCGGGTCCGCGGTCAGCCCTCGAACCGCGAAAAGAGGAGGGAGCAGTTGGTCCCGCCGAAGCCGAACGAGTTGTTGAGCGCGTGGCGGACCTTCCGCTCGCGCGCCTGATTCGGGACGTAGTCGAGCGGGCACTCGGGGTCGGGGTCGGTCAGGTTGATCGTGGGCGGGACGCGCCCCTCCGCGATCGCGAGGGCGCACACCGCGCTCTCGACCGCGCCGGCCGCGCCGAGGAGGTGCCCCATCATCGACTTGGTCGAGCTCACCCAGAGCTTCTTGTCCGTCGCGTGCGCGCCGAACACCGCGGCGATCGCGCGCGACTCCTCGGCGTCGCCGACCTGCGTCGAGGTGCCGTGCGCGTTGATGTAGTCGACCTCGTCGGCGTTCACCTTCGCGTCGCCGAGCGCCATCTTGATCGCGCGCTGCGCCCCGGCGCCGTTCGGCGCGGGCTGCGTGAGGTGGTGCGCGTCGCTCGACGCGCCGTACCCGGTGATCTCGGCGTAGATCCGCGCGCCGCGCTTCTTCGCGTGGGTGAGCGACTCGAGGATCAAGATCCCGCTCCCCTCGCCGCAGACGAAGCCGTCGCGCCCCTTGTCGAACGGGCGGCTCGCCCCCTTCGGATCGTCGTTGCGCTTCGACAGCGCCAACATCGCCTCGAAGCCGCCGATGCCGACCGGCGTGATCGTCGCCTCGGCCCCGCCCGCGACCATGACCTGCACGCGCCCGCGGCGGATCCACTCGGCCGCTTCGCCGAGCGCGTGCGCGCCGCTCGAGCACGCGCTGGTCGTGCAGTAGCTCGGGCCGCGCAGGCCGTAGGCGATCGACACCTGACCGGCGGCCAGGTTGGCGATGATCCCGGGGATCGAGTACGGGCTGACCTTGGTGGGCCCCTTCTCCATCACGGTCTGCTTCGTCCGCTCGAGCGCGTAGAGGCCGCCGATGCCGACGCCGATGAAGCAGCCGGCCTCGTCGCGCTCCGCCTCGGACAGCTCGAGCTTCGCATCGTTGAACGCGAGGCGCGCCGCGCCGAGGGCGAGCTCGCTGAAGCGATCCATCTCCTTCAGCTTCTTCTTCTCGATGAACCGCGTCGGCTCCCAGCCGGGCACCTCACCTGCGATGCGCACCCGGAACGCGGACGCGTCGAACAGCGTGATCGGGCCGATGCCGCAGACGCCGTCGAGCAGGGCTCGCCACGACTCCTGGGTGCCGATGCCGACGGGAGAAACGAGGCCGATTCCGGTGATGACGACGCGTTCCATGGAAGCGCCCACCTCTTAGTACGGGCTCGCACGCGTGTCCACGCGCGCGAATCCAGGCCAAACGTGCTCTTTTCCGCGCATCGAGTCACGTCTCCTCACGTCCTCGCGCGCGGTGCGCCCGAAGCCGCCGGCTGGCTGCGCCGGACAGTCCGCGGGGCGGATCTCGTCAGCCGCCCGCGGTGCGATCCCGGGCCGCACGGCGACCGCCGGCGCGAGGGGACGGGGAGTGACGGTGACGGTCACGACGGGGAAGTCACGGGGACCGACGCGGCGGCGTCGCGCGTGCGCGTCCCCGGACCGCCATGTCGCTCGGTGTCGTGCCGATGAGCACCGGGCGGACTGGCCGAGCGCGGCGCGAGCGCGCCCCGTACGACGCGGGGCGCGACGCAGGGCGCGACTCGGTGTGCAATCGACAGGCAATCGGTGTGCAAGAGGCGAGATACGATGCGCGCCGACGCGCGGGCGCTCGCTTCTCGAGCGCGCCCGCCGCGGCGGGGCCCTTCGTTCGCCCGGGCGACCGCCGCCGTCGTCGTTTTATTTCTTCGCGTTCTTCTCGATGTACTCGATCGCGTCTTGAACCGTGCGGATCTTCTCGGTGTCCTCGTCGGGGATGTCGATCTCGAACGCCTCCTCGAACGCGAGAACCAGCTCCACGAGCCCGAGCGAGTCGGCACCAAGGTCGTCGATGAACGACGATTCCGGCTTGATGTCCTTCTCGTCGACGTCGAGCTGTTCCTTGATGATCCGCTTCACCTCGCTGGGGATGTCCTGAGCCATGATGGTCGTCCTCGTATCAGAGATGGATTGGCGGGGTCTAGGCCCACCGTGAAAATTCGTTGAGTCTTCGAGCGTCGGCGCACGCGCCTTCGAGGCGTCGCGCATTACATGTGCATTCCCCCGTTCACCCCGAGGACCTGGCCGGTGACGTAGGCGGCCTCGTCGCTCGCGAGGTACACGCACGCTGCGGCGATCTCCTCGGCCTTTCCGGTGCGGCCGAGCGGGATCGTCTTGAGCATCTGCTCCTTGGCGGGGGCGGGGATCGCGTCCGTCATTTCGGTGTCGATGAAGCCGGGGGCGATGCAGTTCACCGTGATGTTGCGCGACGCGTACTCGCGCGCGATGGATTTTGCCGCGCCGATGAGGGCCGCCTTGGTCGCCGCGTACGCCGTTTGCCCGGCGTTGCCCATCTCGCCCACGATGCTCGACATGAAGATGATCCGCCCCTTCTTGGCGCGCATCATCGACTTCGTCACCGCGCGCGCGCTCATGATCGCGCCGCGCAGGTTGGTCGCGACCAGCTTGTCGACGTCCTCGTCCTTGAGGCGCAGGAGCAGGCCGTCGATGGCGATCCCCGCGTTCGCCACGAGGACGTCGATCTTGCCGTGGCGCTTGACCACGTCCTCGACCGCCGCGTCCACCGCCGCCGTGCTCGCGACGTCGAAGCCGATGATCTCCGCCTTACCGCCGGCCGCGACGATCGCGTCGACGGCCTCCTTCGCGGCGGCCTCGCCGCGCACGTAATTCACGAGCACCGTCGCGCCCTGCGCGCCGAGCGCCACGGCGCAGGCGCGCCCGATGCCGCGCGAGCCACCCGTGACGAGCGCCACCTTGCCGTCGAGTCGGAACATCCGGACGATCTCCTCGCTGTGCCGTCTGCTGCTCTCTTCGTTCTTGCTTGCCTTCTCGTGTCCGTCGCTCGCTCGTCGGCCGCCGCGACCGGGCGCCGCGCGGGCTCGAGGCGGGCCGCGGTTCTACGACGCCAGGGCGTGAACGTCCACGCCGATCGCGACGTCAACCATCGAGAAACGAGCCGACCTGGTCGATCGCGGCGCGGTCGTTGACGCTCAGCACCTTGATCTCCTTCGCGATGCGCTTCGTGAGGCCGGCGAGGACCTTCCCGGGGCCGATCTCGAGGGCGAGCGTGACGCCGCGCTCCTGCATCGCGCGGACCGAGTCCTCCCAGAGGACCGCGCCGTCGACCTGGCGCACGAGGAGGTCCTTCACCCGCGACGCGTCGGCGTTCGGCTGCGCGTCGACGTTGGCTACGACGGGGAAGGCGAGGCTCGCGATCGGCACGTCGTGGAGGCGCGCCTCGAGCGCGCGCGCCGCCGGAGCCATGAGCGCGCAGTGGAAGGGCGCGCTCACCTTCAGCGCGACGCCCTTCCCCTTGTTCTCGGCGGCGAGATCGCGGGCGCGGTCGACCGCGGCGGTCTCGCCGGCGATGACCACCTGGCCCGGCGCGTTGAAGTTCGCGGGGCTCACGAGGCCGGCGCTCGACGCTTCTTTGCAGAGCGCGCGGACCTGATCGGGCGAGAGCCCCATGATCGCGGCCATCGCGCCTTCGCCCGCGGGGACCGCGTCCTGCATCGCCTGGCCGCGCGCGCGGACCAGGCGGACCGCGTCGGTGAGCGTGAGCGCGCCGGCGGCGACGAGCGCCGAGTACTCGCCGAGCGAGTGCCCCGCCGCGAAGCTCGGCGCGGGGAGCGCGGGGTACCTCTCCTTGATGGCGGCGAGGATCGCGCAGCTCGTCGCGACGATCGCCGGCTGCGCGTTCGCGGTGAGAATGAGGTCCGCCTCGGGCCCCTCGAGGACGAGCGCGGAGAGGGGCTCGCCGAGCGCGCCGTCGACCTGATCGAACACCGCGCGCGCCGCCGCGGACGACTCGAGCACGTCCTTCGCCATCCCCACGCTCTGCGATCCCTGACCCGGAAAGAACCACGCGATCGTCATGCGCGCGCCGATTACTCCATCGACGCTCGGCGCGCCACAGTCCCGTTGTGCGCGCGTTTCTGCGCGCTTGGCGCAGGTTGTAAAAAAGACGATCGCGCGGCGCGGCGAGCGCACCAACTTGTCGAGATCGACAAGTTGGTGCGGGCCCGTACGAGCGAGGCGATCGACGCGAAATCGCCTCGTCCCGACGACGATCCGGGCGCTCGCGGGGCCGTGGCACGTCGGCTGCTTGGGCGGCCGGCAGAGCGACGCGAGACGCGACGCCGCCCCCGTCCGGGGCAGGGAGAAGACGACATGACGTTGAAACACTCACGAGTGTTCGGAGGCCTTTGTGCCTCGATGGCGAGCATATTCATCATCGCCGCGACGGGCTGCGGCTCGCAGAACAACAGCGATGACGAGGAGTCGCAATCGGCGAGCGCCGCGCCGGTCACCACCGGCGTCCCGGCGCAGATCTCGATCACCGACGGCAGCTCGTCGCTCGCCCTCATCAACGACGGCACCGGTCACCTGGCGACGCAGATGACCTACCCCGACGGCACCATCGACACGCGACAGGTCCCCTCGTCGGGCGGCGGCGCGACGGTCGACCAGACGCAGATGCTCCTCACCGTCACCGATCCGGATCTCGGGACGTCCACGCTGAACGTCCTCGGCGGCACCTACGACGAGGTGAACGACGTCTTCCAGGTGCAGCTCCAGGGGAACGGCGTCACGAACACCGTGACGCTGGCCGGGTTCGGCATGCAGGCCGACTATCAGCAGCTCATGGCCGCGAGCGCGAGCACGTTCGGCAACCTCGGCCCGGCCGGCCTCCACAGCATGGCCGCCGCGCCGCCGCCCGCGGTCGTCGTGGGCTTGCTCGCGAAGATCATCGCCATCTGCACGGCGACCTGGATCGCGTTCGCGGCGTGCGTGGCCATCGCGCTCGCGGCGGCGATCGCCTACTGGTACACGAGCTGCCGCGGCGACGTGAACACCGGCAACCAGATCTGCCTCGCGAGCGGCGGGATCCCCGGCGCGCCGGTCATCGGCCTCATCTGCAGCGTCCCCTGTTTGCCGAAGTGCCCCCCGGCGGGCGGCGCGAAGATCACCGCGGACACGTGCACGGTCCCCGACGCCGGCACCAGCGACGGCGGTTCGACCGACTCCGGCACGACCGACTCCGGCACGACCGACGCCGGCCGGACCGACTCCGGCACGATCGACTCCGGCATCCAGGACGCGGCCCCCGTGGACGCGCGGGTGGGCGACTGATGGTCGCGGCGAGCCGATCGCCGCGCGTCGTGCTGACGTGTTTCCTGGCGCTCGGGCTGATCGGCTCGGCGTGCTCGTCGCGCGACGCAGGGGACGACCCCGCGACGTCGCGCGTCGAGCAACCCGCGAAGGCGCCGGGCGACAAGAGCGACTGCTTCCCGTCGTGCAAGCAGGCCGACCGGATCGATCCGACCGACGCGAACTGCAAGAAGCTCGTCGACGACTTGAAGGTCAACAACCCGAGCGGCTGGGACCCGAAGCTGCCGACCTGCATCGGCTTCAAGGACGACATCAAGGACAAGGCCGGCTGCAACAAGCTGGTCGACTATCCGAACTGGACCGACTGCGTGAACCAGGAAATGCTCGAGTGCACGCGCGGCAAGAAGCCGGGCTTCGGTCCGGTCAAGCTCACGCCGCCGGCCGGCGGGTTCCCGGCGCCGCGCGATCCGCCGAGCGTCACGGACGAGGAGCAGGCCTGCATCACGCAGTGGAAGTGCCCCACGGCGAAGACCAAGTCGTTCACCGTCGCCCTCGACTTCGGCGACGGGGGCTTCACCGACGCGGCGGCGGACGCGGCGCCCGACCTCGACGCCTCGCTGGGCGACGCCGGCTCCCCCCCCGACGCCTCGCCGGACGACGCCTCGCCGGACGACGGCTCTCCCCCCGACGCCTCGCCGGACGACGCCGGGGACGACGCGTGCGCCGACGGCACGTGCGGCGACGCGTGCGCCGACGGCACGTGCGGCGACGCCGGCTGCATGGAAGTCCTCCAGGACGACACGGTGCAGACCGACGCCGCCGCCCTGGTGGCGCGCCCGTCGGCGCGGCCCGTGATGTGATCTTCCTCGACTCCTGGGGCGAGCCGCCGCTGCGCTCGCCCCATCGCCGATGCGATAGACTGCTCGGGATGACGAAGCCCGAGACTCCGCCCGCCGACGCCGCCGAGACTCGCTCGGCCCGTCGGGCGGGGGAGGGCGCGGAGCGCGAGGCGTACGTCCTCCTCGTGAGCTGCGCGACGGGGGTGAGCGTCGTGACCCTCGCCGATCAGGAGACGTTCGTGCTGGGACGCGGCGCGGAGGCCGACGTGGTCGTCGACGACGACTCGGTGTCGCGCCGGCACGCGGTGCTGCGGCTCCGGCCGCGGATGACAGTGGAGGACCTCGGGAGCACGAACGGGAGCACCGCCGACGGCGCGCCCGTCCGGCCCGGGACGCCGGCGCGCATCGGCGTCGGCAGCGTCCTCGAGCTCGGGTCCACGACCATCGTCCTTCACCGGGCGCACGGCTTCGGGGCGGCGATGGCCGAGGCGCGCCCCGCGGCGGTGCGCGCCGCGCGCCCCGACGACGCGCCGGTGGTGTTCGATCCGGCGATGCGCCGCCTCTACGCGCTCCTCGATGTGATCGCGCCGAGCCCGCTCGCGGTGCTCGTCCTCGGCGAGACCGGCGTCGGCAAGGAGGTGTTCGCGAAGGCGCTCCACGAGCGCTCGCTGCGCGCCGGCGCGGCGTTCTTGCAGATCAACTGCGCGGCGCTCCCCGAGTCGATCCTCGAGGCGGAGCTCTTCGGGTTCGAGAAGGGCGCGTTCACCGGCGCGGTCCAGGCGAAGCCCGGGCTCTTCGAGGCGGCGGACGGCGGCACCGTGTTCCTCGACGAGATCGGAGAGCTCCCGCCGACCACGCAGGCGAAGCTCCTTCGCGTCCTCGAGGGGGGCGAGGTGATGCGCCTCGGGAGCGTGAAACCGAAGCACGTCGACGTCCGTTTCGTGTCGGCGACGAACCGCGATTTGAGATCGAGGATCGTTCAGGATCTGTTCCGCGCCGACCTCTTCTTCCGTTTGAACGGCGTGAGCGTCACCTTGCCGCCGCTCCGCCAGCGGCCGACCGACATCGTGCCGCTCGCGCGGCTCTTCGCGCGGAGGCTCGCCGAGCGCCTCGAGCGCCCCGAGCCGGCGCTCTCGCCCGACGCGGAGGCCGCCCTCGGCCGCTACGGGTGGCCGGGGAACGTGCGCCAGCTCCGGAACGTCGTCGAGCGCGCCGTCGTCATGGGCGCGGGGGGTGCAATCCAGGAGGAGCACCTCCTCCTCTCCGAGGAGGTCGATCTCCCGGCGAGCCAGCGCCACGACACCGCCCCTCTCGCGCCGGTCAGCTCGTCGTCCAGCGCGCAGCCGCGGTCGACGATGGATCGGCGCGTGACCCGGCCGCCGGCGGTGGGCGCCGTCGACGAGGAGAAGCGGCGGGTCGAGGGCGCGCTCGCGCAGGCCGCCGGGAACCAGAGCCTCGCCGCGCGCCTCCTCGGGATCTCGCGCCAGACGCTCATCAACCGGCTCGACGAGTACGGAATCCCGCGGCCGCGGAAGGGGCGTGAGGTACCCTAGGCGCACGCGGGCGGGCGCCGTGCGCCGTGCTCGCGCGTTGGGAGCGCATGGACCGCAGCGACGACCCGTCGTCCCGATTCGAGGAGGGGAAGCACCGGCTGCTCTTCGAGCTGGGTCACGGCGGGATGGGGACGGTGTACCTCGCCGTCACCCGTGGTCCGGCCGGGTTCCGCAAGCTCACCGTCGTCAAGCACCTGCACGCCGACCTCGCGCGCGATCTGTCGTTCCTCGAGATGTTCCTCGCCGAGGCGCGGCTCACCGCGCGCCTCCACCACCCCAACATCGTCCAGATCCACGGCGTCGGCTTCGACGGCCGCGACTACTTCCTCGAGATGGAGTACCTCGCGGGGCAGTCGCTCGAGGTCCTGTGGCGCGAGGCCGGCGAGCAGGGCGGCATCCCGCTGCCCGACGCGCTCTTCGTCCTGAGCGAGGTCCTGGCGGGCTTGCATTATGCACATGAATTTTGCGAGGGGGGCGAGCCGCTCCACGTCGTGCACCGCGACGTCTCGCCGCACAACGTGTTCGTCACGTACGAGGGATCGGTGCGCCTCCTCGATTTCGGGATCGCGAAGACGCGCGCCGCGACGGTCGCGACGCGCTCGGGGGTCCTGAAGGGGAAGATCGGGTACGCCGCGCCGGAGCAGGCGCGCGGAGGGAGCGTCGATCGGCGCGCGGACGTCTTCGCGGTCGGTGTCCTCTTGTGGCAGGCGATCGCCGGCGCGCGGATGTGGGGCGCGGCGACCGAGGGCGAGATCTACGCGCGCCTCGAGCGCGGCGACATCCCGAAGATCCGGGACGCGCGCCCCGCCGTGCCGGAGGCGCTCGCCTCGATCTGCGCGCGCGCGCTCGCCTACGATCCGGACGACCGCTTCCCCACCGCGCTCGATTTCCAGGCGGCGATCGACGACTACCTGCACGCGACCGGCGCGCGGTCCGGCTCGCGGCGGCTCGCGCAGCTCACGAGCGCGGTCTTCCCGGGCCGGCGCGAGGCGGTGGAGGCGGAGATCGAGGCGGCGCTCGACTCGCCGCTCCCCGGGGTGGACGCCGCGGCGCGCCCGCCCCGCCTCGGCGCGAACGATCCGTTCCCGCTCACGATGAGCCCGTCGTTGAGCCCGATCCGGGGCACGCCCTCGGGGCGGGCGCGGGGACGGGACGCGGCCGACGACGCGACGAGCGCCGAGTCCCCCGCCGCCCTGAGGAGCCGGAGGCTGCCGCCGCGCCGAAGGGCCGCGGCGCGGGGCGCGCTCGGGGTCGGCGCGGCGTTGGCGGCCTTCGCGGCGGCGCTCGCGTCCCGCCGCGCCGCGCCGCGCGTCGATCACCCGTCGCGCGCGCCGGAGTGCCGCGCCGCGCTCGACTGCGCCGGCCCGCCCGACGCGACGATGACGTGCCGCGCCGACGGGCGGTGCGTCCGCATGGACAGCGAGGACTGCTCGGTGCTCGCCAGCGCCGCCGACGTCGCGTCGCGCGACACCGTGTGGCTCGGCGCGATGTTCCCCACGAAGGGCCCGGACGCGGAGGCGTTCGGCGCGGCGTGCGTCAACGCGCTCGACGTCGCGCGGCGCGACTTCGCCGACGTGAGCGGCGGCGCCGGCTCGCAGCGCCGGCGGTTCGCGCTCGTCGCGTGCGACGACAGCGCGGACGCGTCGCGCGCCGCGAAGCACCTCGTCGACGACGTGCGCGCCCCCGCCGTCATCGGCTTTCGCACGAGCAAGGAGGTGATCGACCTCTCGACGTCGATCTTCCTCCCGAGCGCGACGATGGTCGTCGCCACGCTGAACCAGAGCGCGCTCATCACCGACCTCGTGAGCGCCCCCGACCAGCCGCGCCTCGTGTGGCGGACCATCCCGAGCTACGCGCAGTCCGCGCCGCCGGTGGGCGCGATCGTCGGGCAGCTCTTCGAGCCGGAGCTCCGCGGGGCGGGGGTCGTCCTGCCGGGCGCGCCGCTCCGCGTCGCGCTCCTGCGCCTGAGCACCGCGGCGGGGCGCTCGTTCGCCGACGCGATGTTCACGACGCTCCGCTTCAACGGGAAGAGCGCGCTCGAGAACGGCGCCGACTTCCGCGAGTTCACGCTCGGCGATCCGAGCCGGATCGAGAGCAAGGCCGACTACGAGTCGGCGGTGGCCGGGCTGCTCGCGTTCCGCCCGCACGTCGTCGTCTACATGGACGGCGACTACGTGCTCGGGAACGTGCTCGCGCCGCTCGAGGCGAGGTGGCCGGCGAAGGAGCGCTACCGCCCCCGCTACGCGTCGGTCGGCCTCCAGCAGCGCGCGCCGTTCTTCCAGTGGATCGGGAAGCGCCGCGAGCTGCGCCGCCGGTTCCTGAGCGTGCAGCTCCCGTCGTCGCTCATGCCGAACGCGAAGTTCGTCCACCGGTACAACGAGCTGTTCTCGCCGAAGATCACCGACGCGACGGCGCCGGGCGTCGTGTACGACGCGTTCTACGTGGTGGCGTACGCGGCGCACACGCTCGGCGTCGGACCGGTCACGGGCCTCGCGCTCTCGCGCGCGGTGCGCCGCCTCGTCCCGCCGGGCGAGCCGCTCGAGGTCGGCTCGGCCGGCGTCCTCCGCGGGTTCAACCTGCTCGACACGGGGCAGTCGATCGACCTCGCGGGCGCCGGCACGTCGCTCGATTTCGATCTGGCGACCGGCGAGACCAAGTCGGACATGGTCGTCACGTGCATCGACGCCGACGCCACGGGGAACGCCGTCGGCACGCGCGAGTGCGGCGTCGTCTACCACGTCGCCACGAACTCCCTCCAGGGCTCGCGCACCGACCCGTAGCGCGAGCGGCGCCGCGCGCGCCGCCTCCTCCGGCTCTTCGCGACGGCGCTCGTCGGCGCGGCATCGACTCGTCGGCGAGGAGGGGAGAACCGCTCGGGCACTTCGACTCGCCGCGGCGTTGTCGAATTCGACGTCGTGTCGAGTTCGACAGGGGGGCGATGGGCAACCTGCCGAACCGTCTTGCACATCATGGCGGCCCGGCGCGCCCGGCGCGAGCGGTCGACACGTCCCTGGCGCGTCGCGCGGTCGCGCGGTCTCGCCGGCGGAGGTCTCCGATCCGCTGCGCGCCGCCCGCGTTCGTGCTCGCGAGCGCGCCCTCGCGGCGCCGGGCACGAGCGCTCCAAAATACCTCGCATTTAGCTGAATTTCTCGCGTGCGCGAGGGTGGCGTGCGGCTTGCTCAAGGGGCCATCGACGGCGCGCGGAGAGCGCGCCCTCGATCCGCGCCGAAGGAGCCGTCACGCATGGGAAGTCACGCCAAGCTGTTCATCACTGTCGCCGCCACGCTAGCCATGGCGGTCGGCTGTCAACACGAAGCCGGCGACGCCGACGGGACGAGCGAGGGGTCGTTGATGACGGCGCTCTTCGACGACGGCGGCTCGAGCTCCGGGGACGACGGCGGCGGCCCCCTCCCCGGAGCGGACGCCGCTTCGTCCAGCGACTCGGGGTCGGACGGCTCGCCGTCGGGCGACGGCGCGGCGCCGAGCGACCCGGACGGCGGCGCGGGCGACGCGGCGCCCGACGCGTTCCCCTACGACGACTGCCACCCCGATGTGCACGCCGTGAAGCGGAACTTCTACACGGGGGAGATCACGAACCTCGTCACCGGCCGCACCGAGATCGTCCCGCCGAACGCGATGGAGCGCGAGCTCACCTCCACGCCGGAGATCGTCGCCGCGTGCGACCTCACGAACAACATGCTCTCGGAGGCGTCGCCGCAGCACGTCTTCTGGTACGTCGGCTGCAACACCGACGACGCGGTCGTGAACCCGATCCTCCTCCGCCTCGCCGCGAAGTACGAGCCGGAGCCGATCCTTGCAAACTACAAATGCCAGCGCTTCCTGCGCGAGGACCCGATCCCCTGCGGCGTCTGCGACTCGGCGTACTGACGTCGAAGCGCGGGCGCCTCGAGCGCTCGCCGCGGCGGCGTTTCAGATCCGGACGAGCGCGCTGCCCCAGCTCACGCCAGCGCCGAGGGCGCACATGAGCACGGTGTGCCCTTCGCGGATCTTCCCGGAGAGGATGTTCTCGTCGAGGAGGATCGGGATCGACGCGCTCGACGTGTTGCCGACGCGGTCGATGTTGGAGAGGACCTTCTCCTTCGGGTAGTCCGCGCGCTGCGTCACCTGGTCGATGATCCGAAGGTTCGCCTGGTGGGGGACGACCCAGTCGACGTCCGAGTTCTTCAGCCCGGCGACGTCGACGGCGTTCTTGCTTGCAGAGTACAGGTTCTTCACGGCGGCCTTGAAGATGTCCTGGCCCTTCATCTTCACCTTGTTGTCGCGGCGCTCGACGACCTCGTGCGACGAGGGGAGCGCGCTCCCGCCGCCGGGGATCATCAAGGACGTCGCGAGCGACCCGTCGGTGTGGATCTTCGTGGAGAGGATCCCGCGCTCGCCGTCGTCGGCCGGGCCGACCACGACCGCGCCCGCGCCGTCGCCGAACAGGACGCACGTGGTGCGGTCGCTCCAGTCGATGACACGGGACAGGAGCTCCACGCCGATGACGAGGACGTGCCGCGCCGCGCCGGTCCGGATGAAGTTGTCGGCGATCGACAGGCCGAAGATGAAGCCGGCGCACGCGGCCGAGAGGTCGAACGCGGGGCACTGCGGCGCGCCGATCTTCTGCTGCACGAAGACCGCGGTGGCGGGCATCGGCATGTCGGGCGTGACGGTGCCGACGATGATCATGTCGAGCTGGGACGCGGCGATCCCGGCGGCCGCCAGCGCGCGCCGCGCCGCCTCCGCGGCCATGTCGCTCGTGACCATCCCGTCGGGCGCGATGTGCCGCTCGCGGATGCCCGTGCGCTCGCGGATCCACTCGTCCGACGTCTCGACCATCTTCTCGAGGTCGAAGTTCGTCCGCACGATGGGCGGCAGGAAATGGCCGGTCCCCAGGAACCGGCTCTTTGGTGCGTGTGACATGCGGATCCTTCCCGAGCGGCGGATCGCCAGCGCGTCCGCGTCGTCGCGACGACAGCGCTCGGGTGCTCGACGGGTGCTCGAGGCGCCTAGAACTCCGACGGACTACGACTCGCTCTTCTTCTCCGTCACCTGGCGACCCTTGTAGTGGCCACACGAGGCGCACGCGCGATGAGGGACCGAGGGCTCGCCGCAGTTGGTGCAGGCGACGAGCTGAATCGCCTCGACCTTGTCGTGGTTGGCGCGGCGCATGTTGCGCTTGGAACGGCTGGTTCGTCGCTTGGGGACAGCCACGGCGGTTACTCCTTGGTGAGCTTCTTCAGGCGGAGGAGCGGGGCGAGCCGGGGATCGATCCCCTTCGCTTCCGCTGGTTCCTCGGGTTCGGGACTGGGGCTCATACCCGGGCAGTCCTCCGAGCACAAGGGGATCATGGGGATTTCGAGCAAGATCTCGTCACGCACGAGGTCGTCCAGGACGACGGTGTCACCGTCGAACGGCACCACGTCGGCCTCCTCGGCGTTGAACTCGTACTCGTCGCCGCCCTTGCCGCGCTTCGCGTCCTTGCCGTCTTTGGCTTTGCCGTCTTTCGCGTCCTTGCCGTCCTTGGCGTCCTTGACGCGCGGCGCGGGCTTGCCCGGCACCATCAGCACGCTCACCGGCTCGTCGACGTGGACCGTCGCGGGCTCGAGGCACCGCGCGCACGGCGTCGACACGTCGGCGCGGAGGCGCCCGTGGACGACCACGTCGCTGCCGCTCTTCGAGAGCCGGACGTCGAGCTCGCCGTCGGTCCCGGCCGCCGTCACCTCGACGGCGCGCCCTGACGCCTCGAGCCCCTCGAGCGCGCCGCGGAGCCAGGCCGCGCGCACGGGGAACCGGTAGCTCTTACCGGCGGCGTCGAGCTCGGAGACGGGGACGGAGAACTCGTGCGCGCTCATGGGAGCGCGACAACCTAGGCCCTCCGCGCTCGATTGGCAAAGGGGCGGCGTCCAAGACCGCGCGCAGACGATCGCGAACGTCGGCCTGGCGGTGGGCGCGATCGGCGTCGCCGCGGGGGTCGCGCTGTTCGTCTTGAGCCGCGACGAGTCGCCCTCGCCGCGGGCCGCGCTCGTGGCGTCGGCGTCGGGCGCCGCGCTCCGGGGGTCCTGGTGACGCGCGTCGCTTCGCGGCTCGCCGCCGCCCTGGGGACGTGCGCCGCGGCCGCGTGCTCCTACGACTTCCACGCGTTCGACCCGGCCGGCGCGGACGCCGCTCGAGATGTCGTCCGCGTGCGACCCGCTCGGACACGGCCCGTGGCACGCGTCGCGGAGGTCGTCGTACGTGGACCGCGCCTTGGCCCCCTCGACCGTGAACACGGCGAGCCCCGCCACGCCGAGCGCCGCGGCGCCGTAGGCCGTCGGGCGGAGCGCGCTCCCCGACGACGCGGAGCGCGGCGGCGCGGGCGCGGCGGCCGGCGCGGAGCCGAGGTCGCTCGTGATGGTCTTCCGCTCGCCCGACGCGATCAGGATGGTCGTCCGGACCGGCACGCGCCCCGGCGCGCTCGCGACGAGCTCCACCGCGCCCGGGGCGACCGGGATCGGCTCGCTCCACCCTTCGCGCCCGATGGTGTGGGCGTCGACGCGCACGCTCGCCGCCGGATCGGGGTGCGCGATCTGGAGCACGACGAACCCGAGGCGCGACGAGAGCGCGTCGCGCTCGGCCGCCGCCTCGTCGGCGGTGAGCGCGTAGCGGCCGTCGACGGTCGCGGCCTCGCGCGCCTCGAGCGCGGTGCGACCGAGCTCCTCGTACGCGTCGAGCATCGCGCCGGTCTCGCGGAGGCAGCGCGCGACGTAGAGGCGGGTGTTCGGGCTGTTCACGATCGAGAGGGACGCCTGGAGCTCGCGGAGCGCGTCGGCGAACGCGCGCTGGTCGTAGAGCTCCTTCGCGCGCACGAACCGCTTCTGCGCCTGCTCGCGCTCGAGCGCCGACGCGGCCGACGGCGCCGTGCCCGCCGCGAGCGCGAAGGGCGATCCCCCGAGGAGGCACGCTGCCATCAGGAGCGCGCAGGCGGAACGGCGAGCGGCCCTCGAGACGACGTTCAACGCGCGCTCCTCATATGGCCTGGGGGTCGAACGGCGCGCGCGCCTGCGCCGCCGGGTGCGCGGAGTGCGCCGTGGGGGTGGGGGAGCTCGCGGCCGGCGCGCGGGGCCTCGCGTGCGACGAGCGCGGCTTGCGCGGCGCGTCGCGCGGGTCGGAGACGAGCTCGATGTCCACGGGCGGCGAAGGAGGTGAGGCCAGCGTCGAAGACGGCGTGGCCGGCGCGACCGCCGGCGGATCGGATCCATGCGCCGCGTCGTCTCGTGCGGCGACCGGCGCCTCGGGCGCCGCGACGGAGCTCGGCGCCGGGGGCGCCGGCCTCGCGCCAGCCCGGTAGACCGCGAAGAACGCGGCGCCGAGGCACAGCGCGACCATCACCGGGGTCGTCGTTCGGCCGCGCTCGGGCGGCGCCGGCGCGCCGTCGTCGCGCCGGTAGGGGCGCGCGACGATCGGCCCCGATATGCACGGCAGCGTCGCTCGTGCCGAGATCTGGTCGTAGGTCGGCGACGACCGGGGCTTGCCGGGGCGAGCGTCCATCGACGGCGCCGGATCGGTCTTGGTGACGGACGGGGGGCCCGCCTCGGGCTGCGACCGGTCCGCGGTGAGGCGGCGCAGCTCCGACGTCTCCGGGTAGAACACGTCGATCTTCGCCGTCTCGTCGTCGGCGCGTCGCGTCGCGGTGTGGACCGCGTAGGGGCCGTCGAGCGTCACGGCGTCCCTCGCCCCGTCCGTATCGTCCGCCGACCTCGCCACGCCCATGGAAGCCATGGCAGGTGAGTCGAGGGGCGCGGCGTCCGTCGCGCTCCCGCCGATCGGCTCGACCACGTCGAGCGCCGGCGTCGCCTCGGGCGAGCGCACATCGATCCCCCCGAGCGCCTCGAGCGCGGGCTGCGCGTCCGCGGCGCGCCTGATCGCGAGGCTCACCGCGTCGAACGTCGGCCCCACCGAGACCGGCGCGGCGAACGCCGCGATGCGCTGCGAGATCTTGCGCCCGGCCGCGGTCTCGACGAACGCCGCGACCTCTTCGGTCGTGGCGAGGTGCGCCTTCGCCGTCAGCCGGAGCGCTGCCGCCATGTCCGCGGCGCTGTCGAACCTCAACGCGCGCGGCGCGAGGGCGCGCTTCACGACCGGGATGAGCTCCATCGCCCACTCCAGGTCCTCCTCCGGCACGCCGGGCGGCGGCCCTTGCAGGAGCACGCGCATGAGGAGCGCCGGCGCGTTGGTCTGCACGCTGAGGCGCCGCCCGCACAACGCCTCCCACAAGAGGACGCCCACGCCGTAGATGTCGGCGCAAGGGTCGGCCGGCGCGTGGCTCTCGAAGAGCTCCGGAGCGACGTAACCGAGCGTCGGGCTCGCCGGGCTGACCTTGCCGCCGCTCAGGTTGCACGGACGGAGGAGGCGCGTCCGTCCGTCGCGTCCGACCACGACGTTCACCGGCGACACGCCGCCGTGCGCCCGCCCCGGCCGCACGCCGAACGAGTGGAGCGCGCTCAGCCCGCCGAGGAGGTCGACGAGGACGCGCAGGCGGATCGGAAACGGCATATGCTCGAGGCCGTCGGCGGTGAGATCGGCGTACGTCTCCCCCTCGACGAGCTCGTTGACGACGACGAGGTCGTCCCCCGACGCGATCACCGCGCGCACGCGCGCGACGTTCCAATGGACGAGGTCGGTCAGGAGCTCCGCGCTCCGGGCCGCCTCGTCGAGCGCCGGATCGCCCGGAGCGCATCGACCCGGATAGCACTCGAGGACGACCGTCTCGGCGCGGAACGCGGCGCGCACGGCTACCGACGAGGGCTCGAAGAGCGCCGCGTACGTGGCGACGTCCCGCGATCCGGCGCCCAGCTCGCGCAGGATCGACAGCCTCCCCATGGTCGCGCTCGTCCCGTGTTCGCGGATGGTCAGCACTCCATCGTTAGATAGATCCATCGGGCGCGGCGGTTCGACGTGTAAGGCGAAATACTGCCTGTCTGTGTGTCATACCCGGCGCAAAAAGACCGAACGGTTCGTCATCGCAAAACGCCAAACGCTCCATCAACATCGGAGCGTCGTAACCGCACGAGGGGCGCGAGTTCGTAAGTCGCAACGTCGAGGGCGCAACGTCGCCATATCGCAAGGGCGCGAGGGCGGGCGCCGAGCGCTGGCGCCGCCATGAGCCGGATTGCGCTTTGGATAAGCGCCGGCGCGGAACGTCCCGCGTAATTGCCCATTCCAAGCGGTTCGAAACGAGCTCGCGAACGCGCGATCGCGGAGGCCGTGAATGCGAGGCGAGGGCGTCGCATCCATCACGCACGCCCCGAGCGCGAGCTCGAGGCGCGGCAGGGCCGACGTCCTACATCCATCGCCGTCGTGGCCATGGTCGCAGCGCTGGCCAGGAGCGAGGACCACGACGTCATCGAGAACCGTCGTTGACGGCCCGCGCGCAACGACGGGAAATTGCACGATGTCGTTTCGGAACGAGACTTGATGGCTTTCGGCGAACGAACCGTCCAAACCGAACCTGGAACGGGAACGAACCTTCTCCTTTGGAGGCATATGATGCGAGCTCTCGGAACGTTGGTCTCTGTGTGTGGTCTCGCGATGGTCGTCGGGTGCTCGAGCAGCTCCTCGAGCGATCCGTACGGGCCGTCCCCCGACTTCAACCACGTGGAGGCGCAGTTCCAGCAGCCCACCGGCACCTTCGCCAAGGGCAGCGAGGCGAAAATTTTCGGACAGGCGAGCGCGCAGCAAGCGTCGACGACGAGCGGCTTCAGCGTCGGCGCGGCGGGCTCGTCGAGCACCGCCGGCGGCACCGCGTCGGGCGCCACGTCGTCGCAGGCGCTCCGCTTCCTCGACACGGCGGCGGGCGGCGCCGACTTCTGTCCGGCGCTGAAGAGCGGCGCCGAGAGCGGCACCTGCGCGTGTCCGAGCGGCGGCTCGCTCGCGTACGATCTGTCGGGCGTGCAGCAGCTCCGCGGCTACCAGGGCGGGCCGATCGACGTCACCCTGCGCCTGCACGCGAGCGCCTGCTCGACGCAGGATGGCCAGGTCGACGGCTCGGAGTTCATCCACTTCGCGAGCAGCGGTACGCCGAGCGCGAAGGACTTCCGGATGCTCTTCGATATCCACCTCTCGCTCGTGTCGAAGGCGCGCAGCGAAACGATCGACGCCGACTTCGAGTACGACAACGGGCAGTTCTGGTTCTCGGTCAGCGTCGACGACGGGAACGTCGCGGTGGGCACGCAGAGCTGGGACGCCGCGACCAAGAGCGGGACGATCATCGCGCGCGACCGCAGCGAGACGTGGACCTGCACGCTCGTCGCCGGCAAGGGGACGTGCACGAGCGACAAGGGCGGGTCGCGCGACGTCGACGGCGTCTGATCGACGGCGCCACGTCGGCGCTTCGCCGCGGGGCACACGCCGCGCTGCTCCTCTCGGGCGGCGCGGCGTCCTCGCGTGAGCGGCGCGCCGGTCAGCGGGCGGCGCGCCGCGCCTCGTCGAGGACGATCTTCGCCTCGACGAGGTCGCGCGTGTCGCGCCCCTCGCGGAACCAGTCGTAGAGCTCGCCGAGCGGCTGGTCCGCGGGCTTGCCTCGATCGCGCCACAGGCGGCTGAGCGACGTCGCGGCGCGGAGGGCGAGCGACAGCGCGTCCTGCGCGCGCGCGACGTCGAGCGCGCG
>Ga0105247_10001211_pt1 | contig 19127 bp, 8 predicted proteins | sample KBSS24metaG_FD_81519 | JGI IMG/M metagenome (GOLD analysis project Ga0105247, IMG submission 81519) | Switchgrass rhizosphere microbial communities from Kellogg Biological Station, Michigan, USA - KBS S2-4 metaG | ecosystem: Host-associated > Plants > Roots > Rhizosphere > Soil | place...
AGAGCGCGCCTCCGCTTCACCAGCCGACGCAGATTCTGAACCAAGAGCAGGAGTTTGAGAAGTTCAAACTATTCAACCCCAAGTGTGCCAATAGAAACTGTCTCAACCGAGGGGTTCACCCCAGTCCTCTGTGTCTCTGTGGTTGATTTCTCACACAATTGTTAACCACAGAGACACAGAGGACACAGAGGTTGCACAGAGAAAACGGGAAAAACCTTGACGCCTGTTCGCAGAGCGCTATACGATGCCGCCATCGTAATTTGAATCGTTGTTTTCCGGCGTTTGCGGCGATCCCAGGCCGCTCCTTCCGGCGTCGCCTGGCAAGCGGTTAAGCAGTCAGTTTCCCGTCTCCGTTAACAAACAAAAGGAGGTCTCCCCATGCTCTCCATGCGCTACAACTCTTCGTAGTTGTTTACGCTGCGACAACTCCTCGCTCACTCATTTTCCGGCGGCAATCAACCTTTCGAACAGGAGGCAAAAATCCATGACTCGCTTATTGACTGGTGTTCTTCTCTTTGCGCTGTCTGTCTCCATCGCCTCAGCTCAAGTCACAACGAGCGGTCGCTTAACGGGACTGGTAACTGACACGCAAGGCGCTCTGGTACCCGGAGCCACTGTCCAGGCAGTCCAAAACGAAACAAGAACTTCCTTCACCGCAACCGCGAACGGTGAGGGCGGTTGGTCCATCCCGTCCCTGCCAAACGGGACGTACACGATCACGGTGACGGCTCCGAACTTCAAGAAGACCGTAATCCAGAACGTCAAGGTAGACGCCGGGCAAATAGCGACGGCAAACGCGACGCTGGAACCAGGCGGCGCTAATGAGGAGGTGGTGGTCTCGGGCGGCGGCGAGATCCTGCAAACCGAGACGGCGAACGTTTCCACTACGATAACCGGCAAGCAGATCACACAGCTTCCCTTCGTCACGCGCGACGCGCTCCAACTGGTGCTAACGCTGCCGGGCGTGCAAACGCCTGGCGTGCCGCGCACGTCGTCGATCAACGGATTGCCGAAAGGCTCCGTCAATCTCACGCTCGATGGGGCAAACATTCAAGACAACTTTCTGCGCAGCTCGGATGGGTTCTTCACTCAGGTCCAACCAAAAGCTGACGCGGTTCAGGAAGTCACCGTATCGACTGCCGTCCCGGGAGCTGAAAGTGGCGGTGAAGGAGCGGTGCAAGTTCGCTTCGTAACGAAATCCGGAACGTCTGAATTTCACGGCGGTGGCTTCTGGCAATACCGTTCGCCACGATTCAACTCAAATTACTATTTCAACAACATCGATGGCCTGCCGCGCGACAGTCTGTTCCTGCGACAGTACGGCGGGCACATTGGTGGTCCCATCGTCATTCCGAAGTTGATGAAGAGTCGAAACCGTGCGTTCTTCTTCCTCAACTACGAGGAGTTTCAACTGCCGCAAGCATACGGCTCGCTCTCGGCGGTCGGAAATATCTTCGTGCTCACACCCGAAGCACGCCAGGGTTTGTTCACTTATAAAGACTCGGGCGGTACGGTTCGAACCATCAATCTTCTTACTCTAGCTTCGTCCAAAGGTTTTACAGGGACCATAGATCCGAAGATTGGGAGCGGCCTGGATATCGTCAATACGGCCGTTCACACCGGCGGGGCGTTAAGGAGTCGCATTGCATCGGCGAACGACTACAATCGACTCGATTACCAGTTCCAGGATCCGGGGACAAACGTGCGCCGTTTTCCAACCGCGCGGTTCGACTGGAACATCACCAAGAACCAGCATCTCGAGTTCATCCACAATTACCAGTTCTACTATTCAACCCCGGACGCCGTTAACGGCCAGAACAGTGTTGCGCCCGGACAGGGAATCGTGATTGGTACGCCGGGTATTACCGGATCCATTTATCGCGACTCCTTCTCTTACGTAATGGCCCATCGCTGGACCATCAACAGCCGGCTCGTTAATGAGTTGCGCGCGACCTCAGGCGGAAATGGAACGTCAGTGTTTACGCGTGAGTTCGCTCCCGGACTCTTCAATATGTGGGGTGGCAACGCCCTCGCGACGGGAACGTTTCTCGGCGCGCAGTCCCTTGGCACCGGCGCGTTCTATAATCGCCGGACGACGTCGCGACGTAATACACCGACGAAGGGTTTGACGGATAACATAACCTTCCTCGAAGGCACTCACACACTGAATTTTGGCGGATCGTTCCTGCGCATCAACTCCTTTACTCAAGCCGCAGGTACGCAGGTGGTCCCACAAGTAGTACTGGGAATTACTTCGGACGATCCGATGAACGTCAATGTTTTCACCAACACGGGAGCGAATCCCAACTTCCCGGGAGCGAATTCAACACAGTTGGCAAACGCGCAATCACTCTACGCGATCCTGACGGGACGCGTGAGTGCGATCAATCGATCGGCTTCGCTCGATGGTGACACGAAGAAGTATGTGTTCGATGGCTTCACTGAGTACAACCATCAAAACGAGTGGGCGTTTTACGGGCAGGACTCGTGGAAAGTTCGGCCGAACCTGACTTTGAATTTTGGCCTGCGTTGGGAATTTGAACCTTCCCCGGTGAACGATAATCTGGTCTACACCAGAACTGGTTTCGACGGCATCTATGGTGTTTCCGGAGTCGGAAATCTTTTTGCTCCGGGTGTATTCCAGGGCCAGCCGACCCAGTTTCGTCTTCTCGGTAAGGACGAAGAAGGCTACCCGATGCGAAACAAAGACTTCGCACCATCTTTCGGGTTCGCTTACTCGCCTGCGTTCAAATCAGGACTCCTGAAACGACTGACCGGCGAAAGCGGGCAGACCGTCATCCGCGGCGGTTACTCGATTGCCTACACTCGCGAGGGCTTCAATGCTTACACGGCAATGTTCGGCTCTAACGAAGGTGGAACGGTGACGCTGAATGTCAGCCCATCACTAACTCCGGGAATTTTCCCGGCTGGTAGTGTGCTGTTTCGTAACGGAAACTTCCCTGCTCTTCCACCACCGACAGATACGAGCAAGTATCCGTTCATGCCGGCCTTTGGCAGTGCGGGTGGCGCAAACGATTTCGACTCAGCTTTGAAGGGTGGTTACACGCAGTCGTTCTCGTTCGGTATTCAACGCGAGCTCAATCGTAATACCGCGGTGGAAGTTCGCTTCGTGCGTACGCGCGGCACTCACCTGTGGCGACAGTATGATCTCAACGAAGTGAATATCTTTGAGAATGGGTTCCTGGCCCAGTTCAACGCAGCGGCAAATAATCTCGCCATCAGTCGCGCCAACAACAAGGGCGACAATTACGGCAACCAGGGATTGCCGGGACAGGTTAACGTACCGATCATTACCGTCGGCCTGAATTCATCAACTAATTCAACGATGGTAACGCGCTTACTCCAGGGACAAGCCGGTGCGGCCGCTAACACCATCGCATTCAACTTGAGCAACATGAACCGGTTGATTAATGGGGGCCTGGTTCCATTCACCACGCTGCCCGCTTCATCAGGCTGCGTCTCAGGAAACACCGCGTCGCAAACCTGCAAGGTCTCCAACTTCTTCCTTGTCAATCCGCAAACGAGTGGCGGCGCATTCCTGATGACGCAGGGCACTGACACTTCGTTCAATGCTCTGCAAGTCGAAGTGCGACGACGCTTATCCGACGGTCTCTTGTTCCAGGGCAGTTACCAGTATGGAAAAGCTCTGGCCAATGCGTTCGTCTCATCGTCGTCAGTATTTTCGCAACCAAGAACGCTGCGGGATCCGGAGCTCGACCGCGATTGGTCGCCGTGGGACGTACGTCACGCGCTCAAGTTTGACTATCTCTACGAGCTGCCTTTTGGACCAGGTAAGAGGTTCTTCAATTCGAGCGATCCACTCGTTCGTCGCCTGGTTGGCAACTGGCAGGTTGGTGGTGTTACCAGAATTCAATCCGGGCCGGCGACGCTGCTTACGAGCGGTGGTCGCGCTACGGTCAACCAGTTCGATTCCGGTGTGGTCCTTCATAACATGACCTTGAAGGATCTGGAGAAGATGATAAATATTCGCAAAGACCCGAGCGGCCTTGTTTACTGGCTGCCGCAGAACGTAATCGATAACACGATTGCGGCTTTCGCGAGTGCCACGGGCGCTCCGCTGGATCCGAAGGCGCCTTACATCGGCCCGCCGTTGACAGCGGGCGAGATGGGCGAACGTATTGTCTTCCATGGACCAATGACGGCGCGTTTTGACTTCAACGTGCTCAAACGCATTCCGTTAACCGAGAGAGTAAACCTCGAGGGTCGCGTTTCATTCCTGAACGCCTTCAATCGAGCAAACTTTTTCCTCGGCGACTCCGACGCCACGATCCGCAGCGTCAGCGCCGCCTCAACTTCGTTCGGTCAAACCCGCTCTGCGTATCGCGACATCACGGTTTCGGGAACAAACGATCCCGGCGGGCGACTGATCGAATGGCAATTCCGGATCAATTTTTAGCCACAAAAAGGCACAAAAGCACAAAATGATTTAATGAGGGAGGGGTCTTAGGGCCCCTCTTTCGTTTTGTGCTTTTTTGGCTAATTCCTGGTTGCGGTTTTTAACTTTTCTATCTCAGCTTTAATCTGGGCGGCGTTTGGGGCGGCGGGGATGTCCTTTAGATACTGTTCGAAGGCTTTCAGGGCGGCCGCGGGTTTTTGTTGGATGAGATAGAGTTGGCCCAGGAACATCTGTGCGTTGCCGGCGCCCGGGCCGGCTATCTCATAGGAGCGAAGCAAAGACTTCTCAGCTTCGTCCGGGCGATTGAGTTGCAGCAGGGTGGCGCCGAGGAGCAGATGAGCGTTGGCGGCGGTGTCGTTAATCGTGACTGCTTTCTTCAGTTCTTCAGCGGCCTCGTCAAATCGATCCTGGCGGTTGAGAATCACCCCAAGTTTGAAATGAAGATCGACGCTATCATTTGTCGACTCACTCAACGCTCCGCGCAACACCTGCTCTGCTTTGGCTAACTCCGCGACACCCAAAAGCGCGTCGGCGTAAGACAGGGCCACACCTTTCATAGAACGATCCTTCTCATACAACGGCGCCAGCGTCTGCACCGCTTCTTTATTCCTGCCTTGCCGGTGCAACACCACTCCAAGATTCAGGCGAGCCAGATTGAAGGTCTCGTCGAATTTCACTGCCTGCGCGAAAAGCTCGGCCGCTTCCGGCAACCGGTTCAACTGAAGATAAAGCACGCCCAGATCATTCAGCGCGCGCAGATAACGCGGCGATAGTTTGAGAGCGCGCTTTAATTCCGTGATCGCTGCCTCGGTCTGACCGCCCGCCAGCGCCTTCATGCCGGCTTCGTAAGCAACCAGGGCGTCTTTAGAAACATTAGGCTCCATGGCCCGCACATCAACAACGCCTGTGACCGTCTTCGGTTTTCCGGTGAACGGTCGCAGGAAGACTGTCGTGTAGACTGGGGTGGACCGTACGATACGAAATGTGGCGACGGTGGTGTCGTACGTTGCGCCATCACTTTCGACCGTGATGACGTAATCAGCATCACGAATCAGATCGCCTGTAACCTGGAACTTACCCTTTGTATCGGTGAAGACAGTCTCGATGCGTCCGTCGTCTCGCGTAAGAGTGAAACGTATCGGACGAGGTGGAAGAGTGCCACCCGGCATGAATATCTGGATCGCCGGTGGCGCCTGACTAAATGCGAGGATAAGAACAGCGAGGAGTATGGCCCTCATAGTGGCATTAATTTAGCCACAAAGGCACAAAAAGCACAAAATTTACTTTGTGCTTTTTGTGCCTTTTGTGGCTAACGTTTTTTCTTAGAAGCTCAACTTGCCTGAGAACTGGAGGCGGCGCGCGTTGTTGGTCACAGTGTCGTTGATACGTCCGAAGAGCGTCGACGTGATGACGGCCGTTGGGTTGTCAAACGACGGGTTGTTCAAAACGTTGCGCGCATCCACCCGCAGATCGAAACTCACGCGCTCGGTGATCTTGAATTTCTTCGCGAGCGACGCGTCCCACTGGAAGTAGTTCGGAGCCAGGAAGAAGTTGCGTCCGGTATTTCCGATCGAGCCCGGCGCGGGCGCCGCAAATTGGCTGCGCGTAGCCGCGTCGAACCAGAAGTTTTTGCCTGTCTCCAACACCAGCGAGCCGCTATTTCTCGAACAACCATTGCAATCCGCAGTCGATTGGACCACGTTGCTCACGGTGTTGAGGCCGGAGTAGACCGTGAATGGTCTGCCGGACATCCAGAGCACCGTGCCCGCTGTCTCCCATCCACCGAGGACATACTCCAAAACGCCCGGCATATTAGACAAGAATGTCCGGCCTTTGCCGAATGGCAAGTCGTAAGTGTAAGTGCCCTGAAACACGTGACGCCGGTCGAAATCAGACCACGTGTAGTTCAAATTCCGATCGCGCAGATCGAACGGCGTGCTCGATGCTGATTGAACCGATCCGGTCGAAACGGTACTCAGCGACGGATCCCACGAGCGGTTATCTTTCGACTTCGAGAGCGTGTAACCAAACTGGAATCCCAGGCCCGTATTGATGCGACGTTTGAAGATGAACTGGAGCCCGCCGTAGTTCGAATAGTCACTGCTGTCAAACACGTTCAATCCGCCCGTGAACTGCGGGAAGGGCTGGAAGAAGAACGGCAAACCATTCACGTCGAGCAGCCGTCGACCGCCATTTGCATTCGTACAGATACCGGCAATGACGTCATCCGGTGTCACGCAGGTCCTTTGCGAGACTGCTAGCGCGGCCGTGGCTGCGCTTCCCTGGGTGATAGCGGTTGAATTCAGCGCGCGGAATCGTGTAGTGCCGGCGGTGTTCGCGGAGCTGCCGGTCATCAGCAAGTTGATGAGCGGGCTGTTGTAAGAAGAGCTCGCTCTGACTCGATTGAAAGCTTCGAGGAAGTTCGACTCACCGACTCCGGGAACACCCGCAAATATATTCACCTGGTTGACGTTGTATCCGCCAAGCAGGTGGACTGCATGTTTCCCGATGTAGTTCACTTCGACAACGTTGTTGCCGATCTCGCGCTGGAAGCTCAACGACCATTCGTGGACCTGCGGAAATTGCAGATCCGGATCGAGCACGCTGATCGAGCCGGTGCCGAATGGGTTCGGCTGCCGCAATGCATCGGGAGTTGAAGTGGGCACCAAACCCGCAATCACGGGTCCGATATTTCGGAAGAGACCGCCGCCAGAACCAAAAGATGAATTTGTAGGCCCTACGGCATTTCCGGGCGCGCTCTGGTAAATCGACGAACCAAACAGGAACGTCGCGATTCGATCGGACGCGATGCGATAGTTTCCACGAATCGAAGTCTTGCCGGACTTGAAAGGATCCCAGGCAAAACCAACCGACGGCAGAATCTTGCTGAAGTCACTTCCGAACAATTCACCCTCGACCCATTTCAGTGTGTTTGACGGTGCGGCGCCCAGCTTGACAGGTTGATTGGGAACGAGGATGGGCCGGCCATCGGCGATCGATGGAGTCAGCTTCGGCTCCCAGCGCAGACCAAGATCAAAAACGAGATTCGATCGGACGCGCCAGTTGTCCTGAAAATAAAAATCCAACTCGGTATAGTCCGCTTCGTTCAGCCAGCGAGTCCCAACCGGAAGAAACGCGCTGTTGTTACTCGGATCGGAAACGAAAGCCTGCGACACGCTTCCCACCTTTCCGAGCAGGTCTGCAATCGTGCCACGCAGTCGCGTCAAGTCGTTTGCATTGATGCTCGAGCTACCCGCACTAGGCAGGCCGAAAGCCGTATACAAAGCCTGAGCGTTACTGAAGGTCACCACCGGCTCGATTGCAGAACCCGCTACGTTTGAACGATCGTCACGATGTCGATTGAAGCGGAAGTTGATCCCGCCCTTCAGCGTGTGTGAGCCACGAACCGACGTCATGTTATCGATGAACTGAAGCGTGCGGACGCCGCGTGCGTTGTAAGAGAAGTTAGTGTTTGGCGTCGCCGCGTTAACAAACGCGAACGGAAAACCCGGATCGGGAGTGGGTGTAGCGAAGGTGAAAAAGTATTTGCTGAGACCGAAGATCGCTTCGTTCGTCAAAGTCGGAGTCGGAGACCAGCGCCAGTTAACAGCGAGATTCTTCGGAGTGCGAGACGTGTCGACGAAGTTTGGGGTGTCCGGGAAAATCGGACGGCCACCGTTCGCTGAATCACCAAACGTGCTTTGACTGCCCTGGGCATAGCGAACGTAAAGCAGGCTGTTGTTGCGCAGGTTGAAGTCAAACTTGCTGACGAAGTCATACTGCTTTTCATGTTGCGGCGAACCGAAGTTGAATCCTGCCGTGTTCAAACCATCGCCCACTGTGAAATTGTTTGGCAGCGGCATCGCGTTGATGATACTGCTTAACGTCGGGTCGAAACCGATTCCGGTAGGATTGGCCGCGATGTTGTAGGTAGTGATGCAGGGTTTGTTTGAGGCTGTCGCATCACAGAGCGGAACAACCGGAGCGCCGGCTAAATTCACTGAGGGCGGCGTAGTTTGGCCGGACCCGACCGGAGCGTTCACACCGCCTAAAACATAACGATATATTCCTTGCCGTGCGGTTTGTGTGTAAACCGTGCGCGTCACGAGTTGCGTGTCATACGCGCGCAGGAATTGCAGGTTGACGAAGAAGAACGCTTTGTCTTTCGCCCAGCGCGGCCCGCCGTCGCCAAAGCCGGGATTGAAAAGTGGACCACCAAGGCTGCCGCCGAAGATGTGCTGCACAAACTGTTCTTTCGGCGCACCGGCGATCGTGATGGGATAACTCTTGGCATCGAACACGGGCGAGCGATAGTACTCAAACGCGTTGCCATGAAAGTCGTTGGAGCCGGAGCGCGTGACGAGTGTGACCTGCGCGCCGCTGCTGCGTCCGAGCTCAGCGGTGAAGTTGCTCGTCACCACTTGAAACTCCTGTACCGAATCCGGGTTTGGACGAAGCGGCGTGAAGTTTGAGCCACCCGCGGTTGACTCGTTGATGTCGATGCCGTCGAGTGTGAAGTTGAAAGCGCGATCGCGCGAGCCGTTGACGTTCACAGCGCCGCCGGTGTTGCCGCCGATGACGACGCCGGGTTGAAAGTTCAGCAGGTCGAGTGGATTTCTTCCGCGCGTGCCGACGATAGGAAGCGCTTCAAGAGTCTTCTGTTCGATCGTGCTGCCGATATTTCCCGAGGTGCTTGTTTGCACCTGCTCGGCGCCGGCTTGAACAGTGACCGTTTCAGTCAAGCCACCGGTTTCGAGCGAAGCATTGATCGTCGCAGGCTGGTTGACGTTAACGGGATTTGCCTGGCTGATGAATCTCTTGAATCCCTGTTTCTCGATCAGGACGGTGTACTTTCCCACCTGGACCAGGTCGAAGGCGTATACGCCGCTATCACTGGTCTCCGTTTTAAAGGAAACTCCGGTAGCTTCATTGGTGAGGGTCACCATTGCTCCGGGCACAGCCGCGCCGTTGGCGTCCTGCACCGTTCCTCCTACGCGAGACGTGGTTCCCTGCCCGCTTGCAACCACGACGAGACAGAACACTAAGAACAAAAACGCAAAGATTGGTTTTCTCATTTTTATCCTCGGCTTTTCGGAGTAAAGGGTTGAGCTACGAAAATTCGGACGGATTATAGATTGTTTTAAGAATAATGGTAGCTAAAGATTTTTATCCTTTCGATTAGAATCGCTGATGCGTGTGAATCCTGAAAAATCTTGTAATCCTGTATGCTGCTGACGTGATCGTAAGGACCGCCAACAGAATTGAGGATGTGGTTTCAGTGTTGGAGTTTGCTGAGCGCGAGGCGCGTTCAGGCTCTCACGTCGCAGTGCTACTGAGCTACGAAGCTGCACCCGCATTTGATCCGGCATTCGTCACGCACGCACCGTCAGACTTTCCGCTCGCGTGGGCCGCGGTTCTTGAAGACGAGCCTAATCTCGGTGAACACTCGTGTACTTCATCTACGGTCTGGGAACCTCTTGTAAGTCGCAACGAATATGATGAATCAGTCTCGCGCATCAGAGAACTGATCGCCGCTGGTGACACTTACCAGGTCAACTATTCGTTTCCATTAACTGCGTCATTCAACGGCGATGCGTTCGCGTGGTATCAAGATCTGTGTGTGGCCCAGGGCGCGCAATACTCCGTCTATCTCGATCTAGGGCGTTACAAAGTGCTGTGCCTGTCACCCGAGTTGTTCTTCGAGCGCTGCGGTGATCATGTTCTAACTAGACCGATGAAAGGCACGGTGCGACGCGGGCGCTGGCTGGGAGAGGATCGCGAGCTGGCCCGGTGGCTTGCAAATTCAGCGAAGGACCGCGCCGAGAACGTGATGATCGTCGATCTGCTGCGCAACGATCTCGGTAAGGTTTCCGTTCCCGGCAGCGTACGCGTGTCGTCGCTGTTCGATCTCGAACGCTTTGAAACTGTGTGGCAGATGACGTCGACAGTCGAATCAACATTACGAGATGGAACTACGTTGGTTGACTTGATGAGCGCGTTGTTTCCGTGCGGATCGATCACCGGCGCGCCCAAGATTCGCACGATGCAGATCATTCGGGAGCTCGAGCGTTTTCCACGCGGCGCATACACGGGAGCGATCGGTTTGTTGAAGCCGGGCGGCGACTGCGTCTTCAACGTCGCGATTCGCACTGTCGTGATTGATACGGAAACCGGGGTGGCGACTTTCGGTGTCGGTGGTGGCGTGACGATCGATTCGACTGCCGAGCGTGAGTATGAAGAGTGTCTGGTGAAGAGCCGGTTTTTGCATTCGAAGCCGCTGGAGTTTCAGTTGTTTGAGTCGATCTTACTGGAAGATGGTGAATATTTTTTACTCGACGAGCATATCGCGAGACTCAACGAATCGGCTGAGTATTTCGGGTTCATTGGGACGCGGATTAACGCGGATTTGGAACGGATCGCGGCCGAGAATCCACGGGGTTCCTTCAAACTGCGGGTGATGTTATCGAGGGATGGGCGGATTGAGACTCAGGTTACGCCGGTTGAGTTGTTGGGTGAGTTGAGCTGTGTAGAGCTGGCGCGTGAGCCGGTTGATTCGTCGGATCGGTTTCTATATCACAAAACAACGCGGCGACCCGGTGGTGATGGTCTTGTCTTTTGGAATGAGCGAGGTGAGATAACAGAGTCGAGTATAGCGAACGTTGTCGTTCCGATTGACGGAGAGCTCTGCACACCACCGCGTGAATCAGGTCTGCTCGCGGGAGTTTTCCGAAATCATTTATTAGCGCGAGGGGAAATTAAAGAGCGCGTGATCACGATCGAAGAATTCCAGAACGCTCACCAATTCTTTCTGATTAATTCAATCCGTAAATGGATCCGTATAATCCGCGGCTAATACAGGAGGATGGCCTCGCGCTCTTTCCGGAACTCCTGCAATCCCGCATTCCACGACGCCACAATCTCTCTCGCACTATCCCCACGCTTCACGCGCGCGAGCGTGTCGGCATTCACAAGCAATCGCAAGTAACTATCAACCTTCCAATCATTCGGGTACAACTTCCGTAACGCGAGGGCCATCTCGATTCCCGCGAGGAGCGGACGAAACGCCGCGCGATCGGTGACGATAATATTCACTCCACCACACTCCTGATCCTTAAACACCGACGCATTCGGCTTAAATCGCAACGGCACAAAACGCACGCCCGGCACGCCACGTTGATTCAAATACTCAGCGAGCTTGTCACCCTGAATCCACGGCGCACCGACGAGCTCGAACGGCGTGTCAGTACCACGACCAACTGAGACATTCGTCGTCTCGAGTAGACCAACACCCGGATACAGCGTCGCTTCAGTCAGGCTGCGCATGTTCGGCGACGGGTTGATCCACGCGAGGTTTGTTTCGTCGAACCACATCGAGCGCCGCCAACCCTCCATCTTGATCACGCGCACGTCCGCACCGATGTTTCGCTGTTTATTGAAGAGCTGCGCGAGCTCGCCGATCGTTAGACCATGCCGCGTCGGAATCGTGTGGTACGACGTGAACGAGAGTTTGTCGCTGTCGGCGATCGGGCCATCGACGTCGAGACCACCGATCGGATTTGGCCGGTCCAAAACAAACAGCGGCAGCTTTGCTTTTGCGCACTCTTCGAGCAGGTAACCGAGCGTTGAGATGTATGTGTAAAAGCGCACGCCGACGTCCTGAATGTCATACACGAGCGCGTCGAGATCTTTGAGCTGCTCAGGCTTCGGGCGGCGACTCTCACCGTAAAGCGAATAAATCGGCAGTCCCGTCGCGTCGTCTTTCGAATCCGAAACCTTGTCGTCCGCGAGGCCGCGAATGCCGTGCTCGGGCGCGAAGAGCGCGACGAGTTTCACACCCGGCGCCTTGCTGAGTACATCGATCGTTTGCCTGCCTTCGCGATTGCGACCAGTGTGATTAGTGACGAGTCCGAGTCGCAAACCCGCAAGTTGTTTGAAGTTGTCTCGCTCGAGCACATCGATGCCGGTCAACACTCTCGTTGAGCTGCCCGCGCCATCATTGCGAAATGCAAACTGCTGCAAGCTTCGTACGAGCTCGTTGTAATACTTCGCAGACTGCTCGCGCGCGCGCTCGACCACTGCGGTATCAGTGACAGAAGCTGCCACGATCGTCGCCACGCGCCCGCGCAATGGGCCAACATCTCCCTTGCCATCAGGATGCACGCGGTTACTCAGAAACACGACAAACATCTCGCTCGCCGGATCGATCCACAGTGACGTGCCAGTGAAACCAGTATGACCAAATGAGCCGAGCGGAAACAGGTCGCCGCGGTTGCTGGAGAAAGTGGTGTTGATGTCCCAACCGAGACCACGGGTCGCGCCGTTACTCGCCACCACTCGCGGGCGCGTCATCTCAGCGACAGTCAGCGGCGAAAGAATCCGCACGCCGCGATACGTGCCGCCGTTCAGGATCATCTGGCAGTAGATCGCGAGATCGTTTGCAGTGGAGAACAGGCCCGCGTGTCCGGCGACGCCGTTCATGCGATATGAAGTCGGATCGTGGACCTCGCCGCGCAGCCACACTTCACCTTCCGCGCCTGCATTGACGCCGGTGTCGCCGAGATAGCTCATCTGACCACGACGTTTTTCAGTCGGCGCGATCCGCGTAATCAACGTCTGGCTCGGACGAAAGCCTGTGTTGCGCATACCGAGTGGGCGGAAAATGTTCTGCTGCGCAAACTGGTCCGGCGGCATCCCACCAGCGCGCGCGACCACTTCACCGAGCGTGATGAATCCGATATCGCTGTAAGTGAAGCGACTCCCGGGCGGATTGCGGAGTGGCTCTTTGATGAGTCTCTTGACAGCTTCATCGTAGCCGGTCCAACGCTCGCGAAGATCAAAATCAGGCGCGTAACCGGAGACATGAGTGAGCAGTTGTTCGATCGTGATTCGATCTCTTCCCTCGCCTTTTAATTCAGGAATATAAACTGATACTGGATCGTTAAGTCGCACCTTGCCGCGTTCCATTAGGATCATGATGCTGGTGGCAGTCGCGACGACTTTAGTGAGACTAGCAAGATCGAAGATCGTGTCGGTTGTCATCGCCTCGCGCACCGGCTCGACTGCGCGCGCGCCATAGGCCTTGTTCCAAACAACCCGCCCCTTCCGACCAACCAGCACAACCGCACCTGGCAACTTTTTATCGGTGATGGCGTCAGCGATGACCGCATCCATCTGCCCCAGCCGCACCGACGACAGTGAAACGGACTCCGGCCTGACGATCGGCACTTGCGCGACCGCCGCATGAGCGAACAGCAGAAGTGATAGCGTGATTCGTAAAGTAGATGGGCGCATGTTCATTGAAAAAGTTTTCTCACGCAGCGGCGCAGCGGCGCAAACGCAAAAGCGCTTCCGTTGCGTCGCTGCGCCGCCGCGTGAGCAAAACTATTTAACTGCCTTCAACTGTATTCCGGTTCCACGCGGGTACAATCCCGGCAGCGAGATCGGCAACCGTCCCACCACATCGATCTCGCCCAGCAACGCGCGCGCGGCCGCCTGCTGCAACGCCGGCATATCTCCATACGTCACGACGTAAGTGCGCAGCCCCCTGAAGTTCTGTAGTAAATAAGGATTCCCGAAACTGATCGCCACGATCGGCTTCTCCTCTGACATTAACCACGACAACGCGCGCGCACCGGCTTGAGGTATGCCGACACTCGAAGCTTGCCCCGAGCGAACCCGCCCATACAACGAAGCGATCACAAGGTCAGCAGCCTTGGCACGATTAACCGCCTTCTGCACCTCTTCCAACGTCGAGCGATCGTCGAGCACCACCGTCTCGACTTTCACGCCCGCGCGGTTGAGTCGCGACACAAACGGGCCTGCGATCCAGTTTCGATCATCGCCGTTCGTCACCGTCAGATTGAAAATGCGCGTCCCCCGTTTCAGCGGCACCAGCTTGTCTTCGTCACGCACGAGCGTGATTGCGTGTTCACCAATCTCAGTCGCGAGCGCCAACACGTCTTTGCTGCCGACCACGCGATCGATCGAATCGATCGGAGTTATTCGATCTTTGACGAGACCGAGATCGTACTTCGCGGCGAGTATGCGGCGCGCCGACTCCTCAACGCGCTGCTCAGTGATACGACCACTCTTCACCGCCTGCAGAACACCGCGAAACGACGCATCGACATCTGCCGGCTTCAGCAGCATGTCGGCGCCCGCTTCCAACGCGCGCACCGCAGCTTCTTCCTGCGTGAAATAAATCGTCAAGCCACTCATGCTCAGCGCGTCTGTGACGATCATTCCGTCAAACTTGAGATCGTTTCGGAGGATGTGGCCGATCACGGGAGACATCGTCGCCGGCATCGCGGCTTTCTCTTCGATGATCTCGCCGTTCTGGTCCGTGTCGGTTGGTTTCGACTTGATGTTCTCCGGTAACGGTTTGACGGCGGTGGCGTCGATCTGCGGGAGGGCGATGTGGCCCACCATTACCGCGCCCACACCAGCATCAACGGACGCTTTGAATGGCACGAACTCGACGGAGTTCAAGCGCTCGCGACTCACGTTGATCTCTGGCAGGCCGCGATGAGAATCGACGGCAGTGTCGCCGTGTCCGGGAAAGTGTTTCGCAGTCGCGATCGCGCCGGCGTTTTGCGCGCCTACAGTGAACGCGGCGGCAAATCGCGAGACGTCCGCCGGATCTTCTCCATACGAGCGCACGTTGATAACAGGATTGGCGGCGTTGTTGTTGACGTCGACTACGGGCGCGAAGATCTGTTGCACACCGAGGGCGCGTGCTTCGCGTGCGGTGATCTCGCCCTGGCGCCGCGCGTATTCGGGGTTGCCGGTGGCGGCGACGGCCATGTTCCACGGAAAGTTGACTGTGTCGTCAAAGCGCATGCCCGCGCCGGCTTCGAGGTCGGCGGAGACGAGCAATGGATAACGCGCGAGCTGTTGCATGCGGTTGACGAGAATCACCGACTCGTAAACCGGACCACGAAAAAGGATGATGCCGCCGACTTTGTTGTCTTCGATCTGGTGCTTGAGCGAAAGGTAGGCGTCGGAATCCTGGTTGAGAAAAGTCGCATTGACGCCGACGGAAATCAGTTGCCCGATCTTCTCCTCGAGCGACATCTTGCGTAGTTGCTCGTTGGCCCATTTGAGCGCTTTCGACGAAGGCTCGCGTTTGTAAGCGGTGACCTTCGACTGTGCCTGCGTCCGCGCGGGAAGCGCCAGCAGGATCAAGATCAGGATTGCCGCAGAATAACGCCTCTGGTTAGAAATCAATCGTTAATCCTCCTCCGTGATAGGACCTATCTGTCCTAAAGGCCCTATCGCTGCTCGCGAGAACGCGAAGCTCGCCGCCCACGCCACCACAAACGTGATCAGGCTGCCGAGAAACACGTACCACGTCCACGCAATCTTCGTCGCAAAAAATACGTACAGCATCGATACGATGCTCACTAACATGCCGATCAGCGCGGGCGGCTGGCTCACGCGCCGCAAGAAAGTCCCGACCAGAAACACGCCGAGGATCGGCCCGTTGATTAACGACGCTATCGACAGCGCCATATTCAGCGCCGAGCCCGGCTGATTTCGCACCACAAGCGCTACTCCGATTTGGACGACGCCCCAAATGAGCGTCAGCACATGCGAGACTTTCAAGTAATGCTTGTCATCACGGTTGGGTCGAAACGGCTTGTAGAGATCATTAACCGCAGTGGCAGCAATTGAATTCAAAGACGAGGACATCGCCGCCGCAAAGATGGCCGCCACGACAAGACCGGAGAGTCCGGTCGGCATGTACTTCGTAATGAAGTCGGGAAACACGCGATCACCGCCGGTGAACGGAAAAGCTGTGTTGGCTGCGGTGGCGTAACCTGGATCAGTGAAGGGATGGTAAAACGCAAACAACAAAACGCCTATAAACAGAAAACCAATAAACTGGGCCAGCACGATCCCGCCGCTGGTTAACAACGCAACGGTCGCTTTGCGCGGGCGATCCGTGCAGAGATAACGCTGCACGAGATACTGATCGGTGCCGTGCGTGCTCATCGTCAGAAAACAGCCGCCAATTAGACCTGACCAGAACGTGAATGTCTTCGTGTGATCGAGAGAAAAATCAAACAGCGAATATTTGCCGAACTGAGCTGCGAATGAATTAGCCACAGCGAGCCCACCATCGATTGACTTGATAAGAACGACCGCAGCCGCGATTGCGCCCGCGATGTAGATACCGAGCTGCACCACCTCAACCCAGATCACCGCCTCCATACCGCCGAAGTAAGTGAAGATGATCATCGCGACGCCGATCAAAACGATCGACGCGATGATGATCGTTTCCGCATTCGCGTTTGGCTGGAAAGCCGCGTAGACCGCCGCAAGGACAATCGCGGTGAGTAATAACCGAATCCCATCCGCGATGTTCCGCATGACGACGAATAGCGACGCCGCGACCATCTTGATCTTCCCGCCAAAGCGCCGATCGAGAAGCTGGTAGACAGTCAGCAACTCGCCGCGGAAGTAAGAGGGGATAAAGAGGATCGAGATAACGATACGTCCGAGGAGATAACCGAAGACGAGTTGCAGAAAACCAAAATTTCCACCGCGCGCGAAGGCAACACCCGGAATCGAGATGAACGTGATCGTCGATGTTTCAGTCGCGACGATCGAGAACGCCACGGCCCACCACGGCACGGATCGATCACCGAGAAAGTAGTCAGCAGTGGTCTCCTGCTTCCGACCAAACCACGTGCCGAACAGCACGATCCCGATCAAGTACCCAAAAATGATTATGAGATCGAGAGCCTTCATTTAAGATTTTTAGCCACAAAAAAGGCACAAAAACACAAAAATAATCATCTTGTTAATTCTGAAAATCCTGTAATCCCTAAAAGACTGACTATACCTTGCGAGCCGCTAAATCCTTTAAGGCGCCTTGAACAACCCATCTCGAAGCTTCCAGTGCAAACGCTGCGGTCTGTTCATCAACCCCGGTTTCCGCCATCACGATCCGCACGGCCCTCTCACGCAACTTCACATTCCGTGGTTGCAGGTTTGACATGCGATTGCCGCTCACATATCCAAGCCGCACCATCGTCGCGGTCGATATCATATTCAAGACCATCTTTTGCGCGGTCCCGGCTTTGAGCCTGCTCGATCCCGTCAACACCTCTGGTCCAACCACCGGCACGATACTCAATTCTGCTGCCTCCGTGATTGGCGAACCGGGCACACACGTCAATCCAATAGTAAAAGCACCAATCTCCCGCGCAAACTTCACCGCGCCGACAGTATAAGGAGTGCGACCCGACGCCGCGATTCCCACGAGCACATCACCAGCGCCAAACCCACGCGCCTTTAAGTCAAAACCACCAGCCTCTGCATTGTCTTCCGAAGCCTCGACCGCGCGATAGCAGGCATCGTAACCTCCCGCGATCACACCCTGGACCAACTCCGGTGACACACCAAACGTCGGCGGACATTCAGACGCGTCCAGCACACCCAAACGTCCTGATGTTCCCGTGCCGGTATAAAAAAGTCGTCCACCTCTTGAAAGCCTCGCGACGATCTCATCAACCGCCTTAACAACGTCGCCGAGCACGCGCTTCACTGCCGCTGCAACCGTCGCGTCCTCATCGTTCATGAGCGCAACGATCTCCGCGGTCGATTGTGAACTGAGATCTTTTGAGCGTGGATTCTCTTGCTCGGTGATCGGAAGCGCGGTTTTCGTTTTCATTTGGGGAATCAGACTGCGAGAGCGATATGGTTGATGCGTTCACGCGCCATTCTAGCGGCAGCCACGGCTGGAGCGAAGTGAGGCGGCTCGAAATACGCGCGCGGCGCAACCTTCCGCACTTCGGCGCGCAGCGTGTCGAGCATCAAATCTCCCGCCGATCGAAACACACCACCGACGTACGCAATCTGAAAACGTTCGCGCTCCATCTGCAAATTTCGAATCACTGCAACAGCCGCCAGCCCGAGCTCAGTGCCGCCATCAGCGACGATCTGAAGCGCCACCGGATCGTTTGCCTTCGCCGCCTCGACAACGTCTCGACCGAAACCTGCCAACCACTCATTCGTGATCGTCGGCGCGTAGATCGCTGTTGTCAGATCATCAGGACTGGTGACGTGAAAATACGAGCAGGCGAGCTCTGTCAGCTTAGTCTTTGGACCACGACCGTCAAAAGCATAAGCAACCGCACGCAGAGCACGACGCGCGAGCCACGCGCCGCCACCTTCATCACCCGCAATCGGTCCCCAGCCGCCCGCGCAAAAACGCTTGCCGCGGGCATTGATACCGCAGCAAATCGATCCGGTTCCGGCTATGACAACCAGACCCGGCGCGCCGTCTGTCGCACCATACAAGGCGATGTTCGCGTCAGTAACGACCTCGATCTCACCGACTCCGAGCGGCATCAGTGTCTCGCGCATGCGTTCGCGCAACTCGCGTCGACGCGCCCCCGCAAGCCCGATTTGCGCGGCGATCAGATCGCCACGCCTGAGCTTCGCAGCCGCGCACGCGCTGTCGATCGCCTCGCGCACGGCGGCAGCGGCTCCTGCAATTCCTACTCGCAAAGGGTTCGAGGGCCCGGCGCGCCCCTCGCCGATCACTCGCTGGTTCGCGTCCATGATGACGGCTTCGGTCTTGGTCCCGCCGCCATCGACACCGGCCACCGAGTTCTGCGTAAGCGCGCGTCTAACAGGAGAGAGATCTGCTGTTCGTCGTTCAGTGCTCACAGTAGCGGCT
>Ga0105247_10001213_pt1 | contig 19110 bp, 13 predicted proteins | sample KBSS24metaG_FD_81519 | JGI IMG/M metagenome (GOLD analysis project Ga0105247, IMG submission 81519) | Switchgrass rhizosphere microbial communities from Kellogg Biological Station, Michigan, USA - KBS S2-4 metaG | ecosystem: Host-associated > Plants > Roots > Rhizosphere > Soil | place...
CCATTGGTCAGCTTCAGTGAACGGATCGCCTCGCGAAGAAAGCGGACCTTCTTGCCGTTGGAATCGACCATGAGGACTTCGCGCGCCGGCTCGGCGATCGCCAGCGGGATACCCGGCAGGCCCGGACCAGTGCCCAGGTCGGCAAGGGTCGTGCCCTCGACGAAAGGAACGATGGCCAGCGAATCCAGCAAATGGCGCGACACCATCTCGTCCGCGTTACGCACGGCAGTGAGGTTATAGGCCGAGTTCCAGCGCTCGAGCAGCTCGCGGTAGTCGAGCAGGCGCCCTACAGCGCCTTCCGGCAGGGGAGTGCCGAGCATAGCGATACCGCGGTCGAGCTGGTCTTGCAGGGCGTCGCGCGCAGTCATAAGTAAAAAACTTGAAAAGCGGGGAGTCGATTATGCGGGGTTACGGCTACGCCAGCCACGCAGGCGCTCCGCTGGGTTCGGAGCCCTGTATTATTCTCCAGCGTCTTCAGGTCTCAGGGTAAGAGACGCTGAGCTGACACGATGGTGGCCTGTTCGGTGCATTTTTGGCGGAGTAATCATGGCTTTAAGCCAAAAGGAATCGGGCGCGTACTACACACCGCCTCACGTCGCGGACACGCTGCTGCGGTGGGCCGTTCGCCATGAGACCGACCGGTTGCTTGACCCTTCGTGTGGTGATGGGCGGTTTATCGCTGGCCACCGCAACAGCGGCGGTATCGAGCAGGACAGCCTAGCCGCACGACTAGCTATTGCCGCCGCGCCTTCGGCTTTAGTCCATGAAGGTGATTTTTTTGCGTGGGCCGCGAATACCGCCGAACGCTTCGAATGCGCGGCGGGCAATCCTCCGTTCATCCGATACCAGACGTTCAAGGGCCCCGTCAGGGAAGCAGCGCTGCGTATGTGTAGCAATGTAGGTGCCCATTTCAACGGATTGGCGTCGTCGTGGGCACCCTTCCTGGTAGCGACAGCGAGCCTGCTCAAGCCAGGTGGAAGACTTTCGTTCGTGGTCCCCGCCGAGATCGGCCACGCACCCTACGCGGGTCCCCTGATCGAGTTCCTGGTGCGGAGTTTCTCCGTCGTCCACATCATCGCGGTCAAGAAGAAGCTGTTCCCCCAAATATCCGAAGATTGCTGGCTTCTCAATGCTGATGGTTTCGGCGGCGCAACGGGGACAATTCGCTTCTCGGCAATCGATTCGCTACCTCGACGGGCGGCGTTGCCGCGAACTTACGTCGAGGTGCCGGTGGACGAGTGGAGAGGGCGATGGAAGGGTCGACTTCGGCCCTTCCTACTATCCAGTTCCATCCGAGATCTCTATTCGTCGATTCGGGAGCGTCGAGAGGGCTACCGGTTCGGTGATATCGCACAAATTGGCATCGGATATGTAAGCGGCGCCAACGACTTCTTCCACCTTCGCCCCTCCGAAGCCAGGGCGATGCGGATTCCTGCTCAGTATCTGCAATCGACCGTGCGCAATGGGCGTGCCCTTCCGGCGCGGCAGCTTACGCGCGAAATCGTCCAGCGATGGCACGACCTGGACGATCAGGTGCTGCTTCTCCGTCTCCCAAAATCTACGAAGGTTCCGGCCTCCGTCGCAAAATACCTTGACTCGGAAGCGGCCCATGCGGCGCGTGCGGGATATAAATGTCGCACGCGCGAACCCTGGTTCTCTGTGCCCGACGTGCAGATCCCCGATTTTTTTCTGTCGTACATGTCTGGCGCCGAGGCGGCACTCGTTCGAAACGAAGCGGATTGCACTTGCACCAATTCCGTTCACAGTGTTCGACTGCGAGAAGGAATCGATGCGGGCTCGCTACTCGATGCGTGGGATTCGCCCATGGCTAGACTGAGTTGCGAGATAGAAGGTCACCCGCTCGGCGGGGGGATGCTGAAGTTGGAACCTCGGGAAGCATCAAATGTTTATATCCACACCGCTAGGCTGAGCAAGCGCGATTCCGCCGAAGTGGCGAACGGACTTCAGGCAATGAGGGAATGGAGGCACTATGGAACGTCGTGAGAGCGCGATTGACGAAGCTCATAGTCGCGCGCAGTGGGTGAGCGCCCGTGAGGCGCTGCACCATTTTGCTACTTATGAAGGTCCCACTCAAAGCCAGTTCCACATCAAGCCGTTACATTGGTACGTGGCGTGTCGCTTGGTCATTGAGGGGGGCTTTCATCCCGACGACATCACGCCTAGGCCTCCCTTCAACGTGCGCAAGGTAAAGGGCCGTTACTTCCTCGACTTTGATCCAGATGCAGGGCGCGGGGGTGAACGCACCATTCTCGGCGGGCTAAAGACCAAGAACGTCGACGTGGTAGTGACGAAAGACGGAATTGGGCCAGTACTTGCGGTCTCATGCAAAGGTATGCAGGGCGCCTTCCGAAATCTTACAAACCGTATGGAAGAGACCATAGGCGAGTGCACGAACTTGCACATCACCTATCCGGCCCTCGTCTTCGGTTACATGTTCGTCATCCGTGCAAACCGATTCGTCGCCAACCTCACGTCCGAGATCGCCGACCCGGAGTCTTCGCCCGCGCGTCAGCTGAAAATGAACGACATCGCCGTCCGCGAAGGCGGAGCACCCGTCGAGTCCATCTTCAGGTTTCACACAGCGCTTTCAGAGTTGACCGGCCGACGAGGCATGAGAGAAGACGTCAGCCGATACGAAGCCGTCACCTTGGCCCTGATCAGGCCGGAAGGCGACGACGCGGGTACGCCACTTGAGGAATTTCCTCCCGCTGGCAGCCCACTTAGGTTTGAGCAGTTTTTCAGTAGCCTCTACCTTCGTTACGAAGAGAGGTTCGTGTTCGGCGCGCCGGACCTGAAGACCGTCACGCAGAGGCTGGCGTGGGAGCCGGACTCACCGGCGCTCGCTCCATCGTTGCTTCAAACGAATGCTACGCAGCCCGCGCTGGATTACGAGCCGCGGCTTCGAAGTGAAGCCAGTGACGACTCTCTGGTCCCGCGAGTGGTTGCAGCCACCAATCGGGATCGATGATCGTCTCCGCCGGGATCAGGCGGCGTCGAGCTCGACGCGGGTGACCAGCATGCCGCGCGAACGCAGCGAGCCATTCATCGTGTGCTTGAGCTGGGTGCCGACGGCGCGGCGGTCGGCCGAATGGGCCGAGCTGGCGTCACGAAGGGCGGCGACGACGTTGCTACGAATCATCTCAGGCGCTTCGTCGATCACTTCGTCGGCCACTTCCGGCTCGAGCACCTGCCAATAAACCGTGCCGCCGTCGAAACGAAGCACCTGGCCGCCGAGGTCGATCTTGTGGAAAACGCGGTCGATGACCGGCACGAGCACATGAGTGCCGGCGGTGAGCAGCGAGGGCGAGCGGCCGAAGCGGCGCACGCTGTAGACCTGGCCTTCCGGAATGCGTCGCACCGAGGCCGCCGCAAGAGCGAAGGCGACAAAGGTGGTGGCAATGAGGATGGTGGTCAACATGGCTGCTATTTCAACGAGTTACCTTGGTTTCCTGTCGCACTACGTGGCGAGACACGCCAACGTGGTGATTCGTGTGGTGTTAATTCTAATTTAACAGCAGGGTTAACGCTAGTTTTACTAAACCCCCATATTCAGTTAGCGGTCGGTTTGGTCAAAACTTGAGCAGGTGGTGATTTGTTGACCAGCACGGAGCGCGCCCACGGCGCTACGCGGCCGCCTAACGGCGGTCTTGAGGGAGTCCGCGAAAATTGACGCCCCTCCCGCAAATGATAATAATTATCAATCAGTCATTGACCCGGTCACGCGAATGAATGTCCTCGGCTGCGTGGCGGCCCTCGTCGCCATGGCCCTCGCTTATCTCACCGCCCGAAACCAGCGCCTTCTGGCGCGTCCTTTGGGCCGCGGGGCGCGCGCGGCCGCATGGATCTTCGCCGTGGTCGCGTTCGCCGCGTGGATCGCCGGTGAGACCTCGCTGCCTGGCGTGTTCGCCGCGCTCACTGCACTGATGCTCGGCGCGGTCGCCTACCCGTACCTGGTGTGGCTCCTGCGTCCCGCCTCCGAACGGAAGCCGCGCTGATGCTCGCCAAGACCTTCGCCGGCGTCCTCCTCGGCCTGCCGCTGGCACTCGCGCTCGTCGCCGTGGCGATCTGGATCTGGCCGGGCTCGAGCGAGTCCGTGACGCTGCCCTTCCTGGTCGCCTTCTTCCCGGTCTGGACCGGGATCATGGGCGGCACATATATGTTCCGTAGCGGGGCCCGTGCCTGGGCCTGGCTGGCCGTGGCGAACGTCGCCGCCTTCGGCGCGCTGTTTCTCGCCAAGCACACGATGCCGGGGCTCTGATCCGATGAAAGCCTCGACCGTCCGCACCTTCACCGTCGTCCACACCTGGACCGGCCTGCTCGCCGGCTTCGCGTTGTTCATCGCGTTCTACGCGGGCGCGCTGACCATGTTCCACGACGAGATCGATACCTGGGCCTCGCCCAGGGCCGAGATGGACCGCGCCGACACCATGGACCGCGCGGCGAAGATGCTCGAAGGCATCGTCGCCACGCATCCCGGTGCACGCGATCAGGTCGGCGTCACCTTCCCCGCCGATCATCCGTCGCACGAAGTAGCCGCGTACTGGATGGACAAGAATGGCGACTGGAAGACGCAGACGCTCGACGAAAGCAGCGCGCGCGATGCCGAAGACCATGAGCATGCGCTGGCCGACTTTGTCTACGAGCTGCACTACGACCTGGGCATTCCGGCGATCGGCATCTATCTGATGGGCATCGTCAGCGTGATCTATGGCCTTGCCTTGCTCACCGGTCTGCTAATCCACCTGCCCAATCTGGTGCGCGAGCTGTTCGCACTGCGTCCCGGTCACAACCTCAAGCGGCTCTGGCAAGACGCTCACAACGTCATCGGCATCCTCAGCCTGCCCTTCCACATCATCTTCGCCATCACTGGCGCGCTGCTCTGCCTGACCATGGTCATGCTGATGGCGTTCAACACGGTGGCCTTCGACGGCAAGTTACTGCCTGCGTTCGAGCGCATGACCAGCGCGCTTCCGGAAACGACGGCGAAGGGTGGTAGCGCGGTGATGCTGACGCCCGCGGAACTCGGTGCACGCGCACGCCAGGCAGCGCTCGCCTCCGGCGCCGCGAACTTCGAACCCGACTACATGCGCTACGTGCACTATGGCCAGCGCGGCGCGGCCGCGGAAGTGCGCGGCACCTCGACCAAGACACTCGGCGAGTACGGCATGGTCTCGCTCGATGCCACCGATGGCCGCGTGCTGCGGGTGCAAGTGACCGGCGCTCGCGACGCCAACCATGCGACCTATGCGGCGATCTTCGGCTTGCACTTCGGCTCGTTCGGCAATGTGTCGCTGCGCTGGCTGTATTTCCTGCTCGGCCTCGCCGGCGCCTTCCTGTTCTATTCCGGCAACCTGCTCTACATCGAGACGCGGCGTAAGCGCCGCCAGGCCGAGCAGCCAATGAAGGTGCGGGCGATGGCCACGGCCACCGTCGGCGTGTGCATCGGTTCCTGCTTCGCTATCTCGGTGACCTTCCTGGGCAACCTGATCGGTCCGATGTTCGGTGCGACGCCCGAGGCGATCGTCCAGCCGGTGTGCTTCACCGCGTTCGCGGCCGCGGTGATCTGGACCTTCTGGCGTCGCCCGGCCAGGGCGGCCGTCGACCTGCTTTGGGCCACGGCCCTGGTGAGCGTGTTGGTCGGCGTGCTCGACATGACGATCCACGGTGACCGCCTGATGCGCACGCTGGCCGAGGGCCGCTTCGCCGTCCTCGGCGTGGATCTCGTCGCTATCGCGATGGGGGCCGGCTTCGCCTGGCTCGGCATGGCCACCCGCAAGCGCGCCGTCGAAGGCGATCCTTGCAGCGTGTGGTCGTCCAGACGTCCCGTGACCACCGCCGCGACTGCCTCGACCACCGCGCAAGAAGCCTGAAGCACGGCTCTTCGACGCTCTTCAGGGTCTATGTGGGAGCCGATTCATCGGCGATGGGGTGCTTGCGACAATCTGGCCCGCTGCCGAGGGATCGCCGATGAATCGGCTCCTACAGAGTTCGGTGGCGCTCGCAAGAATCTGCGACTTGCTACGTAACGTCCGTTACTAAACGCGACATCCATTTATCTCCGTGAAATCCGCGTCGCGATAGCTGCTGCGTCGCCGCAAACGTTTACGTACCACTCAAGCCGCTGACGTTAAATGGTTTTTTAACAGGCCTGGCCAAGTGGTATCACGTAACGCCGGATTTACTACTGCACTGCAACAACCCTTTGTTTTCGAACGCTTTACAACCTCCTATGAAAACGTTTACGTTCCGCGCCATCAGCCCTCCGGGGTCGGGGAAAGGGTGAAAAACGCGTGAGTGTGACCATCAAAGACGTCGCGAGAATGGCCAACGTTTCCGTGGCCTCGGTATCTCGCGCCCTCAACGGCCACGGCGGCGTGACCGCCGAAACGCAGAAGCGCATCCGCGAGGTTGCGACCCGCCTCCGCTACGTCCCGCACAATGCTGCGCGCAGCCTGATCACCCGCCGTACCCAGACCATCGGGGCGCTCCTGCCCGATCTGCACGGCGCGTTCTTCTCCGAGCTCATCCGCGGTATCGACCTGGCTGCCCGGTCGCGTGGCCTTTACCTGCTGGTGTCGAGCTCCCACGGCGACGCCACGGAAGCCGCCATCGCCCTGCGCGCCATGCAGGGCCGCGTGGATGGCCTGCTGGTCATGTCCCCGCATGCGGACGAAGCCTTCCTCGATGAGAACCTGCCCGTCGTCCTGCCGACCGTGCTGATCAACAGCCACGTGCGCTCGGAACGGCATGCCTCGCTGGATGTCGACGACTTCGGCGGCGCCCGCGCCATGACCGAGCACCTGCTCGGCCTGGGTCGCAAGCGCATCGTTTTCATTGCCGGCCCCGAAGTGAATCACGACGTACAGGAGCGTATCCGCGGTTATCGCGATGCCCTGGCCGCCGCCGGACTCGGTGAGCGCGCAGCGATCCTGCAAGGCGATTTCACCGAGGAATCCGGCTATCACGCCGGCAAGCAGGCACTGGCGATGGTGCCGCGCCCCGACGCGATCTTCGCTGCCAACGACATGATGGCGATCGGCTGCCTGTCCGCCCTCGCCGAAGCGAAGGTACGCACGCCCGACGACATCGCCGTGGCCGGGTTCGATGACATTCCCATGGCGCGCTATGTGTCGCCGCCGTTGACGACGGTGCGTATCCGCATCGCCGAACTGGGTGAGGCAGCGCTGCAGCGCCTCGCCGCGATGATCGAATCACCCGATGACGCCGCTCCCGAGCCGCATGTCGTCAGTACCGAAATCGTCGTTCGCGCCTCATGTGGCGGGAGCGACACGGTAAGACGACGGGCCTGACGCCCGTCGGAACACACGGCTTGCCGGGCCGTGGCTGGAACCTCAGGGACGGCGTCAATCACAGGACTTCGATCGATCTTCCGGTCCGCAAACGCGGGACGGGTGCGATACACGGGGGGCAGAACGCTCTTTGAAGAGTGGCCGACACCAAAAACGTCGACCGCCGTGTCTCGCGCTCAGCCGGGCCGGAACAGCACACACAGAACCTTTTGGGAGAGGGGAACAATGAAAGCCTCGATGCATTTGAAGAAGAAACTGCTCGCCAGCGTCATCACCGCGACGGTTGCCGCCGCCGTGGTCACGCCGTCCGCCTTTGCGCAGTCCGCGACCGCCAATCTGCGCGGTAAGGCCACACCGGGCGCCAACGTCACGGCGTTCAATCCGCAGACCGGCCTGACCCGCCACGCCAAGGCGGGCGCCGATGGCATGTACATCATCAACGGCCTGCCGCCGGCTTCGTACAAGGTCGACGCAGGTCCGGGCACCGAGCAGACGGTAACGTTGACGGTCGCCTCGACGGCAACACTGAACCTCGCTGCCGCTGCAGCCGGCCCAGGTGACGTCACCGCCAAGCCCGCCAACGCCACGGCGATGGAAGGCATGACCGTCAACGCCACCACGCTGACCGAAGTGAAGACGCCGGAAGTCGGCGGCACCATTTCGCTGCGCCAGATCCAGACGATCCCGCAGGTCTCGCGCAACTTCCTCGAGTTTGCCGACACCGTGCCGGGCATGGTCTTCAACGTCGACGCGCAGGGTCACACCTCGCTCAAGAGCGGCGGCCAGAACACCAGCGCGGTCAACGTCTTCATCGACGGCGTGGGCCAGAAGAGCTACGTGAAGTCCGGCGGCGTGTCCGGCCAGACCGCCAGCCAGGGCAACCCGTTCCCGCAGCTCGCCATTGGCGAGTACAAGGTCATCACCAGCAACTACAAGGCCGAGTACGACCAGGTCTCGTCGGCGGTGATCACGGCCGAAACGAAGTCCGGCACCAACGAATTCCACGGCGAAGTCTTCGACACGTACACCTCGGACACGTACCGCAGCCCGACGCCGGCTGAAAAAGATGCCGGCAAGAAGGCGAACTCGTTCGAGAAGGAGTATGGCTTCGCGCTCGGTGGTCCGATCATCAAGGACCAGATGCACTTCTTCGTCGCCTATGAAGAGAAGAAGTTCGACACGCCGACCACGGTCAGCCCCGGCGACAACTCGCCGCCCAACGTGGCCGCGCTGTTGCCGGCCGGTGTCGGTTCGCAGCTCGGACCTTCCAACCTCCCGTTCAACGAGAAGCTGTACTTCGGCAAGATCGACTGGGAACTGACCGACCGCGACCGCATCGAGATCAGCACCCAGGTGCGTCGCGAGAACCAGGTCGACGGCATCACCAAGGCTGTCGCACAGTCGGCCAGCGTCGAGATCGAGAACCACGACACCCGCGGCACCTTCCGCTGGCAGCACAGCGGCGACTGGTTCTACAACGAGTTCAAGGCCAGCTACGAGAACTCCTCGAACAACCCGCTGCCGGTGAACTACGGTAACGGCTACACCTACACCTATCGCCCGTCGAACGATTCGAACATCGTCGCCGTCGGTTCGGCCGGTCCGCTCGCCACGCAGATCAAGGGTCAGGAAGGTCCGATGATCTCGGACGACTTCACCTTCAACGACCTGCACTGGTACGGCGACCACACGATCAAGATGGGTTACAAGTGGAAGGACGTCACGCTGCACGCGCAGGACGCCCAGGACACCAACCCGCAGTTCTTCTACAACGTGGGTCCGGACGGCACCGAGCCGCTTCCGTACAAGGCCCAGTTCTCCAATCCGGTCCCCGGCCTCAACCCGGTGTCGGAGACGAGTAGCAAGCAGTACGGCGCTTACATCCAGGACGACTGGGCGGTGAACGACAACCTCACCCTGAACCTCGGCGTGCGCTGGGACAAGGAAAAGACCCCGTCGTATCTGGACTGGGTCACCCCGCAGAACGTGGTCGATGCATTCGGCATGCTCGACCAGAATGCGCAGGCCCAGTTCCCGGGCCAGACCTACGCGCAGACGCTGGCCAAGGGCGGCATCGATTACCAGGACTACATCAGCAACGGTCACAACCGAAAGGCGCAGAACCAGTGGGCGCCGCGCGTCGGCTTCTCGTATGACCTGCTCGCCGACGAAGCGCACGTGATCCACGGTGGTTACGGCCGTTCGTACGACCGCAACCTGTACGACTACCTGCAGCTGGAGCAGACCAAGTCAGCCCTGCCGATCCAGGAAATCCTGTTCAACATTCCGGGCCGGAACTGCACCGTTGGTACCAACACCAACTGCGTGAACTTCGACCCGGCATACCTCAACGGTCTACAGAACCTGCAGGCGCTTGTCGCTGGCTCCAACAAGGGCCAGGAAGTCGACATGCTCAACAACAACCTGAAGGCGCCGTACTCCGACCAGTTCAGCCTCGGTATGTCGAACAAGCTGGGCGACTGGCAGACCGACGTGACCGTGGCCCGCGTGCTCTCCTACGACGGCTTCGCCTTCACCCTGGGCAACCGCTACCCGAACGGCGACTTCTTCCAGGGCGGCAGCCAGCCCTGGGGCAACGGTATCCCCGGCTTCGGCAGCATGATCATCGGCAACAACGGTATCCGCACCCGCACGACCCAGGTGCTGATCTCGGCCGACAAGCCGTACACGCGTGAATCGGGCTGGAGCGCCAACTTCTCCTACACCTACAGCCACGCCAAGCAGAACCGCGACATCAACGAGCACTACTCGTTCGACGAAGCGAGCATCAACAACTACCCGTTCCTCACCTCGAACTCGGTGGCGAAGCATCGCTTCGTGGGTACCGGCTCGTTCGATGCGCCGTGGGGCATCACGCTGTCGGCCAAGCTGACCATTGCGACCCCGCTGCCGTACAACGGCGTGCAGGGCATCGGTGGCGGCGTGGTCTACGGCTACGGGGAAGGTTCGCGTCCGGTCGACGGCACACCGGATGGCAAGAAGTTCCTCGTCGGCGGCAAGATCTGGGGCTATCGCGACATCGATATCCAGGCCACGAAGGACTTCGTGATCAGCGAGAACGACCAGACCAAGTTCTACATCCGTTTCGACATCCTCAACGTGTTCAACTGGAAGAACTTCGTCGATTACACACCGAACTTCGGCAGCAATGGCGTGGCGAACACCACCTCCAACCCGGTGGAATACAACGAGACGGGCAACATCTCGTTCGTACCGCGTACGGCCCGCTTCACCGCAGGCTTCAAGTTCTAAACGCTCCAAGGGCGCATCCGGATGGCTTTGCCGGATGCGCCTCTCCTTTGCGCCCGTGTGTCTCCCCGCGGGCGCGTTCTTTTGCTGGCATGCGTGAACAACGATGACCAACGGCATAACCAACATCGTGGTAGTAGGTGGCGGAACGGCCGGCTGGATGGCTGCCGCCGCGCTGATCCGCGTATTGAACAAGCAGGTCACCGTGCGGCTGGTCGAGTCCGAAGAGATCGGCATCGTCGGTGTCGGCGAGGCGACCGTCCCGCACATCAAGTTGTTCAACAACCTGCTCGGGCTGAACGAAGCCGACTTCGTCGCACGCACGCAGGGCACGTTCAAGCTCGGCATCCAGTTTCGCGACTGGGCCAAGCTGGGCGACTCCTATATTCACGGCTTCGGCGTGATCGGCCATGACATCGGCCTGACGCCGTTCCATCAGTACTGGCTCAAGGGCAGGCTCTCGGGCCTGCATGCGGATGCCGACCTGCACGACTACTCGGTCAACACGGTCGCGGCGACGCGAGGCAAGTTCATGCCCGCGCCCACGGATGTTCCCGCTGGCTCACCGTTGTCGACCATCGGCTACGCCTATCACTTCGATGCCTCGCTCTACGCGCGTTACCTGCGCGAATACAGCGAAGCCCGCGGGGTGCACCGGACCGAGGGCAAGGTGCGCAACGTCGACCTGCACCCGGAAACGGGCCACGTCGCCGCCGTCGTCATGGAGAGCGGCGAGCGTATCGAGGGCGACCTCTTCATCGATTGCTCGGGCTTTCGCGGCCTGCTCATCGAGGGCGCGTTGCAGTCCGGTTACGAGGACTGGAGTCACTGGCTGCCGTGCAACCGCGCGCTGGCCGTCCCTTGCGCCCGCGTCGAGGCGCCCACGCCGTACACGCGTGCCACCGCCCGCGAAGCGGGCTGGCAGTGGCGTATTCCACTGCAGCATCGCACCGGTAATGGCTATGTCTATTCGAGCCAGTTCATCAGCGAGGACGAAGCCGCGGCGAAGCTGATGGCCAATCTCGACGGCAAGGCGCTGGCCGATCCACGCCCGCTGCGCTTCGTCACCGGCATGCGCAAGAAGGCATGGAACAAGAACGTCGTGGCGCTCGGCTTGGCGAGCGGGTTCATGGAGCCGCTCGAGTCGACCAGCATCCACATGATCCAGGCTGGCATCTCCAAGCTGCTCGAGCTCTTCCCCAGCAACGGGGTCATGGATCCCGTGCTGATCGATCGCTACAACGACCGGACGCGGTTCGAGTCCGAGCGTATCCGCGACTTCCTTGTCCTGCATTACAACGCGACAAGTCGCAACGACACGCCGTTCTGGGACTACTGCAGGACGATGTCGATCCCCGACTCGCTCGAGACCAATATCGACCTGTTCCGCCACAGCGGACGCTTCTTCCGTAACGCCGACGAGATGTTCGCCGCGGTCAGCTGGATCCAGGTGATGATCGGCCAGGGCATCATGCCGACGGGCTACAACCCGCTGGTGGACCAGATGCCGGACGCCGACCTGCCGAAGTTCCTCGCCAGCATCCGCGACATCATCTCGAAGAATGTCGACCTCATGCCCACGCACCAACAGTTCATCGACCGGGAGTGCAAGGCGGCGGCGGTGGCGGTGTGATGCACCCGATGATTGCCAGAGCGCGGCCCGGATCGTATGGTTTCAGCTTCGACCAAGGCCCTTCGGGGCCTTTCTCCGACCTCTCGACGTAAACGTTTACGCGCCAGCGGTGTCCCCACCTCGTTGGCGCCAGTCCCGAATAGTCCGAAGGAATGCGCGCCATGAAAGCCAGTACGATGAAACGACTCTCCCTAGCACTCGGTGTCATGCTTACCTGCGCCGCTCCCCTGACCATGGCGCAGAAAGGCGCGATGAAGCCCAAGCACGAATCCGCCGCGTCCGCCGCCACCCTGAAAGACCTGCACGCCGTTCCACCGATGATCGTCGATCTGGAGAAGCGCACCTTCCAGTGGTTCTGGGACAGCGGCAACCCGACCAATGGCCTGATCCCCGACCATTATCCGAGCCCGTCCTTTGCGTCGATCGCCTCGGTCGGCTTCGGCCTGACGGCGTACGGCGTAGGCGTCGAGCGCGGCTACATCACGCGCGAGCAGGCCGTGGAACGCACGCTGGCCACCCTGCGTTTCTTCCATGACGCCCCGCAGAACGACGCCGAAGACGGCGCCACCGGCTACAAGGGCTTTTTCTATCATTTCCTGAATATGCAGACCGGTCAGCGTGAAGCGCGCTGGACGGAAGTGTCCACGGTGGACACGTCCCTGCTGCTTGGCGGGATCCTGTTCGCGCAGAGCTATTACGACCGCGACAACCCGCAGGAAGCCCAGATCCGCCAGCTCGCCGACGACATCTACCGTCGCGTGGAGTGGACCTGGGCGCAGAACCACGGACCGCTGATCAGCATGGGCTGGACGCCCGGCGGCAAGATGATTCCGCACGACTGGGCCGGCTACAACGAAGGCATGCTGGTCTACATTCTTGCGCTGGGCTCACCGACTCATCCGGTGAACGAGGATGCCTGGCACGCGTGGACGGCCACCTATGACAAGACCTGGGGCGAGTTCCACGGCCAGACCTTCCTCAACTTCGCACCGCTGTTCGGTCACCAGTTCAGCCACACCTGGGTGGATTTCCGCGGTATCCGCGATGCCTGGGGCCGCGACCACAACATGGATTACTTCGAGAACAGCCGCCGCGCGACGTATTCGCAGCAGGCGTATGCGGTGGCCAATCCCGGCGGCTGGAAGGGCTACGGCAAGAACATCTGGGGTCTCACCGCGAGCAATGGTCCTGGTGGCCTTATCGTCAAGCAGGGCGACAAGGAACGCACGTTCGCCGGTTACACCGCGCGCGGCGCAGGCCTGGATTACATCTCCGACGATGGCACCATCGTGCCGACGGCCGCCGGCGGTTCGATCGCCTTCGCCCCGGAGATCGTGATTCCCGCGCTCGAGGAAATGAAGAAGAAGTACGGCCAGAACATCTATACGAAGTACGGCTTCGTCGACGCCTTCAACCTGACCTTCGACACCAAGACCGAACTGCGTACCGGCAAGCTGGTCCCGGGCTTCGGCTGGGCCGATACCGTGCACCTGGGTCTGGACCAGGGCCCCATCGTGTTGATGATCGAGAACTACCGCAGCGATTTCGTCTGGTCGGTGATGAAGAAGAACCCGTATATCCGCAAGGGCCTGCAGCGCGCGGGCTTCACCGGCGGCTGGCTGGATGCCGATACGGCCGCCAACCTGTGGTGAATCGCGTCGCCCGCTTGATCCGGACCGCCGCGGCGCTGGCACTTGCCGGGGCCGCGGTGACCGGCTGCGCCAAACAAGAAGAGGGCACGCGGACCCTGCAGTTCTGGACGATCGGCCGCGAAGGCGAGGCGGTGGAGAAGTTGCTGCCGGAGTTCGAGCGCGAACATCCCGGCTTGCACGTCTCCGTGCAGCAGCTTCCCCTCACGGCCGCGCACCAGAAGCTGCTCACCGCCTACGCTGGTGATTCCACACCGGACATCACCCAACTAGGTAACACCTGGGTGCCGGAACTGGTGGCCCTGGACGCGATCGAACCGCTCGATGCACGTGTCGCCGGATCGAAAGTCGTCGACAAGAACGACTACTTCCCCGCGATCTGGTCGACCAACGTCATCGACGGCAAGCTGTACGGCGTGCCCTGGTATGTCGATACGCGCCTGCTGTTCTATCGCAAGGACCTCCTCGCCAGGGTCGGCTACGACCACCCGCCACGCGACTGGAACGAATGGCAGGCGATGATGGCGAAGCTGTCGCAGCCGCCCGGCAAGACCTTCGGCGTGTTGTTGCCGACCAACGAGTTCGAGCAGCTGCTGGCCCTGTCCCTGCAGCAGGATGACCCTTTGCTGCGTGACGATGGTCGCTACGGCAACTTCCGTAGTGCCGGATTCAAGAAGGCGCTGACCTTTTACGTGTCACTGTTCAAGAACAAGCAGGCGCCGATGATGACCAACGTCGGCGTCGGCAACCCGTGGGCCGCGTTCGGCCAGGGCTTCTATACGTTCTATCTGTCGGGCCCATGGAATATCGGCGAGTTCCGCAAGCGCCTGCCGCCCGAACAGCAAGGCGATTGGGCGACCACGCCGTTGCCGGGTCCGAATGGCCCGGGTGCCTCGAATGCGGGCGGATCCAGCCTGGTGATCTTCCGTGCCTCCAGGCACAAGGACGATGCCTGGGCGCTTATCGAATTCCTCTCGCGCCCGACCATCCAGGAGCGCTTCTACCAGATCCTGGGCGATATGCCGCCGCGTCGTTCGTCGTGGGAGGCCCCCGCACTGCGTAACGATGACAAAGCCGCCGCCTTCCGCGAGCAGCTCGAGCGCGTGAAGCCCACGCCACCGGTCGCCGAATGGGAACGCATCATCACCGAGATGCAGCTGGTCGCTGCGCAGGCCGCGCATGGCGACCTCACCATCGACGAAGCGGCTGCCGAGATCGATCGCCGCGCCGACCGCCTGCTCGAAAAGCGTCGTTGGATGCTCGACCACGGCCATAAGGCATCGCCATGAATACCTCCCGCGCCGCCTGGCTGTTCATCACACCCGCGCTGATCATCCTTGGCCTGTTCTTCCTGCTACCGGTGATCGCGGCGCTGATCCTTTCGGTGACCGATTACGACCTGTACGCGCTGGCCGATATCCGCAACCTCCGTTTTGTCGCCCTGCAGAATTACTGGCAGCTGCTCCAGCGTCCGCTGTTCTGGTCGGCGCTCGGCCATACGGTGTACTTCGTGGTGGTCGGCGTGCCGTTGTCGCTAATGGCCTCGCTCGGCGCGGCGCTGCTGCTCAATTCGCCCCTCGCTCGCTTCAAGCCCTTCTTCCGCACGGCGCTGTTCGCGCCGGTGGTGACGACCGTTGTCGCGGTCGCCGTGATCTGGCGTTACCTGTTCAACACCAAGTACGGCCTGATCAACTACGTGCTCGATTCGATCGGCATGCCTACCGTGGACTGGCTGGGCGATCCGCACTGGGCCATGCCGACGATCATCCTGTTCGCCGTGTGGAAAAACTTCGGCTACAACATGATCATCTTCATGGCTGGCCTGCAGGCGATTCCGGGCGATCTCTACGAGGCCGCCCGCATCGACGGCGCCTCGGCCTTCGCGCAGTTCCGTCATATCACGCTGCCCATGCTCAAGCCGACCATGTTGATGGTCAGCATCCTCACCGTGTCGGGCTACTTCCAGCTGTTCGCCGAGCCTTACGTCATGACCGAGGGCGGCCCGCTGCAAAGCACCACGTCCGTGCTGTACCTGATGTACGAAGAGGGCTTCAAGTGGTGGAACCTGGGCTCGGCTTCGGCCGTGGCCTTCATCCTGTTCGTCGTCATGTTCGCGGTCACCGCGACGATGCTGCGTTTGTCGCGGCAGGGAGAAAAGGCATGAGTCCGCGTCTGGCCAAAGCCCTCATCAATGGCTTGCTGATCGGTGCCGCCGCGATCGCCATCGCGCCGCTGCTGTACATGCTGTCCGTGTCGTTCATGCCGCAGGGCGAGGCGAGCGCGCTGCCACCGCCGGTCCTGCCGTCCCATCCGACCCTCGCCAATTACCGCGAACTGTTCCTCAACGCCGGCATGGGTCGCTACCTGGTCAACAGCCTGCTGATATCCACGGCGATCACGGCGGTCTCGCTCGCCTTCAACCTGATGGCTGGCTATGCCTTCGCCAAGCTGGAGTTCAAAGGGCGCCAGAAGATCTTCCAGGTGTTGCTCGGTGCGCTGGTCATTCCGGCGCAGGTGGCCATGCTGCCGCTGTTCCTGCTGCTGAAGTACATGGGCCTGGTGAACACCTATGGCGCGGTGATCGTGCCAGCGCTGGCGACCATCTTCGGCATCTTCCTCGTGCGCCAATACGCTAGCGGTATTCCGGACGACCTGATGGAAGCCGCGCGCATCGACGGCGCCGGCGAGTTCCGCATCTTCGCCACCATCGTGATGCCGCTGCTGAAGCCGATCATGGTCACCCTGGCGATCTTCAGCTTCCTCGCCGCGTGGAACGACTTTATGTGGCCGTTGATCGCGTTGACGGGACAGGAACACTACACGCTGCCCATCGCGCTGGCTTCGCTGTCGCGCGAGCACGTGCAGGACAGCGAACTGATGATGGCCGGCTCGGTCGTCACCATCCTGCCGGTGCTGGTGCTTTTCCTCGCCCTGCAGCGGTACTACCTCGAAGGCCTGTTGATGGGCAGCGTCAAGGGATAAATCGCATGTTGCGCTTCGCTTCACTCACGCTCGCCGCGGCGGCGTGCCTCGTCGCCGTGCCCACGTTCGCCGCCGACAAGCTGCGCGTCCTCGACAGCTTCGATGCGAGCACCGGCTGGACCGCGACGGGTACCGACGACGTGTCGGCTACCCTGCGCGTCGTGCCGGGACGCACAGGCCAGGCACTCTGCCTCACCTACGATTTCAACGGTGTGTCCGGTGCCGCGTCGATCCGCAAGACGCTTCCCATCGACTACCACGAAGGCTTCGCCTTGAGCTTCGACGTGCGCGGCAGCATGCCGCCGAACACGCTGCAGCTGAAGCTGATCGACGATAGTGGTGACAATGTCTGGTGGTTCCAGCAACCGCACTTCACTCCGGGCGATGCGTGGAAAACCATCGAAGCGACGAGCCGCCAGGTCGAGTTCGCCTGGGGACCGGTGAAGGACCGCACGCTACGTCATACCCGCGATGTCGAGTTCGTGGTCTATGCGGAGGCACAGCCTTCGCAGGCTGCCAATCGAGGTGAGGTGTGCTTCGACAACCTCCGGCTCACACCTCGCAAGCCGGGCGCGGTGGCGATACCGCCGCCGACGCCCAATGCCGTATTCGAAGCTCGCGCCAGGCAGGTTCGCCGCGGCTTGTATCCGCGTGGCTTCTCCGGCGAGCAGTCCTACTGGACGATCGTCGGTGTCGATGGGGGAAGTCGCGATTCGGCGCTGATCTCCGAAGACGGTGCGGTGGAGATCGTGCGCGGTGGTTTCTCCATCGAGCCTTTCCTGATTGAAGGCGGCAAGCTGGTCACCTGGGCGGATGTCACGACGACGCAATCGCTGCGCGACCGCTATCTGCCCATGCCCTCGGTGCAGTGGGCTGCCGATGGGCTAAGACTGGACACCACGGCGTTCGCGCAGGGTCCGGCGGGAGCCTCGCAGTTGGTGGTGAGCTACCGGCTCACGAATGAAAGCGACAAGGCGCGCGACATCACGCTGGCTCTCGCGGCCCGCCCGTTCCAGGTCAATCCGCCCACGCAGTTCCTCAATGCACCTGGCGGTACCAGCCCGATCCACGACCTCGCGTGGGATGGCCATGCGTTGACCGTAAACGGGGCACGCAAGGTCGTGCCCCTGCAGGCAACCACGACATTCGTTGCCAGCGCGAATCAACCCAAGACGCTCAGCGAGCGGCTGGATGCCGGCGAGCGACCGGTGACGAAGCAGCTTCACGACGACACGGGCTTCGCCCAGGGCGCGTTGCTCTACGACCTGCACGTGCCCGCACACGAACATGTCGATGTTGGCGTGGTCGTGCCGGTGAACCAGAAGGATGTCGTCGTTGCGCCAGCCGATGCCGGTGCGTGGCTTGCGTCGCACGCCGATGCCGTCGCTGGCGAATGGCGCGACAAGCTCGATCGCGTGGACATCACGGTGCCGACTTCGGCACAGCCGATCGTCGACACCATGAAGAGCGGCGTGGCGCAGATCCTCATCTCACGCGATGGTCCCGCGCTGCAGCCCGGCACGCGCTCCTATTCACGTACCTGGGTGCGCGACGGCGCCATGATGCTCGAAGGCCTGCTCCGTACCGGCCACGAAGACGTCGCCTCGGCCTTCATCCGCTGGTACGCGCCCCACCAGTTCTCCAACGGCAAGGTGCCTTGCTGCGTCGACGCACGCGGTTCCGACCCCGTGCCCGAGAACGACAGCCAGGGCGAACTGATTTTCAGCGTGGCCGAACTGTGGCGTTACACGCATGACCGCGCGACGGTCGATGCATTGTGGCCGCATGTGGAGAAAGCGGTCGCTTACATGGATTCGCTGCGCGCGAGCGAACGCCAGCCATCGCGACTGCAAGGGGCGGATCGTGCACTCTATGGCCTGATGCCGGCGTCGATCAGTCACGAGGGCTATTCGGCCAAGCCGATGCATTCGTACTGGGACGACTTCTGGGCACTCAAGGGTTACGACGATGCCGTCGAACTCGCTTCGGCGCTCGGCCACGCGGATGAACTCTCCGCATATGCGGCATCACGCGATCAGTTCCGCGATGACCTGCATGCTTCCATCGTTGCCGGGGTGAAGGCCCACGGCATCGATTTCATTCCAGGATCCGCCGAGCTCGGCGACTTCGACGCGACATCGACCACCATCGCGTTGTCGCCGGGCGGCGAACAGGCGCGCCTGCCGAAGGCGTTGCTCGTGCAGACCTTCGAGAAATACTGGCAGGGCTTCGTCGCCCGGCGCGA
>Ga0105247_10001216_pt1 | contig 19097 bp, 18 predicted proteins | sample KBSS24metaG_FD_81519 | JGI IMG/M metagenome (GOLD analysis project Ga0105247, IMG submission 81519) | Switchgrass rhizosphere microbial communities from Kellogg Biological Station, Michigan, USA - KBS S2-4 metaG | ecosystem: Host-associated > Plants > Roots > Rhizosphere > Soil | place...
AGATGTTCGCGCCGGACACGGTGGTCCGTCCGCCCACCCGGGCCGACCGCACGGTGAACGGACCGTCCTGCGGGTAGCCGAGCACGACAGCCGGGTCGCCGTGCTCACCGGGCTCCGGGGAGAACGTCAGCGCCGGGACGTCCAGGTCCGGGACGTACAGGACCGCGACGTCGCGGGCCGGGTCGAAGAGTGTGACGGTCGCCCGGATCGTCTCGCCCGGGGCGACCTCGATGCCGACCTTGTTGGTGCCGGCCACGACGTGCGCGTTGGTGACGACCCGGTGCGGCGCATAGACGAAGCCGGAACCCTCGATCGCCCGGTCGCAGGAACGCGCCTCGCCGTAGATCTTCAGCACCGACCCACGCACCTTCGCGATGCGCGCCTTCATCGCCGGAGTCAGCTGCGCATCCGGCGCCTCGACGTCGACCCCCGGCGAGTAGGGCAGATCGCCGAACACCGGCGGGAAGCCGCTGCGGTCCAGATACCCGCGCAGGGACGAGTACAGGCTGCGCACGCTGTCCGGCATCGCGTCGTTGACCGTGCGGACGATCGAGCTGTGGCTCGCCTCCGAGGCCAGCGACGGGTAGGGGGAGGAGGCCAGCGGGACGGCGACCATCCACGAGACCAGCAGGACGGCGAAGATGCCGAGCACGCCGCCGATCGCCGAGTCGACCTTCTTCGCGTATCCCACCACGATCCTGCGGCGCAGGTGGCCGGCGCCCCAGACGCCCAGCAGTTGCCCGAGCATGGCGAGCACCAGGACGCAGACGATCGCGATCGGCACCTGTGCGCGTCCGTGTGCCAGGCCCGTCCCCAGCGGCTCGGCGAGCTGGGCACCGATCGCGGCGCCGCCGAAGAAGCCGAGCAGCGACAGCGCGCCGACGAGGGCACCGTGCCGGAACCCGCCGATCCCGTACAGGACGGCGGCCAGCACGATCACCAGGTCGAGGATGTTCATCGCGGCGGGAGGCTACCCGGGCAGGTCGCGGACGGTTCGCTCGTCCCACGGCACGCTCCACCCGGCTGCCTGCAGCAGGGTGTCCAGGACGAGCGCGGTGAAGCCCCACACGAACAGACCTTCGGCAGCGAACCCCGGCCCCATCAGTCCGGACGGATGCCGGACGGTGAACCGGTTCGCCGGATCGACCAGCGTGGCGAGCGGGACGAGCGCGGTGCGGGCCACCTCGCCCACGTCGACCGGCGCCACCGGCCCGGGGCGTGGCCACCAGGCCAGGACGGGCGTGACGACGAACCCGGTACGCCAGATGTAGACCGGCGGCAGTTCAGCCAGGACCAGCACCTCGGCCGGGTCGACGCCGACCTCCTCCTGCGCCTCGCGCAAGGCGGTGGCGATGTGGTCGGCGTCCTCGGGATCGACCGACCCGCCAGGGAAGGCCACCTGCCCGGCGTGGTTGCGCAGCTGTGCCGACCGCTCGATCAGCAGCAACCCCAGGCCTTCCCCCGACGGGACGGGAGCGAAGACGATCAGGACGGCGCTGGGCCGTCCGCCCCCGGTCGGCGGGGGGCGGAGCCCGTCGAACGCCGCGCCCGTGCGGAGGTTCTTGACCAGCTGGGTCAGCTCGGCCGGGGGCTGCCGGTGAGTCATGAGCCGAGGCCACTCGTGTAGCGGTACCTCCCGCTTGCGGGGGAGATCGCAGCGAGCGCCGGCGAGCGAGGATCGGAGCGGGCCGGGGCGGGAGGCGGGGTCATACCGCCAGCTTGTCGGGGTTCTGGACCGGGTCGCGGAGCAGCTTGGCGGCCTCGGCGGGATCGATCGGGCCCTCCCCGAAGGACGGGCAGAGCTTCGCGAGCGGGCAAACCCCGCAGGCCGGCTTGCGGGAGTGGCACATCCGGCGGCCGTGCCAGATGACCCGGTGCGACAGCAGCGTCCAGTCCTGCCGCGGGATCAGCTCCATGATCGCCTTCTCGACCTTGACCGGGTCCTGCTCGTCCGTCCAGCCCCAACGCCGGGCCAGGCGGCCGAAGTGGGTGTCGACGGTGATCCCTGGGACGTCGAAGGCGTTGCCCAGCACCACGTTGGCGGTCTTGCGGCCGAAGCCCGGCAGGGTGACGAGTTGGGGCAGCGTCCGCGGCACCTCGCCGTCGAACCGCTCCACGAGCTCGCGGCCCAGGCCCATGATCGAGTTGGCCTTGTTCCGGTAGAAGCCGGTGGAGCGGATGTACTCCTCGAGTTCGGTGCGGTCGGCGCCGGCGTAGTCGGCAGCCGTGCGGTAGCGCCGGAACAGGGCGGGGGTGACCTCGTTGACCCGCTTGTCGGTGCACTGAGCGGACAGGATCGTCGCGACCGACAGCTCGAGCGCGTTCGTGAAGTCCAGTTCGCAGTGCGCGTCCGGGTACGTCAGGGCGAGGATCGTGTTGATCTTGCGAGCGCGGCGTTTGCGGGCGAGCGGGGTCTCGTCGGCCCAGACCTTCTTCGGTGGCACCCGGTCAGCCTACGGATGCGGTACGACAGCCCGGGGCACAATGGAGGCGTCATGATCGGACTGCTCGTCATCCTGTTCCCGTTCGTCCTGCTCGCCTTCGTCCTGCTGATGGAGCGCCTGGAGGAGCCGCTGACGCGCGCCGCGAGCGAGCGCGAGTTCGAGCACTTCCTGGACGACGCGAGCCCCGAAGAACTCGAGACCTTCGTGCGCGAGGGCTCCGACTCGGCGCTGAGCCGCTTCTCGCGACGGGTGGGACTGGTGAGATTGCGTCGAAACCGCCCCTCCTGAGCGCGCCCCGACGGGGTCTGCCCTAGACTTCCATGGATTGTGAATTGGCTCGCACGCCCTGTGTGCGCCTAACTAGGAGCAGATGTGGACGAGGTTCTCCGGCGGGCCGGGCTCTTCCAGGGAGTTGACCCCGCGGCCGTCGAGGCGCTTTCCGATGAGTTCGAGATCTTCGAGGCACCCCGCGGTGCGGTGCTGTTCACAGAGGGCGAGCCGGGCGAGAGCCTCTACATCGTCCTGTCCGGCAAGGTGAAACTGGGTCGTCGCTCGACGGACGGACGCGAGAACCTGGTCGGTATCATGGGTCCGTCCGACCAGTTCGGCGAGCTGTCGCTGTTCGACCCGGGGCCGCGCACCGCGACCGCCACCGTGGTCACCGACGCCCGCCTCGCCCGCCTGCCGAAGGACGCGCTGCACTCGTGGGCGCAGGACCGGCCGCAGATCGCGATGCAGCTGCTGCGCGTCGTGGCCCGCCGGCTGCGCCGCACCAACACGATGCTGGCCGACCTGATCTTCGTCGACGTCCCCGGCCGCGTGGCCAAGCAGCTGCTGCAGCTGGCCCAACGCTTCGGCTCGGTCGACGGCGGGCAGCTGCGCGTCACCCACGACCTCACGCAGGAGGAGCTGGCCCAGCTGGTCGGCGCCTCCCGCGAGACCGTGAACAAGGCGCTGGCCGACTTCGCCTCGCGCGGCTGGCTGCGTCTGGAGGGCAAGTCCGTGGTCATCCTCGACCGTGAACGCCTCGCCCGCCGCGCCCGCTGATCCATCCCGACCGTTCGACCGCACGAGCGCTATAGCGCGCAGCATGTCGAACGGTCGCCCGACTCAATTCAACCGTTCGACCGCACGAGCGCTATAGCGCGCAGCATGTCGAACGGATCGAGTGCGGCCGCGCTAACGTCAGCGGCATGGCTTCCGTAACTGATCGTCTTGCCGAACTCGGGGTCGAACTACCAGCCGTCGTCCCGCCCGTCGCGGCCTATGTCCCTGCCGTCCGTACCGGCAACCTCGTCTACACCTCCGGCCAGCTTCCGGCCGTGGCCGGCGCCCTGCCCGCCACCGGCAAGGTCGGCGCCGAGGTAGACCCCGACGACGCCAAGGGCTACGCCCGGACGTGTGCCCTGAACGCCCTCGCCGCGATCGATGCCCTCGTGGGCATCGACAACGTCACCAAGGTCGTCAAGGTCGTCGGTTTCGTCGCCTCCGACCCCGCCTTCACCGGCCACCCCGGCGTGATCAACGGCGCCAGCGAGTTCCTGCTCGAGGTGTTCGGTGCGGCCGGCAAGCACGCCCGCTCGGCCGTCGGCGTCGCCGCCCTGCCGCTGGACGCGCCGGTCGAGGTCGAGCTGATCGTCGAGGTGGCCTGATGCCGGTGGACGTGCCGATCCGGGATGCGTCGACCGTCGTCCTGCTCCGCGACGGGAAGGCTGGGATCGAGGCCTGGCTGCTGACCCGCCGCACCGAGATGGTCTTCGCCGCGGGCATGTCCGTCTTCCCCGGCGGACGGGTGGACGACGCTGATGCGGACCTGCCGTTCGCGACGGGTCTCGGCGCCGTCGCCGAACGCCTCGGGACGGACGAGCCCACCGCCCGCGCCCTGGTCGGCGCCGCCGTGCGCGAGACCTACGAGGAGACCGGCGTGCTACTCACCACGCCGCCGGCGACGCTGCCGGACGAGCGCGGAGCCGTCGAGGCCGGACGGGCCTCCTTCGGTGACCTGCTCGCCACGCACCGCCTCACGATCGACCCCACCTCCCTCGCGCCGTGGGCCCGCTGGGTCACACCGGCCGGCGAGACCACCCGGCGCTACGACACCCGTTTCTTCGTGGCTGCCCTCCCCGAGGGCGCGAACGCGCAGGACGTCACGACCGAGTCGTCCGAGGCTGGCTGGATCCCCGTCGCCGACGCCATCGCGCAGACCGAGGCCGGAACGCGCTGGATACTGCCGCCCACCCTCGTGACGCTGGGCGCGATCCGCGGGTTCGCCACCGTCACCCAGGTGATGGCCGCCGCGGCGGACCAGTCACTCGCGCCCGTCCGTCCCGTCCTGAACGTCACGGACGGCCGACGCACGATCACTCTGCCGGACACCGGCCTGACCCTGTCCTTCCCGGATCCCGTACGCCCGTGAACTACGAGCAGCTGCGGCAGGTGACGCCGCTGGCCGGCGTGGTGCTGGCGGACAACCCGTCCCCCATGACGCTGGACGGGACGAACACCTGGCTGCTGCGCGCCCCCGGTACCGACCGCGCGATCGTGGTCGACCCCGGGCCGGAGGACGAACGGCACCTCACCGCCGTCACGGAAGCCGCCGGTCGCGTCGAGACGATCCTGCTGACCCACGGGCACCCGGACCACAGCAAGGGCGCCCGCCGGCTGCACGAGCTCAGCGGCGCGCCCGTCCGCGCGCTCGACCCGGCCCACCGCCTCGGCAGCGAAGGGCTCACAGACGGCGACGTGGTCGCCGCCGCGGGGATCGAGTTGCAGGTGCTCGGCACCCCGGGACACACGTCGGACTCGCTGTCGTTCGTGCTCGAACCGGGCGGCACCGCCCCGCGTGCGGTCCTGACCGGCGACACGATCCTGGGCCGCGGCACCACCGTCGTGGCCCATCCCGACGGCAACCTGGCCGACTACCTCGCGTCCCTGCACCGGCTCGCCGCGCTCGGCGACGCGACCGTCCTGACCGGGCACGGGCCGGAGTTGCACAACGCGGGCGAGGCCGCCGCGTTCTACCTGGCGCACCGTCAGCAGCGCCTCGAGCAGGTCGCGGGCGCCCTCGAGCAACTCGGACCAGCGGCCACCGCGCCCCAGATCGTGGAGCTCGTCTACGCCGACGTCGACCGCGTCCTGTGGCCCGCTGCCGAGCTGAGCGTCCTGGCGCAACTGGCCTACCTGCGCCGCTGACTCTCCGGGGCGCCCACCGCGCGCGAGTGGTCAGGTGCGGGAGCGAGTGGTCGCCCGCCGCTGACCACTCGCGCGCGCAAGTGACCACTCGCGGGAAGCCCGGGGTTAGGTCGAGTCGGCACCGCACCGCCGCGTCTCCTACTCTTGCGCCATGGTCGCCTCTGCATCGGTCGCCACCGGCAGCGCAGCCAGGGTCCTCCACCCCGGCATCCCGGCGAAGGCCCGGCTGCACGTCGTCACCGGCAAGGGCGGGACGGGCAAGACGACCGTCGCCGCCGCGCTCGCGCTGGCCCTGGCCAACACCGGCAAAAAGGTGTTGCTGGTCGAGGTCGAGGGACGCCAGTCGATCGCCCAGCTGTTCGACATGCCCCCGCTGCCCTACGCCGAGCACCGCCTCAGGGGCGCCTCCGGGGGCGGCTCGCTATGGGGGCTGGCGATCGACGCCGAAGCGGCGATGATCGAGTACCTGGACATGTTCTACAACCTCAAGCGCAGCGCCCGCGGCCTCAAGAAACTCGGCGCGGTCGACTTCGTCACCACCCTCGCGCCCGGCCTGCGCGACGTACTGCTGACCGGCAAGGTCAAGGAGGCCGTCACCCGCACCGAGGGCGACGGGCACCCGACCTACGACGCGGTGGTGCTGGACGGGCCGCCCACCGGGCGCATCGGCAAGTTCCTCAACGCGACCAAAGAAGTCGCCAGCCTGACCAAGTTCGGTCCGATCCAACGGCAGAGCGTCGGCGTGATCGACCTGCTGCACAGCGCCAAGACCGCGATCCACCTGGTCACCCTGCTCGAGGAGATGCCGGTGCAGGAGACCATTGACGCCGTGGACGAGCTGACCGGCGCCTGCTTCCGGCTGGGAACCGTCGTGGTCAACCGAGCCCGTCCGGACCTGGTCAGCGCGCGGCAGCTCGGCGCGGACGGCGGCCTGCGCGCAGCCCACCTGAAGCTGCTGACCGAGGGCCTGGCGCAGGCCGACGTCGGCCCCCAGCACGTGAAGGCGCTCGCGCTGGAGATCGGCCAGTACGCCGAACGGCAGCAGTTGCAGGACGAGAACTCGGCCCGACTGGACGCCCTGTCGCTGCCCCGCATCGAGCTGCCCGACCTGAACCCGCCCGTGGAGCTCGGCGAACTGACCGAGCTGGCCAGCCTGTTCCTGGAACAGCTGGCGTGACCCGTCTCGATCTGCCCGCGCTCGTCCGCGACCCGAAGACCAAGGTCGTCGTCACATGCGGCTCCGGCGGCGTCGGCAAGACGACCACGGCCGCAGCGCTCGCCCTGATCGGCGCGGAGGCCGGCCGTCGCACGGTCGTGCTCACGATCGACCCGGCCAAGCGTCTGGCGCAGTCGATGGGCCTGACCGAGCTGGACAACACCCCCCGCGAGGTCAAGGGCGCCACCACCAACGAGGGCGGTCAGCTCTTCGCGATGATGCTGGACATGAAGCGGACGTTCGACGACGTGGTGCTCGCCCACAGCACCCCCGAACGCGCCGAGCAGATCCTGGCGAACCCCTTCTACCAGTCGCTGTCCTCCTCCTTCGCCGGCACGCAGGAGTACATGGCGATGGAGAAGCTGGGCCAGCTGGTCGCCCAGAACGAGTGGGACCTGATCGTCGTCGACACCCCTCCGTCCCGCTCCGCCCTGGACTTCCTGGACGCCCCGAACCGCCTCGGCCGCTTCCTGGACGGCAGGATGATCCGCCTGCTCACCGCCCCCGCGCGCGCCGGCGGCAAGACTGGCCTGAAGGTGATGAGCGCCGGCCTGGGCCTGTTCACCAAGGTCTTCAGCCGGGTGCTCGGCGGCGACCTCATCAGCGACCTGTCCAGCTTCGTCAGCGCGCTGGAGACCATGTTCGGCGGCTTCCGCGAACGCGCACAGCAGACCTACGACCTGCTCAAGACCGCCGGCACCTGCTTCGTCGTGGTCGCCGCTCCCGAGCCGGACGCGCTGCGGGAGGCTTCGTATTTCGTGGAGCGGCTCTCCGCTGAGCACATGCCGCTGGCCGGGCTCGTGGTCAACCGGATGCACCGCACCGCCGAACCCGACAGCGGGACGGCCCTGACTGCTCGCCGCGCCGAGGCCGCCGCCGACCAGCTCGCCGGACGCCCGGCCGGCCCGGCGACCGACCTGGCGATCACCGCGCTGCGCGTGCACGTCGAGATCGCCGCCGCGGCCGAGCACGACGCCCGGATGTCCAAGCGCTTCGCCAGCGCCCATCCCGAGGTGCCGACGGTGCACGTCCCGTCCCTGCCAGTCGACGTCCACGACCTGGACGGGCTACGACAAATCGGTCAGTTATTGGCGACCAACTAAGCTGAGTCCCCATGGCCTCGTCGTCGCAGCCCAGCGTATGGGCGACCCTCAGCAAGCTGCTGCTCGCCATGACGGCGGCGGGCGTGCTGGCCGCCGGCTTCCTGCTGCCCTATGTGGGCGGCATCGGACTGGCCGCGGGGCACGAGGCGGACAAGTTCCTGGACACCAGCTGCAACCTCGTGGAGTCCACGCCGCCGCTGCCGACGAACATCTACGCCCGCGACGGCAAGACCCTCATCGCCCGCATCTTCGAGCAGGACCGCGTCCCGGTCAGCCTCGACAAGGTGCCCCAGGCGCTGCAGGACGCGCTGGTCGCCACCGAGGACCGCCGCTTCTTCTCGCACCACGGCGTCGACATGCGCGGCCTGATCCGCTCGGCGGTCGCGAACAGCGGCGGCGACACGCAGGGCGGGTCGACGCTGACGATGCAGTACGTCAAGCAGATGCGCTACTACCAGGCCGGTAACGACAAGGACAAGCAGGACGCCGCCGTCGCGCAGAACCTGACCCGCAAGATCGAGGACGCCAAGTGCGCCCTCTACCTCGAGAACACCAAGAAGGAAAGCAAGCAGCAGATCCTCGAGAACTACCTGAACATCGCGTTCTTCGGGGAGAACTCCTACGGCGTCCAGACCGCCGCGCAGACGTACTTCGGCAAGAACGTCCAGGACCTCACGCTGCCGGAGTCCGCGCTGCTGGTCGGCGTGCTGCGTGCCCCGACGCTCTACGACCCGTTCCTGAGCACCAACGCCGCCGCCGCCAAGGAGCGCCGCAACCAGGTCATCCAGAACCTGGTCGACGTCGGCAAGCTGGACCAGGCCTCCGCCGACAAGTACAAGGCGACACCGGTCGCGCTCTCGACGGACTCCAGCCCGCCGGTGCGGGAGGGCTGCACGAACTCCGGCTCCAGGATCCCGAACGTCGGCTTCTTCTGCGACTACGTCACCAGCTGGCTGGACACGGTCGGCGGCATCACCGACACCCAGTTGCGCACCGGCGGTCTGAACATCGTCACCACGCTGGACCCGGCGATCCAGGCGAGCACCCAGAAGGGCATCACCGGTGCGGTCGCGAACACCTCGCCGATGACGGCGGTGCTGCCCGTCCTGGACCCGCGCAACGGGGACGTGCTGGCGATGGCCACCAGCAAGAACTACGGCATCCCCACGTCCGACAAGGACCACACCCACACCACGCTGCCGGTCTTCACCAGCTACACCGGCTACGGCGCCTCGACGTACAAGCTCTTCCCGCTGCTGACCGCGCTGTCCACCGGCATTCCGTCGGACTGGAAGCTGCAGCAGCCCGTCAACAACGACCCGTACCTGCCGCGAAACTGCGCGACGGACGCCAAGACCTTCAACGACGACTCGAAGGTGGCGTTCTGGAACCGGAACGAGACGCTGCAGGACGCGACGGTCAAGTCGTCCAACACGTACTTCGTCGCGCTGGCCGACCAGGGCTTCGGCTGTGACCTGCAGCCGATCATCAACATCGCCAAGAAGCTCGGCCTGAAGGGCCTGACGCAGCCCAGCACCGAGCCGAAGCTCACCATCGAGCAGACGATCGTCGACTACCAGCGGGTCAACCAGCTCGTCCTGGGCGACGTCCCGACGAGCCCGCTGGAGATCGCGGGGGCCTACGCGGCCGTCGCGAACGGCGGTGTCTTCAACGCCCCGGCGCCGGTGCTGTCGATCAAGGACTCCAACGGCGACCCGCTCACCGTGAAGCGGTCCGCCGGTGTCCGGGCCGTGCCGGAGCAGATCGCGCTGCAGGCCGTGCAGATCCTGACCGGCGACACGAAGGCGCCCGGCACCTCGGCGGACGCCTTCAGCGGGTGGTACGGCCGCAACGGCAGCCTCGTGGCCGGCAAGACGGGCACGTCGGTCGCCGTCGTCAACGGCAAGGACACCAAGGAGAACGCCTCACTCTGGTTCGTCGGCCTCACCCCGAAGCTGGTCGCGGCCACCGCGCTGGTGAACTTCGACAACCCGCACAACCCCGCGGCCGGACTGAAGGGGCTGCGGCACCCGGGTACCGAGGCCTACGGCGAGTACGCCTCCCGCGTCTGGCTCAAGTCCCTGTCCGCGACGCTCAAGGGCGACGACTGGACCTGGGCCTCCCCCGGCTCGGCCGACGGCGACGACGTGCCGGACATCGTCGGCGACGACATGGACGAGGCCAAGGCGAAGCTCAGCGACGCCGGCTTCAAGATGGCCCTGGTGGACCCGGACCCGGCGAACAAGGTCTACTGCCCGAGCAGCCAGCCCTACGGCAAGGTCGCGTACTACGGTCCGCAGAAGGCACAGCAGGGCGACACAGTCACGGTCTGCCCGTCACTGGGTCAGCCGCAGCAGATCTACGTGCCGCCGAAGCCGACCCCCAAGCCGAAGCCGACCAAGAAGCCGACCAAGACCACGTCCCCGACAGGCGCCACCAGCACCGCTCCCGCCACAGGTGGTGGCGGTGGCGGTGGCGGTAACGGTCGTGGGCGGCAGAGCCCGCACTAGCGCCGCGGGCTGGCGGTTCAGGCGAGCTGGCGGCGTACCTCGTCGCTGATCCGCTTGCCGTCGGCCCGTCCGGCCGCCCTGGGCTGGACGAGCTTCATGACCGCACCCATCTGCTGCCCGCTCGAGGCACCGGACTCGGCGACCGCCGCCGCCACGAGCTCGGTGAGTTCTGCGTCGGAGAGCTGCGCGGGCAGGTAGGCCTGCAGCACCGCGCCCTCGGCGCGCTCCCGGTCGGCCAGCTCGGGACGGTTCGCGGCGTCGAACGCCTCGGCGGCCTCCTTGCGCTTCTTGGCCTCCTTGGCGACGACCTTGAGCACCTCGTCGTCGCTGAGTTCGCGCGCAGCCTTGCCCGCGACCTCCTCGGTGGTGACGGCGGTCAGCAGCATCCGCAGGGTCGCGAGGGTCAGCTCGTCCCGCGCCTTCATGGCGGTGTTGAGGTCGGCGTGCAGTTGGTCCTTCAGCTTGGCCATGAGCACCACGTTAGTGCGGCGGCGCACCCGCATTCCCCGTCCGTACCGTTACCGGTATGTCCCGTCTGCTTCCCCTGGCGCTCGGCACGGTCGGCCTCGGTGCCGCCGCGATGGGCTACGGGGCGCTGTACGAGGTGAACGCGTACACGCTGCGCCGCTTCGACGTGCCGGTGCTGGATCGCGGCACCCCGCCCGTCCGGATCCTGCACGTCTCCGACCTGCACCTCACCCCGGACCAGGACCGGAAGGTCCAGTGGATCCGCGGGCTCGCCGCGCTGCGGCCGGACCTCGTCGTCAACACCGGCGACACCTTCTCCTCCGCCGCGGCGATCCCCGTCGTCATGCGTGCGCTGGAGCCGCTGTTCGGGTTCCCGGGCGCCTTCGTGCCCGGCAACGCCGACTACTTCGCCCCACGCCCCAAGAGCCCCACCCGCTACTTCCGACCGAAGCGCGACGGCAGGTATGGCGCTCCGCTGCCGTGGGACGAGATGGCCGCCGCGATGGCCGGCGAGGGCTGGCTGGACCTGACGCACACGCACGGGCACCTGACCGCAGCGGACGTGCCGATCGCCCTCGCCGGGCTGGACGACCCCCACCTGCGCCGCGCGGACTACACGAAGATCGCCGGCCCGGCCGACCCGGCTGCAGCCGTCCGCATCGGGGTGCTGCACTCGCCCGAGCCGTCGCTGCTCGGCTCGTTCGCCGCGGACGGCTACGACCTCGCGCTGGCCGGGCACACGCACGGCGGGCAGGTACGTATCCCGTTCGGACCGGCCCTGGCGACCAACTGCGGCATCGACGGCCGACGGGCCCGCTGGCTGCACCGGTGGGACGACCACATGTACTTCCACGTCAGCGCCGGCCTCGGCACGAACCCCTACCTGCCGATCCGGTTCGCCTGTCGCCCGGAGGCCACCCTGCTCACGCTGGTTCCCCGTGGTTAGACCACTCGACCCGACCCGGTATGCTGGGACGGTTGTTTCGGGCGGATAACCGCTCGGGACGGGGTGTGGCGCAGCTTGGTAGCGTGCTTCGTTCGGGACGAAGAGGTCGCAGGTTCAAATCCTGTCACCCCGACCAATCTTTCCGGGGGCCTCCAGCCCTTTCGCGGATCGCCCGTTCGGCGCGTGAGTGTCCAACTGGTCACTACTATTCGAAAGTCTCGTCTATCGCGACGGCGCCGACCTGGACGACAGAGTGGATCTGCATCAATCGCGAAGTTCTTGATTCGCGGCGGGATGGACAGCTCACGGCCCATTGTTTCGCGCTTATGTCCGGCGCGCTTATCTCCGACGCCAGGTTCAATGCTGAATTTGTTAAGCACTACGCTGTCATGCATGGCGAAGAAAATCGAGACGACTGTGACTCTGACTGATGATCTGGATGGCTCCAAGGCGGACCGGACAGTCCAGTTCGGCATCAGCGGAACCTCCTATGAAATTGACTTGAGCAAAAAGAACGCGTCCGCACTTGAGAAGGCGCTTGCACCGTATGTTGCGGCAGGACGGAAGATAGCCCCTTCGAACCAGCGGCGGCGCCGTGCTAATTCGGCGGCTTCGGCAGCTCATCGGCGAAGCGACCACAGCGCAGTGCGTGCGTGGGCGCGCACCAACGGCTACGAGGTTTCGGACCGCGGTCGCATCCCTGCCGCTCTTATCGAGGCGTACGAGGCAGCGCGCTAACAACATTCAGGCCGGAGCAGCAGCGTGGATCTGACACGTAGCTCGCTGCAGGCGGCAGACGAAGTTCTTCTTCGCAGGACGGCTGACCACCGCCGCCCGGGCTGCCCCTGCGGGATCGGCCCCAAGGAAGGACATCCGTCACGTACGCCTTCCCTACTGATTAGTAGGACGTCAGAGTAATTCGGTGCTCACCACGACGCTCCGACCAGGCTCCCGGCTACGTTCCCTCGCCTCCAGCCAGCCCGAAACCAGAGTCTCCGCGTCCCAACTCGGCGAGCCGTTCGGAAAGAGCGAAACGTGGGTCGGCACTCGCACGGGCATCGTCCAGATGCGGCGGCTCGGCCCTGACGAGCGCATCGCATCGCACGCCGTCCACGCTGCCCGGTCCGCCCTCGAGTCGTCGGGTGTCTCCACGGGTCAGATCGACCAGGTGCTTCTTGCCACCTGCTCGGCGCTGACGGGTCCGTGGGACCGTGCCCAAGCGATCGCGACCGAGATCGGTGTCCAGGCGCCGGTCGTCGCGTTGAACGCCGCATGTGCTGGCTTCAGCTACGCACTCGCGGCAGCTGACAGCGCCATCCGCATTGGGGACGCCGAACACGTGCTGATCATTGCAATGGAGCAGATGAGCCGGCTGCTCGACGCCGCTGATCTCGGCACATCGATCATCTTCGGCGACGGTGCCGCTGCCGCGGTGGTCAGCGCCCACTCCGAACCACAAATAGGTCCAGCCGTATCGGGTAGCGACGGATCCCTCGCGCATTTGATTGAAATCGACGAGAACGGCTTCCTCCGCATGAGCGGCAGAGAAGTATTCCGTTGGGCGGTCGAGACGGTTCCAGGGCTCATCGGCGAAGCCTGCGACCGGGCCGGAGTCTCGGTACTCGACATCGATGTCTTCGTGCCACACCAGGCCAATCGCCGGATTACGGATTCGGTGGTGGAGCGGGCCGGATTCCGCGACGACATCGTCATCTCCACCGACGTCACGCTGTCGGGCAACACATCGGCCGCATCCATCCCGATCGCGCTGGCAAAATTGCGCGCCAGCGGAGGGATGGCAGCCGGATCACTCGCCCTGCTCGTCGGATTCGGCGCCGGCCTTGCGTACTCGGCGCAGGTGGTCTGCGTCCCGTAACGGCCCGGCGCAGCTCGCGATCCAGTTCCCGCCCGCATTCGCGCGCCTCTGGCAGCGCCGCAGCGCCGCCTTCCGACATCTTCTGCACGCGCGGTCGCCGTGCTTCTTGGTCCCGAACGTCCCTGCGGAGCGGCGCCGTCCACCCATATCCTCGTGATAGGCGGCATAGCGCACCTGCCGGTCGGCGCCCTTGCGCTTTGGTGAACAAAGGTGAGTCCATGTTCGAGCTTTCCCCGGAGCACGAGGCCTTCCGCCGCGTCGTCCGCGATTTCGCCGAGAAGGAGATCGCCCCCCATGTCGCGGTCTGGGACAAGGCGCATCACTTCCCGGTCGACGCCGTCCACGCGATGGGCGAGCTGGGACTGTTCGGGCTCGTCGTGCCGGAGCAGTACGGCGGGTCGGGCGGCGACTTCACCTCCCTCTGCGTCGCGATCGAGGAACTGGGTCGGGTCGACCAGTCGATCGGCATCACCCTGGAGGCCGGGGTGGGTCTGGGCATCAACCCCATCCTGACGTTCGGGACGGAGGCGCAGAAGCAGCGATGGCTGCCGGACCTGGTCGCCGGACGGGCGCTGGCCGGCTTCGGCCTAACCGAACCCGAGGCAGGCTCGGATGCCGGCGCCACTCGCACCCGGGCCGAACTGGAGGACGGGCAGTGGGTGATCAACGGCGCGAAGTCGTTCATCACCAACTCCGGCTCGTCGATCACCTCGCTGGTGACGGTGACGGCGCGGACCGGCCCGGACGAGATCTCCACGATCATCGTCCCGGCCGGAACAGCCGGCTTCATCGTCGCGCCGCCCTACGACAAGCTCGGCTGGCACATCTCCGACACCCACGGCCTGAGCTTCGACGACTGCCGGGTGCCGCAGGAGAACCTGTTGGGCGAGCGCGGCCGTGGGTTCGCGCAGTTCCTGGCGACGCTGGACGACGGGCGGATCGCGATCTCGGCGCTGGCGGTCGGGCTCGCACAGGCCTGCCTGGAGCTGTCTCTGCAGTACGCCCAGGAACGGACGACGTTCGGGGCGCCGATCGGGTCGCGGCAGGGCGTCGCGTTCCAGCTGTCGGACCTGGCGGTATCGGTCGAGGCCGCGCGGCTGCTCACCTACAAGGCGGCCTGGCTCAAGGGGGCCGGACGATCCGCGAAACAGATCAAGCAAGCGGCGGCGATCGCCAAGCTGTACTCAACCGAGGCAGCGGTGACGGCCAGCCGGACCGCCACGCAGGTCTTCGGAGGCAACGGTTTCATGGAGGAGTTCCCGGTAGCGCGGTTCTATCGTGACGCGAAGATCCTGGAGATCGGCGAAGGGACATCAGAGGTGCAGCGCATGCTGATCGCCCGCGGGCTCGGGCTGCCGGTGTCATGAGCGAGCGGTACCTGAAGGCGCGGGAGGCGACGCTCGGCACGTCCGAGCGCGCCGCGGCGAAGCTGGCCGACCAGAACAAGCTGTACGTGCGCGACCGGATCGGGCTGCTGTTCGACGCCGGGTCGTTCGTCGAGGACGGGCAGTTGGCGAACGCACTCGCGCCGGACCTCCCGGCGGACGGGATCGTCACCGGGCAGGGACTCATCGACGGCCGTCCCGCCCTGGTCGTGGCGAACGACCCGAGCGTGAAAGCCGGCAGCTGGGGAGCCCGGACGGTCGAGAAGATCATCCGCGTCACCGAGCGGGCGCTACGCGAGGAGCTGCCGATCTTCTGGTTCATCGATTCCGCCGGCGGCCGGATCACCGACCAGGTCGAGATGTTCCCGGGCCGCCGAGGCGCAGGGAAGATCTTCCACAACCAGGTGGCGCTGTCCGGCAAGGTGCCACAGATCTGCTGCCTGTTCGGCCCGTCCGCCGCGGGGGGCGCGTACATCCCGGCGTTCTGCGACATCGTGATCATGGTCGAGGGCAACGCGTCGATGTACCTGGGTAGCCCGCGCATGGCCGAGATGGTCGTCGGCGAGAAGGTGACCCTGGAGGAGATGGGCGGCGCCCGGATGCACGCCACCGTCAGCGGCTGCGGCGACAACCTCGCCGGTGACGACGAGGACGCCATCGATCAGGCGAAACTGTTCTTCTCGTACCTGCCGACGTGCTGGCGCGAGGCGGCCCCCGACACGCTCGCCGAGGCCCCGGCGCGGGACCTGCCTGAGATCCCCGAGGACGAGTCCGTCCCGTTCGACGTGCACGAGGTGATCGACGGGCTGGTCGACGCCGACTCGTTCTTCGAGGTCAAGCCGCTGTTCGCCGCCGAACTGGTCGTCGGGTTCGGCCGGCTGGACGGGCGCCCCGTCGGCATCCTCGCGAACAACTCGATGGTCAAAGGTGGCGTGCTGTTCGGGGACTCGGCCGACAAGGCCGCCCGCTTCATCTGGCTCTGTGACGCCTTCAACGTCCCGCTGCTGTACCTGGCGGACGTACCCGGCTTCATGATCGGCACCGAGGTCGAGCGCCTCGGCATCATCCGGCACGGGGCGAAGATGATCTCAGCGGTGAGCGAGGCGGACGTACCGCAGGTGTCGGTGATCCTCCGCAAGGCCTACGGCGCCGGGCTCTACGCGATGGACGGCCCCGGGTTCATGCCCGACGCCTGCATCGCCCTGCCCACCGCACGCATCGGGATCATGGGGCCGCAGGCCGCCGTCAACGCCGTCTACGCCAACAAGATCGCCGTCATCACCGACCCCGACGAGCAGGCGAGCTTCATCGCCGAGCGGCGCGCCGAGTACGAGCAGGACATCGACCTGATGCGCCTGGCCGCCGACCTCGTGATCGACGCCGTGATCGAACCGGGCGAGCTGCGCGACGAACTCGTTCACCGCTACGCCGTGCTCGTCGGCAAGACCCGCGAGCCGGTCGCCAAGCGGCACGGCGTCTGGCCGACATGACCGACGGCATTCGCGTGGCTGGCCGTCCCAGCGAGGAGGAGATCGCCGCGGTGGTCGCCGCGGTCACCGCCGCGAGGTCATCGGGCCGCCCGGAGCAGCGTTCGTACGAACGCTGGCGGCAGTCGCGTCGCCTCGCCCTGCGCCGGACGTCGCGGTCGGTCGCCGGGCGCTGATTCAGCTCTCGTTGCCGATTCCCGCGGCGACCTCGAGCTCGTTCTCACGCTCGAGCTCGTCGAACATGTCCAACTCGGGCTGGACGACCTCTCCGCGGTCGGACGCGGCCAGCGCCCTGTGCACCAGCCCCAGCACCGGGGCTGCCGCGAGCACGGTTGCCGCTGCGATCCAGAAGGGGAGGTGGGTGTTGACGTGCTCCGCGAGCTTGGTCGCGACGAACGGCGCGAGGCCGCCGCCGATGAAGCGGACGAACCCGTACGCGGCCGAGGCGACCGGCCGCTCGACCGGGGCGATGCTCATGACCGCGGCGGTGACGAGCGTGTTGTTCACGCCACAGAAGATCCCGGCGACGATGGTGGCGGCGATGACCACGTTCGGGTGGTCCGACCAGATGGCGATGGCCACGATGTCCAGGCTCATCAGGACGAAGTTGCCGTAGAGCGTGGGAGCAGTGCCGAAGCGCTCCCGCAGTGCCGGCGCGCCCCACACCGCGAAGACCGCCAGCAGCACACCCCAGCCGAAGAACACCACGCCGAGCTGGATGGGCGAGGTGATGCCCATGATGAACGGGGTGAACCCGAGCACCGTGAAGAAGCCCCAGTTGTAGAGGACGCCGACGACGCTGGTGATCGCCAGGCTGCGGTGCCGCAGCGCCAACAACGGCTCACGCAGCTTCTGCTGCCGGGCCGGCTTCGGCGTGGCGGGCAGCAGAAACAGCGTGGCCAGCAGCGCGATACCCATCAGGACCGAGACGCCGTAGAACGGGCCACGCCAACTGACGTTGCCGAGCGCGCCGCCCAGCAGCGGGCCAAGGCCGATCCCGATCCCGAGGGCGGTCTCGTACAGGACGATCGCGCCGGCGAATCCACCGGTGGCGGACGCGACGATCACGGCCAGCGAGGTGGCGATGAACAGCGCGTTGCCCAGGCCCCAGCCGGCGCGGAACCCGATGATCCCGTTGATGCTGTCGACCGATCCGGCGGCCGCGGCAAAGGCCACGATCAGCGTGAGACCGCTGATCAGGGTCCACTTGGGGCCGACCCGGCTGGAGACCCAGCCGGTCACCAGCATGGCGATCGCCGTCACCACCAGGTAGCTGGTGAACAGCAACTCGGTCTGGCTCTGGCTGGCGCCCAGTTTGTCGCTGATCGCCGGCAGGATCGGGTCGACCAGGCCGATGCCCATGAACGAGACGACGCAGGCGAAGGCGACGACCCACACCGCCTTGGGCTGGACGAACATGGCGCGGAACGAGGCGTGACTCATGTCTCTACTTCTTCCGGAGGTGGGACGGGCCGGCGATCAGGCGGCGGAGCGCGGGGAGTGCGGAGACCAGGGCCTCCCGATCGGCCTCGTCCAAGTGGGCGAGTTGTGTGCGCAGGGCGGACGCGCGAAGGCGGTGCCACTCGGCCAGGAAGGCCTTGCCGGCGGGGGTGATGCGCACCAGCGTGGCGCGCCGGTCGGTGTCGTCGGGAACCCGCTCGGCGTAGCCGGACCTCTCGAGGCGGGTGACCAGCGAGGTCACCCCGGGCTGCGAGATCGACTCCCGCTCGGAGAGTTCGGAGATCCGCATCGGTCCGGCCCGCAGCAGCGTGTCGAGTGCGGTGACGGTGCTACTGCTCATCTGCACGGGCGCTTGGCGCCGCACCCACATCACCAGCGATTCGATGCTCTCGGCAACCTGCCGTAGTTCATTCTTCGGTGCCACGCCAAAAAGTATATAACCCGTCTATGTAATCTCGCTATGTATTCTGCGGCGGTCACACGATCTGGCATCAGCCCCGGTGGGGCCTTATCCTTCGCAACGTGCGGAGGGACGGAGGCAGGACGGTCGGGACCTCCCGATCACTTCGGGGTTACCCCGGGGTCATCACCGCACGCAGACGATCGCGTCGCACGCCCGGCATCGCACTCCGTGCAAACACGGGCGCGCACACCAGAGGATGGCTGTCTTCGTCCCTCCCGCCATCATGAACTCGCGAGGGCAGGTCGCGTCGGGGCTGGCGACCGCGATGCTGGCCGGCCCCTGGAGCCGGGTGTCGATGCTGTCGCGGGTGCGAGTCGCCCTCGGCAGGTCGACGCCCCCGCGCTGGGCCGTCGAGCTCACCGACGAGATCCTCGACGCCTACCGGGACGCGCCGGCTGACCGTCCCCGCGAGCTGGCCGCCTACCTACAGACGTGCCCGGGCTGGACGAAGGCCTGGGCCCATCGCCGGCCACCGAGAATCGTGACCTGGACGCCCGAGCCGACCCGCATCGTCGCCCGCCACTGGCCGGTCGTGGAACTCGGCGA
>Ga0105247_10001218_pt1 | contig 19093 bp, 19 predicted proteins | sample KBSS24metaG_FD_81519 | JGI IMG/M metagenome (GOLD analysis project Ga0105247, IMG submission 81519) | Switchgrass rhizosphere microbial communities from Kellogg Biological Station, Michigan, USA - KBS S2-4 metaG | ecosystem: Host-associated > Plants > Roots > Rhizosphere > Soil | place...
CGCGCACCTCCTCGACCACCTCGGCCGGCACCAGGGCGGCCACCGGCGCACGCGCCTTCCCCGGACCCGCATCCCGCGGACCCGGCTCCCCCGCGTACCGGGGATTGACCAGGATGGAGCGCACCGTCCCCTTCGACCACACCGACGACGGCCCCCGCTCCGCCCGCCGCGCCGTCGGCGTCGCGATCCCGTCCGCCGTCAGCTCCACCGCGATCCGGGCGAGTCCCTTTCCCGCCGCGTAGTCGTCGAAGACGCGGCGCACGGTCGCGGCGGCCGGCTCGTCCGCCACCAGGCGGGGGCCGCTGCCCGGTCCGTCGACGTCGCGCTCTAGCCGGTATCCATACGGTGGGCGGCCGCGGAAACCCGACATCCTCGGGCACCTCCTCTCGTCCTGTCCGGCGTATTGCCGGCCGCGTGCAGTCTGGCGTCGCGTCACGCCTCCGGCGGCGGGCTCCCGGCTTCGGGATCGACGCGCAGGCCGCCGTCCGGGCTCAGGTAACGGTCGAGGAAGTCCTGGGTGTGCCGGCCGGCGCGGAAGACCGGGTGCCGCATGAGCTCCCGATGGAACTCGCGGGTGGTGCGCACGCCCGCGCACTCCAGTTCGGCCAGCGCCCGCTCCATCCGCCGCAACGCCTCGACCCGGCTGTCCCCTCTGACAATCACCTTCGCGAGCAGCGAGTCGTAAAAGGGCGGCAGCTGGTAGCCGGGATAGGCGTGGGAGTCGACCCGGACATCACGGCCACCCGGCGGGGTGAACGTTTCCAGCCGGCCGAAGGAACCCTGCCAGTCCCGGGCGGGGTCCTCAGCATTGATCCGGCACTCCAGCACATGCCCGCGCAGTGCCACGTCGGCCTGCCCGAACTCCAACGGCTCCCCGGCCGCAATGCGGATCATCCACTGCACCAGGTCCACGCCGCTGCGCATCTCGGTGACCGGATGCTCGACCTGGATGCGCGGGTTCATCTCCAGGAACTGGAACTCGCCGTCCGCGCCCAGCAGGAACTCCACCGTGCCGGCGCTGACATACCCGATGCGAGCGGCGAGGCGTACCGCCGCGGCGCAGATCTCCTCTCGCCGCGCCGGACCGAGCGCCGTCGAGGGCGACTCCTCGACCAGCTTCTGGTGGCGTCGCTGGACGGAGCAGTCGCGGTCGCCGAGGTGCAGGACGGTGCCATGGGCGTCGGCGAGAATCTGCACCTCGACGTGCCTGGCAGCGCTCGCGAGTTTCTCGACGTACACCCGGTCGTCGAAGAACAGCGTCCGCGCCGCCCGCCGCAGGTCGGCCAGCGCGCCGGGAAGGCCGGCCGCCTTCCGCACCACCCGCAGCCCGCGACCGCCCCCGCCGGCCGCGGCCTTGAGCACGACCGGATAGCCGATCCGCGATGCCCAGCCGAGCGCGTCGGTCAGGTCCGAGACCGCCCCCGGGGACCCGGGAAGGATCGGGACGTCAGCCGAGGCCGCCGCCGCCCGAGCGGCGATCTTGTCTCCCATCAGCGCGATCACCTCCGCCGAAGGTCCTATGAAAGTGAGGCCGGCGTCGGCGCAGACCTGGGCGAAATAGGTGTCCTCGGCGAGGAACCCGTAACCGGGGTGTACCGCGTCGGCTCCGCTGCGCGCCGCCGCATACACCAGGGCGGGGATGTTGAGGTAGCTCCGCCCGGCCGCGCCCGGTCCGATGCAGACGGTCTCGTCAGCGAGACGGGTCGCGAGCGAGTCCCGATCTGCCGCCGAGTGGGCGACCACGACCGGCAGCTCCATGTCCCGACAAGCTCGTACGATCCGGACGGCGATCTCGCCCCGGTTCGCCACCAGGACCTTCTCGACTGAGCGGGCCGGCGCCGCGATCAGCGGGGGCGCCGTCACCGGTCCACCTCGAGGCTGACCAGTGGCTGGCCGAACTCGACGACCGAGCCGTCCGGCGGATGGATCTGGCGCACCCTGCCAGCCCGGTCGGCCACAACCTCGTTCATCATTTTCATCGCCTCGACGATCGCGAGCTGCTGGCCGACTGACACGTGGTCACCCGGCTCGACGAACGGCGGCGCTCCGGGGCTCTTGGCCCGGTAGAACACTCCGACCAGCGGCGCGGTGACGTCGTGGCCCGCCGGCTGGCCGGGCCGCTGGGCGGGCGGTGGACCGGCCGGTTGAGCCTCCCCGGTCGCGGGAGCGGCTCCGGCCACCGGGCCAAGGGCGGGAGCGGTGCCGGCGGGCGGGACCGCGGCCTCTATCTCCCAGCTGACCGTCCCAGTGCTGATCGCGATCCGGGAGACAGCGGCGCCGCCCAGCAGCGGCACCAGCGCCTCGGTCACCGCGACGACCTCGTCCAGCGGGGGCGGAGGTAGCGTCCCCGCCGCTGTCGCGGCCCCGGCCGGTGCCACCGACTCGGTGGACGGGTGGCCCGAGGCCGGTGAGGGGGATCCATTGTCCGGGGCGGACGCCGTCGCCGTCTCCACCCGCCGCCCCTGTCCGTTGGCAGTCATCACGGGGTTCTCCGATCCAGGCATCCGAACGAGCGCAGCCGTAGGTGACGGTCACGCAGCAAGTCCTCGACGGGTAGCGCGGACAGTTCCGCGATCTGGCGGCCGATTGCCGAGCGCACCGCGCCGAACGTGGCTTCAGGGTCGGTCTGCGCGCCCTCGCCTGGCTCCGGGACGATCTCGTCGACGATCCCGAGGTCCATCAGGTCGGGGGCGGTCAGTCGCAGGGCCCGCGCCGCCGCCGGGGCCCGGCCGGGGTCGCCGAACAGGATCGCCGCGGCGCCCTCCGGGCTGATCACCGAGAGTGTGGCGTTCGCCAGCATCAGCAGCCGGTCGCTCACCGCCAACGCGAGCGCTCCGCCGCTACCCCCCTCACCGACGACAGCCGCCACGACCGGAGTGCGCAGACCGGCGAGCACGGCCAGGTTCGCGGCGATCGCGCCGCTCTGGTTGCCCTCCTCGGCCTGGACCCCCGGGTAAGCCCCCGGCGTGTCGACCAGGGTGACCAGCGGGACACCGAATCGCTCGGCATACTCCATCAGCCGCCTCGCCTTGCGGTAGCCCGACGGGTGCGCCATACCGAAGTTGCGGGCTAGCGCCTCCTGTGTTCCTCTGCCCTTGCGGCTCGCCACAACCACCACCGGGGTCCCGTCGAGCACCGCGAGCCCGCCGCGGATCGCCGGGTCGTCCTCGCTCCAGCGGTCCCCGCGCAGTTCCACAAGCTCGTCGAACACCGCGGCGAGGTAGTCGTCGGGCAGCGGCCGGCATGGATGGCGGGCTAGCCGCACGCTGTCCCAGGCATCATCCCGGGCGTCATCCTCCAGACCGGTGGCTGAGCCGGTCGCGGCCAACCCGAACGCCCGGGGGCCGGCCGAGCGCCGGTGTCCCTGGTGGCGGTCGCGGGCCACGCCACTCTCGGCCCGGGCATGGAAGGCGACCAGGCGCTCCAGGACCGCGCCCAGCTCGAAACGCGGGACCACGGCGTCGATATGGCCTTGGCGCAGCAGGAACTCGGCGCTCTGGAACCCGGCGGGGAGTTCCTGGCGGATGGTCTGCGCGATCACCCGTGGACCGGCGAAGCCGGCCCGAGCGCCCGGTTCCGCGATGATCACGTCGGCCAGCGAGGCGAACGAGGCCATCACCCCGCCGTACACCGGGTCAACCAGCACCGAGATATGCGGCACGCCAGCAGCCGCGAGCCGGCGCATCGTGTCCGCCGTCTTGGCCATCTGCAGCAGAGACAGCGCGCCTTCCTGCATCCGGGCGCCCCCGGAGCTGGAGCAGGTGATCAGGGGTACCCGGCGCCGCAGCGCGAGCTCCCCGGCCAGCGCGACCTTCTCGCCGACGACGGATCCCATCGATCCCCCCAGGAAGGCGAAGTCGAGGACGCAGAGCACCACCGGTCGGCCCCCGACGGTCGCGGTCCCGTACGCCGCGGCGTCCGGTCGGCCGCCACGGGCTGTCTGCTCCGCCAGCCGGTCCCGATAAGGACGGGAGTCGATGAAGGACAGCGGGTCACGGGGGGCAAGGTCGGGGTCGGCCTCCTCGAAGGAACCCTCGTCGGCGAGCGAGTCGATGCGCTCGGTAAGGGCGAGCGGAAGATGGTGTGTGCACTCCGGGCACACCCGGCGGCTGTGCCGTAACCGGGGTTCGTACAGCGGGGCGGTGCACTGGGGGCACACCGTCCAGGCATCGGGCGGCATGTCCGCCAGCCGTTGCAGCAGTGTCGGCACGAGGTTCCTCCCAGGCTGGTTGACAACGGGAGCGGGGGCGGTGATGGGGCCGACCGTGCGCCGGATGAGGCGGGCCTCAGTCGGCGCTTGGAACAGCCGCGGGGGCGGAGCCGCCGCCGGGCCGGCGTCGCTTCGCTGGCCCGACGGCGCCCCGGTATCGCGGCGTCTCGGATTTGCGGCGTCTCGGTATTGCCGTAGGTGGGGAGATCTGGTGCTGGTCGCATCACCTCCTCGGAAGGAGGAGTTCCATCAACAACCAGGGATCGCGTTCCGCTTACACAGCGCACTAGCAACTGGTGTGGAGTAAACTGCCCTCGCGAGGGAGATCAACTTTACGCTAGTTGTCACCGTAGCCAGACTGCGGGCCAGGCGTCAACTCACGTAAATTTTCGATCTTGTCTAGTCCATGACAGCGGGAGGCGAGCCCTGAGCGCGAGCGAACCGCCAGCCAGGTCCTTGGCCGACCTCCTGAATCATCTTGTCGACACCGTGCATCCCCCGGGCCGCGGCCCGTACAGCAACGAAGAGATCGCCGCCGGAGTGCGGGACCAGGGTGGCGAGATCTCGGCGACCTACGTCTGGCAGTTGCGTCGAGGAGCCAAGGACAACCCGACCAAGCGCCACCTGGAGGCCCTAGCCACCTTCTTCGGCGTACCGGCCGCCTACTTCTTCGACAGCGCGGCCGCTGCCGAGGTGGACGCCGAACTCGAGACGCTGCGCCTGATGCGCGACGTCCAGGCGAGAAGGATCGGCCTGCGCGCGGTCGGACTGTCGGACCGCAGCCTCCGCGCGGTCGCCGAAGTCCTGGCTCGAGTACGTGAACTCGAGGGGCTTTCCAACGACGACCAACCCGAGCCGTGACGTTCCATCGGCTCGATCCGGCCAGGCCGACCCCGGCGTCCACTGCCAACCCGCAAGTGTGTCGTAGCTCATACGCGCCGCTTCGCGCTCCCCGACCGCCACGCATCCGTGCTGGCCAGGAACGGCATCGCCGCGACCTTCGCTTCCGGAGCCCCCGTTCTTGCCGCGCCCCCGGTGCCGACTGCGATCACGCGGTCCGCCGGCCGCGCGCCACAGCTGCAAACGGTCATCTATCATCCGGAGCCATGGAGCAACGTTACGTAATGCCCAGCGACGTGGACGGACGCTTAGTCCGACAGGGTCACGCTGACCCGAAAGCCGGGCCAGTCGCCGCGTAGTCTGCGTAGCCGGCCCCGGTGGGTGGGGCGACTCGCGCAGAGAAAACCCACGGCTTCCTGTTCAGCGACGGCTGGACCTCTCACCGCGCCCTGATGAATCGAGCCAGTCGGCGGCCCAAGCGCCTTCGCCAGGTTTCAGAGGCCGTTAAGGAAAGGTAGGTCAACAGCCGCGCACGAGGTCAGACAGGCTGAGATTCGGGATACAGTAGGGATACACTCACAGGATGATCTATGCCAACGGGACAGACAGTTGATCTCAGGACGCGCATGAAGTTGCTTTAGCACGCAACTATTCAGCATTTATCCAAGGGTAACGGCCTCCTTCAGACCGGCTTCGCCTCTCGCGCAGTTACCAGAAGCACACCCGTGTCCGCCCCGCTCACCACGTGCTACAGTTTCGCCATCCAGTCGCGGCCTCGATCCACCGAGGAGACGATGCGCAAAACCAACCTGCGGCGCGCATGCGAGAGGTACATCCGTGACCTCGAGATTCCGGTACCTTTCGACGTACACGACCTGTGTCGGCAGATCGAAAAAGCCCGTGGTCGCGGGCTCGAACTCGTCGCCGCGCCGATGTCCGCCGACGGCCCCTGCGGGCTACTGGTCTCAACGGCGACGCGCGACTACATTTTTTACGAACCACAGACGAGCGGGCTCCACCGTGATCACATTATCCTGCACGAGGTCGGACACCTCCTCTGCGAGCACGTGGGTTCGCGGGTATTAGATGATCACACTCTCCGGACAGTCTTCCGGCGCCTCGACCCCACGACGCCGCAACGAATGCTTGGCCGGTCCCAGTACTCAGCGGAGGAGGAAAAGCTGGCCGAGATGTTCGCAACGATAGTTCTTACCGACGCGAACCGGTGGACGCCGTCGCTGCCGGAGCGGGAGTCGGACCCGGGCGGCCTGCTTGACCGGTTGGGCTCCTCGCTCTACCATCCCGACCCCGCCAGCAAAGATGCGTGACGTCGTTTATCCCGCCGCGGCGGTAGTGGGGTGGATGGCCGTTATTTATAAACTCAACGACCTGCGGCGAGACCGCGACAACCCCGTGCTGCGGGCGCTCTGTCTCGCTCTGCTGTTCCCGGCTGTCGCCTTCACCACCGCCACGCCGATGCTCTTCAACCGGATCGACCAATTTCCGAGCGAGCCCGAGATCGCGAAGCTCCTGGTGCACGGAAGCCTGGTGACTTTCAGCGCTCTCGTCCAACGTCTGCTGCTGCTTTGGAGCTATCCGATCGAGCAGGCCAGGCCGAAGATACGCCTCCGGGTCGGGGGGGCGGTCGTTGTCCTCGTGGCGATGACAACACTTTTCCTGCTCGGCCCCGTCGACCGGCAGGTCGACGAGTTCACGGCCGCGTACGCGACAACGCCCTTCATCACCGAGTACCTCATCGTCTTCCTGGGCGCGGTGGCGGTCGGCCTAATCGAGATCGCCCGTTTGTGCTGGCGCTTCGCCCATGCCTCCGACCAGGCATGGCTGGTGCGAGGTCTTCGGACCACCGCGGTTGGTGCCACCGTGGGAATGGGCTACTGCATCGGCCGCGGCATCTATGTCATCGGCCGGATCGTCGGAGTCAACCTTCGTATACCGTACGACGTGGCTCCCGCGTGCGCGGCGGTCGGCGCGGTGCTGGTATCGATAGGGCTCACCATTCCAGCCTGGGGGCCGCACGCGACCCGTTTCACCGAGGCCGTGCGCCGCATCGGTCACTACCGCCGCCTACGTGAACTATGGCTCGTCGTGTACCAGGCGAAGCCCGACATCGCGATGGACGGCTCCATGTCGAGATGGTGGGATCCGTGGTGGCCGTTCCAGGTCCGGCGGCGCATTTATCGTCTGGTGATCGAGATACACGACGGGATGCTTGTCTCAGGGGGCCGCTCGGCGGCGGCGGTAGCCGAGGCCGCCGCTGGCCTCGGCCGGGCGGCCGGTCTGCACGGTGAGGACCTCGAAGCCACCGTCCAGGCCGCGGTGCTGCGAGCCGCGCTGACCGGCTCTTCCGACTACGTCCCGCCCGATCATTCGGCCTCGGAGTCCGACGGCGGGCGTTTCGGGTCAGACCCGGCCGCCGTCCTCACGCCGTCCGACACAGGAGACGACCTGGATGACAGGTACGTAAGCACTCATGACGGTGCCGACCTGGCTAGCGAGGTCGAATGGTTTCTCAAGGTGGCCCGCGCCTACCGACGTTCGCCGGTGGTGTACGCCGCCGCCAGCCAAGTTGTCCCGGGTGCGCGGGCGCCGTCGCGGTTGGGCGACGCCCAGTAGCGGTGACCGCCGCGGGTGTCCGTCGGCAGCGATCCCCACAACCATGAATGATCTGAATCACGGGAAGAATGTCAGGAGAGCCGTGCGCCACGAACATCGCACACCGGTTGACGTCCTGGTGCTGATCGAACGGGACGGTCAGCTGTTGCTGACCAGACGTGCGGGCGACATCTACGGCAGTGGCTGGTGGGCAATACCCAGCGGTCGAATCGAACCAGACGAGGACGTGGTCATCGCGGCCGTCCGAGAAGTGGACGAGGAACTCGGCATCCAGCTCGACGAGGATGACGTCGCGTTCGTGGGCGTCACCCACGCCCGTCCCCCCGACAGCGAGTCCCGGATCGGTTTCGGCTTCCTGGTCTCACGGTGGCGCGGGGAGCCGACCATCCGGGAGCCTGACAAATGTGCCGACCTGCTGTGGCGGCGGCCAGATGACCTGCCCGACCCCACAATGCCGTATTCTAAGGAAATCATTCGGCTGTACCTGCGGGGCGAGCGCTTCTCACGACCCGGCTGGCGCTGAGAAGACCGCGACTCCTTTCCGCCGCCGATTCTGGTCAGGGCAGGGACGCCGTCGGCCGGCACGAGCGGCTGGCCGCGCGCCGATGCTCACTGTCTGTCGTTCGCCGGGAGCGGATCCGCGACGCTCAGGTCAGGCCGGGGCGCTGTCGGGCCTCTGCACCCGACTAACACACCGTAGCCAATCAAGCAAATGTGGCCGACAATAGGCTCCTGGACCGGACCTGACATCCGGAAGGCGGACGCTCGCGAGCAGCCTACAAACCGTAGGTATCTCACCATCCGATCTCCAACAAAGGTGATACCGATGAGAAACCGCAGCTCAGAGGCTATATCGATCTTCGAGGTGGGCAGGGGCGGGATCGAACCGCCGACCTGCTTTTCAGCTGGTCCACTCCGAACGACATGCTCACCAGCCAAAACCCACCTTACACCCGAGCGGCATGCACACAATTAGTCGCTCGCCAAACGATCATCCGAAGGCAATTCTTCCAGGTCTGCCACTCGGGCGTGTCGACCACTCTGCGTTAGTGCTCGATGTTGACTGTCAGGCAATGTTGAGGTGGACGTTGCCGATGCGAGCGACGATGTCCAGGTGACCGCCGAGGCCAGTGATGTAGACCCGCAGGACATCGAGTCCGGTGGCATCGCCATTCTCGATCTGGCTGATCCTCGCCTGAGTCAGACCGGTAGCCTCAGCCAGCTGAGCCTGGCTGACACCGAGCTGCTTACGGATCTCGGCCAGCTGCGCCCCACTGACAGACGCGAGCAACCGCCCCCGCATGTCGGCCCGGCGAGCCGCACGCTCGGCGCTGGCGGCTCTGTTCGGTGACCACATCACCCGACGGCACGAACCATGGCCTGTGCCCGCCAGTGTCGGTGCCGACGCCCGCATCGTTGGTGACGCCGTGTACGCGGACGGCTCGGACGGTGCGCCTACGACGTCGCCATCGGCGCCCGGCGCTGGACCGCGGCGGCGGGCGCGGCGCTCACCGCCGCGCCCGCCGTCTCCCGCAACCACGTCCTGGGGGCCACCGCCGCTGGCCAGCTCGCCGTGCTCGACGCGAGCCTGGGCACGGTCCGCCGGCACGTCCCGGTGGGGACGACGCCGACGTCATCGCCCGCGGTCGCCTCGACCTGGCCTGGGTCACGACCGGCACCACGCCGGTCGCGGTCCAGCCACTGACCGGGCTAATGGTCAGGCGTATCCCCCTGACCGAGGCGAACGCGACCGGCGACCCGGTCGTCGCCGCCGACCGCGTCCTGGCCACGACGTCGATCGCCGACGGCAACTCACCTGCACCTGCTCGCCCCCGCTGATCCGGCCGCCGCCGCTCCCAGGTCGCCGGGGCGTCAGTGTCGGTCACAGTACGAGAGTCCATCATTCGACGGTCCCGAAAGCATCCTCCAGTTCCTTCGCCGTCGCGGATTGACCGCTGCGCTCAAACAGGTCGGCCAGCTTCATCGCGAGTACCACGCCCGCTGCGGGGTCGGCCGGGAACATCTGCCTGACGAGCTGGACAGACAGGGGGTCGTCCGATTGCGCGACGGCGGGTTGGCCGCCCACGCCGGCGAGGTCGTCAGAGTCGGCGAACGCGTGCAACAGGCGACGGACCGGTTCTATAGCCGCGACCGCCTTGCTGAGATCGGGCTGTTGGGCGAGCTGCCACAACAGGGCATCACGGGAGCTGCTCCACACCTCCGTATTCAGGTGCCCGCGCTTCGCCCGGGCCAGATCAACCTCTCGCCGCCACCCGGCGAGGTTTCGCCACCGCTCGTCGGTCTCCCGGTCGACCCGGACGGTTGCGTCCTCCACCCGAACCTCCGACACGCCGGATTCGATCGAGTCAGTCCGCACGCCGTGCCGCAGCCTCGTGGTGGCCAACTCGGTCGCCAGCGCCGGATCACCCACCGGGACCAGCATCGTTGCCTGCCGGGCGTGCTCGAGTATCAAAGCGCGGACGAGACCTTCATCCGGCCCGGCCGGCGTGCCGGGAGACACCCGCCAGCGCGCGGTGCAGGAGAACAGGAAAAAGAAATCCGGATCCTTGCTGGGCAGCCAGTCGTCGAATCGCTCGAACCGCTCGACCGTCGCGGGCGGGGGCGGTGGAACGTCAGGCGGATCAACGAAGGAGCCCGGCTCTGGCGTTTCTGGAAACCGAGTTTGATCGGCGCGGTAACGGCCGTAGATCACCGCCGCGATAGTGAGTCCGGCGCACAACAACAACCAGCGCGGCGCACCAAAGAGCACGGCCATGAAAAAAGCCAGAGCCGCGGCCTGGCCGAGCAGGGACAGCCCTCGCCCGTATCGTCGCCGCCTCGCCCGCGGGCTCATATTTCCTCCGTCATCGTTGTGGAAGCTTCAGACGGCGGGACAGCCATCGCCTCGGCCCGTTCCTCGTCGGCCCGCACGATCCGGTCAAGCAACTCGCGGTATGAGCGTTTTCGTAGAGGTGCGTCCGCGGCTGACAGGTCACGGGCGGCCGTGAGCGCGAGGTGGGCCAGCCGGTTCTGCCGGTCGACCCGCCGCCCGCAGGCGTGGGCCAGGACATCCAGGAGCCGTTCCGGGTCGGAGGCACGTCCCGCCGCTCCGAGCCAGTCCGCCACCCGGTCGGTCAATACGGCCTGGTCGTCCACCCAATCTAAAACAAACCGCCAGGAGCCGACGAGGTCCTCAGGCAACATCGAGACCGGCTGAGACTCGCCGGGCATCGGTTCGGCGTCGCTGGGCGCATATCCGCTGAGAACGTCCGGGTGTCCTCGGGCAAGCCGGTCAACAGCGGCCAGCTTGAGGAAGACCATTGCCGCTTGTTGTCGGCGTCGATGCTGCCGACCGGCCGGCAGGGGGTTGCGCGGGGCGCCGCCGACCGGCGACGCTTCCGCCAAAAGCCGCGCCACCCGGGTCAGGACCAGACGATAGCGTTCGTCCCGCGCGGCGAGACCGATGACCGCCGTCGCCGCGGCATCCCGGACCCCCTCGTTCTCGTGACCAAGAAAATGCATCAGACGGGTGACAGCCATATCCGGACGGGCTATCGCCAGCGGATCCACGCAGAGCTCGATTATAATCTTCGCACTATTGGCCGGCAGTCTTGAGCTCTGCGACCAGTCGTAGAACGCCCCGCGAATCCGCCAGCCACTCGTCTCGTCCTCCAACCCGAGCCGCAGTGCCGTGGCCGCGGCCGCGAGATGGGTCCCGTTCTCGACCTTCATCCAGCGTCGGCTCAGCCGCAGCAGTTCGTCGACCGTCCCAGCGTCGAGCATCTGTTCCGCGATACGGCCGGCCAGCAACGTCACCGCCGCCCGGCCCTCCGGTCTTTCACCCGCGGATCCGCGGCACAGACCGTCAAACCACCGCAGATAGATCTCGACGAGGTGGGGATGCTGGGCCCAGAAGTAGCGTCGAACAGCGATGCCGTCCGCTGACCGCTCGAACCGTACCCGGCTGGATCGGGCTGGCTCAGCGTCGAATCGGACAGCCCCGACGGACCCGAGCCACGAGTCGAGGTCTGGTCGGGCGAATGGGTGCGGCTCCGCCGAGGGCTCCCCCGCCGGAGAGCAGACTCGCGTCAGCTCCCGCTCGGCGGCGGTAACCGTCGCAACAGTGGATCCTTCCAGCATTGCCACACACGCCAGCCGAATCCGCCAGGAAGGCTCGTCCGCCCCCTCTGGATTCGTCCGCTCGGCAAAGGTTCGGAAAGAGTCGCGGAAGTCTCTGCTCGCCGCCTTGATGGCGTCGGGAAGCCACTGAGAAGGGCCCTCCACGGGTGTGCCGGCCGCGTCCCGGGGGCTGCCCAACGCTATCCGGGCGATCATTTCCAGGCCAAACCCGGCGAGTTGGTGGCCGTCGTCGACACGCCGAATTTCCGCTTCGATCTCCGGCAACGACCGTTCGAGGCCATCGGCCCGCAGGTGACGCGCCAGCACCGCCACGGGATCCGGACGGCCGATGACCGCCTGGCAGGCCACGAGTTCGGGCGGGAGCCCGCGTCCGGTCCGCCTGGACACCACTGCGGCCAGCCAGGCCGACCGGACGCGGACCGTGGTCAGCAGATCGAGCAGTCGCTCTGTGTCCCCGCGTTGAAAGGCCTCGGCCGGCCGGGTCAGATCGAGGTACAGCCGTTCGCCGGGCTCGATCTCGTCCGGACCCGGCCATGAGCTCCCATTCTCCCTGAGTTCTTCCAGGGTCTCCAGAATCCGGATCGCGCCGATGGACATTTCCGTCCCCGACGCCGAGCCGTTGCCAGCGGCGACGTGGCCCTCCGACTCCCCGTCTGTTTTAGCTCCGTCCGGCCGGCGCGACGGGCCCTCGTAAGACACGGACAGGAGCGCCATCGTGGCGGCGATGGAGCGTCCGTCGCCGGCATCACCGGTCACCAGGACGGCACTGTGAGCCCGTAGTAGCGCAATCGCATTCTCGTAGCCGGGCGGCGCGACGAACCGTGGACGCAGCGCGGTGACATCGCGCGTCCGAGGCATTCCCCGACCGGACCCGCCAAACCGTTGGTGGAATAATCCGGCCTGGGCGTCCGCCATTATGATGTTCGCCTGCTCGATGACCGTATCCCCGTGGTGGCTCGTGATGATTGTGTTGGACCAGCCACGCTGGCTATGGATCGAACCCCGAACACCACCGCCGACGACGGTCTCCCCCCGGGCAACATCACCGACGCCGGCTATTCTGATCGACACATTGTCATCCGAGGCGGTGTCGCCCCGGCCGCCCTCGCCGTCATCCGGATAAGCGCCGGGCTCGCCGTCGTCCTCGAAATCCTCCGGAAACTCATCACCATCTTCATAGAAATCGTCGTTCTCGAGTTCGCCCTGCCCGTCGTACGAGTCGGCGGAGTCGCTCCAGCCGGTCATTAGTTGCCGCCGCCCGCGGGCCGGGTTCCGCCGCCTGTGTCCTCCGTGTCGTGGACTCCCGCCGCGCCATCCGGCTCAGGCCGTCCGGCGCGACCGTCGGCGCGGCTCTCACCAGACGTGATGTCCCCGGACGTGATGTCGCGGGCGGTGCTGCCCGAAAGATAGGTGCCCACCGGGCCGGCGAAATGAGGGCCGGAGGCGAACTGACCCTCGACGTTCCCACCGATCACATTGGTTGCGCGGCCGACATCGCCGACGCCCGCGACGCGGACGTTGCGGGGACCGGCCGACCGGCCCTGACCGCGCTTCTTTCCGCCCGATCCCACCGGCCCCTTCCGACCGTTGCCCCGGTCGCCGGGGGGTGGAGCCGCTGGTTCGTCCGAACCGGTGCCGAAACCCTCCGCCAACAGGCGGCCCGACACCCGGGGGACATGCAGGTACCCGATGTCGTTGTAGGTCTTCACCTCCACCGGCACCCGGTGGAAGAGGCTCTCCGGCATTGCCGCGTAGCCGGTCACGACCGCATCCTCGTAGGCACGCGCCGAAACGATCACGGCGATGTGGGTGGCGGACGGGTCGGATCGCTCCAGCAGAGCGCGCACGGGTGCGGCGTCCAACAGGCGATGGGTGGCGACCCGCGCCGTGCCGCTGCCATCCCAGGCCAGGTTGCGCCCGGAGTCGGTGACCGGTCCGACGTGGATGCTCACCCGCATCCGCATCGGTTGCGTTGTCCCGTGACCAGGCACTCCCCGGTGGTTCCGGTCGGCGAGCTCATCTTCCAGCCCGCTGAGGAACGGGTTAATCAGGAAAGGTGTGACGGTCGGGTCGAAGCCGCGCAGCCAGCCGTCGCCGCTGGGCTGGTCAAACCGGTGCGCCTCGGTGAGATGGCCAAGGCCGCCGCGCCGCAGTGCCTCATCGAGAATGCCGGGAATCGCGGCGGTCAACCCTTCATGGTCCACTCCCCGGTGACCGCTGAAGTTCTTGATGTCCACCGCGAGCATCGCCGCGTACGGCGGCAGGGCCCTCGGACGGTTCGGCGCTCGCGCAGCACGTTTCTGAGACGAAGTCATGATCTTCTTTCAGATTGGGGCAGGTTGCCGGGAGCAGCCTCCCCGCCGCGGCCGGCGGGAATTGTCCAGCCGTGGACATCCCATCTGTGTCGCGGGCCACATCGCCACGACGTGACTCGGTCCGAGGCTCGCGACATATCGATTACTCGAACGCAAGCAGACGCAAGGCGTCGGCATCCGCGACCACGATGCGTCGGGCGGGCGCCAGTACGCCCGACGCCCGCAGCTGCCGCAGATTCTCAGCAACGGTGCTACGGGAAAGGCCGAGCGCGGCCGCGATTCCGGCCTGGGAGAACGGGACGCGGCCCGGTTCAACAAGTTCCAGGCCGCCGTGATCGAACGTCTCGGCCAATAACCAGGCGATCCGTGACCCGGGCGGTTGCCGGGTCATCCGCGCCTGGTGCCGAACGGATTGAGCGATCCGGTCCACCAAGTACTCGGTGAACACACCGAGGGCATCGTATTTATCGAGGAATCGCGCGAACACCCTCGCCTCGACATGGTGGGCGATACATTGGTCGAGTGCCTCGACCGAGGCCGTACGGTCTCGGTCGCCACCTGGGCCTCGCGTTTCCCCGGCCCGTCGGGAGGAGCGACCGCGGTCGGGCGACCAGGCCGCGATCTCGCCTACGACATCCCCCTGACCGCGGATTGCGACCAGAACCTCTGAGCCGTCCGGACTGCCCCGCAGCACCTTCACCCGGCCCTGCGTAAGGACAAGGAGATGCGTGCCCGGATCGCCCTGGCGAAGAAGTAGACTTTTCGGCCGAAAACGGCACCGAACCCCACATTCCAGGAGCGCCGACCACTGTCTAACGTCAAGAAGCGCCCGTAACCCGCGCAGAGGCATTTCTCGTGCCTGACCCACCTTCCCGGTATACCGGCTGGATCACCGCGACGCCCTCGGATTGAAGCTTCTCCGGCCGCCCGCCGTCCGATCGAATAGTGGGTGCATCCACACTCACACCCGGCGGTGCCTGCGGCCGTGGGAGTGGCTCTCACCCGTTCCGGGCCCTGGACCTGTACCGCGGACGCAAAAAATGTCCTTCCAAGCGTGCTTGACCTGCCGTGAGCCCGCGGCGTAGATCGACCGACGGATGACCTCGGTGTCGGCAGCCGTCAGGTCAGCCGGACGGGAAGGCGTCGGAGACCCCGACCTCAAGCCTCGCGCCGGCGGTCGGCGGTTGCAGCAGCGCGATCGACCGCCCGGCACCTGCGTCCACCAGCGGCAACAGATAGATCTGATCTTCGCTGCCGGACGACGCCACGAGCGCGATCAGCGAACCAGGCGCACCCGCCGGAGACACTCGACCTGATGATTTGGCGACCGACGACCCGGCCGACGGTACGGTCGCCGGTGGTTACGGAGCTTTCGCCCGCACCACCCCCTGAGCCGCCGGCGGACCGGCTTGACCGTAAAGGTGCGGCAAGGCCGCCGCCGCGCGATGACTTTCCTGGCAGCGCCCCGTCTCTCTTGTGACAGGACGGCACACGGGAGGGAAGGTCAGATGGAAATCATCAATCTCGGCACGGCGGACGGACTGCCGCCCGTCGATTGGGCGGCGGCAGCCGCGAAGCTCGACGCCCGCGCGGTGCCGTCCCGCGACGCCACCAACGCGTTCACGACCTGGCTGACCACCGTCCGCGAGGACGGCCGCCCCCATGTGACCTCGGTCGGCGCGCTGTGGGTCGACGGCACGTTCTGGTTCCAGACCGGCGCGGGCACCCGCAAGGCGCGCAATGTCGAGCGGGATCCGCGGTGCTCGATCGCCGTGTCGGTTGACGGCGCGGACGTCGTCGTCGAGGGCGACGCCGTCCGGGTGACCGAGCCGGCCACGGTGGCGCGCCTGGCCAAGGCCTGGGCGGACCAGGGCTGGCCGGCGGAACCCGACGCGGCCGGCACGGGTATCACGGCGCCGTTCAACGCCCCGGCGCAGGGCCCGGCCCCGTGGAACGTCTACCGGCTGGAGCCCCGTTCCGCCGTCGTGACGCTGACGGCGGAGCCCGGCGGCCTGAGCCGCATCTGTTTCTGACCGTCGGCGGGCGCCGCGGCACGATGCCGGCGGCGCGCGACCCGCCAGCATGGGCGCATCGCTGGAGAGGAGAGCCCAACGGGCCCGGTGGTCTTGTACAGCTCGGTGTCGGTCGATGGCTTCATCGCGGACGAGAACGACCAGCCCGGACCGCTGTTCGACTGGCTGTCCAGCGGTGACGTCCCGCTCGACGGCAGCGGCGTGCTCAAGGTGTCGCGGACGTCCCACGACATACCCGGGCGTACTGGGACCAGATCGGGGTGACGATCGTCGGCCGCCACGTCATCAACCTGACCGACGGCTGGGACGGGAAGCCTCCGAGCGGAATCGACCACGTGGTCGTCGTGACGCACCGGCCGGCGCCCGACGGCTGGGACCCCAAGGCGCCGTTCCACTTCGTCGACGGTGTCGAGGCGGCCGTGGCCACGGCGCGGGAGCTGGCGGGTGACCGCCTTGGTTGAGGTCGCCGACGACGACGTCGGTGGCCAGGTGCTGGCCGCCGGCCTGGTCGACCAGGTGCGCATGGACGTCGTGCCTATGGTCTTCGGGTCGGTCGACGCCCAGCACCTGCTCGAGGACCCCGCCGTCGTGATTGCGAACGCAGCACTGCTGCGGCCGCGCGCGTCCTGCGTGGTGGTGAAGTTCACGATGGTCACGTCCGCGGGCGTCAGGCCGGCGGACATCAGCATGTCCTCGAGCAGCCAGTACGCGATCGCCGTCTCGCCGCTCACTATCGCGATCTTCTTGCCCTTGAGCGCGGGGACGTCCGTGCCCGTACGCACGATGAAGCCGATGACGCCCGAGGCCTGGCTGACCACCGAGCCGATGATCCGGAGGCCGAGAAACCCTGGCCGATCGCGCCAGCACGGTCACAGAGGTCGCCGCCGAGAAGTTCACCCGACCGCTGTGGACGGCGGTCGCGGACGGCAGCCGGGAACGAAGGAAACCGTCGTCCCGACGTCGAGCCCGTGCTTGGCAAAGATGCCGTTGGTGCTGCCCGCCGCGAACACGAGGGCTTCGGGGGTCACCGGGTAGCTGATGCTGCCCGCCTTGACCTTCGCGGCGGGGCTGGAGAGTGACGCACTCGCGGAAGCGCTTACTCGCCGCTCGGCCCCGCACCTCCCCGGGTGCCAAGCCATCGAGCGGGACACCCCGCCGAGTCAAGGACGCGACCGTGCTCCGGGTCGCTGTCGCGAGCCCTCGATCCCGCCGCCGCGATCAAGAAAAGATCATCTGATGGCACCGTGAGCGACCAAGATAATGGCCGTCAACCCGTAGAACGATCAGCGATAGGGATGATCCAGGTCCGATACGTCGACTCAGTTAGTCGCTCGCCCAGCGGCATGCTACAGAGCGGTCGGTGATTAACTCCGCGAAGCCACCGACGGCTTGCGTCACAGGTGTTTCCGCTGGTCATCAGAGGGTGTGTGTGGGCAGGGGCGGGATCGAACCGCCGACCTTCCGCTTTTCAGCTGGACCACTCCGAACGGCATGCGCACCAGGCAAAACCCAGCTCACGCCCGAGCGGCATGCGGACAATTAGTCGCTCACTAAACGATCTACCGCTGCCAGCTGCGACGTCTTGGTCGGCCGGGCGTGTCGGATACGCAGAGTAACCTATTGGAGCGGGAGTCCTTGTTCCGTTCGTTATGCACGATCACGCACGCGACGGGCGCTGGAGGATACGAGCGGACGATTGACCTGGCCGCCAGCTACTGTATGACCGCGACATGGTATGATCAAGCGTGGCTGGTCGATTTAGTTCCAATCTTCAACTGTGGGTTGACGAGGCCGTTAAGGCGGTCGACGAGCAAGCGGCGGACTTTCATGGCTTTCGTTTTCCAACAGACGAAATGCGCGACGAATACCTCGCAGAAATATCGAACCGGTCCGACGATGAGGTCCGTTCGATCATCTCAAATTTCCTTATTTCACAAGGCTGTCTCGGCATCGACGCGCATCGCGCCGAAGACATCGAACACGGCCGGATAAAAGGTAGAACCGAATACCATCGGCGCCTGCGCGAGTGGGCGGCAGGCGATGAAGCCGTCACGCCTTGGGAGGGCATGAGTTGGATCTTGGACTTACTTAGTCTAGATCCCAGAGAGGCTATCCGAGCGATCGAATCTTATCTGCTAGCTCACCTCATGGTTCTCCCGGACGGCCGGATCAATGGGCTTGACGATGCGATCCGACTCATTCGAGCCTTCTACCTAGGGTTGCCTAACTCACCTCGTGAGGCCCTCGAGCAGTTGTTAAATCTGGATAGCCGGCAATTTGAACATCTAATAATTGAACTCTATCACGAATTGGGATATGAAACCGAGCTAACCCGCCAAGCCGCTGACGACAATATCGATGTCATCGCGCGACAGAAGGAGTCGGACGGCTCGAGTTTCACGGTCTATATTGAGTGCAAAAGATACCGAAAGCCCGTTGGGAACGCTCCCGTGAAAATACTGGATTCGACCGTTAATCGAGACAGGGTAAACAAAGGCGTACTCATCACAACCTCTCGATTTACTAAGAATGCGCTGGCGTTAGCCTACGATAGATTGGAGCTAGTTTCTGGCGATCAGCTCCTTAACCAGCTGAGCCTGACATTCGGTCGCAAGTGGCCTCAAGACCCAAGGTCAGGGGCCGTAGCCGCCGGTTGACGGGCATCGCCGGCCCGCCAGCATTGTCCCTCTCGCTCTCGTCCAGCGACGTCACCGCTCCGCCGGGCTGTCGGCCTCAGGGCGGCGCACCGCGCCGGAGCCGACCCCGAATTTGCGGCTGGCCCCCTGTGGGTGTCGGCACGGCAACACCTCCGCATGAGCACCTGACCGGGCGCGCCGGTCGGGCGGCCGGCCGGGCGGCCGGGGCGGCCGGGGCGGGGGGTCGGAGCGGCCGGCCGGGTGGCGCTGGTGGCGGCGGCCGCG
>Ga0105247_10001222_pt1 | contig 19066 bp, 10 predicted proteins | sample KBSS24metaG_FD_81519 | JGI IMG/M metagenome (GOLD analysis project Ga0105247, IMG submission 81519) | Switchgrass rhizosphere microbial communities from Kellogg Biological Station, Michigan, USA - KBS S2-4 metaG | ecosystem: Host-associated > Plants > Roots > Rhizosphere > Soil | place...
ACGCAAAATTTTTCTATGACAACACAGACAATAGCTGATAAGATCGAATTAACAGAACTGGCAAACAAGTTATTTATGTACACCGACCTGCAGGACGTTTGTTGGCAGTTATGATTTGAAAGCAGTAAATACAGAAAAAGGTTGGCGTTTATCTCAATTTAAATACAACCTTAAATACATTGATGGCAATGCCTCATTAGAATAGAACAGGTATTAATTTCTTTTATAAAAGAACATTTCATTTTTGAAAATAAAAAAATCATTCACAAAGAATGATTTGTCGATTAATCTTTATTCAGTTTGCTAAAACTAATGATAAAGCTGGTTCCTTTATTTAAGATGCTTTCTACTTGTATCGTTCCTTTATGCGACTGAATGATGGAGTAAGTTGCGGCTAATCCAAGTCCGACTCCTTTTTTCTTCAAAGTGAAAAATGGCTCAAACAATTTAGACAGGTATTCAGGAGGAATACCACAGCCATTATCTTTTATCGAAACGGTATACGCCTCTTTATCTGAAGCTATTGAAATAGATAATTTGCCTTCATTCATTTTCATAGCTTCAACGGCATTTATTAATATGTTTGAAAAGGCAATGGTCAGCCGTGATTTATTAGCAGCTATTTCAAAAGGTTGATCAGCATAATTTTTTTCAACTGTAATTTTTTGAAGATTGATCCGATCAGTTGCTATGGCGAGGCTTTCATCCATTATTTCCTGCAGTGAATGTTTTGCAAATTCGAGTTCCAGAGGCCTTGTAAGATCAAGCAGCTCCGTTATGATCTGGTTGATGCGTAATGAGTTTCTTTGTATGATGCCAAGAAAATCAGATTTTTCAGATTCTTCGTTCAGCATTTGAAGATGCTCAATAGAAAGACTTATGTTATTCAAAGGATTTCTGATCTCATGCGCCAATATCCTTACAAATCTTTCATTGGCTGCTAATTTTTGTGCCTGCAAATTGGCCAGCTCTGTTTTTTTAATATTCGTAATGTCATGTATAATGCAATGCAAAATGGAGTGACCATTTGCATGTTCATGAAAAGCAACGGAAAGAAGACAGGATTTTATTTCTTTTTCTATCGTTTCAACTTCTATTTCCTGGTCGGCTATTATATTTCCGCTTGCTAACAGATCCTGGATCTTTTTTTTCTGATCATTGTTTTTAATAAAATCATATAAGGTTGTTCCTGTTAGTTTTTCAGAAGTGAGTCCAAAAAGATCCAATGAAGCTCGGTTCATTTCTCTAAATGCCAAATTCATATCTGCAATAAAAACGGCATCTTTCGAATTTTCAAAAAGATTGCGATACTTGTTTTCCCGTGCTTTTAATTCTTTTAAGGATGAGGCTCTGTCAAGTGAGTAACGAATGCATCGTTCCAATTTTTCCGTATTCAAATCAGATTTAACCAGGTAATCAGTAGCGCCACTTTCCATTGCCTGGATATCGATAGATTTATTTCCCTTACCGGTAAGTAAAACAATGGGTTCATCGCACCCAAACCTGGAAGTTTCCTGCAAAAGCTCAAGACCTGTACGATACCCAAGCCTGTAATCAACAAAATAGAGATCGTATTCCTTTGCCTTTATCTTTTCTATTGCTTTATCATAATCGTCGCACCAATCAACAATAAATTTACTTGCCTGGCCGGAGGCGGGATTGCCGTCAATTCTTTTGATATAATCTCTGATAAGAGAATAATCATATTCATCATCATCTACAATGGCAATCCTGATTATAGAATTATTAGGCATGTTAGTTGGCGATTTCTGGCAGGATCAAAGTTATTTGAGTTCCGGAATTTTCTAAACTTTCCGCATAAATCTCTCCTCCGTGATTTTCAATGATTTTTTTACATATAGCAAGACCAAGCCCACTGCCGGCAAATGCTGGCTTTGAGTTTAAACGTACGAATGGCTCAAAGATCTTTTGTTCATATCCTTCTTTGATTCCAATTCCATTGTCAGTTACCTCTATTTTGTAATATTCTTTAGTTATTTCCAGCTGGCGGAACTGCTTTTCTTCCTCACCAAGTTTTGAAGAATTGACCTTTATTTGAGGTGATTCATTTCCTGAATTAAATCTTATAGCATTATCAATAATATGCTTCAATAGTTTTTTTAACTGCTCTCTACTTCCCTGTAAAACCGGCAAGGCCGATGATTGAACGGTGACTTTTTTTTCTGTTATCTCCGGCTGCAATTCTTCCAGGATTTCCTTCATTAATTCAGAAATGTTGACGTGATCGTATTGTATTTCTGGTCCTGCTTCGTTTAATTCAGACAGCTCGTTTATCAATGCCCGCATATCTGTAATACATGAATTGATCTTTTTGATCAACTCCGTATTCTCTGCATTATCGGTAATGTTTTCGTAACCTGCAGTTAAGCGTTCTATAAGCAATGATAGTTTTCTAAGCGGAGCATCGAGATCGTGTATTGCTATATCGATGAAATCGGTAAAACCTTTTTCATTTGGATTAAAAAATGGTTTTACTTGTTCAATTTTATTTTCCCACATGCTTTGTAAGTTAGAGGTGGTAAGATGAGCCATTTGCTATAGCCGATTTGGGAACGATTTTACTCATTACAATCAAAGCGCCGATTCAAATAAGTCTGATTACAGGTGTTGAAAATATTATCAGTTCGTATTATTCCGATTCTCACCGTCACTTTATTGTAAATCATTTATCCTGTCTCTCAAAAATGGTGCTAATGATTTTTATAAAAACAATTTTCATAAAAGGTACAACCAGCAAACAGGAAAATGAAAACATTTCCTATCTTGCTTCAATACAATTTAGGGCTTAGTAGCTTCGATTTTTCACCCGGGAAAAATTACTCCGTGATCAAAAAAAAGATATTGATTATTGATGATGAGGTCGATTACGGGGTCATCATGAAAAGGTATTTTGATGATAAAAACTATGAAGTTGCACTTGCATATACATTAAATGAAGGCCTTGATCTGTTACAACAAATTCAACCCGACATCCTGTTTCTCGACAATAACCTGCCCGATGGACAAGGGTGGAAATGTGTGGACGAGATTGTAGAAAAAAATCCTCAGATTAGGATTTATCTCGTCAGTGCATACCGTCAGAAAGCCGATTTTATTACTTCCTATCCGAATATAATTGTTTGGGAAAAACCAATTTCTTTAACCGCATTGAATGAAGTATTCGCCTGATGCTTTTTATTTTGATACAAGACAAACTGAAAGCATATAACGAACAATATCAGCCATTTCTTTGATGCGGGATGGCTTGATCAAATAATCCACAGCCCCAAGTTTAAGACAAAGGGTTTTAAAGGTATCAGAACCTGAAGTACTCCAAATTATACAGGGAATGTTTTCATAGCGGGATTGTTTCTTCAATTCTTTTAAAACCTCAGCTCCATTGGCGCCAGGCATATTATAATCAAGAACAATAAGGCAAGGCAACTGATTATCACTAAGTTTTCCCAATGCTGATAAAACCTGCTCGCCTGTATTTGCAAATAATAGCCGGTATGAACCATCAATAGAAGCAAATACTTCTTTTAATAATTCCTGGTCATCTATATCATCTTCACCAAGTAAAATAAATTTAGTATCAGAACTGGCCATTGGTTCGTTTTTTTGTGGCACAATTTTTTATTCAAAAACCTGATTATTAGGTACAAGATAGGAATTTCCCCGATTGCATAATCAACAAGCCCGATTCAAATTTTTTTCCACAACTATAGCCCCAATACTTTTTATTTTTCAATAAATAACAATGAAAAAAATGCCAAAACAAGCTTCAAAACCCTCTATCCCGGTTAATCTAACCACTGATATTGCCATTGAAGATCTTTCCGGCAATCCTGCTATAAAAAAATCAAATGGTAATGGTAAGCATCAAAAAAAAGGAAAAACAAACGGCACCTCCAAAATCAATGGCAAGGAGCAAAAACATTTTAATGGAAATGGAAATCTACATCTTCAGGAAGAGCTTGATAACCGTCAGCTTTTACAAGTTTTAAATGCAGTAAGGCAAGGGGACTTCAGTGTTCGCATGCCTGTTGACCTACTCGGAATAAATGGAAAAATATGTGATGCAGTAAACGACATTATTTCTCTAAATGCAATCTTAATGGAAGAATTACTGCTTGCCAGGAATACGATCGGTAAGCAGGGACACCTGAATCACAGGGTTACTTTACCTGCCTTCGCAAGAGGATCATGGCGTACTGCTGCAGATTCTATCAATAGTCTTATATCGGATCTTGTTTATCCTACTATTGAAATTGCAAATGTGATCAGTTCTGTTGCTAAAGGAAATCTATCACAGGAAATGCCATTGAAAATCGGCGAACACGTATTGCAAGGTGAGTTTGCAAAAATTGCCGCAGAAGTAAATGACATGGTGAAGCAATTGAATTTGTTTTCTATGGAAGTTACCCGTGTTGCCCGTGAAGTGGGTTCTGAAGGTAAGTTGGGTGGACAAGCAAAAGTGAAAGGTGTTGCGGGTGTATGGAAAGATCTTACTGATTCCGTAAATCAAATGGCCGGTAATCTTACTGCACAGGTAAGAAACATTGCTGAAGTAACAACAGCTGTCGCAAGAGGTGACTTGCGTAAAAAAATTACAGTGGATGTACAGGGTGAAATTCTCGAATTAAAAAATACGATCAATAATCTTGTTGACCAATTGAATTCATTTTCATCTGAGGTTACCCGTGTTGCCCGTGAAGTTGGTACAGATGGAAAGCTCGGTGGACAAGCTGAAGTAAAAGGTATTGGGGGTACATGGAAAGACTTAACTGATTCCGTAAATCAGATGGCATCTAACTTAACAGGCCAGGTAAGAAATATTGCTGAAGTAACAACAGCTGTTGCAAGAGGTGATTTATCAAGAAAGATCACGGTGGATGTGAAAGGTGAAATTCTTGAATTAAAGAATACGATCAATACAATGGTTGACCAGCTGAATTCATTTTCTGTTGAGGTTACCCGTGTTGCCCGTGAAGTGGGTAGTGAAGGAAAACTGGGTGGACAGGCAACGGTAAAAGGAATTGGTGGTGTATGGAAAGATTTAACTGATTCAGTAAATCAAATGGCCGGTAACCTCACTGCACAGGTAAGAAATATCGCAGAAGTTACAACAGCTGTTGCAACTGGTGACTTATCAAGAAAGATCACAGTGGATGTGAAAGGTGAAATTTTGGAGTTGAAGAATACGATCAATACAATGGTTGACCAGTTGAATTCATTTGCATCGGAAGTTACCCGTGTTGCATTGGAAGTAGGTACCGAAGGTAAACTGGGTGGACAGGCCAGGGTGCAGGATGTTGGTGGTACATGGAAAGACTTAACAGAGTCAGTGAATCAAATGGCATCCAATCTTACGGCACAGGTAAGAAACATCGCTGATGTAACAACAGCTGTTGCAAATGGTGACCTTTCTAAAAAAATTACAGTAAATGTTGCCGGTGAAATTTTGGAATTAAAAAATACCATCAATACGATGGTTGACCAGTTGAATTCATTTGCATCAGAAGTTACCCGTGTTGCATTGGAAGTAGGTACCGAAGGTAAGTTGGGTGGACAGGCAAAAGTGCAGGGAGTTGGTGGTACATGGAAAGACTTAACAGATTCCGTAAATCAGATGGGTTCGAATCTTACATCGCAGGTAAGAAATATTGCAGACGTAACAACAGCTGTTGCGAAAGGTGATTTATCAAGAAAGATCACAGTGGATGTGAAAGGTGAAATTTTGGAATTGAAGAACACGATCAACACAATGGTGGATCAATTAAATTCATTTGGCTCAGAAGTATTCCGTGTTGCCCGTGAAGTAGGTTCAGAAGGTAAGCTGGGCGGACAAGCTGATGTGCCCGGTGTGGAAGGTCTTTGGAAAGATTTGACAGATTCCGTGAATAAGATGGCCTCTAACCTTACATCACAAGTAAGAAATATTGCGGAAGTAACAACGGCTGTTGCTAATGGCGACTTATCAAGAAAGATCGAAGTGGATGTGAAAGGTGAGATTCTTGAATTAAAGAATACGATCAATACAATGGTGGAACAGCTTCGTGCTTTTGCATCCGAAGTAACCCGTGTTGCCCGTGAAGTTGGTACGGAAGGAAAATTGGGAGGACAAGCAAACGTTCCCGGAGTTGGTGGTACATGGAAAGACCTAACCGATTCAGTAAATCAGATGGCGGGTAATCTCACCGCACAGGTAAGAAACATTGCCGACGTTGCCATTGCCGTTGCAAACGGTGATATGTCAAGAAAAATTACCGTGGATGTAAGAGGTGAGATATTGCAATTGAAAGAAACATTAAACACGATGGTGGATCAGCTTCGTGCATTTGCATCCGAAGTAACTCGTGTTGCCCGTGAAGTTGGTACGGATGGTAAATTAGGAGGCCAGGCATTTGTACCTGGCGTTGCCGGTACATGGAAAGATCTTACTGACTCGGTAAATCAAATGACAGGTAATCTTACATCACAGGTAAGAAATATTGCTGAAGTAACAAAAGCGGTTGCATCTGGTGACTTAACAAAGAAAGTAACCATCGATGTAAAAGGAGAAATCTTCGATTTGAAAAATACCATCAATACAATGGTGGATCAGCTGAACTCATTTGCATTTGAAGTAACCCGTGTTGCCCGTGAAGTTGGTACTGAAGGTAAGCTCGGTGGCCAGGCTGAAGTACAAGGTGTGGCCGGTACATGGAAAGATTTGACTGACTCAGTGAATATGATGGCATCAAATCTTACCAACCAGGTACGTGGTATTGCCAAAGTGGTTACATCCGTTGCAACTGGTAATTTGAAACAAAAACTTTCAATCGTATCCCGTGGTGAGGTAGCACAGTTGATCGATACGATCAATGAAATGATTGATACGCTTGCTGTATTTGCTGACCAGGTAACAAACGTTGCCCGTGAAGTGGGTGTTGAAGGAAGATTAGGAGGACAAGCATCCGTGCCCGGCGCATCAGGTATTTGGAAAAATCTTACAGAGAATGTAAACCAGTTAGCAGAAAACTTAACAACACAAGTTCGTAATATCGCTGATGTGGCATCGGCTGTTACAAAAGGTGACCTTACACAGATGATACGTGTAGAAGCAAAAGGTGAAGTGGAAGAATTGAAAGATACCATCAACCAGATGATCGCTAACCTGAAACAAACAACATTGCGTAACCAGGAACAGGACTGGTTGAAATCAAACCTTGCGAAGTTTACTCAAATGTTGCAGGGTCAAAAAGATTTGAATACAGTTACTCGTCGTATTCTTTCTGAGTTAGCTCAAGTTGTGAATGCACAAAAAGGCATGTTCTATATCCTTGAACAGGATGAAAATTTCAAGAACCAAAAATTAAAACTGTTCGCAGCTTATGCATTTGGAGATGAAGTAAAAACATCTAAGGAGTTTGCATTGGGACAAGGATTGGTCGGTCAATGCGCTTTGGAAAAGGAAAGAATATTATTGACAAATGTTCCGAAGAATTATATCAAGATCGGCTCAGGTCTTGGCAAAGCATCGCCTGTAAATCTTATCGTTTTGCCGGTATTGTTTGAAAAAGAAATCAAAGCTGTTATTGAGCTGGCTTCTTTTGATACATTCAGTGAAACGCACCTTGACTTCTTAAGCCAGTTAACAGAAAGTATCGGTATCGTATTAAATACAATTGAAGCAAACACAAGAACAGAAAGTTTGCTTGTGCAATCTCAATCATTAACGGATGAGTTAAGAAGAACCAACGAAGAGTTACAGGACAAAGCACACTTATTGGTAAAACAAAAAGAAGAAGTGGAAGCGAAGAATAAAGAGGTGGAAGAAGCGAGATTATCACTGGAAGAAAAAGCTGAACAGCTACAGCTTACTTCAAAATATAAATCTGAGTTCCTTGCAAATATGTCTCATGAATTAAGAACTCCATTGAATTCATTGCTGATCCTCGCCCAGCAACTTTATGAGAATATTGATGGAAACCTGAATGAAAAACAGATCAGCTATGCAAAAACAATTCATAGCTGCGGCGATGATCTTATTCAATTGATCAATGATATTCTCGACCTTTCAAAAATTGAATCCGGTTATATTTCTACTGACTTCGTCAAGTTGCATTTCAATGAAATCACAGCATTTGTTGAAACGACTTTCAAACACGTTTCGGATAATAAGAACCTTGGATTTAATATTGAATTGGATGAAAAACTTCCGCCCAGTCTTGAAACAGATGCTCAGCGACTCAACCAGATATTAAAGAATCTTCTTTCCAATGCATTTAAGTTTACTGAAAAAGGAGAAGTTAAACTAAGGATTTATAAAGCCAATCATAACTGGAAACAACATAATCCTAACCTCGAAAATGCACAAAATGTTGTTGCATTCGAAATAAAAGATACAGGTATCGGTATTTCAAAAGATAAGCAGAATATCATCTTTGAAGCATTCCAGCAGGCTGAAGGATCAACGAGCCGAAAATATGGCGGTACAGGTTTGGGGCTTTCTATAAGCCGCGGTCTTGCCGATCTGTTGGGTGGTTCAATTGAACTAACAAGTGAAGTTGGGCATGGCAGCTCGTTCACTCTATTCCTTCCTATTGATTATGACCCGGCTGTTGCAAAAAGAGAAAAGCAAAGTAATCTTAAGGCCAGCGAGTACACATTGGCTAAAGGAGGTGATGATATAATGCTTCAGTCCGTTCCAACTATTAAAGTAAGTGAAACAAAAGACCTCGATGCATTGAATGAAATTATCAATGATGCGGGTGATGACAGGAATAATATTTTAAGCGGAGATAAAGTTGTATTGGTGATCGAAGATGATATACGCTTTGGAAAGATCATGATAGAAAGAGCACATGAAATGGATCTGAAAATAGTGATAGCGGGCAGTTTTGCTGATGTATTTGACATGGTAAATAAATACAACCCTATCGCTGTTACACTCGACGTAAAACTTCCGGATGCAAGCGGATGGCGAATACTTGATCTGTTTAAAAATGATATCAACTTCAGGCATATACCTGTTCACCTTATCTCTGGTGAAGAAAATCGTTTACTGGCAATGCAACGGGGCGCAAGAAGTTTCCACTTAAAACCATTGAAGACAGAAACACTCAACCATCTTTTTGGCGATATTATTAAATATTATGAACGTAAGCAACGCAACCTGCTGATCGTTGAAGACAATGAGCTGGATTCATCACAGGTAGCCAAGATCCTGGATAATAGCGACCTGATCAATATTGAAATAGTTACTTCTGGCCGTAAAGCTCTGGAACAAATAAAAGAAAAAGAATACGATTGCATTATCGTTGATTATATGCTTCCTGATATTGGCGGATTGGAATTAGTTACAGAAATAAGTCATATAAAGAAAATGCAGATAACACCGGTATTGATCTATTCCGCCAGGGACTTTTCTTCAAAAGAAAGAACGCAATTGAAGCAATACGCAAATAAGATTTTATTGAAAGATGTAAATTCACTCGATCTTTTATTGGAAGAAACGGTGATGTTGCTGCATATTGATCATCGTGATCTGATGCCGGAAAAGAGAAGATTAATAGAAAACCTTCGATCAAAGAGTGATATACTGACAAATAAGAGAGTTTTGGTGGTAGATGATGACGTTCGTAATTTATTTGCTCTTACTACAGCGTTTGAAAGGTATAACATCAGGACAATTACAGCGGAAAGCGGTCATGAAGCAATGAATATACTCCAGGATTCTACGGACATAGACATTGTACTGATGGATATAATGATGCCGGAAATGGATGGATATGAAACGACGCAAAAAATCAGGAGAGAACATAAGAATACAAGTTTGCCGATTATTGCTGTAACAGCAAAGGCAATGAAAGGTGATAGAGAAAAATGTATTGAAGCAGGAGCTTCAGATTATATTACTAAACCAGTAAAGATTGACCAGCTGCTTTCATTGATGAGAGTGTGGTTGTACAAATAGTTTAAGAAGTTTAAAATTTAAAAGATTTCATAAAGTTGAGAGCAAACATTTAAATCTCTTAGACCTTTTGAACCCTTGAGACCCGAACAAATGGAATTAGAAAATAACAATAGCTTTCGTAAATCGGATATAAAGATTCTTGTTGTCGATGACAGGGAAGATAACCTGTTTTCTATTGAAGCTATCCTGGAAAAAGATAATTACACAATCATAAAAGCTAATTCCGGACGGGCTGCCTTAAAAATATTATTAGCAGAACATGATTTCTCACTTATCCTTATGGATGTGCAGATGCCGGAGTTAAATGGCTTTGAAACGGCAACAATAATTTATCAAAGAGATAAGCTTAGAAACATTCCCATCATTTTCATAACGGCTCACGATTATGATGAAGATTATATTTTCAAAGGATATAAAATGGGTGGTGTAGATTATATTTATAAACCCATCAATCCGGAACTACTGAAAATGAAAGTTGGGGTGTTCGTGGAGCTTTATAGAAAGAACAATCAATTGCTTCTTCATGAAAAAAAATTATTAGGCGCCAATGAATCTTTACAGAAAGAAATAGAAGAGCGGAAAGCCTCCGAAGAAAAGGTAAAATTGCTCAATGATCAGCTGGTGCAGAATAATGCGCATTTAAAATCAGTGAATGAAGAGCTTGACCGGTTTGCGTTTATGGCTTCTCATGATCTGCAGGAACCTTTGAGAAAGATTATGGTATTCAGCGATAAGATTATGCAGAAGCTGAACAATGATCCGGAGACAGAAAGATATTTACGAAAGATTGTTAACTCATCCAACCGGATGCAAACATTGATCAATGACCTGTTGAGCTTCTCCCGTCAATCAATGACAACATCTGATTTTATTGAAACCGATCTGAACAAGCTTGTGAAAGAAGCCATGTCGGAACTGGAAATTGAGATTGAAAAAACAAATGCGCAGGTAATTGTGAATGAACTCCCGGTAATTACTGCAATTCCTGGTCTTATGCGGCAATTATTCTATAATCTGTTTAGCAACGCAATTAAGTTCAGAAAAGATTCAGTAACCCCTGTTATAAAAATCACTGCTGAAAAAATTCCTGCAGAATCTGATCTGCCGGTTAAAAGAATAAATGGAAATGTGTATTACAAAATATCTTTTACAGATAATGGAATTGGCTTCGAGGAAAAATATGCAGAGGAGATCTTCATGGTATTTAAACGCCTCCATAGTCATCACGAATACGAAGGAACGGGTGTAGGCTTAGCTACCTGTAAAAAAATCGTTGAAAAACATAATGGAGCTATTACTGTTTCCAGTAAACCGGGTGAAGGTTCAGTATTTACAATAATACTCCCTGAAATTCAACAGGAAAAAGCCGCTGAGAGCAAAGCTCAGTTATCGCCAAAAAGTGATGTTGCCTTGCAAGGATTCGAACCCTGACATAGAGAGCCAGAATCTCTCGTACTACCATTATACTACAAGGCAATTTTGATTGACGCAAAAGTAGTTTTTTCAGCCCAATTTTATTGCAGCGAAAATTTCATTTTTATTGAACGAAAAATAAAAATAGGGTGAGCATCACAACGTCAGGCTATTTTTAAAAAAGTCAATATATTTAATGATCAGCTACCTGTAGCTAACCAAAGAAATAAATGCTATATGAAAAATTTATCTTTCTTATTGTTGACAGTTCTGTCACTTGCATTCATCTCATCCCATGCACAGAATCCTGTATTAACTATTGAAGGCGGGCAGGTAAAAGGTGTGGAGACGGCTACTAAAGGGATTATTGTATATAAAGGTATTCCTTTTGCAGCGCCGCCTGTTGGCAACCTGCGTTGGAAAGAGCCACAACCTGTAATACCCTGGCAGGGAGTAAAGCTGGCAGATAAGTACGGCGCAGCTTCTATGCAGGTAACATGGGATCCGCAAAGTTTTTATGGTAAGGAGTGGCGTGCAAGCGGCAGTGTTCCTTTCAATGAAGATTGCCTTTATTTAAATATATGGACTCCAGCAGCAGGAAAGAAGAATGAGAAGCTTCCTGTTGCTATGTGGATACATGGCGGTGGTTTTCGTGAAGGCTTCGCATTCGAACCGGAAATGGATGGTGGTGAAGATTGGTCTTCACGTGGTGTGATATTAGTATCGGTTACTTATCGTCTCGGTGTTTTTGGTTTTTTCTCACACCCGCTTTTATCTGCTGAAAGTCCTCATCACGTTTCCGGTAATTATGGTTTAATGGACCAGGCAGCAGCGCTTAAATGGATACATAATAATATCGCACAGTTTGGTGGCGACCCGAACAACATAACCATCTTTGGTCAGAGTGCAGGTGCAGGCAGCGTACAATCATTGTGTGCCTCACCGCTTTCAAAAAATTTGGTCAGTAAAGCTATCAGCATGAGCGGCGGTGGTTTGAGTAACGCAAGACCGGGCATCCGGCTTGATAGTGCACAATTGGCTAACAAAAAGATGATGGATTATTTTGGTAAGACCACATTGGAGGCCATGCGTTCTCTTTCTTTTGATCAACTATTGCAAATGAGTAAACAATATACAGATACTACCAAAACCCGTATTGGATGGAGCCCTGTGGTTGATAATTATTTTTTAAAGGGAACGTTTACTGATGTAGCAAATGCTAAGGAGATTGCCGACATCCCTTATATGTTCGGATGTACCATCAACGATCTTGCTGATATGATAAAACCTATACATGATTTTGCTGCCTTGCGTGCAACACAAAGCAGCAAACCTGTTTATGCTTATTTGTTTCAACGCCAGCTTCCGGGTGATAGCAGTGGCGCCTTTCATTCTTCTGATCTCTGGTATATGTTCCATTCATTAAGACATAGTTGGCGACCTTTCACAAAAGGAGATGAAGACCTGAGCAGGAAAATGACAGATTACTATACCAACTTTGCAAAATTTGGTGATCCTAATGGCAAAGGTGGTGGTATATGGAAACCTTATACAATAGCAAAGCCTGAGTTTATACTGTTAGATGCTGATACCGATAAAGCCGTATTAACAATGTCACCAAATCCTCAATATAAAGGAAGCTTAATGAGAAGATAAGGTTGATCTATAAAAAATAAAGATTAAGAATATCTTTCTTATTCTTGTTTGTAGTAATAATCAACTCTGCTATAGCGAGTGCACTACTTAAACAATAAAGGTGCAACATCACGAAGAAAGCGTCTCCATACCCGCCAGTGATGTTCACCTTCGGTCTCAATGAAACTGTGTTTGATGCCAATTTGTTTCAACGCATCTGAAGTTTCTTTAGCCCCAGTGAATGCAAAATCCTGGCGACCGCAACCGATCCATAAAAGACTGATTTGCTCATTCGCTTTTTTCGGATCGGCTGCTAATGCTTTCAATAGTTCAGTATTTGCTCCACCGATCCCGGCACTCATGATTCCGATATAACTAAACTTATCAAGATTACTTAAGCCATAACGTCCCGCCTGTCCGCCACCCATCGAGAAACCAAAAATTGCCCGGTGTTTGCGATCAGCGATTGTACGATACTTTGTATCAATCATTGGGATGATGTCTTCGAGAATGTCACGTTGATACAGATCGGCATCTCCGACTAATCTTCCTGCTCCCGCAGGTGCAATGCCTGTACCATCTCCATTGATATAAGCTCCGCCATAACCAAGCGGCATAACAACAATGAATGGATCAATCGCTTTCTTTGCTAATAAATTGTCGAGAATATCATTAGCTCTGCCATAGCGATGCCATGAATGCTGATCGTTTGCAAAGCCATGAAGAAGATAAAGAACCGCATAATGTTTGTCGGGGTTTTCATCATATCCGGGTGGCACATATAAAGTCAACTCACGAACAACTCCATTCGATTTTGATTTATATAAAAGCGTACGTATCTCTCCATGGGGAACATCCTGCACATCATAAAATGCAGGTTCTTTTCCCGGCACATTCAATAGATTAGTAGTAGTGCTGGTGACATAACCAATTTTTACCCGTGCATTATTGGGATCGAGCAACCTTACACTATCAAGCATATAATAATATACATACTCCTCGGGAGCAAGCGGTCCAACGGTAACACTCCATATTCCGTTTTCACCTTTCTTCATTTCAGCATTCGGACCAAAATCACCCGATACAAAAACAGAAGAAGCTTTAGGCGCCTGCAGCCGAAAAGTGACACGACCATCATTTGATACTTCTGGTGAAACAATTACAGGACCAGTTTGTCTTCCGGGTTGTGCAATAACAGCAGATACTAATACAATAAGGCAAGAGGCAAGCAAAAGAGGTTTCATTGTCTGATTTTGATTAAATGTATATGATTTTATGAAAATCAGTGATAGAGTAACGATTATAAAAAATCCCTTCTTTAAAGGGATTTTTGTTGACCCATAAGGATTCGAACCTTAAATGACTGAACCAAAATCAGTAGTGTTACCATTACACCATGGGTCAATGCCCGATAGCTATCGGAATTGGGATGGCAAAAATAGGCTTTGATGCCATTTATGCCAAATGGATTTAGAGACAAAACTAATGATTGACTGCCCACGCTTCTCTCTCTTCTCTTTCCTTTAATTCTCTCAATTTATCTAATGCGCCGGCTACCACATCACACATAATAGTATATAATGTTCCCTGTTTTGGATTTGCATAAATGTATTCTAATGCTTCGTTCTCGTCAGGTATTATCATGATCGGGGTAGTGGCATTTACTTTTTCAATTCCTTCTTTTAATAATGCTATGATTTCATCCGCAGTCCTGCCTCTTAAATTTTTATCACAGCGAATAATGATCTCATCAAAATAGTTAGCAGAAATTTCTCCCAGTTCCCTTATATCTTCATCTCTTCTATCACCGGTACCTGAAATGATCCCCACTTTGTTTGTATAATCCAGCTTGCTGATAAAATCACAAAGCAATTTTAACCCATGTGGATTATGGGCAAAGTCAGCAAGCACAGAGAAATTTTTGAAATGATAAAAGTTAAGTCGCCCCGGTGTTTGATTGGATGATGGCATAAAGGAAGCTAATGCAGAACGAATATCTTCAATAGTAATATCTCTGAACAGGTAAGAAGCTAATACAGAAGGCAAACAATTCTGAACATTATGTGTTGCCTTGCCTTCAAAAGTGATAGGTATTTCCTGTACGGCCATCACCCTTATTTTCCAATTGCCTTTCATTATAGAGATATATCCATTTTCAAAAACACAGGAAAGGCCACCTTGTTTTGAATGTTGTTTTATACGTGGATTGTTTTCATCCATGCTAAATAGTCCGATATTACATTTCAGATCTTTTTTCATTGCATATACAAGATCATCATCTGCATTTAATACAGCATACCCATGTGGGAAAACAGTTTCAGCTACAACTGATTTTACTCTTGCCATTTGTTCCACTGTATTAATGCCTCCAAGGCCTATATGATCTGCGGCAACATTTGTTATAATAGCAACTTCACAATTTTGAAAAGCAAGACCGGCTTTTAATATTCCACCCCTGGCACATTCTAATACAGCAAAATCCACAGTAGGATCTTTTAATACAAAAGCTGAACTAACCGGTCCGGTGCAATCGCCTTTCATCATCATCTGGTTTTGCACATACACTCCGTCTGAAGTAGTGTAACCAACTTTTTTCCCTGCACACTTGGCAATATGTGCTGTCAATCTTGTTGTAGTTGTTTTCCCATTTGTTCCTGTAATAGCAATAATCGGAATGCGGCCCACACTTCCTTTTGGAAATAACATATCAACTACCGGTTCAGCAACATTTCTTGGCAATCCTTCTGCTGGTTCCAAATGCATCCTGAAACCCGGTGCAGCATTCACTTCTAATATTACTCCTCCATTTTCTGAAACAGGAGTTCTAAGGTCAGGCGCCATTATATCAATACCACATATATCAAGCCCGATGATCTTTGCTATGCGTTCGCACATAAAAATATTTGCGGGATGCACTTCATCTGTAACATCTGTGGATGTACCACCGGTAGAAAGGTTGGCTGTTGGTTTTAATAATACCAATTCATTTTTTGCCGGCACCGTTTCTAAAGTATAATTTTTTTCATCCAGCATCTTCTGGGTAAACTGGTCAATAGTTATTTGTGTCAATACTTTCTCGTGTCCATAACCACGCCGGGGATCTTTATTTACTTCGTCGATCAGCCATTGAATAGAATGTTCGCCATCGCCAACAACAGAAGCCGGTGTTCTTAATGCCGCACAAATGAATTTGTAATTGATCACCAGTATCCGGAAATCAACTCCTTTAATAAACTTTTCAACAATAACACTATCGCTGTAATCTTTTGCAGCTTCAAATGCTTTCAATGCCTGCTGTTGATTAGTAATATTGGTTGTATTTCCCTTTCCATGATTACCATCAATTGGTTTTATCACCAATGGATAACCAAAACTTTCAATGGCATCATTTAATCCCTCTTTGGTTCGTATCACTGTTCCTTTTGGTACCGGTATTTCAGCAGCCTGTAACAGTTGCTTTGTTTCTTCCTTGTTGCATGCAATGTCAACAGCAATATTTGAAGTAGTAGATGCGATTGTGGCCCTGATTCTTTTTTGATTTACACCGTAACCTAATTGTACAAGGCTTTGTTTATTCAAACGAATAAAGGGAATACCTCTTTTTGCAGCTTCATCAACAATACAACCGGTAGATGGTCCAAGTCTTGTATCTTCACGTATCTCCCGCATTCGCATAATATCTTCGTCAAGGTTATATTCAACTCCATCCACAATTGCCTGTGCAATTTTTACCGAAGCCTTTGCTGCATAGATACCTGCATCTTCCTCTATATAACTGAATACAACATAATAAACACCCGGAGAACCGGCAACACTCCTGGTTCGTCCAAAACCTGTATCCATTCCTGCAAGTGTTTGTATCTCCAATGCTATATGCTCTATCACATGTCCCATCCATGTGCCTTCTTTCACTCTTTGAAAAAAACCACCCGGTTCATCTTCACTGCAATGGTGCTCATATAATGTAGGTATCAGTTTTTGCAGCCTTTCTAAAAAGCCAGGAATAGAATGTGTCGGTCTTTCTTCCATCTCTTCAAGATCAAGCTTCATTTGTATAAGCTTCGGACGCCGAACACTCCAGTAATTAGGTCCCTTCAATGCTTTTATCTCAAGTATCTTCATAGATCATTTTCTTAAGAAAGGAAGTTAGTTTTTTTATTTAATGTAGCCAACAACAGTAATTCTGCTCATCGTTCCTTGCGACGCTCCGTTCAACTATTGCAATTCTATTGGGCAAATACATCAACACTGTATTTACATTACTTCATTATCCCGAAAACCTTTCAGTACTTTTAGTATGAGAAAACTATTCATTATGCCAGTAGCTAACCGCCGAAATTTTTTACAAAAGGCCGGAACGTTTTCCGTAACAGCATTTTTTTTATCCCTTACTCAACCCGGATGGGCAAAGAATCTTGAAAAAGCTTTGCACAATGCCAGGGAAATATCAGCCACTGATCTTGCAAACGAAGAAGATTTCTGGTATTATATTCAGCAATCATTTACAGAATCTCCTTATTTGATCAATCTCAACAATGGTGGTGTATCTCCTGCTCCAAAAACTGTGCAGGAAGCTATGAAGCGGTATTATGACTACAGCAATGAAGCGCCGAGTTATTATATGTGGCGAATATTGGACCAGGGGCGGGAACCATTAAGAAAAAACCTGGCAATATTGGCAGGATGTGATGCTGAGGAAATTGCCATCAATCGTAATTCATCAGAAGGATTGGAAACAGTGATATTCGGGTTGCAATTGAAAGCTGGTGATGAAATTGTAGCAGCAAAGCAGGATTATCCAAATATGATAAATGCTTATAAGCAGAGAGAGCATCGGGATAAAATAAAAATGATATGGATCAATCTTGATTTACCGAGTGAAGATGAAAACTATTTGGTTAATCAATATGTAAAAGCATTTACTTCAAAAACAAAAGTTGTACATATCACACATATTATTAACTGGAACGGACAAATACTACCTGTAAAGAAAATTGCACAGGAAGCACACAAAAGAGGAATTGAAGTGATAGCGGATGGGGCGCATAGTTTTGCTCATTTTAATTTTAAAATCCCGGACCTTGATGCGGATTATTTTGCGGCCAGTCTTCACAAATGGTTATATGCACCTATCGGCAGTGGCATGTTGTACGTAAAAAAAGATAAGATCAAAAACATTTATCCTTTGTTTGCTACCACCGATGATCCATTGAAAGATGATATAAGAAAATTTGAGAATCTCGGTACACGGCCTTTCTTCATTGAACAAGCAATTGCAAAAGCATTAGAATTTCATGATATGATCGGCAGTGAACGAAAAGAAAAACGATTGCATTATTTGAAAAACTATTGGATGGAGAAAGTAAAAGGCATTCCCAAAGTAAAGATCAATACATCATTAGATCCAAAGTGGGGTTGTGCTATTGGCAATGTCGGTATTGAAGGAAAGAAGCCGGGAGAGCTTGATTCTTTCTTATTAGACAAGTATAAAATTCATACTGTTGGTATTGAATGGGAGAATATCCAGGGTGTGAGAGTGACACCCAATGTCTATACAACAATTAAGAATCTTGATTTGTTAGTAGAAGGTATAACTGCATTTGCAAAAAGCTGATGAGGCAAACAATCAACTGAAATAATAAACTTACTTGTCCACACCACTTACTAATCGAAAGATAAATCTGCTGCAAGCCACTTCTATCAATATGATAGATATGGTGGGCATTGGACCGTTTGTTGTTATACCATTTGTAGTGGCTCAATTCAATAATGGTTTATTTATCTGGGCCTGGATATTCGGAGCTTTTACTGCTTTTGTAGATGGAATGATATGGAGTGAGTTGGGCGCAAAATATCCATTGGCAGGTGGTACTTACAATTTTCATCGCATTGCTTATGGAGAAAAAGGCGGCAGGCTGATGAGCTTTTTATTTGTATGGCAAACATCTGTACAGGCGCCATTGGTGGTAGCTTCTGCGGCTATTGGATTTGCACAATACTTTACTTATCTCGTTGATCTTAATATATGGCAGCAAAAATTAGTTTCTGCCGGCCTGA
>Ga0105247_10001225_pt1 | contig 19051 bp, 15 predicted proteins | sample KBSS24metaG_FD_81519 | JGI IMG/M metagenome (GOLD analysis project Ga0105247, IMG submission 81519) | Switchgrass rhizosphere microbial communities from Kellogg Biological Station, Michigan, USA - KBS S2-4 metaG | ecosystem: Host-associated > Plants > Roots > Rhizosphere > Soil | place...
GGCTCGCTGATCACCGGCGGTGCGGTGCGGCCGGTGGCGCCCGGCATCACGGGCCCGTCCGGCACGACATCGCTGCGCTGCGTCGAGGTATCGGTTGCAACGGCGGGCGCGGTGTCCGTCTGATGTATGGCGAGGACGTCCTTGGCACCACTGATGCTGAACCGCCCTACGGCAGCGGCCGACACGGCGATCATCACGGCACCGAGGCCGTAGAACATGCCGACGTTCGTCGCCACGGCACGGTCACGCCCGCCGATGGGCAGGCCGAGGTCACCGATGTTCAGCAGCGGCGCGAAGACCGGGCCCAGGACAAACCATGCGCCGGCCGCGACGCCGAGCCAGCCGGCCAGCTGCCCGGCAACCCGGTGCGTCGCGAGCAGGAGCAGCAGGCCAGCCAGCACGGCGACGGCGCCGGGCAGGACCTGAAGCGTGCCGCGGGCGGCCGTCCAGGTCCACGGCTCGTCCGGCGTGTAGGTGTAGTCGAAGTACGGCCCGACGAAGGGGATCACGGCGCCCCAGATGCCGAGCAGGACCAGGACGAATCCGGTGACGAGCCCGCGGGTGCGCGGCGTGCGCCAGACCGACCGCGGTTCGATGTTCTGCGTCTCGTTCATACAGCACACCTGCCCATTGTGGGCCCCGGGCAAACCACCGGGCGGCAGGAACGCGCACACTATGCCGGTGACCGAGGTGACGATCGGCCCCTCGCCGGACTCCACACCAGGACCGCCAGTACCGCCAGGACCCCCAGGGCCGTCCTTGCCGGCCCCGGGGGTCCACCACTTCGGCAGGCTCGCACTGGCCCTGGGTGCCCTCGGCGTCGTCTACGGCGACATCGGCACCAGTCCGCTGTACGCGCTGAAGACCGTCTTCACGATCGACAACGGCGCGGTCAAGCCGACACAGTCGGACGTCTACGGCGTGCTATCGATGGTGTTCTGGTCGGTGACGCTGGTGGTCTCGATCAAGTACATCGCGTTCATCCTGCGGGCCGACAACGACCGCGAGGGCGGCGTGATGGCGCTGGCAGCGCTGGTGCGCAAGTCGCTGTCCGGCAGTCGCGGTCTGGTCGGTATCGCCCTGCTGCTCGGCGTGCTCGGCGCCTCGCTGTTCGCCGGCGACAGCGTGATCACCCCGGCGATCTCGGTGATGTCAGCCGTCGAGGGCCTGGAGGTCACCTCGCCCGGCATCGCCCACTGGGTGCTGCCGATCAGCGTCGGGATCCTCACGGTCCTGTTCCTCGCGCAGCGGTTCGGAACGCACCTGGTCGGACGGGCGTTCGGGCCGATCATGCTGCTCTGGTTCGGCGTGCTCGCGGCGCTGGGCATCCCGCAGATCGCGAAGCACCCGGCCATCCTCAAGTCGCTGTCACCGACCTACATCTACGAGTTCGTGATCGACCACCCGTTCACCGCGTTCATCGCCGGCGGCGCGGTCGTTCTGGCCATCACCGGCGCAGAGGCGCTGTACGCCGACATGGGGCACTTCGGCCGCGCGCCGATCAGCAAGGCCTGGTTCGCGCTCGTCTTCCCGGCCCTGATGCTCAACTACCTCGGGCAGGGCGCGCTGATCCTGGACCGGCCCGAGACCGTCGAGGACCCGTTCTTCCTGATCGCACCGCACTGGTCGCGGGTGCCGCTAGTGATCCTCGCCACCCTCGCCACGATCATCGCCTCCCAGGCCGTCATCTCGGGTGCGTACTCCGTTGCGCAGCAGGCGATCCGGCTCGGCTACCTGCCGAACCTGACCGTCCGGCACACGTCCATGCGGGAGAAGGGACAGATCTACGTCCCGGGCGTGAACTGGCTGCTGTACGCGAGCGTCCTGATCGTGATCCTGGCGTTCCGCTCGTCCGAGAAGCTCGCGACCGCGTACGGCCTCGCCGTGACCGGCACCTTCCTCGTCTCCACGACGCTGTTCCTCATCGTCGCCGCGACGGTCTGGGGCTGGACGCGCTGGAAGCTGATCACCTTCGGCGTCATCTTCTACGCCGTCGAGTTGCTCTACTTCGGCGCCAATATCACCAAGGTCGCCCACGGCGGCTGGCTGCCGCTGCTGATCGCGGCGATCGTCGTGACCACGATGGTCGTCTGGCAGCGCGGTCGCCGCGTGGTCACCCGCCGCCGCAAGGACCTCGAGGGGCCGCTGCAGCAGTTCGTCGACACCTTGCACGAGAAGGGCCTGCCGCGCGTCCCGGGCACCGCGGTCTTCCCGCACCCGACCAAGGACACGACCCCACTGGCGCTGCGGGCGAACGTCGAGTTCAACCAGGTGCTGCACGAGCACGTCGTGCTGGTCTCGGTCCGGGTGCTGGACGTCCCGTACGTCGGTGAGGACGACCGGTACGAGGTCGACGTGCTGACCTACACCGACGACGGCATCGTGCACGTCGGGCTGAATTTCGGGTTCCAGGACGAGCAGGACATCCCCGGTGCGCTGGCCCGGATCCGCGACTCGTCCGTCGAGTTGGACTACGACGCCGACAACGTGCAGTACTTCGTCTCGCGGCTGAGCCTGGTCAAGAGCGACCTGCCCGGGATGGGCATGTGGGAGAAGCGGATCTTCATTGGTCTGGCCCACAACGCCGCCGACCCGTCCTACCGCTTCCACCTCCCGCCGGAGCGCACCATCGCGATGGGCGCCGTCCTGGAGTTCTGAGGATCAGAGGCAGCAGAAGGTGCCGCCGTCGACAATCAGGTCGACCAATTCTACTGGTAGGACAGTGCACGTGAGCATTGCCTCCCGCGCCCTGGGCACCGTCGCCCGTGCCAACCTCGAGACCCGTTTCGCCGCGACCCTGGCCCGCGCGGCCGGCCCGGCGGCGGTGCGGGTCCCGCCGCACAAGGTGGTCGGGCTGGCCCGCGACATCAACGCCTACGGGCCCGCCGGGGCAGCGCTGTCACTCGGGCTGGGCCTGTGTCCGGACCGTCCGGCGATCATCGACGAGCACGGTTCGATCACCTTCGCCGAACTCGAGGCGCGCAGCAACGCACTCGCGAATGCCCTACGGGACCTGGGTTTCGGCGGCCGCGATGCGCTCGGCATCCTGGCGCGGAACCACCGCGGTTTCTACGAGGCGCTGTTCGCCGGCGCCCGTCTCGGTGCCCGGACGATCCTGCTCAACACCGACTTCGCCGGGCCGCAGCTGGCCGACGTCGCCGCACGCGAAGGCGTGCGGTTCCTCGTCCACGACGCCGAGTTCTCCGCGGCCTGCGCGGCCTTCGACGCCCCGCTGGGCAGGGCAATCTCCTGGACCGACAATGGGGAGTCGATGGCCGGGACGGTCGGTGCGCTGATCGCCTCGTCGTCCCCCAGGCGCCCCAGGCGGCCGGCCCACCGGCGATGGGGGTCCCCCCGCGGAGAAGGGCGTAGCCCGCGGGGGAGGGTGGTTCTGCTGACCAGCGGGACGACCGGCACGCCCAAGGGTGCGCCGCGCGACATGGCGCTCTCGCTGGCCATTCCGGGCGGGTACCTGTCCAAGATCCCGCTGCGGGCCGGACGCACCGTGGTGCTCAACGCGCCCGCCTTCCACGCGTGGGGGCTACTCTCGTCCGTCCTGTCGATCGGCCTGGGCAACACCCTCGTCGTCAGCCGGCGCTTCGACCCGGTCGCGACACTGACCGCGATCCAGCGGTACTCGGCCGACACGCTGATCACCGTCCCGATCCTGCTGTCGCGGCTGCTCGATGTCGGCCCGTCCGTCCTTTCCTCCTACGACCTGTCCTCGCTGCGCGTGCTCGGTGTGTCCGGCTCGGCGCTGCCGGCCGAACTCGCGACGCGCGCGATGGACGCCCTGGGCGACGTCGTCTACAACCTGTACGGATCGACCGAGGTCGCCTATGCGACCATTGCGACTCCGCAGGACCTGCGTGCGGCGCCGGGCACGGTCGGGCGGGCGCCGTACGGGACGACCGTGCGGCTCTACGACGCCGACGACCGTCCGGTCGGACCAGGCGAGCAGGGCCGGATCTTCGTCGGCAACTCGATCCAGTTCGAGGGCTACACCGGCGGCGGGACGAAGGCACAGGTGGACGGGCTGATGTCCACCGGCGACATCGGGCACTTCGACGCGGACGGGCGGCTCTTCGTCGACGGCCGGGACGACGACATGATCATCTCCGGCGGCGAGAACGTCTTCCCCGCCGAGATCGAGCACCAGCTGCTCGAACACCCCGCCGTCGTCGAAGCGGCCGTGATCGGTCTGCCCGACCCGGCGTTCGGCTCCCGGCTGGTCGCCTATGTCGTCACGTCCGGCCCCGTCGGGGTGGACGAGCTGAAGGACTACGTGAGGTCCAACCTGGCCCGCTACAAGGTGCCGCGGGAGATCCGCTTCCTGGAGACCATGCCCCGCAACCCTGCCGGCAAGATCGTCAAGCGAGACTTGCCAAAATAAGTTCGGTTACCTGATCGGGGGTGCCGGTGGCGTCGATGACGTGGAGCAGGCCGCGGCCTCGGTAATGCTCCACCATGGGTTCGGTGGCGTCGGCGAAGACCCGCAGCCGGTTCGCCACCGTCTGCTCGTTGTCGTCCGGCCGTCCCTCGATCTCGGAGCGCGCGAGGATCCGGCGCACCAGCTCGTCCCGCGGCACGTCCAGGTAGAGCACCCCATCGGGTGCGGCGCCCTCGTCCGCCGCCCGGTGCCGCACCGCCTCGGCCTGCGCGACCGAGCGCGGGAAGCCGTCCAGCAGGTAACCCTGCGCGTGCGCCGCGGCGATCACGCGTGGCAGGACGAGCTCGATGATCACCTCGTCCGGCACCAGTTCGCCACGCTGCATCAGGCCCGCCGCCTGCCGCCCGAGGGGTGTGCCGGCCGCGACCTCGGCCCGCAGCAGGTCGCCGGCGGCGATGTGGTCCAGGCCCAGGCGTTCGGAGAGCCGCTGGCCCTGGGTGCCCTTACCCGATCCTGGCGGGCCGATCAACAGGATGTTCACACCGACCACGATGACAGGTGCGTTCCAGGGGCCCGGCGGCCAGGTGAGGAAGTTTTCCCATTCTCACTGTCGCGACCGAGGATTCTCACAGGTTCGGGGCACACGGTGGTTCTCATGACGAACTTCGAGCCTCCCCACGACGAGCAGCCGATGTACCCGGGCTACCAGCCCTACGTCCAGCCCTACGTCCCGCCCCAGCCGCCGGCCCCTCCGGAGTTTCCGGGCCTCGGCGAGTCTGTCCGTCCGCGCAAGCCGCGCATCCGCTCGGCCGTCGCGGCGACCGCGCTGCTCGCAGCCGCCATCGGCGGCGGGGTCGGCGCCGGGGTGGTGGCGCTGACCGACGACAACGGCCAGCACGTCGCCAACGCCGGGCTGACGTTCAGCACCCAGGCGGCACCGGCAGCCAAGACCGACGGCAGCGTCCAGACCGCGGCTGCCAAGATCGGTCCCAGCGTCGTGACGATCAACGTCAGCACCCAGGACGAGCAGGACACCGGGTCTGGCGTGATCATCCGTAACGACGGCTACATCCTCACGAACAACCACGTCATCGCGGCCGCGGTCTCCTCGAACTCCGGGAGCACCGGTGGCTTCCCCGGTTCGCCATCCACCTCCGGCGGATCGACGATCAACGTGGTGCTGGCGGACGGCCGGCACGCCGCTGCGACGATCGTCGGCACCGACGAGTCCGACGACCTGGCCGTGATCAAGGTCAACCTCACCGGCCTGACCGCCGCCTCCTTCGCCAGCTCGAAGTCGCTCGCGGTGGGGCAGAGCGTCGTGGCGGTCGGTGCGCCGCTGGGACTGTCGGACACGGTGACCGCCGGCATCGTCAGCACGCTCGCCCGACCGGTCACCACCGGCGACGGGCAGAGCACCCAGGCGATCTTCAACGCGGTGCAGACCGACGCGGCCATCAATCCCGGAAACTCCGGCGGCCCGCTGGTCAACCTCAGTGGTGACGTCGTCGGCATCAACGCGGCCATCGCGACCGATCAGTCCAGCGGCGGCCTGCAAATCCCCGGGCAGTCGAGCCAGTCCGGCAATATCGGAATCGGATTCGCGATTCCCTCGGACGAGGCGAGCCGCATCGCGGGCGAATTGATCAACAACGGGAAGGCCACCCACGCATTGCTCGGCGTGACGGTCGGCGATCAGAGCAATGCGGCCGACACCGGCGCCGTTATCGGCAAGGTGACCGCAGGCGGGCCGGCCGCGCAGGCCGGTCTCCAGACCGGCGATGTGGTCACCAAGATCGATGACCTTCGGGTCGACACGTCGGACGCCCTGGTCGCGGCCGTCCGCTCGTACGCCCCGGAGACCGAGGTGACGCTGACCTACGAACGCCACGGGAAGAGCGCCACGACGAAGGTTCGACTCGGCACTCAGAACTCATAGTTGCGGCCGCAACAACGCCTGAACGTAAAAAGGCAATCAGAGTGGAGTAGCTGACAATGCCGCTACTGGCCTTGACTTAACACCAGTCCTACATCAGAGTATTGGCACGTACCACGCACCACTCGGTTGCGAACGGAACGACACGGCAATCCGCCTTAAGTCTTGAGACGGGTGGCCGATAACTGAAGGACCAGGCGACTGAGCGAATCCCCCGCTCGCCCCAGAAACCTGGTCAGCCGGCACTACGAACGTTTCGGTGAAACCCCCGCTCACCGGAGCCGCGTTCCGGCCACACGCGAGACCCCCGGTGGAACCCCCGCTCACCGGGGGTCTCGCCATGTGTGCCCCTGTTCGCCCGCTGGCGGGGTTCACAGGAAGACGTACCCTGAGCACATGACGCAGTGGGGCCTGGATGCCATCTTCAATCCCGGCAAGCGCCACATGGACGACGAGAAGCGACGCCTGCAGGCCACGCGCGCCGAAGTGGGTGACGCCTCTGGTGGGCGCCGAATCGATCTGGAGTCGGGCAAGGTCGTGATCAAGCGCAAGACGGTCGACGACACCCCCTCCGACGAGGCGGAAGAAGCGACCGACGATCCGACGTTGGAGTGACGTGTTCTCTCCTTTCAAGACCCGCATGATCGAGCCCGACCACGCCCTGCGCGGTCGCGCCACCTACGAGTTCGCCGTCCCGGCCACGCACTACGTGACCGGACGCCCGATCCAGCCGCCGTTCCCCGAGGGGTTGTCCTCCATCGTGTTCGGCCTGGGCTGTTTCTGGGGCGCCGAAGAGGTCTTCTGGCAGATCCCCGGCGTGTACACCACCGCGGTCGGCTACGCCGGCGGCATCACTGCGCACCCCACCTACGAGGAGGTCTGCAGCGGGCTGACCGGACACACCGAGGCCGTGCTGGTCGTCTTCGACCCCGACGTCGTCTCCCTGCACGAACTGCTCGCCACCTTCTTCGAGGTGCACGACCCGACCCAGGGCTACCGCCAGGGCAATGACGTCGGCACCCAGTACCGCTCGGCGATCTACTGGACCTCTGACGAGCAGAAGCCCGAGGCCGAGCAGGCGACCGCCGAGTTCTCCGAACACATCCAGCGGCTCGGGTTCGGCGCGGTGACGACCGAACTGGCGCCGCTGCGGGAGTTCTTCTACGCGGAGGCCTACCACCAGCAGTACCTGGCGAAGAACCCGAACGGCTACCGCTGCCACGCCTCGACCGGCGTCACCTTCCCCCGCACCGCCCAGGCCTGATCAGTTCGCCCCGCGAGATTAGGCTTCCGACATGCCCGAACTGCCGGAGGTCGAGGCGCTCGCGTCGTTCCTGCGCGAGCGCGCGGTCGGACGGGCCATCACCCGCGTCGACGTGGCCGCGTTGTCGGCGGTCAAGACCTTCGACCCGCCGATCTCCGTCCTGCGTGGAGCGGTGATCGACGGCGCGTCCCGCTACGGCAAGTTCTTGTCGGTGGAGGCATCCGGTCTGCACCTGATCACGCACCTGGCCCGAGCCGGTTGGCTGCAGTGGCGGGAGAACCTCTCGCCGGCGCCACCGAAGTTCGGGCGGGGACCGCTGGCGGTGCGCGTGCATCTCTCACCCGAGTTCGACGGAGGTCCCGTGGCCGGGTGGGACCTCACCGAGGCCGGCACGAAGAAGAGCCTGGCGGTGTACCTGACCACCGATCCGCGCACCGTCCCCGGCATCGCCCGCCTCGGCCCGGACGCCCTGTCGGTCGGCCTCGAAGAGTTCGGTGAGCGGCTGCACGCCACGAACCAGCAGCTCAAGCGGGCCATCACCGACCAGACCGTCGTCGCCGGCGTCGGCAACGCCTACTCCGACGAGATCCTGCACGCAGCGAGGCTGTCCCCGTTCAAGGGCGCCGCGAAACTGTCCCCCGACGAGGTCGCCACGCTGCACGCGGCGATGGTGGCCGAGCTGACCGACGCCGTGACGCGGTCGGTCGGGCAGAAGGCGGCGACGCTGAAGGGCGAGAAGCGATCGGGGCTGCAGGTGCATGCACGCGGCGGGCTGCCCTGTCCGGTCTGCGGCGACACGATCGGGTCGGTCAACTTCGCCGACCGGTCGTTCCAGTACTGCCCCACCTGCCAGACCGACGGCAAGAAGCTCGCCGACCGCACCCTCTCCCGCCTGCTCAAGTAGCCGGCCGACGGATCGGTGGTGCGCTGCTCGGGCTATGACCCGACCGCCGCACCACGCATCCGGCGGTGGATCACGAGGTCGTGCGGCCGCCGTGGGACTCGAGCAGGTCCTCGACGACCAGTTGCGCGTCCGCCTCGGCGACGTCCTCGGGGTAGGTCGGGAGCAGGTCGTCCCATACCGGCAGCCACGAGCCGTAGATCTGCATCTGGCCGAGCGGACGGGCGAAGAACCACACGTGCAGGTGCGCTCCGCCGTCGCCGATCCGGTAGATGTGACACCGGCCGACGTTCGCCAGGGCCTCGATGTGCCGGGCGATCGCGACCGACAGCACGCCCAGTTCCGCGGCCAGCTCGTCCGGCAAGTCTGCCAGGTCGTGGTGCTCGCGGGTGTGCAGCATCAGCACCAGCGGTGAGCCGACCTCGCCGATGCGCGTCAGCCGCCAGTCGTCGTTGAACCACAGGCCGACGTCCCGTCGCGCACAGGAGCTGCAGTCGACCCCTCCCTCGCCGTGCCGGACACGCTCGGGCCCGGGCGCGCGCAGCGGGGTGACCTTCAGCCCGTCCTGCTCGAAGGGGCTGATGTCCCACTCCGTCATGCGGGCCAGCGGGAGCCGGCCGTCCGCATCGGCGGCGGCCAGGGCGTGGGCATGGAACTGCTCGGGGGTCAACGCCATGGTGCAAGACTAGGGGCGTGAGCCGACCGCAGATCCCGACGGTGACGATCGACCAGTTGCCCGCCGATGCCCGCCTGCTGGATGTCCGCGAGGACGAGGAGTGGGCGGCCGGGCACGCCGAGTACGCGCTGCACGTCCCGATGAACCTCGTCCCGAACCAGGTCTCCTACCAGCCGGAGATCCTCGGCGATCCTTCCGGCGGGCCGATCTACGTGATGTGCAAGATGGGCGGACGGTCGGCACAGGTCACCGCATGGCTCGTCCACAACGGGTACGACGCGGTGAATGTCGCCGGCGGCATGCACTCGTGGGCAGATTCGGGACGCGCGATGGTCAGCGAGAACGGACAGCCGCCGATGGTCCTGTAGTGCGCCTTCGGCATCCATTCATCTCCAACCGTCACCATGTGCTCGTGAGTCCCAGCAGGCCTCGGCGGCAGCCGATCGCACCTCCGGCACGGCCGATGATCGTCGCCCACCGGGGCGCGTCCAGCCGGATCGCCGAGCACACCCTCGAGGCGTACGTCGCCGCCATCGAGTCCGGGGCGGACGCGTTGGAGTGCGACGTGCGGCTGACCCGCGACGGCCACCTGGTCTGCGTGCACGACCGCACCGTCAACCGGACGAGTTCCGGCCGCGGCGTGGTCAGCGAGTTCGCGCTGGATGAGCTCTCGGAGCTGGACTTCCGGTCGTGGCACGGCCAGCTGCCCGAGTCCGCCGACCACCTGATCAACGACACGCCCTATCTCTCCGGCGTCGTGCCCGACCGGGTGACCGAGGAGGGTGGCGTGCTCACCCTGGCGACGCTGCTCGGTCTGGTGCGGGACGCCGGCCGCCCGGTCAAGATGCTGATCGAGACCAAGCATCCGACGCGCTACGGCGGGTTGGTCGAGAAGACGCTGGTCGAAACCCTGGACCGGTTCGGCTGGGCGGGCCGTCCCGGGCCGCCGCGCACCATCCGCGAGCCGGCGAACATGGCGAATCCCATGGTGGTGATGAGCTTCGCGATGACCGCGCTGCGGCGGGTGAAGCTGCTGGCGCCGGAACTGCCGACCGTCCTGCTGCTCGAGCGGTTCCTGCCCGGCCAACGCGAGGCGCTGCTGCCGGCCGGCGTCCCCATCGTCGGTCCCGGACTGCACCTGTTGCGCAAAGAGCCGGCCCTGGTCGAGCGCGCCCACGCCCGCGGTATCCGCGTGTACGTCTGGACGGTCGACGACCTGGAGGACATCGACTACGTCCGCGACCTCGGCGTAGACACCATCATCACCAACCGTCCCGCCGAAGTTAGGGAGCATCTCGACATTCGGTGAGCTCACGGCCCAGCCCGAGCGAGGTCGGTGAGAAACCCCGGCGGAGCGCAACTCGGGGTGCACCGGCCGCCCGTGAGCGAAGCGAACTGGGCCGCGGCCCTAATTAGGTCGGCAAGCCGCGCATTACTCGCAGGGCGACGGAGAGGGTGGCGAGGTCGATGGAGTCGCGGTCGAGGGCGCTGCGGACGGTGGAGCGGGCGCGTTCGACGCGTTCGCTGTTCGCCTCGGTCCAGATCCTGACCCGCTCGTCCGCCGAGATGTGGTCCGGCGTGGACCGCAATACCACGTGGGTGACGGCCGACAGCGCGGCGTAGACGTCGTGCCGCACGGCGGCGCGCGCGAGCGTCGCCCACCGGTCGGCGCGTGGCAGGTCGGTGATGGCCAGCAGCATCTCGTCCACCCAGAACAGGTCCGAGAGGGTGAAGTGCAGTTCTGCGATCTCGCCGGCCGAGTGCTCCGAGGCGTTGGCGATCTCCACGACGTCCAGCAGCAGGAATGCGCTGAGTAGCTCGGCGACCTTGGTGGCCAGCGCCTCGGGCACGCCGAGGTCGACGAGCCGGGCTGTCTCGCTGCGGATGTCGTCGAGTTCGACGCCGCGCACCAGCGAGCTGATCCGAGGACCGACCACGCGCAGCGTCGGGGCGAAGCGGTCGATCTCGGCGGCCACGTCGGCGATCGGGAAGCGCACGTCCAGGAACCAGCGGGTCGCCCGGTCGATCAGGCGGCGGATCTCGGCGAACGCGGAGTGCTGCGCCGAGGCGGGCGCGACGTTGTCCAGAGCCTCCAGCGCCGACCACAGCGCCGGCAGGTCGAAGACCTCGCGGACGACGCTGTACGCCTTGGTGATCTCCACCGCCGCGGCACCGGTCTCCTCGATCGCGCGGTGCACGAATGTGGTGCCGCTGTAGTTGATCATGTCGTTGACGACCACGGTGGTGATGATCTGGCGGGCCAGCGGATGCGAGGGCAGGTCGCCGGCGAACCGCGCCGCGATCGACGCCGGGAAGTACCCGGCCAGCACGCCCCGGTACCACGGCTCCTCGGGCAGCGACGACGCCTCGATCTGTCGCATCAGCGTGATCTTGGAGTAGGCCACGAGCACGGCGTTCTCCGGTGAGACCAGCCCATGCCCGGATGCCTCGCGGGCGTCCAGCTCCTTGTCGGACGGCAGGAACTCCAGCTCGCGGTCCAGATCGCCGGATGCCTCCAGCGCCTGCATGAACCGCTGGTGCACGCTCGCGATGGACGGGTCGAGCATGCGGGCCATGCCGAGCAGGACGTTCTGCTCGTAGTTGTCGCGCAGGACCAGGGCAGCAACCTCGTCCGTCACGGACGCGAGCAGTTCGTTGCGCTCGTCCCGGGTGATCGTCCCCGCCGCGACCTGCCGGTCCAGCAGGATCTTGAGGTTCACCTCGTGGTCGGACGTGTCGACGCCTGCCGAGTTGTCGATGGCATCGCTGTTGATCGCCCCGCCGGCGCGGGCGAACTCGACACGACCGAGCTGGGTGAAGCCGAGGTTGCCGCCCTCGCCCACGACCCGCGCGCGCAGCTGCCCACCGTTGACGCGCACCGCGTCGTTGGCCTTGTCGCCGGCCGCACTGTTCGGCTCGACGGCGGCCTTCACGTAGGTGCCGATGCCGCCGTTCCAGAGCAGGTCGACCGGCGCGAGCAGGATCGCGCGGATGAGTTCGTTCGGGGTAAGCGACACCGCCGACGGGTCGAGTCCTAGCGCCTCGCGCACTTGCGGGCTGATCTGAATCGCCTTTGCGGTACGGGGGAAAACCCCGCCGCCGGCCGAGATCGACTCGGCCGAGTAGTCGGCCCAGGACGAGCGTGGCAGGGCGAACAGGCGCTGCCGTTCGGCGAACGAGACGGCCGGGTCCGGGTTCGGGTCCAGGAAGACGTGGCGGTGGTCGAAGGCCGCGATGAGGCGGATCTGCGACGACAGCAGCATCCCGTTGCCGAAGACGTCGCCGCTCATGTCGCCGATCCCGACGACGGTGAACGGCTGGGTCTGCACATCCACGCCGCGCTCGCGGAAGTGGTACTTGACCGACTCCCAGGCGCCGCGCGCGGTGATGCCCATCGCCTTGTGGTCGTAGCCGACCGAGCCACCGGAGGCGAAGGCGTCGCCGAGCCAGAATCCGTAGTCGATCGCGATGGCGTTCGCGATGTCGCTGAAGGTGGCGGTGCCCTTGTCGGCGGCCACGACCAGGTACGGGTCGTCCTGGTCGTAGACCTTCACCTGCGGCGGCCGGACGACCTCACCGGCCGCGTCGTAATTGTCGGTCACGTCCAGCAGCGACGAGATGAAGGTGCGGTAGCAGGCGATGCCCTCGGCCAGCCACGCGTCGCGGTCCACCGCGGGATCCGGCAGGTGCTTGGCGACGAACCCGCCCTTGGCGCCGGTCGGGACGATGACGGCGTTCTTGACCATCTGCGCCTTGACCAGGCCGAGCACTTCGGTGCGGAAGTCCTCGGCGCGATCGGACCAGCGCAGGCCGCCGCGGGCGACGGCGCCGAAGCGCAGGTGCACGCCCTCGACCCGTGGCGAGTAGACCCAGATCTCGAACTTCGGGCGGGGCTCGGGCAGGTCCTTGACGGCGTGCGGGTCGAGCTTGAACGCGAGCGCGGTGCGGCGCTGCGCCGCCGCGTTCGTCCGGTACGCGTTCGTGCGTAGCGTCGCGCGCACCAGCCCGAGCAGGGAACGCAGGATCGAGTCCTGGTCCAGGGAGGCGACGTTCGCGAGGGCGGCCTCGATGTCGGCGCGCAGCGCCTCCTCGTCCTCGGCCGGGGAGGCGTCGGGGTCGAACCGCGCCTCGAAGAGCCGCACGAGCAGGATCGCGATGTCGGTGTGCTCGTTCAGCGCACGCTCGATATACCCCTGGCTGTAGGGGGTTCCGGCCTGCCGTAGGTACTTCGCGTAGGCCCGCAGGACGTTCGCCTGCCACCAGGTCAGCGCGGTGCTCACGACCAGTGCGTTGAAGCCGTCCAGTTCGATGTCGTGCTGCCACAGCAGCCGGATCGTCTCCACGACGTTCGCCTCGCGCGCGTCGTCGTAGGTCATCCCGCCGGCGACCTCGGGGAAGGAGAGGCCGAAGTCGTAGATCCACGCGTCGCCGGTGGCGAGTTCCAGGTCGTAGGGCCGTTCGTCGATGACGTCGATGCCCAGGTGGCTGAAGATCGGCAGCGCCTTCACCAGCGAGACGGCCTGGCCGGTGCGGTACACCTTCAGCCGCCGCTGTGCGCCGCCGCTCTCGGCCTCGGTGGGCGTGTAGATGTCGAAGCCGAGGCCGCCGTAGGGCTGCAGGCCGTCCAGCACGAGCAGGTCCTGCGCGGCGACCTCCGGCGCGACGTCCTCCTTGTAGGCTTCCGGCAGCGCGTCGGCGAACCGGGACGCCAGGCGGGACGCGGTGGGCGCGTCGTGGGCGGCGTAGAGCGCGGCGTACAGCCGGTCGTTCCAGTCCTGCAGTGCCTCGGAGACTTCGTCCTCGGCCACGCTCCGCTCGGGGTTGGCCGGCGCGACCCCCTTGGGTACCTCGATGAGGAAGTGCATGCGGGCCAGGTCGAGTTCGACGATCTTGTCGTCGCGGGCGATAACGTCGCCGGGCCAGAAGCGGGAGATGACCTCCTCGACGCCCCTGCGCACGACCGGGCCGAAGCGGGCGGACGGGAAGTAGACCAGCACGCTGACGAAGTCGCGGTTGAGATGGATCCGGGCGAAGACGCCGACGGTGCCGCGGTCGGCCCGGTCGACGACCATGCCGGCCAGTCGCAGCAGGTCGGCGGCGGGCGCTTCGAGCAGCTCGTCCCGCGGCAGGGTGCGGAGTGCGGCGAGCAGCCGGCGGCCGGTGTGCGAGTCGGCCCGGACCCCGGAGCGGGTCATGATCTCGGCGATGCGGCGGCGCACGACCGGGACGCGGGAGACGATGCTGTCCTCGCCGGCGATGAGGCCGAGGAAGACGTGCACCATCTGGGTCTTTCCCTGACCCGCGGGAGTGACGACCGTGACGCAGTCGTAGCGGTCCTGCTTCTTGACAGTAGAGACCAGCGGCGACTTGAAGATCACCAGCGGGGCCCCGCTGCGGAACGCGGGCAGCAGTTCCAGCGGGGTGATGCTCGGACCGCCGCGCAGCACGCCCTCGGCGGACTGGTCGCGGGAGTCACCGCCGCGGCTGAGCGGATTCGCGAGCTCGTTGGCCGAGTAGGCGGCGTGGCCGAGCACGAGGTAGTTGCCGTCCGCCAGCCAGCTGAGCAGCTCGCCGGCCTCGGTGCTGGCGTCGCGGCCGATCTCGCCCGGGTCGCTGCGCAGCTCGTCCGCCAGGGCGGCGATCGCGGCAAGCATCGAGGCGAGGTCGTCGCCGGCATGCTGCACGTCGGTGAGGACGCGGCGGATGTCAACGGCCAGCGCGTCGAGCGCGGCCGCGTCGGCCGGCTCGCTGAAGCGGACGTGCATCCAGGACTCGACCAGCGCCCCGGCAGGGACGTCCGCGGTGTCGTCCAGGTCGTGGATGCGGGCGATGCGCCCGTCCGGGTCGCGGGTGACGACCAGTTGCGGGTGCAGCACCTGCAAGGAGCTGTACCCTGCCCTCGCGAGTTCGGCGCGGACGGAGTCGACCAGGTAGGCCACGTCGGCCGTCACGATGTCCAGTGCGGCGCCGGACGGGCAGGCCTGCACCCGCACGAGGATCTCGCCGGGCCGGCGGACGGAGCCGAACGACAGCGCCGACTCTGCCAGGCCGGTCAGCTCCTCGGCGTTGCTCTCGGGCAGGATGGGGCCCGCTTGGGCGAGGTACCGACGTGTGAAGATGTCATGATCAACTCCGCCGACGATGGTCACAGCCCGGAGGCTACGCCCACGGGTCGGGCGGGGTAAGCAGGACGTTCCGCCGCTGAGGTACCGATCCGAGGGCGGCCCGCAGGAAGCGTTCGTTCTCCTGGACCGAGCTGACGGTCACCCGTGCGGGCTACCGGCTCGAGCACGTACGGCAGCGGCGGGTATGGCGTCTCGTTGCTCGCGAGCTTGATCGCGCCGGGGACGGTCTTTCCAGGCACGTAGGCAGGCAAGGAGGCCAGGACCGATCGCAGCTTCACGCGGCCAGCCTGCCATGTCCGGCGGGTCGCGCCCGGCCCACCCAGCACTACCCAGTCTTTGCTCTGCTCGCCGGCAACGAGCGCTCCGGAACCCCGGTCAGGCGCACCCGCGGCCGGCCGCTGGCCGAAACCGGCGCTCGTTCACAGCGAGCAGAGCAAAGTCGAACAAGGGTGGTTCCCACCCTGACGGAGAGTCCGCTCCGATCAGTCCGTGCGTGGGGGCTTGTAGCGCTCGACGCGGGCCTTGCGGCCCTTGATCATCGTGGCACCCAGTGCGTCGATGACCTCGCGAGCGGCCGAATCCGGCACCTCGACGATCGAGAACTTGTGGGTGATCTCGATGGCACCGATCTGCCGACCGGACAGCGAGGTCTCGCCGGCGATCGCGCCGACCAAGTCCTGCGGACGGATCTTCGCGGCGTGTCCGAGCCCGACGAAGATGCGGGCGACCTTGCCGGTGTCCGACAGCCGCTTGCCCTTCGGTGGTCCGCCGGCATCGCGGTCCTTCTTGTCGAACTTCTTGCCGGTGAAGGGGCGTTCGTCCGAGGCGGACGGCGGAGCGAGCACCGGAATCTCCTCCTCGACCGCTGTGCCCAGCGAGGCCTCGTGCGCGAGCTTGATCGCGGCGAGTGCGATCTGCACCAGGTCGTGCTCGTCGGCGAGCGTGTCGACGATGACGCGGAACTGCTCGTAGTCCGCCTCCTGCAGCGTCTCGGTCAGCGCCGACCGGGTCAGTTCGAGGCGGCGGGTGCGCAGGTCGGCGACGGTCGGCAACTGCTCGATCGAGATCGTCTGCCCGGTCGTCTTCTCAATCGTCTTGAGCAGGCGGTGCTGGCGCGGCTCGGCCAGGGTGATCGCCACGCCGTCCCGTCCGGCCCGTCCGACCCGTCCGATGCGGTGGACGTACGCCTCCGGTGCGGACGGGACGTCGTAGTTGATCACGTGAGTGAGATGGTCGATGTCCAGGCCGCGGGCGGCGACATCGGTGGCGACGAGCAGTTCGGCGGCCTGCGATCGGACCCGCTGCATGACGCGGTCGCGCTGGTCCTGGGTCATGCCGCCGTGCAGCGCCTCGGCGCGGTAGCCGCGTCCCATCAGCGTCTCGCTGAGGGTGTCGACCTCCTCGCGGGTCTTGCAGAAGATGAACGCCGCCTCGGGCGCCTCGACGTCAAGGATCCGGCCGAGCGCGGCGGCCTTGTGTGCCCGGGTGGTCAGGTACGCGACCTGCCGGACGCGCGCCGCCTCGGCTTTGGAGGTGTCGCGCGCAATCTTGATCTTGACCGGGTGGTCGAGGTACTTCTTCACCAGCCCGGCGATGCGGGTCGGGACGGTCGCGGAGAACAGGACGGTCTGCCGCTCGGTGGGCAGCTCCTGCAGGATCGCTTCGATGTCCTCGGAGAAGCCCATGTCGAGCATCTCGTCGGCCTCGTCCAGCACGACGATCTTGAAACCGTCGACGGGAAGCGTCTTGCGGGTGAGGTGGTCGATCGCCCGGCCGGGAGTGGCGACGACGATGTCGACGCCGGACTCGAGCTCGCGGATCTGCCGGCCGATCGGCTGCCCGCCGTAGATCGGAACGACACGCGCGCCGAGCACCTTGCCGTACTTGTGCACCGCCTCGGAGACCTGGATCGCAAGTTCGCGCGTCGGGACCAGCACCAGCGCCTGCGGCTTCTTGCCGCCGGGCTTGATCGCGTTCAGCACGGGCAGGGCGAAGGCCGCGGTCTTGCCGGTGCCGGTCGCCGCCTGGCCGAGCAGGTCGTTGCCGGCTAGCAGCGGCGGGATGGACTCGGCCTGGATGGCGGTCGGCTCCTCGTACCCGAGGGCGTCGAGCGCGGCGAGGATCTCGGTGCGGAGCCCGAGCTCCTCGAAGGTGGTCACCCTCACAGGATCCCAGACAATTCAGCCCCGGATCGCCTCGACGATGCTCCAGAGGCCCAGCACCGTCATCACGGCAGCCGCGACGCGGGTGATCCAGACGATCGGCAGGTACTTCAGCAGGGTCTTGCCGCCGAGGATCGCTAGCAGCCCGACCGCCCAGAGGCCGAGCACCGCGCCGATGCCCACCGAGAGCGAACTCAAGCATGGGTCTGCGAGCCTAACGAACGGGATCTTGGTGCTCGCCTAGCCTCGACTGCGATGTCCACCTACGTCGCCGTCTTCGCGTTGATCCTCGCGTACATCGCCGTGGTTGCCGCCTACCTCGCGCTGCGCACGCTGGCGAAGCTGCGGCGGGCCACGGCGTTGCTCTCGCGCGGTACCCGTACCGGCGGGGGCAAGCAGTCGCTGATCGAGGCGACCCTGGCGCACGCCGAGCGCACCACCGCAATGGCCGAGGAGATCGTCGCGCTGCGGGCCTACATCGACTCCCAGTTGCTCGAGGTGCGCGACCACGCCGACGCCGTGCAGCGGCAGACGCTGACCCACCTGGACGACACCGAGCAGCAGCTTCGCAAGGACGTCGTCGAGACCACCCAGCTCGCCCGCGCGAAGACCGCCGAGGTCACCGAGCAGGCCCTCGCCGAGGTGGCCAAGAGCGAGCAGGAGGCCGCGGGCGCGCTGCGCAACACGGCGCTCGTCCGGTTCGACGCCTTTCCCGGCACGTCCGGCCGGATGTCGTTCGCGCTTGCCCTGCTGGACGACAACGGGACGGGTGTGACGATCAGTTCGCTGGCCGGGCAGACCGACACCCGCGTCTATGCGAAGGGCGTCGTGTCCGGCAAGGCACCCCAGGGCGAGCACGAGCTGAGCCCGGAGGAGTCGCAGGCCGTCGCCTCCGCCCTTGCTCGCTCCCGCACCCGCCCCCCGGTCCGCAAAGCCAGTTAGCGCCGGTGCGGCAGGATCAACTCGTGAAGACCCATCGCGTTCCTGGGGCCGGAGGGCACGTTCGCGCACGCTGCGCTGCTGTCGCTGCCCGTCCCGCGGGTCGCGACCCATCCGCCCGCCGACGCCCGCGCCTGGCTCAAGGCCATCCGCGAGTCGGGCGCCAGCTGATCAGAGGTACAACCCCGTGTTGGCGTCGACGCGTTCGGCCGCGACGGCGTGCAGGTCGCGCTCGCGCAGCAGCATGTAGCTGTCACCGGCGATCTCGACCTCGTGCCGGTCGTCCGGGCTGAACAGCACGCGGTCGCCGACCTCGACGCTGCGCACGTGGTTGCCGACCGCCAGCACCTCGGCCCAGATCAATCGCTTGGCCACCTCCGCGGTCGCGGGGATCAGGATGCCGCCGGACGAACGACGCTCGCCGCTGTCGCTGCCCTCCTTCACGAGGACGCGGTCGTGGAGCATCTTGATCGGCAGCCGGTCGGACACGACCTCAAGCCTAGTTGGCGGCGCTAGATAGCCTGACACCCGTGATCGACCTGAAGCTTTTGCGTGACGACCCGGACGCGGTCCGGGCCAGCCAGCGCACCCGCGGGGCGGACGAGTCGATCGTCGACGCCCTCATCGCCGCCGACGATGCGCGCCGCGCTGCCGTCAC
>Ga0105247_10001226_pt1 | contig 19037 bp, 16 predicted proteins | sample KBSS24metaG_FD_81519 | JGI IMG/M metagenome (GOLD analysis project Ga0105247, IMG submission 81519) | Switchgrass rhizosphere microbial communities from Kellogg Biological Station, Michigan, USA - KBS S2-4 metaG | ecosystem: Host-associated > Plants > Roots > Rhizosphere > Soil | place...
GAGAGCGGCGACGATGACGATGAGGGTGATGACGATAAAGGTGACGATTCGCTCGAGGCTCAGGGCGCGGAAGAGCTCGCGGTTCTGTTCTTTCCAATTCGTTGTTTGAAAACCGGGACCGGCAGCGGCTTCGATTTGCTTTGCAATCTCGGGTGCGTGGTTGAGATCGTCGATGCGGAAGCTGATGACGGTGATGATGTCGGGCTCGTCGTAGAGGCGCTGCGCATCGCCGAGACGGATGAAACCCCAGTTTGAGTCGTATTGGTAGAAGCCGGTGTGATAGGTGCCCACTACCTGAAAGCGAACCGTCTGGGGCATCATGCCCATCGGGGTGAGTTCGCCTTGCGGGCTGATCAGCGTGACGGAATCACCGACGCCGGCGCCGATGGAATCGGCCAGTTCTTTGCCGATGATGAGCGGGGGAAGCTCTTTTGGGGCCGATGCGTCGGCGGGTTCGTTTGCGGGGTCGTTGCCGGGGTCGAGGGCTTTGACGGCGGATGCGGGAGCGCTGGTGAGGACTTTGCTGACGGCTTTTTCGTGTTCAGGGATGATGCCTTCGATAAGAGCGTAGCCTTCGCGGGCGCCGTGTGCGACGACGACCTGCTCATCGAGTTCGGGCGCGGCAGCGACGACGTGCGGGAGTTTGGAAAGGCGATCGAGGAGCGGACGCCAATCGTGAATGCCTTGATTCTGATTGGTGCGCATGAGCTGGACGTGGGCGCTGGAGTCAATGAGACGATCCTGCATGTCGCGCTGCATGCCATTGGTGATGGCGAGCGCGATGATCAGCGCTGCGACACCGGCGGCGACTCCGGCGATGGAGATGCCGGTGACAACGCCGACGACGGCCTGCCGCCGCTTGGCTTTGAGGTACCGCGCCGCCACAAAAAGTTCAAATCGCATCGTGCCCGATTCTATTTCGACGCCGACCCGGTGACTACCGATTTGGCTAGACCGACGTTCTCATGCCTGTCGTAGACGCGTACGGTGATCAGGTGCTCACCGGATTTTCCTTCCAGAGATTTGGCTGGAATCTGGAAGTCGTAGTGCTCGCGTTTTGAGTCTGAGAGCTTGCCGATGGGATCAATATATTGCCAGGTGCCTGCATCGATGGCGTACTCGGCGTGGGCGATGGGCGAGGCTGCGTCTTCCGCATCGAACGTGACGTGAACCGGTCCGACGCAAGGAGCGCGGACGCACTGGATCGATTGTTCGGATGCCTTAAGGGCGCTTACGACCGGCGGCGTGGTGTCGATTTCAAAGCGATCGCTCTCCATGAAGTCGGTGAGCGCATCGCCGGGGTTATGCGAGGGAGCGTCCGAGGCGATCACTTTGATTCGATAACCGCCGTCGGGAATGAGGGCGGCATCGAAGCTATACGCCTTCTCGTTGATGTTGTCTTTGAGAAGGTGCCAGTCGCGCTCGCCGTCGCCGCGCAAGTAAAGCGAGTAGACGAGGTCGTCTCCGTTGTCATCGTGCGCGGCCCAGCGGACGGTTACGGCTGCACGGTCTTTCAATGCCTGCAACGGGGTGTTCGCGCTTCCTGTGTCTACGGGGACGACCGCCGGCTGACTGGTTGAAGGAAAGCTGATGTTGACATTTTGCTGATTTGGATTGGTCGGCTGAGGGTTGAGCCGGGCACCGGGTGCAACGACCAAGTCATCTACGGTGGGAGCGGCATTCACGGGAAGATAGTTGATGCCGACTTCGCCCAGTTGACCGCCCTCTCGAAGGATTGCTTTCCACTGCAGGAATCTTCCAGCAGGGGACTGCACGGCGCCGTCGTTCAGGGGTTGCCATTCGGACCAACCCCAGTCACCATGGCCCCGAATCGGTTGCTCGACGTTGCCGGTACGCGTAAGGAGTTCGTAGTTGGCGGAATCGGGCTCGATTTCGACGCGGCCGAAGCGAGCGAAGGCACCCGCATCGAGGACGTCGCTGGCATACTCGTGGGTCTGGGTTTTGCCGAGCGAGTAGAGCTTGCCGGTATTGCCGGTGCCGATGAGGACGGTGTCGCCTTGTGCATTGGTGAGACTCAGGCCCTGCTGCGCTTCGACGTGGGCGATATCGGCGTAGTCGCCGTTTTTCTGGATGCGAAAGATGCGACCGCGATTGCCGCTAATGGCGAGGACGCCTTCGTGCTGGGCGTCGAGCGCGTATACGATGTCGTCTTTGCTCGACCAGATTTTGCGGGGCGCCTGGTCTTCGGAGAGCGCGTAGACCTCAGTGCCTTCCGGAGTAGAGGTGCTGGCGTTGGCTGCCTGGAGGGAGCCAGGCTGGACGATGGTGAATGTAATGCTACCTACGCCTTGTACCGGGAGCGGCGGAAGGGGATTGTGGCTTTTATCGCCGACGCTGGCTGCGTAGATGGTGTCATCCGATCCGACGGTGACGGAGGTGATTTCGCGGCGCGGGGCTTCGAAAAGGACGTAGCCTTTGCCCTGGGGGCTGATGCGATAAACGAGGCCGGAGCCGTCGGAACCTGCGATCAGATTGCCTTTGGCGTCCCATGCGAGGGCACGGATGTGCTGTTCGTCTGTTTTGAAGAACAGATCAGGCTTGGCATCGGGCGTTGCGGGATTGATGCGGTAGATTGCTCCGGGACCGCCGACTGCGATGTAGAGCTTGCCCGACGAGTCAAAGGTCATGTCCCAGATGTAGTGCGATTTCGACTCGCGGTTAGGCTTGACGTCGTTTTCTCCGACGGGGGCGGCTTCTGCTTTGGCAGCATCGAAGATGAGTTTGGCGGAAGACTCGTCCTGCTTTGCCGTGGAGTTTGGATTGAGCTTGTAGATCTTTCCGCCGGGCACGGTGGCTGCGTAAATCGAACCATCCGGGCCAACGCGGACTACCTGCACGCTGACATCGCGAGTTTCAAAGATTGTGACGGGCTTGCCGTCCTTCTGGGTACTGCCACGCAAGACAGATGCGGGTGAACCGGTGCCGAGATACGGTGTGCCACTCTTGTCGACGGCGACAGACCATATGAAGGTGGAGGGCGTGGTGAGCAGGTCCGTCAGGCCTGGGCCTTCACGGAGCTGTCCGTTGCTGTGAATGGCAATGCCCTGTGGCGTGCCTTTCTCAAATTCGTCGATGCGGGACTGGGTCCAGAGATGAGTGCCCTGTGCGGGGAGGGAGCGAGCTGCGAAGAGAGTGAGGGCAGCTGTCGATGCAGCGACAAAGAGCGCGAGGAGCGGACGGGGAGTTGAAGACATGCTGAAGTTGAGTCTACTAAAGGCAGGGGACGAGGGAACAAGGGGACAAGGGGACAAGGGGACAAGGGGACAAGGGAACCAGGGGACGGGGGAATAAGACTTGCTAGGTGCTTTTTCGGAATTGGATGATGCGGCGGCGATCGCGTTTTGTTGGGCGGCGTTCGGGGAGGGGGGCGTACTGCTGCATGGCTTTGCGTTCGGCGGCTTCGCGCTGGCGGCGTTCCTTGCTGTCGTCGGTTTCGCGGTAGAGAGTTTGAGCGACCGATGCGGGGCCGCGGATATCGGTGACAGCGAGGACTTCGATGTGGAATTCGCCGGCCTCGTTCCTTACGCGGAGCATGTCGCCGGTATGAACATCGCGCGCGGGCTTGGCTTCGATTTCGTTTGAGCGGATGCGGCCGAGATCGCAGGCCTTGGCTGCGAGCGCACGCGTCTTGAAGAAACGCGCAGCCCATAGCCACTTGTCGATGCGTGTGGTTTTTGTCTGTTGCCTGGTGGTCACGTGATTACGCGGATGGGCCGGAATCAGATTTGCTCGTCTTCCAGATGTAGAGAAATCCTGCGTCGCTGGAGGTGGACAGTTCGACGCCGCGCTGCCGGGTGGCGCGATTGAGAGCTGAGCGGATATTCTCCTTACTGTCAGGTAATTCCGCCAGCGGAACTTTCAGCGCGTGGTCGGGTTCGAGCAGATCAATGTCGTTCAGGATCTGGACCACAATTTTCTTATGTTTGCCATCGCGGCCTTTGGGGACGTCGGACTGGCTGATGGATTGGTATCGCATTGAGTTTGAATTGGGTTCTGAATTGGTGGACATACGTTCTTCCTCCGATTAGGGCCCAGGACACGTGAGCTTAACGTAGGGTTAAGGTAGCCAGCGTAGGGCTATCGTACTCTTAATTCGATGACAACCGTCAAGAGAAATATACAAAAGGCGACCGAAATTATGATGGAAAGACGAAGTCGTATAACTCACGTATTTAAAAGAAGTTAGGTCGTAAACCCAAAGAAGCTACCCGTATGAAGCGAAAGCTGCTAGGGTGTTCGAAGGAGATCAATTGTGAGCAAGATCAAGACTTTTCCCAGTGTTCCGCTCAAGGAGGTCCCCACGCAAGTCGCGGAGCCCAAGTCGGAGGCGCATCGACCGGTGGTGCTCGTCGTGGACGACGAGAGCGTGATTGCGGACACCCTGGCGGAGATTCTATCGCGCAGCGGATACCACTCCATACCGGTATACGACGGAGACAGTGCGCTGGAGACGGCTTTGCTGACACCGCCGGAGATGCTGATTACAGATGTTGTGCTCCCGGGGATGACAGGGATCGAGCTGGCGATTACGGTGCGACGCATCTTTCCCGATTGCAAGATCATTTTGTTTTCGGGACAGGCATCGACGGCCGATCTGCTGTCGACCGCTCGTGCGGAGGGACATCACTTCACCTTGCTGAACAAGCCACTGCACCCACAAGACCTGCTGCAGCGAGTATCGGAGGGGCTGAAGCCGCACAAGCCTGCCCCGGTTGAAGCGAAGTAGATTTTCAGTAGAGCAAAATAGATTGGGCGCCCTGGCGGGCGCCCATTTCATTTGCAGCTGATTGCATCCCCCAGGGGCTAAAGCCCGCGATTCCATAGCGCCGTTTGCGGCACGACTAAAGTCGTGCCCTTTCACGACACCGTCCACAAAACGGCAGGATCGGGGTCATGCCCTTTCACGACCCATCCACAAAACGGCAGGATCGAGGTCGCGCCTCTTTTGAAGCAGACCTTGCAAGCAGTTTTAGTTCGCGAGCACGGCGCGATAGCGGACTTTGTTCTTTTTGACTTTGTCGATGGCCTCGTTTGCGCGGGACATGGGGAAGGCCTCGGTGGTGGCTTTGACATTGTGGCGAGCGGCGACCTCGAGCATTTCGCGGATGCGCTGCGGCGATCCGATGGGACTGCCTGTAATGGTGCGAATGCCGGCGATGAGCGGGAATGCATGGATAGAAACAGGTGAGGGCGGAACTCCGACGAAGCACAGTGTGCCGGTGGGTCGCAATGCCTGGATGTAGACATTCCAGTCCTGGTCGGCGTTGGCGGTGTTGATGATGAAGTCGAGCGATCCTGCGACATCCTTCATGGCCTTCGACTCGCGCGAATTGACGAAGTGATGAGCGCCGAGGGAACGGGCCTCTTCTTCCTTGGCGACGGAGGTGGAGAATGCGACGACTTCGGCTCCAAATACTCTTGCGAACTGAATGGCAATGTGACCGAGGCCGCCAATGCCGATGATGCCGACGCGCGAACTGGGATTCACGCCATGATCGCGGAGAGGGCTGTAAACGGTGATTCCGCCGCAAAGGAGGGGAGCTGCCTGTTCGCTCGGCAGCGCGTCCGGAATCGGCGAGACGAAGCGTGCGTTGGCGCGAACGCCGTTTGCGTAGCCGCCGTGGCGGTGCACACAGGTTGCTTCCTGGTAAGGGCAGAGGTTTTCGAGTCCGCGGCTGCACCACTCGCACTGGCCACAGGAGTTCGACTGCCAGCCGAGGCCGACGCGCTGTCCAAGGTTGAGGGAGCGCACCTGCGATCCGATTGCGGTGACAGTGCCGATGATCTCGTGACCGGGGATGAAGGGATACTGGCTGATGCCCCAATCGTTAGAAATGAGATGAAGATCGCTATGACAAATTCCGCAGTGGGTGATGCCGATTTCGACTTCCTGCGCGCCCAGTTCACCTGGGTCGTAGCGAAAAGACAAAAGTTCGGCGCCCGCCGCGTGAGCTGCTAAACCTTGGATCAGAGCCATGATGTTACGCAGTCCTCGCTTGGGTCGCTAAAAAGGCCGAATGCACCTGAGCCGTAAGGATACGACGAAAATCGTCAGTTTGCAGTGCGGGTTGAAGGTTAGTTTAAACCGCCGCCGGGCTCAATGTGCAGGCTGAGAAGCTGGAATCCGCTGAGCACGCCGCCAGCTGGAGCTTGTCCGGCCACGACGGCTGATTCGCCGCTCAAGGTGACGTCCTGCGCGGTGCGAAGGGGCTCGAGCGCATTCGCCATGGAGAGCGGGAGCGTTGAGAGAGTCTGGCCGTTTACACCAGCCTGGGCGTCGGGCAGGAGGAGGCTGACGAAGATGCGGTCGGCGGGATGCTGACTCTGCGCCTGAGCAAGAGCGGTGTCAAGATCGACGTTGCGACTGGTGATGCGTGGCGGGTTGAGCGCGCGGTCGAGAGTGCCGGCGTCGGAGACGAGGAGGCGGACGTTTCCGGACGGCAGGCCCTGGGGGAGGCGGATGGGAATGCGGATGTTGCGGGCGGGTTGCTGCCATGGCCGGACGGTGGCCTCGATCACGATGGAGTCGCCGGCATGGACGATGTTTCCGGTGTCGAGGCGGGCATTCTCCAACTGGACCTGAGCGCGGCGGGGGATGGATTCGACATCGAGATGGACGGCTTTGATGGCTCCCTGTCGCGCGCCATTGGCGTAGAGCAGCGCGAAGCTCTGGTCGGCTTGAAGAGCTGCTGAGAGCTGTGCTGAACCCTGGTCACCCGCGGCGGCCCAGAGGTCGAGCGGCGACGGTGGATAGCCTTCGATGTTTACGCTGCCTGTGACGTGGTAGCTGGTTTCAAGACTGCTCTGATTGTTCTCGAGGAGCGAGTCATAAAGAGCGACAAGGATTGCCTGGGGCGTGAGGGATGGGAGGTCGACAACTTCGATGTTGAGCTTGCGATCGGCAGCTTCGCCGTGGACCGTGATGTGCACAGGGATCATGCGGGGCTTGACGCCAAGAACGCCGCGGATGGCAGAATCACGATCTTCAGTAAATGTGCCGATGGCGTCGCCAGTGTTGATGATTTTGAACGCGTTCAGAGGTGAGGCGAGAGTTTCGACTACTTCAGCCGTGGTCATGGGAAGAGAGACCGTTCCGGCCTGAAGGATGGGATGACCGCAGGCGAGAAGCTGCTTGGGGTCGACGTAGGTGACGGTGCAGGTGGCGGAGACCTCGAGATCGCCGCGAACGAGCTGCGCGCTGACGGCGGAGCCGGGAACTACGCTGGCGATTGCCGCGTGCGAAATCTCGCCGAAGTGGCCATCGGGGTCCGATTTTGAGGATCCGCTGCCGCCGCCGGCGGCGATCAGGTCGAGGCCGGTGCCGGCCATTTGTTTTTGCCAAAGACGGATTGCCTCGGGATGGAAGCCGCTCATGACGAGCGGGGTTTCCATGGCCTGGAAATTCATGCTGTTGGCGGGGACGGGACCTGGATCGTTTTGTTGGGAGGTGCTTGCCGCCTGAGTGCGAGGTGCTGCGGTGGTGGCCCACTGGGTGGTGACGGGCAGATTCTTGACTTCGAGCATCTGGGCGATAGGGGTGATGCCCGCAATCGGGTCTTTGGCAAACTGCCCGATGCGGTAAGAGAGCGCACCGAGGAGCTTGTTGCCTATGTAAACGGGGCTTCCGCTCATGCCGGCGACTACGCCGGTGTACTCGGGTTTGGTTCCCTTGAGCTTGGCGAGGATCATGTCCTGCCCGGGGCCGCGGGCACCGCGAAGCACCCCAAGGATTTCCACCTGCATCGGCTCTGGTTTTTCTCCGACGAATACCGTCCACGCGGTGGCGATCTGGCCTCGATGCACTTCATTGAGTGGGAAGAAGCCTCCATCGGAGGGTGGGGGGCCGGCGGCGGTGGAGTCGCTCTGAGCGCGAGAAGGAGACAGCAGCGCCATGGCAACGAGAGACAAGGCGAGCATTCGAAACAGCGGGTGGAATGCCTTAAAGCAGGGTTTCACGTCTATAAGATTAAACCGATGTTGCATCGCACCGGAGATTCGGGTGGTACTAAATTTGCGAGGCGATGCACTAAGGTTTTGACGTCCGAGGCTGCAGGTTGTTGCATGCGGTAAGTGATTCATTTGCCGGTTTGCCCGGGCAATCCCTATGCTGTGAACACAGAGGTCGTCATGTCAACGATACGTCTGCACGATCAATTCAGGTTACGTCTTGAAGTCCTTTCTCTTCTGGCTGCTTTGGCACTGGCTCCGCTTGCAATCGCCCAGAGTACGCCGCAGCAGCAGAATCCTCCGGCGCAGCAGCCGGCGCAGCAACCCGGGCAACAGCCAGATCAGGCTTCACCGGACGCCGGTGGCCCTGGCGGGGAAAACGGCCCGATTGCGCTTCCGAAGAAGAAGGACAAGCCCGAAGAAGCGCCGCCCCCTGCACCGGCCCAGCCCAAGTTCAAGAATCCTGAGGGAGCCGGAGATTATTCTCTGCGGGTCGACATTCCGGAGGTGACGGTGGACGTAGGTGTACTGCTCGAGAAGACGGGGCAGTTTGTTCCCGGGCTCAAGCCTTCGAATTTCAAAGTGTATGAAGACGGCTCGGAGCAAAAGGTTATCGGATTCAAGCGAGTTGAGGCACCGATCACGGCACTGATGCTGTGCGAGTTTGCAAACAGCAACTACACTTACCGATTCATCTACGACATGCGGAATGCTGCATGGGCCTTCGCACAGCAGCTGAGGCCGCAGGATTACGTCGCGCTGATGACGTTCGATATGCGGACCCAGATCTGGCTGGATTTCACGCAGGACAAGCGCCAGCTGCTGAATGCGATTCAGTCGCTCGTGATTCCGGGGTTCAGCGAGCGGAACTTGTTCGATGCATTGTACGAAGCGGAGGACCGGCTGAGCCGGATCGAGGGCCGGAAGTACATCATCCTGCTTGCTTCTGGGCGGGATACCTTCTCGAAGCTCACGCTGGACAAGATCTACCAGAAGGTAAAGAGCACGCCTGATATTACGATCTTTGCGATTTCGACCGGAGGAGCGATTCGGGCCATGACAGAAGGCGGCCCGGGAATCAACCAGCAGATGCGGGATATCGATTATCTGCAAGCCGACAACGAGATGAAGACGTTCGCGAAGATGACGGGCGGCATGTGGTTCAGCCCTCGATTTGAAGGGGAGATGCCGGAGATTTTTGGAGCCATCAATGCGGCGATCCGATCGAAGTACGAGCTTGTTTATCATCCGTCGAATCGCAAGCAGGACGGAGGTTATCGCAAGCTGCGTGTCGAGCTGGTGGATGATGAAGGCAAGCCGCTGAAGATGCAGGACGAGAAGCACAAGAACCTGAAATATGACATCATCGCGCGGGACGGCTACAGGGCGAAGCAAGAAGTGGAATAGGCGCGCGACCGGGCGGAATGACGAACGGCAGCCAGATTGGCTGCCGTTTTAGGCAGCTGGCAAACCTGGAAACCGTCCCTCCGGGGCTAAAGCCCGCGCTCACTTGGCAGCCATGTTCGGCCCGGCTGAAAGCCATGCCCTTTCAAAACATGGGGCGTTCATTAAGCTCGAACGGCAGCCGATTGGCTGCCGTTCGAGCTTCTAAGGGAGAGACAGCAACTAGATACTGAACAGATTCTTGTACATGTCGATGGCGAAGTAGACGACCACGAAAAGAGTAGCGGCACCGGCGACGAGTTCGGAACCTTTGACCAGCGGTTGTACTTTTTCAACTCGGGCGGCGATGGCGGCCTGGGCTTTTTTCTGCTCGTTGAACGAGTCATCGAGAAAGAGCTGATCTTCTTCGTCCCGGGACAGGCGTGAGCGATAGAGAAGCATGATTGCCATGAACACGATTGTCAGGATCCAGACTGACAACATAATCGGAAAGAAAGTCATTACTGCACCTCCGCTGAGATTTCTCCACTCTTTGCTTCGTCCAGGATGAGTGCCGCAGCTCTGAGTGGTTTACGGGGTGAATGATAGCGCCGAGGTACCGTGCACCTTCGTGACACCAATCACAGGGTTTTCGTACTTTCGCCGATTGGCAGGAGAAGGGGCGTTTGGCTGACGTGGGTTGAAGGGATTGGGGTTAGGAGGATCGCGGTCGGTTTTGGTCGTCGATTTCGGTCTGGGGGTCGGGGGGAGTTTGTTCGCGACCATTCCGGCGGTGGACACATCCAATAACTGATACAGCTCGCGAAGGCCTTGAAGCTGCGGGGCCTTGGAAGTAAAGTAAAGGCAAGGGCGAACCCACTACCCAGGAGAAGACATGGCGACGACCACAGCAACACCAGCGCAGGAAACCGAAAAGAAGGCCCCTCTCACGCTGACCGATTCGGCCATCACCAAGGTGCGCGAGATTATGGCTACCCAGGATCCGCTTCCTGACGGTCTGCGCATTGGCGTAGTGGGCGGCGGCTGTTCGGGATTCCAGTATTCAATGGCGTTTGAGAACCAGGCCGGCATGATGGACAAGGTCTTCAGGTTTGACGACCTGAAGGTGTTTGTCGATGCGACCTCGCTCATGTACCTGAATGGGTGCATTGTCGACTACGTCGAGACTCTTGAGGCGGCGGGGTTCAAGTTTGAGAATCCCCAAGTGAAGAGCACCTGCGGCTGCGGATCTTCGTTCAGCGTGTAAGAGCAGGGACCAGGGAACAAGGGATCGAAAAAAAGCCCGTCCGGAGGGACGGGCTTTTGTGTGTCTGGAATGCCTTACTGCTGCGGGGTTGTCGGGGATGTTGGAGGAGTCGGCGGCGGGGTAGGCGTCGTCGGTGAAGTCGGACTGCCACCCAAAGGCGTAGTGGGTGTGCCGGGGTTGATGCCATTCAGGCCGGTGCCGCTGCCCATCTGTTGCTGGTCAATCAAGGGGCTGTAGAGGAATTCCCAGTCGATGTAGTGGTTCTTCTTCTTGTAGACAAGAATCGATTGCTTGGGGCTTTGAGGCGAGAAGCCAATGATGCCCGCGCCGCCGAAGGTCTGGCCGGTTCCGGTGGGGCTGCTGGAGCCGAAAGCGGAGCCCGTGGTGCCAGTGGTGCCGGTTGTTGGCTGGCTGGGAGCTCCGGAGGTTCCCGATGTCGATCCGGATTGGGAGCCTGGATCGGAAGGAGTGCCTGTGGCTGGCGTTGTCCCTGTGCTTCCACTCGTGGATCCGGAGTTGAACAAGCCACCGGTTGTGGAGCCTGTTCCGTTGAGATTGCCACCGCTGGGTCCGATGCCGCCGCCGACCGCTGCTGCGAGGGGCTGGCCGAAGAAGCCCATCGCCATGGGGGTTTTGTTCTGGCCCCACATGATGGGTTTCCACTCTTCTTTGCGCGTTGTTGGATCGATGTATTTCTTGCGCAGGAAACGGATTTCGTTGGTCTTTACGAGTGCGTCTATGTTGGGGGGGTAGGCGTGGAATTTGCGGTAGTAGAGCTGGATGGCGCGGACGTATTGCTTGCCGCGCTGCATCGTTTCTACTTCGCGATCGCGCTGGATGCTGGCGCGTACCTTGGGTATGGCGACAGCGAGGGAGAGGACGAGGATGGCCATCATGAAAATGACGGCGACGAGCATGTAGCCGTCTTCAGATTGTTTTCTGCGGCGAGTTGGAGGGCGTTGAATCATGTGCTGGTTGTCAGGGGCTAAAGCCCTCGTCTATTCCGGTCCGTGTTCGGCACGACTGAAGTCGCGCCCTGATACTTGTGTGCGCTTCGGCTTTGAGTCGTGCCTTGATACTTGTCTTCGTTCCGACTTGAATTCGTGTCCTGATTCAATCTGGCTCAGGCTCAGTTCGCGGTGAGGGGGACGCTCTGCGTATTGTTGTAGCCAAGATCGGTAATCTGAACGGCGCCGGGCATGATGGAGTCGACTTTGTAGCGGTGGTCGACAATATCGCCGGGACGTGCCATGAAGATGTCTTCGCCGCGGACGAGGAATGCACGCAGCTGTTTGTCGGAGCTTTGCGAGTAGCCGAAGTACTTGAGGTCGATTGCGGGAGGACGGGGTGGTCCGGGCGGCGGAGGCGCAACAGCGGGTGGATTGTTGCGCGCGCTGTGAATCGGCTCGGGAATCGAGACAGGTGCGGATTCTGCGGAGAAGATGTTGCGGCCGGTTCCGGCATAGACCACGTCTTCGCTCTGGGCGAGTTTGTCGAGGTGGAGGGCCGGATCGATGTTGTTGGTGGTGATGCGCTGGGCCTGGGGTCCTGCAGCTGAATTAGGAGCGGAAGCGCCGGTGGGGCGGCGTGCGGGAGCGTTGGCGGCAGAAGGTGGTGGTGCCGCCGGGGAAGAACCGGAGTTGTTGTACAGCTCGTATCCGCCGACGCCGAGGATGACGGCAGCCAGCGCGATGACGATGTAGACCTGGCGCTTGTTCTCAGTTCCAAGAGGGATTGCCATGCTATTCGCCCTCCTGGGATGCGGGAAGAGAGTTGGCAGGCGATTGGGCCGGGGTTGGCGGAAGGCCGCTGGGTACGTCCGATGGCCGGAGCCACGTGGAAAGGCGCAGGCGAAGATTTACGAGGCCACCCTGCTGACCGGTGAAAGCCATGGCGCGGATCACGAAGAAGGTGTGGCTGCGTTCGAGGCCGTTCACGAAGTGCATGATCTGCTGGTACTCGCCGCCAATGCGGGCGTCGATGGAGATTTCGGTGAGGTTGCCGGCTGTGGCGCCCTGGGTATATTGCAGACCGGAGATATGCACGCCGGATTTCACGGCGAGGTCCCCGACCTGCACAGAGATAGAGGAGTAGTTGGCAGGAATGCGCTCCGCGTAGAACTCCTGGATCTGTTTTCGCGAATCGATTACGCGCTGATCGATACCGCGCAGGGGGGCGGTCTGGAACTCAAGGGTCTTCAGTTCAATCTGGCGGTTAATCAGAGCGTCGTTCGAGCCGGAGGAGGTCGCAGACCAGTCAAGCACGAGGCGGACAGCAAGAAAGAGCACGATGAGCGCAAGTACGCCGACGCCGATGTAGTGCAGGGTCAGCGGGGAGGAGAGCTGTTCGCGGGTGGTAGGAGCTTTCTGCGGCGTCATCGCGCGGCTCCTCTATGCGGCTGGATGGGAGCATGCGGCCTTGCCATGCCGGTGTGAGGAGCGCCGGCCGGCATTCCTTCTTTCCCTTCGGGCATAGTCGAGGAGGCCTTGTCTTTTACATGTTGCCGTTGGTCGGCGGGACCGGGATTGTATTCAGCGAGGACGTCGTAGTCGAAGCGGTTGGACGCGCTGACGGGTTGAGCCTGCTGATTTGGGCCGCTGGTGGATTCGGCGGTTTCGCCGACGATACGCGGCACCACGAAGTGGCGAGAGTGCTCAAGGTTCTGGATGAGCTGGACGTCGCGATCGCGGGGACCAATGACGCGAAGGTGGACGGTGATCAGGCCATTCTTGATGGTGGGTTCGAGAGTTGTGACCTGAACGCCAGCGGGTAAAACCGTTTCGAGATCTTCCATCGCCAGCGTCCAGGAGAAGCCTTTTTCATCGAAGAGCTGATTGAGACTTTCCGACTGCTGGAGAGTGCGGGCGTTATCAGGCTGACGCATGGTGGCCTGATAGCGTTGCTGTTCCTGCCGTAGCTGCGACACGCTGCCATCGAGCGAGTGCTCGCGCGCGCGGGCGGCTTCCGCCTTGCCGTGGACGAAGTAGAGCCCGATGAGCAATAAAACGGCTACACCGGCGAGCGCAGCCATCGCGGTCCGGAGGTTTTTGACGACCGGTGCGATGTCGGCGAATTGCCGAGAGGCAAGATTGATGGTTACGCGCAAGCTATACCGCTCCTGCCAATGCGCCGGTCAGTCCGGCGATGCTCATGTTGGACAAGCTTGTGGCCACGCCGGTTGAAGGGCGGGGCGCCAAATCGATGATTCTGAGGTCCGATGCGCCAAACCAGCGTTCGAACTCAGTAGCTGTGCCGTTCCCGGCGAAGTAAAGCTCGCGGGGCAGCACGGAAACCTTGTCCTCATAATATGCTGCGGCAACGGCGACGCTGCGCTGAACTTCGAGAAGGCGCTGTTCGGGATCTTCCGGCAAGTCAAGGGTTCGGTAGAGGAGAAGGTCGTCGCCTCGGGTAATAGAGGTGGTGATGGCGACCTTGCTGAGGCAGGCCGCGAGCAGCGGTTGATCGGAATCAAGGGTGGCCAGGGCTGCGAGGGCCGAGGGGATCACTGAGCCGGGTTCGTAACCGGCAGCGCGAACAACTGTTTCGTACTCATCGAGGACGTTGCTGGGAAGAACGGCGACGAGGACGCGCGCTTCGGTCTTGGTCTGGGTGAGGATCTGGTAGCTGAGGCCGGCGTGTTCGACGTCGAAGGGAACCATTTTGCGCAGGCGGAAGCGGAGGACGGGAATTGCTTCGGTTGCCCGGGTAGGGAGCGTATCGAAGTCGAGGACGAAGACGCGCACTGCCGTGTCGGGAATGACGACAGTGACATAGCGTGTGTTTGGGGAAACTGTGCCGAGGGCGTTGCGGATTGCGAGAGAGACCGCTTCCGGCGAGGTCATGTTGAGCTCGCTGATGCCGGGCATCAGGATTCCGGGACGGAGCGGCTCGAACGCGAAGACGGGGTCGTCGTGTTTGCCGGCAATGGAAGCGGCGATCACCCCATCGGAGGTCAACTCGATCGCTGCAGGAGGCCGTTTGCCGTACGATGCTGCCGGACTGCTTAAGATGGAACTCACTATCGCGACGCCTCGATGAATGTGACTTTGTTGATTTCCTTTAGTGTCGTGAGCCCGCGACGAACGCGGTCAAGAGCGGATTCACGGAGGAACGACATACCTTCGCGCTGAGCCAGCTTGCGAATCTCAGAGGTAGGCTTCTTTTCAAGGATCAACTCACGGATAGGGTCGGTCAAGTCCAAAAGCTCGTGAATTGCGGTACGTCCTCGATACCCGGTGCCGCCGCACTCGATACAGCCAGTGCCTTCGCGGAAGCCGAATCCGCGCCACTCGGCAGGGTCCATGCCGCTGGCGATGAGGACTTCGTCAGGGTAGCTGACGTTGCGAACGCAGTGCTCGCAGACGGTGCGGACGAGGCGCTGGGCCAGGATGCAGTTCAGCGCGGAGACGAAGTTGTAGGCTTCGACACCCATGTTGAGGAAGCGGCCGAGGACATCGACTACGTTGTTGGCGTGGACTGTGGTGAAAACGAGGTGCCCGGTGAGCGCGGAGTTGATGGCGATCTGGGCTGTTTCCTGGTCGCGGATTTCGCCGACGAGGATCTTGTCGGGGTCGTGGCGGAGGATGGAGCGCAGGCCGCGGGCGAAGGTGAGGCCTTTTTTCTCGTTGACCGGGATCTGGGTGATGCCGCGAATCTGGTATTCGACGGGGTCTTCGATGGTGATGATCTTGTCTTCGTCGCTCTTGATTTCGTTGAGGGCGGCGTAAAGGGTGGTGGTTTTGCCGGAGCCGGTAGGTCCGGTAACGAGCACCATTCCGTAAGGCTCGCGGATGTACCGGCGGAAGCGGCGCAGATCTTCTTCGGCGAAGCCCACCACGTCGAGCGTGAGGTGGCGGAACTTCTCGCTCATCGATTCCTTATCGAGGACGCGAAGGACGGCGTTCTCACCATGAACCGTGGGCATGATCGATACGCGGAAGTCGATGAGACGGCTCTTGTAGCGAACGCGGAAACGGCCGTCTTGGGGAACGCGACGCTCAGCGATGTCGAGCTCGCTCATGATCTTGATGCGGCTCAGGATTGTGGTGTGGTGCTCGCGCGCGATGGGCGCCATGGCTTCCTGAAGCACGCCGTCAATGCGGTACTTCACATGGAGCGAATCGTCGTAAGTTTCGATATGGATGTCAGAGGCGCGGCGCTCGAGGGCGGTGAAGATGGTGGTGTCGACGAGGCGGATGATCGGGCTGATGTCCTCATCGCTGGTCAGCTTCTCGATGGAGATGCTCTCGTCTTCGGCGGCATCGTCACCACCGAGTACGTCGAAGGTGAGGCCTTCGCTGGCTTCATCGAGTACGCGCTGCGACTGCTCGGTCTTCTTGAGCAGGTCGGTGATCTGCGAGAGGGTTGCGACGCGAGCGATGATGCGGTGGCCGAGAAGGCCGGCGATTTCGTCGAGCACCATCAGGCGGGAGGGATCGCTGACTGCAATCACCATGGCATCAGCCTGTTGCTCGATGGGCACGAAGTTGTAGCGGAACATCAGTTCGACGGGAACCGTGCGCAGCAGGTCGTGCTGGATTTTGAAATTCTTTAGATCAACGAAATCGGCGCGATAACGCGCGGCAAGCGCTTCGGCCTGCGCGCGTTCGTCGAGCCCGTTGACTGCTGCCCCGGTCGGCACCGTGATGGTAGTGTCAGCCATATATAAGGATTAACCCGGTCCTCCACTGGCGGCCGATCCGAGCGAGAAGATCGGCAGGTAAAGCGAGATAAGGATAAAGACCACAACGACGCCCATAACGATCAGGATTGCCGGTTCAATCAACGAGAGCGCTGCGGTGAGCGCGGTGGCTACATCTTCTTCGAAGAATTCGGCGACGGAGTTGAGCATTTGCGGAAGAGCGCCGGTTTGTTCGCCGACGGAGATCATTTCTGTAGAGAGGTCGGGGAACACGCCTGTGTTGGTGAGCGAATCAGCCAGGTTCTTGCCTTCGCGAACAGTGGTGATGGCGCTGCCTACCGCCTTGGAAACTCTGCGCGATGAGATGGAGCGCGCCGCGGTTTCGAGAGAAGGAACGAGGGGTAAACCGCCGGAAAGAAGCGTTGAGAGCGTACGAGAAAAGAGTGCGACCTGGTATTTGAGCCAGATCTTGCCGAAGATGGGCATGCCCACGCGAACCGCGTCGACCGTATCCCGGCCCTTGTCGGTGATCGAGAACCGCCACAGTCCAACAACGATGGCGATGAAGGCGAGTGCAATCCACAAGAAGTTGTGCTGCGTCCACTTTCCAAACGTTAGAAGCGCAACCGTGAGTTCCGGCAACTTCGAGCCCATCTGGTCGTAGAGCTGGGCGAACTGCGGGATTACTACCGTGAACATGAAGACGAGCAAGCCGCTGACGATGGCGAGCAGCAGGCCAGGATAGATGAGCGATGCAGTCAGTTTTTTGCGGAAGGTGAGCGAAACGCGCTGGAAGCTGACATAGCGCTCGAGGACTTCCTGGAGATTGCCGGAACGCTCGCCAGCGAGGAGGGTAGTGGTGTACATGACCGGGACGCCGGTCTGTGACTCGAATGCGCCGGAGAGCGGCTCGCCGGTTTTTACGCGGTTGGCGACGTCTTCGAGCTGGGAGCGGAAGTAGGCGCTCTTTTGGATTTTGGTGAGCATCTGGAGCGAGCCGAGGATGGGCAGGCCAGCGCGGATGAGAGTAAGAAACTGCTGGTTGAAGATGAGGAAAGGCTCGAGTTTGACTTTGCGACGACCCATGCCGCCCAGGCCTGATCGCGCCTTGACGGAAAAAACATGGTAGCCGGCATGCGCAAAGCGCGCACGGAGCTCCTCGGCGGTGGAAGCAGTCTGCACCTGCTCCTGACCGCGGCCGCGTTCATCGGCTAACTTGATAACGAACTCTGCCATGGGACCGGTTGCCGGTCTTAACTCCGGCCTTCCTGCTCGCTTTCCTGTTCAAGGTTAACAGTTTCGCTCATATCATAGACGCAGATTGCGTCAGAAGCGTTCAAGCTTCAAAGGGTCGTTTTCGCGGCTGGCATGGCTTCGAGGGTACTTAAGTTAATTTTCGGTGTAAATTGCGTGTTTTGCTGGGGGTATGCTGAATAGGGCCACGGTTGGCCAACTTGTAATCTCCCCCAATGGCGCGCAGTGCGAAATTGATGAAGTCCGGTGGCGAGGGTTTCCCTCCCGTACCGGAAGGCAAAGCTACCGCATGGCTGGGACTCAGTCCCCAGGCGGGCGCGCTGGCTGTGATCATCCTGCTGGGGCTTGTGGTCACCGGGGCCTATGTGAGCCGGGTGAGCGAGCATCTTCGCCGGGCAGCGGCGCCGATACCCTATCCCCATGAACTGGCAAAAGTGACCTTTGCGGTGGCGGGGGACGTGATTCCCCACGAACCGGTTCGAGCGGCGGCGGATGCGGCCGGCGGAGGGGTTGAGGGCTGGGGATCGTTGTTTTCCGAGGTCAATGACGTTTTCAAGGGCGCTGATTTTGGTTTTGTGAACATGGAAACGCCTGTGGCCCCGGCTCACTCGAAGGGGTCGAAGCCGTTCATGTTCGACGCGCCACCGGAGCTGCCTGAGGCGCTGAAGGCTAACGGGATCAAGATTGTCTCATTTGCGAACAATCACGTGATGGACCAGGGATGGGCGGGGTTTGCGGAGACTCGCGAACATCTGAAGGAGGTCGGGCTGCAGTTCGTGGGGTCGGGCGATTCGGCTGGGCAGACGTGGCAGCCAAGCGTGGTTGAGGCGAATGGAATCAAGGTGGGTTGGCTGGGGATGACCCGCTGGCTGAATGGGAACCGCAATCCGGACAAGGATGACCAGCCGCATGTGAACTTCTTTCCATATCCGGGAGAGAGCGGTGGCGCTCCGGGCGCCGACGAAGCAAGGGTTCTGGAAGCGGTGAAGGCGGCGAAGGCTCGATGCGATCTGCTGGTGATTTCGGTCCATTGGGGAACCGAGTACGCGACAGCGCCGCGGCCGGAAGACGTGGCCATGGCGCACAGGATGCTCGATGCTGGCGCGTCGGTGATCGTGGGGCACCATCCGCATGTGCTTCAGCCGATCGAGACGTATACGACGCTGGACGGGCGGATGGGTGTCATCTTCTACTCGTTGGGAAATTTTCTCTCGAATCAGTCGCGCAACTATGTGGATGGGTTGATGCCGGATAAGGATGGGGACGCGCGCGACTCGATGATCGGGCTGTTTTCGGCGGTGCGGAACGATTACGGGCCTGCGGGCGTGAAAGTTGAGCTGGGGCACGTCGGGATGCTGCCTGCATGGGGCGAGAACAATCGCAATGCGATTGCTGCGGGCAAGACAAAAACGGCGAACATTCATCCAGTGTTGATCGATCGCGCGATTCCGAAGGTGCAGGCGGAACTTGAAGAGCTGAAGAAGGCTGTCGGCGATGGCGAGATGTCGGCGGCGGAGAAGCAGC
>Ga0105247_10001228_pt1 | contig 19025 bp, 13 predicted proteins | sample KBSS24metaG_FD_81519 | JGI IMG/M metagenome (GOLD analysis project Ga0105247, IMG submission 81519) | Switchgrass rhizosphere microbial communities from Kellogg Biological Station, Michigan, USA - KBS S2-4 metaG | ecosystem: Host-associated > Plants > Roots > Rhizosphere > Soil | place...
CGGGGTCGCGCCGCAGGAGCGCGGCGATCCGCGCGAGGAGGACGCGCGTGCTGAACGGCTTCGAGACGTAGTCGTCGGCCCCGAGCTCGAGGCCGAGCGCCTCGTCGATCTCGCCGTCGCGCGACGTGAGGAGGACGAGCGGCGTGCGATCGCCGTCCTCGCGGAGGCGCCTGCACAGGGCGAAGCCGTCGAGGCGCGGCATGTTGATGTCCGACACGATCACGTCGGGTCGCGCCTCGCGGATCTGCGCGAGCCCGTCCTTGCCGTCGGCCGCGCGGAGCACGTCGTGCCCGGCGTCCTCCGCGGCGAGGGCGAGGACGTCGAGGAGCGAAGCGTCGTCGTCGATGAAGAGGAGCCGCGCCAATGGCGACACGATACCAGGGGCGCGACGCGGCGTCGGCCGATCGCCGCGCCCGCGTCGCGAGGCGCGGGCGTCAGCCGATCGCCTCGCCCATCGCGCGCACCGCGGCGATCTTGGACTCGAACGGTCCCCAGTCGTCCCGCGCGGCGATCGCCGCCCACACCCGCTCGACCTCGTCGATGGTCATGGTGCACGGCCCGTCGCCCCGGAAATACGCCAGGTCGAGGCGCGACGGATCGCGCGGCGCGTACGGCGCGAGGCGCGCGCGGAGCGCGTCGAACGCGTCGCCGGCGTAGAGCGACGCGGCGGCGCCGGCCCTCGCGCGGGCCTCCGACGCGAGCCCGCCGTACCAGTCGAAGAAGAACCGATCGTACGGCACGGGGACCGCGCCGAGGAACGTGTAGACCGCATCGAGGAGCGCGTCGTCCTCGTCGTGCCCGCGCGGGGCGACGCCGAGGCGCGCCGCGAGCCTCGCGTGCACGCCGCGGAGGAGCGCCGGCTCGTAGGCGGCGAGCGCCGACGCGAACGGCGCGTCCGGGGCGAGGGCGGCGAGCGCCGACGCGAGGCGCGTGACGTTCCGGAACACGGCGGTCGGCTGCCTGCCGAACGCGTACAGGCCGCCGTGATCGAAGTACGCGGCGACGAAGTCCGGGTCGTACCGCGGCAGGAAGCGCCACGGCCCGTAGTCGAAGCTCTCGCCGGTGACGTTCATGTTGTCGCTGTTCAAGACGCCGTGGACGAAGCCCGAGACCATCCACCCGGCGACCATGGCGGCGCTCTTGACGGCCACGTCCTCGACGAACGCAACGGCGGTCTCGGCGAGGGTCGGCCGCGCCGAAGACGGCGCGAGGTGCCGCACCGAGTACTCGAGGAGGCGCTGGATCCGCGCCACGTCGCGCGCGTACGCGTGCCGCTGGAACGACCCGAAGCGCACGTGCGAGTGGCTCAGACGGACGAGCACCGACGACCGCGTCGGCGATGGCTCGTCGCCGCGCTCGAGCGCCTCGCCCGTCTCGAACAGGCTGAACGAGCGCGACGTGTCGACGCCGAGGGCCTCGAGCATCTCCGTCGCGAGCACCTCGCGGACCCCGCCCTTCAGCGTCAATCGCCCGTCGCCGCCGCGCGACCACGGCGTGCGCCCGGTCCCCTTCGTGCCGAGATCGAGCAGGCGGCCGCGGTCGTCCTCGAGCTGGGCGTAAAGAAAGCCGCGCCCGTCGCCGAGGTCGGGGTTGTACGCGTCGAACTGGTGCCCGTGGTAGCGGAGGGCGAGGGGGCGAAGGAGGTTGTCGGGGAGCGGCTCGAAGCGCGCGAAGTGGCGCTCCCACGCCTCGCCGTCGAGCCCGTCGAGCCCGACCGACGCGGCGGCGCGGTCGTTCCGGAACCTTGGCCTGAGCGAGGGGAACGCCGCGGCGGTGACCTCGTCGTAGAAGCCGTCGCCGAGCTCGAGGACGCGCGGCGCGGCGCGGTACCCGCGCGTACCCACGGGCGGCGCCGCGCCGCCGGATGGCGGGGCGACGGGGCGCGGCTCGTCGCTGTCGTGCTCGGGCATCGTGCGCGGCGTGACGAGGGATCGGGCGAGGCGGGCGGCGCGGAGGCGGGAGCCGCTATTTCGACGGCGGGGTCGGGACGGTCGCCGCGCCGGTCTCGGACTGCACGCACGAGAGCACGTCGAAGAGCATGAACTCCAGGACCTTCCCCTGCGCGTTCAGCTCGTCGCCGTAGCACTCGTCGGGGAAGACCTTGGTGTTCGACTCGCCGGTGACGACGTGGAAGTCGCTGAAGACGACGCGCCCGCACTGCTCGGCCGGCGCGATGCCGACCGGCGTGTTGAACGTGTAGTGCTGGAGCGACGGGATGCGCTGCCCGGTGAAGAGCCAGCGCTGCGAGCCGTGGAGCGTCGCGTCGGCGTTGTGCCTCGCCTCGGTGATGGAGAGCTGCCCCGCCTCGGTCGACGCGCCGACGGTGATGAGCCACGACGCGAACGCGGCTCCCTTCGCGAACGTGGTGTCGACGTACGCGAGCGACGGATCGCCCATGACCTCGTCGTTCGCGTTCCACACCGCGGTCTGCGCGAACGGCGCCGGCGCGTCGCGGATCCAGTTGTAGCCGTAGTGCGACGTGAAGAGGCGCCCGCCGCGGCCGGTGTAATCGATCAAGTTCTGCTGGTACTCGGGCTGGCGCGGATAGTCGCGACCTTCGCACGGCAGGAGCACCAGATCGTATTTCGCGAGCTCCGCCGGGTCGCCCCATAGCGCGAAGCCGGGCGGCGCGTCGGGGAACACGTTCGCGCCGTCCTGGCGGTACACGCGGATGCGGCCGCTCTGGTGCGGCAGCGTGAACTCGGCGTCCTCGACCCCCATCTTCCGGAGCGCGCACTCCACCGGGTCGACGCCGCCGGTGACGATCGCGGTGAGCGGGATGTCGCCCTCGCTCTGGTTGCGCGGGAGGCGCGTCAGATCGTGCGGGAGCGGGTTGTCCGTGCACGCCTCGATGTGCGGGATCACGACCTGACGGCGCCACCGGCCGACCTGGACGACGAGCGGGATGTTCTCGCCGACCGGCGCGTTCGCGAGCGAAAACCCGCCGTTCGTATACGTGACGGCGCTGACGAGCGGACGCCCGCTCAGGCTGCTCGTACACCGATCGCACGAGACGCCCAGCGTGAACGGCTCCACCGGCCGATTCGGGACGTAGACGACGCCGCCGTAAATCGGATCGGGGTGCGTCTTCGAGCCGGTGACGAAGGTGCCGCTGATCGTCGTCGCGTGACCCGGCGCGCACTTCACTTGCTGACACTCGAGGTTGTCGCACGGACCGCGCGAGTCTTCGCTGAGGGCGCCCGCGTCGCCCGTGTACGCGACGCCGACCTCGCCCACGGTGCCGCAGCCGCCGAAGCAGAACGCGACGAGTGCGACGGTGACCCCGACACGCCATACGATACTGAGGCGTGGGCGCATCTTCATGGATGACTCCTATGCTCGCTCGACTCGTTCGACAGGAGAATCCCTCTTTGTTCGGGCACGCGCAACGACACCCACAACAATATACAAACAATTAACGATGGCGCTGCCCACCGGTTTCGTCTCGTGATGGTCTCCCGGTCACGACGCATGACGCGTGAGACCGGATGTCGCGCCCAATGAAATTCTCGATGCCCGGCGTCGCGTCGCCGTTGTCTCCGGCGCACCGTGCGAAAGATCCTTCGCGAGCCGTTTCCGTAACAAGCCGCCCACGCTGAACGCCGCACCGGACGATCGCCGCGCGCCGCGGCGCGTCGCCCCGGTCGAGGACATTGCCCCATGAACGACTCCGCGACGCCGGAGATGCCGGCACCGCCGCCGCCTCCGCCCCCTCCGCCTTTCCCGCCGTCCCGCGCGGCGCCGCCCCCGGCGCGACCGAACGCGCTCCGCCTGACGCCGCGCACGGCCGTCGCCGCGGCCTCGCTGCTCGTCGCGCTCGCGGGGCTCATCGTGTTCGTCGCGACGCGCACGCCGTCGCCGTCGAAGACGCGGCGGATCGGGGCGCGGCTCGACCTCGCCGCGGGCGACGTCGCGGTGATCGACGAGGGGGCCACGACGAAAGAGCTGTCGGGGACGCCGCTCGCGATCGGCGCGCGCGTCGCGACCGCGAAGGGATCGCGCGCGCTCGTGCGCACCGGCGACGGCGCGGCGCTGTTTCTCCGCGGCGAGACGGAGATCGTCCTCGGCGAGCGCGGCTTCGATCTGGAGAAGGGCGAGGCGTGGATCGACGCGCCGAAGGTCGAGGGCGACGCCATCGAGTGCCGCCTCGGCAAGTCGCTCGTGTCGGCGTCCGACGCGGGGCTCAGCGTGAAGCGCCAGGGCGACGACGTCTCCGTCTACGTCGCGCGCGGCCTCGCGATCCTCGCCGCGCCGGGCGGGCGCGTCGAGATCAACGCCGGCGTCGAGGGCGCGTCGCAAGGGAGCGGCGCGCCGAAGCTGACGCCGATCGCGTTCTGGCAGGACTGGACCGGCGGGATGGGCGATCAGCGCGGCGTGCACGCGGCGATCGGGAGCGGCTCGGGGCGCCTCTACGGCCTCGATCCGAACGCGTCGGCGGGCGCGCCGGCGCAGAAGCTCGGCGTGGCGAAGCAGGTCGTGAAGGCGGTCCTGCGCGACGGCGTCGCCGAGACCGAGGTCGACCAGACGTTCTCGAACCCCGGCGCTCAGGCGATCGAGGGCTGGTACTGGTTCACCGTCCCGACGTCCGCCACCGTCACGAGCTTCGCGCTCGAGACGAACGGCGCGCTCGTCGAGGGCGAGGTGATCGAGCGGCGCGACGCGGCGGCGCGCTACGCCGCGGCCGTGCGCCAGGCGAACGACCCGGCGCTCCTCGAGTGGATCGACGGGCGGACGTACCGCGCGCGGATCTTCCCGATCCCGGCGGGCGGCGCGCGCCGGATCGTCCTTCGGTACATGGAGCTCCTGCCGAACGTCGAGGGGAAGCTGAGATACGTGTATCCTCTCCGCAGCGACGATCCGCTCCGGTTCGACGAGTTCGCGCTGTCGGTCGATCTCGGCGCCGCGTCACCGGACATCGACACGGCGACGTCGCTCGACGCGGTGAGCGAGCAGAACGGCCGGCTCATCACGATGCGGCGGAGCGGGTTCTTGCCGCGCGCCGACTTCCAGCTCGAGATGAGCGCGAAGGCGGGCAAGCGCGGCAAGCCCGTGCGCGCGTGGCGGTTCGAGGCCGGCGCGGATCAAGCCGACTACGTGATGCTGCGCTACGCGCCGGAGGTCGACTTCGCGAGCCTCCCGCCGGCCAAGGGCGAGCTCGTCCTCGTCGTCGACACGTCGGCCGGCGGGGACGAGTCATCGCGCCAGCTCCGCACGAGCGCCGCCGAGGCGGTCCTCCGCGCGCTCTCCGACGACGATCGCTTCGCGCTGGTCGCGCTCGACGTCACGCCGACCGTCGTCTACCCGAAGGAGGGGCTCGCGCAGGCGTCGGACGGCGAGATCGCGAAGGCGCTCGAGCGGCTGTCGGATCACGCCGTGGGCGGCGCGACCGATCTCGGCGCGATGTTCGAGCCGGCGCTCGAGCGGCTCCACGGCGCGGAGCAGCCGGCGATCGTCTACGTGGGCGACGGCGCGCCGACGTCGGGCGAGACGACGCCGGACGGGCTCATGGAGCGCCTCCGCCGCTCGCTGTCGAGCTCGCGCGCGCGCCTCTTCGCCGTCGGGGTCGGCACCGACGCGCACCACGAGCTCCTCGCGCAGCTCGCGCGCGCGGGCGGCGGGCAGTACCTCCGCGTCGACGACGCGGAGCAGACGACCGGGCAGGCGCTCCTCCTCGCGAGCACGATCAAGACGCCGACGATCACCGACGTGGAGCTCGACATCGGCGCGGGGCTCGATCAGCCGTTCACGTCGAGCACCGGCAAGCTGTCGCGCGGCGAGGAGATGGTGCTCCTCGCGCGGACGCACCACGCGCTCCCGCCCAAGGTGAAGGTGAAGGGGCGGATCGGGCAGAAGGACTTCGAGGCGTCGTATCCGATCACCCTCGAGGCGAGCGTCACGACCGGGCTCGTCCCGCGCCTCTGGGCTGCAGAGTACATGCGTCGCCTGCTCGGCTCGGGCGCGATGCCCGACGAGAACCGCGGCAAGGTGCTGTCGCTCGGCGTCGAGTACGGGCTGATGACGCCGTACACGAGCATCCTCGCGCTCGACAGCGAAGGGGCGTACGCGTCGCAGGGGATCATCCGGAGGCGATCGCCGCTGCGCGGGGTGCGCCTCACGTCGCTCGAGAGCGACGCGGAGGAGCGCGACCTCGTCGAGCGGCTCTCGCCCGCGCTCCCGCGCGTCATGGCGGGGTGCGACAAGAGCGAGGCGCCGGCGTCGAGCCGCGAGTCGCGCGAGGTGAGGGGCGCGGCGGTCGCGCCGAACAGCGAAGCGCAGCAAGGGTACGCAGCGGCCACGACGATGCCGGGCACGGTCGAGGACAACGCCCCGGCCCCCGCGGCGACGACCACACCCCCTCCGCCGCAGGAGCCGGCGGCGGTCGCGGCCGACGCGCTCGTCACGGGGCGCGCGGGCGGCGCGACGCTCGGCGGCGGCGGGAGCGGCCGCAACGCGGCGCCGGCGGCGGTCCACGCGCGTCCGATGACGGCGCCGGCGAAGCGGCCCGCGCCGATCGCCGGCGACCCGCTCGCGAACGACAAGGACGACCCGGTCGACATGTTCGGCAAGCAGACGAACGGCCTCGATCGCGACGATCGCAACGAGCGGGAGCCGGCGCTGAACCGCGCGAAGGCGCTGGCGAAGTCGATGGTCACGCACCGCCTCACGCGGTGCAGCGACGCGGCGAGCCGCCCCCTCGCGGAGCGCCTCGTCCTTTGGCAGCGGCGCCTCAAGCAGCTCGGAACCGCCGACGAGGTGGTGGTCGCGTACGATCAGGCGCGCGACGCGTGCGAGCTCCCCGATTGGCGCGATCGCTCGGCGCTGCTCGAGCTCGTGCAGGCGCGCGTCGACAACGAGCAGGCCGCCGAGACGGTCCTCCGCCATTTCTCCGGCGAGCAGGACGCGCAGCGGTACGTCGCGCGCGCCCTCTTGCGGCGGACGGTGGACGTGCGGATCGCGGCGGTGGTTTCGCGCGTCATCTTCGGCGGCGTCGACTGGACGAAGGTCGATCGCGATCTCGCCGACACGGTGAGGCCCGACCAGCGGCTCCTGAAGCTCCGCGCCGCGATGCTCCAGGCGCCCGGCGATCCGTCGGGCGACGTGCGCCTCGTGAAGCTCCTCGCGCAGACCGGCGATCGGCCCGAGGCGATCGCGTACGGGCGCCGCCTCCGCGATCGCGGCTTCCTCACGCCGACGCTCGCGCAGCAGCTCGGCGACGTCCTCGCCGACAGCGGCGAGAACGACGAGGCGCTCCGCACCTACTCCGAGGTGGTCGAGTTCGACGGCGCGAACCCGCTCTCGCGGCGCGTCCTCGGCGACATCTACCTGCGCCGCGGGTGGTACGCCGCCGCGTATCGGCAGTACAAAACGCTCACCGATCTCGACGGGAGGAGCCCGCTCGGGTGGCTCCGGCTGGCGAGCGCCGCGGCCGGCGCGGGGCGGATCGACGAGGCGCTCCGGATCGAGCGCGAGGTGGCGGCGGGCGAGGGGAGCCCGGGCCCCGACGACCCGCGCTATTTCGCGCGGCTCGCGTCGGCCGCGCGCCTCGGCCTCCTCCTGTCGAACCCGGCGCCGATCGGGTCCGCGAACGCCGCCGACGCGATCGCGCGGAAGCTGAAGGAGCTCCAGATCTTCAGCGGCCCGGGGACGCTCGGCCTCCTCGTGTGGCAGGACCTCGCGGCGCGCCTCCAGATCACGGCGGCCGACGACAAGAAGGAGACGCTCGCCGGCGAGATGACCGACGGCGGCGAGGCCGGCCTCTACGCGCTCCTCACGTCCAACGACGCGTGGGAGCGGACCGCGCGCGCCGTCCGCTGGAGGGCCGACGCGCCGGGTCGGAGCGCGAAGTTCGACGTGATCGCGCTCACCTGGGACGGCAAGGCGTTCGGCGTGAAGGTGAAATCGGGCGAGCTCAAGCCCGACGCCAAGCAAGAGCCGCTCTGAGCGCGGGAACGCACGGAGGTCCTTCCCGCGGCGCGCGGGCGAGGCGTACCGTGCGTCCGCATGACGACGGCGGATCGAACGACATCGCACCAGCCCCGCGCCGCGGCGCGCTCCCTGAAAGCGGCGCTCCCTTCGCTCGCGGTCCTCGCGCTCGCGGCGGCGTGCGCCGAGCCGCCCGCGGCGCGCGCCCCCGCTCCTGCGCCCGGCGCGCGGGCCGCGACGACCGCCGCGGTCGCGACGAGGCCCGGGCCGCTCGCGCCGCTCCTGGCCGAGGTGTCGCCGGCGCGGATGCGGGCGTCGATCGATCGGCTCGTGGCCTTCGGCACCCGTCACACGCTCTCCGATACGGCGTCGGCGACGCGCGGCATCGGCGCGGCGCGCGAGTGGATCCGCAGAGACTTCGCCGAGAGCCCGAGGCTGCAGGTGTCGTTCGATCGGCACGTGCAGCCGGCCGACGGCGCGCGCATCCCGCGCGACACGGAGGTCGTCAACGTGGTCGCGGTCCTGCCGGGCGCGATGCCGGCCGCCGCGGGCCGGCGGTACTACGTGATGGGCCACTACGACTCGCGCGTCGCCGACGTGATGGACGCGACGAGCGACGCGCCCGGCGCGAACGACGACGGATCGGGCGTCGCGGTGGTCCTCGAGCTCGCGCGCGTGATGTCGCGCCGCTCGTACGACGCGACGATCGTCTTCATGGCTAACGCCGGCGAGGAGCAGGGGCTCTACGGCGCGAAGCTCCACGCCAAGGCGGCGCACGAGCAGCACCTCGACATCCGCGGCGTCCTGAACGACGACATCGTCGGCGACCCGTCGGATCCCGCGGGCGGCACGCATGATCGCGCGATCCGCGTCTTCTCCGGCGGCCTGCCGACCGCGGCGACGCCGGAGGAGATCGCCCAGATCCGCAAGCTCGGCGGCGAGAGCGACGCGCCGTCGCGCGAGCTCGCCCGCTTCGTCGCGGAGGTGGCGCGCGCCGAGCACACCGAGATCGAGCCGACGCTCGTGTTCCGCTACGACCGCTTCCTCCGCGGCGGCGATCACCTCCCGTTCGTCGACGAGGGGTACCCGGGCGTGCGCTTCACCACCGTCGCGGAGACGTTCGCGCGGCAACACGCGCCGGCGGACCAGGCGAAGTTCGTCGACGCCGATTACCTCGCCCGCGTCGCGCGCCTCGAGGCGGCGGTGCTCGCCCACCTCGCGAACGCTCCGTCGTCGCCGCCCCGCGCCGTCGTCGTGACCGCCGAGCTCCAGAGCGACACCTCGCTCCGCTGGGAGGCGAGCCCGGAGCCGGACGTCGCGGGCTACGAGGTCGTGTGGCGCCGGACCACGAGCCCCGAGTGGGAGCAGTCGAAGGACGTCGGCCCGCAGCTCTCGGCGCGCGTCCCGGTGAGCAAGGACGACGTCTTCTTCGGCGTCCGCGCCTACGACAAGGACGGCAACCGGAGCCCCGTGACGTTCACCGGCACCGCGCGCTGAGGCGCGCCGTGCGGACGAGCACCGGACCTCGCCGCCCTCACCGGGCACCGCGCGCGGAGGCGCGCCGGCGGACGAGCGCCGGACCTCGCCGCCCTCACCGGCACGCGCGCGGACGCCGACGGACGACGCGGCGCGGTGGCAGGTGCGCAGCGCTATCGCATCGCGGCGTTGGCCAGGGCGCCGAGCTTCTCGCAGCACGCGTCGTAGACGAAATCGGGGCTCCGCGGGTTCGACAGCTCGAACCGCGCGTTCTCGAGGCCGCGCCCGTGGATCGGGCACCGCACGTTCATGGTCTTGCGCTCGAGATCGGCCGCGGCGCGCTCGAGGATCGCGCGGTTGCCGGGGTCCATGAGCTTCTTCAAATCGACCGTGCGGCCGCTGACGGTGAACTTGATCATGTCTCCGTCGTATCTCCATCGGCCGCGCGGGCCGAGGCCCCTCAATCCGAAAAATCGTTGGTGAGGTAGAGCGCGCCGGCGGGCGTATAGAAGATGCCGACGCCGACGCGGCGGTACACGGGGTTCAGCATGTTGTCGTGGTGGCCGCCGCCCGGCCCCTCGTCGAACATCAGCTTCAGGAGCAGGGCGATTTGCTGGCGACCGCTGCTCGTGCGGTCCGACCCCATCGGGGGGACGCCGTTGGGATCGCCCTGGTTCTCGGCGGTGTGGCCGGCGTACGCGGGGCTCGCCGCGAAGTGCGCGTGGGCCCGGTGGTCGGCGGCGAGCTGGCGCGATCCTTCGAGCGCGAACGCGCTGACCCGCGCGTCGTAGACGAGCGGCGCGACGCCGGCGCGCGCTCGGTACTGGTTCAAGAGGTCGACGTTGTACTTTACAAGGGGATCGGCCGGATACGGATCGGCCGGGCGCGGCGCGGCGAGCGGCGCGGGGACGGTCTGCGTCGTCGTGCGCGTCGTGATGACCGTCTCGCGCGTGCCGTTCGGCGTCTGCTCGACGACGACCCGCCGCTCGACCTGCACGTCGCCCTGGCCGGACGGCCCCCCCGAAGACCGCGGCGGCCCGTCGCGACCTCCGCAGGAGACGGCCGCGAGCGCGCACACGGCGGCCGCGGACGTGACGCGCTTCGCGCGTGAGGGGAAAGGCAGCGCGGCGCGTCCTCGTGTGCTCACGACGTGGGCTCTCCTTGTCTCGTGTTCGATGCTCGGCGGGCGGGCGGGCGACGCGCGCTCAGAACGGCGCGTAGAAGTTCCAGTCCTTGGTGACGGCGAGCTCGTCCGGCTCGGCGCGCTTGCGCAGCGACGCGACGGACCCGTGCACCAGCGCGATCGCGCTCGACAGGTGGAGGCGCCGCACCTCGAGGAGCGCGTGCACCGTGAGCTCGGGGAGCGCCGACGCGGGGATCAGGTTCACCCGGTCCATCGCGTAGTGCCCCTCGAGCATCGCCACCGCGCGGCGCACCGACGGCATCTGGTAGTCGTCGAACATGACGACGCCGTCGCGCTCGAGGAGACGCGCGACGAAATAGAGCTCGGCCGCGAGGTGGTCGAACGTCTTCCACCCGTCCATGAAGACGAAGTCGAAGCGACGCCCCGCGCGCCACAGGTCGAAGAGCGCGACGATCGAGTCGTTCTCGATCAGCGTGTGCAGGCGGGCGAGGCCGGTGCGCGCCACGGTCTGGACGCCGACCCCGTGGTAGAGGGTCGTCTGCGCGCGGTCGATCGAGACCACCTCGCCGCCCCCCAGCGCGTCGACCGCTCGGAGCATGTACGCCGCGGTCGATCCGGTCGCCATCCCGACCTCGAGGCAGCGCGAGAGGCGGCCGTCGGCGATGGCGCGCGTGATCGTGTCGCCCACGTAGGGAGGGACGATCGTCGCGCCGGGGATCGCCTCGCGCACCTGCTCGAGGTCGCGCACGAGGTCGGGCTGCTCCGGCGTGTACTTGACGGCGTCGCGCGCGAGGCGGCGCAGGGCGGATCCGAGCATGGCGGGGACGAGCCTAACGCGGATCGGCCCGTCGCGGCGGCGCCGATCGTGGGCGACGCGCGCTCCTTCGCGCCCGCCCTCGTCGACCGGCGCGGCGCGCCCGTCAGCTGCTCGCCGAGGTGTAGCGGGCGATCGCGCGCACCCAGACGAAGCGCGCGAACGCGCTGTACGCCGCGGCGGCGGCGCACGCCGTGAGGAGCGGGGCGACGCCGAGGTTCCCGAGGAGGGCCTCCGCCGGCATGGTCGTCATGACGACCAGCGGGATGACGAACGTGAAGACGAACCGGACGATCCCGCGGAAGACCGGCGCCGGCCAGCGCGCGGCGTCGAAGACCGACGTGAAGAGGTACGTCAGGTTGTCGAGGCGGACGACGTAGAACGTCGCGCTCACGGTGAGGATCCAGAACGCGTAGAGGATCGCGCTGGCCGCGCCGAGGAGGACGAGCGACGCCGCGACGTCGCCGAGCGACGGCGATCGACCGAGCACGTGGAACGCGTAGACGAACAGGAGCGCGCCCGAGACGACGTTCACCGCGCGCCACGGGAGGAAGCGCGCCGTCGACAGGAGGAACTGCGCGTCCGCCGGCTTCAACAGGACGAGGTCCAAGGTCCCCTTGCGCACGTGCTCGACGACGGTCGTGAGGCTCGGGTTGATCGCCCCCTCGAGCACCCCCTGGAGCACCGTGAACCAGCCGGTGACGACGAGCGCCTCGCCGAAGGTCCACCCCGCGATGCTGGCGCGGACGTCGTACACGACGAGGAGCGGGACCAGCGCCGACGCCGCCCAGAACACCTCGATCCCCGCGTCGAGGAGGAAGTCGGCCCGGTACTGCATCGCGAGGAGGAGCGACGCCTTCACCTGCACGCCGAGGAGGCGCGCGTACCGCTCGACGCGCACGCGTCACCCTCCGTACGCCGCGAAGCGGCGCACCCCCCGCCGCCACGCGAGCGCGGTGAGCGCGCCGAAGAGCGCGACGAAGATCCACTGCCGCCCGACCATCTCCCACGCGACGGCGCGCCGCCCGTCGTACGCCGCCGTCACGAGCTCGACGGGGAGCCCGATCTGGTAGCGGAAAGGGAGGAGGTCGGCGACCCGCCGCACCGCGGGCGGGAAGATCTCGATGGGCACGACGTAGCCGCTCGCGACGAAGAAGGCTGCGAGGTAGACGTCCATCACCTTCGCGCTGCTCTCGAGGTAGAAGGCGAGGCACCCGATCACGAGGTTCACGAGGACCGTGACGAGCCAGCCGCCGAACAGGGCGAGCGCCGCGAGCGCCCACAGCAGAGGGTCGCGCGTCACCTCGTCGCCGCTCAGCGTGAAGAGCGCGATCACGGCGACCGGCACGCTGACGACGACGCGCATCGGGAGCGCGGCCACGTTCTCCACCGTGTACGTCACGAGGGGGTGCACCGGGCGGAGCAGGCGCATCGCGAGCGTCCCCTGGCGGACGTCCATGTTCATCTCCCACGCCGCCCACGACCCGGTGAGCTGGCGGACGATGAACGTCGTCAAGAAGTACGCGACGAACTGCCCCTCGCCGTAGCGGCCGATCGGCGCGTCGCGCGCGACCGCCGTCCAGAGGACGAGCATGATGAGCGGCATCGTCGTCGCGAGCACCCAGACGAGCAGCTCCGCACGGTACGCGACCGCCTCGGCGAAGCCGATCCGGAGGAGCGCCGGGAGCGCGCGCGCCGTCCCGCGGACGCTCACGCGCGCCCCTCCGCGTCGCGGGCCGCGCGGCTCCGCGCGAAGAGCTCGCTCATCACCTCCTCGAGCGGCGGGTCTTCGACGGTGAGGTCGCGCACGGGGAAGGCGGCGAGGGCGCGGCCGAGGAGCTCGCTCACGCGATCGCGCGGCACCTGGAGCGCCGCCTCGAGCCCCGCGTGGCGGACCACCGTGCCGAGCGCGGCGAGGTCGTCCGAAGACACCTCGCGCTCGAAGCGCAGGACGATCCGCTTCTCGGGGCGGGCGCGCGACGCGAGCTCGGCGAGCCCGCCGTCGTACGACAGCTTGCCGCGATCGACGACCACGACGCGCGGGCAGAGCGCGGTGATGTCGTCCATGTAGTGGCTGGTCAGGATGAGCGTCGCGCCGTGCTCCTCGTTGTACCGGAGGATGAACCCGCGGATGGCCGCCTGCATCGACACGTCGAGGCCGATCGTCGGCTCGTCGAGGAAGAGGACGGTCGGCCGGTGGATGAGGGTCGCGGCGAGCTCGCATTTCATTCGCTCACCGAGCGAGAGCTGCCGCGTCGGCTTGCGCACCAGATCGCCGAGGTCGAGGAGCTGCGTGAGCTCGCCGAGCGTCTTCGTGTACTGGTCGCGCGGTACGCCGTAGATCGCGCGATTCAGCTCGAACGTCTCGGACGGCGGCAGGTCCCAGATGAGCTGCTGCTTCTGCCCGAGGACGAGCATGATCTTCTTCAAGAACGCGTCTTCGCGCCGCCGCGGCTCGTGCCCGTCCACGCGCACCTCGCCGGAGGTCGGGTGGAGGAGGCCGGAGAGGATCTTCAGCGTCGTCGTCTTCCCCGCGCCGTTCGGGCCGAGGAAGCCGACGCGCTCGCCGCGCCCGATCTGGAACGAGATGCCGTCGACGGCCTGCACCGTCTTGTACCTCCGGACGAAGAGCGAGCGCGCCGCGGCCATCAGCCCGGGCGCTCGCTCGTGCACGCGGTACTCCTTGTGGAGCGCGTCGACGCGGATCACTGCCCCATGCCATAGCTCCCCGGCGCACGGCGGGGAAGGTCCGGGCGCGGGCGTCAGCCCTGACGGGGCTTCTTCGGATCGCTCTCTTCGACGATGCCGAGGCGGTGGAGGCGGCGCTCCAAGGCCTTCCGATCCATCCCGAGGAGGCGCGCCGCCTCGCTCTTGTTGTACGAGGTGCCACGGAGCGTCTCGGCGAGCACGGCGCGCTCGATCGCGTCGAGCTTGTTCCCGAGCGCGCCGGGGAGCGCGTGCACCCGCGTCGCGATCCGCTGGATGTCGCCCACCGCGAACGTGCCCGACGGCGATCCGGCGAACGCTTCCAGCGTGGCGGCGGTGATGTCGAGCTCGGTCGAGAGGAGCGCGACGCGATCGACCAGGTTCTTCAGCTCGCGCACGTTGCCCGGCCAGGGGTGCGCCATGAGCCACGACACGGCCCCCGGGCTGAACGTGATCGATCGCTCGGCCCGGTTCCCGAACACCGCGGCGAGGAGCGGGATGTCCTCGGTGCGCTCGACGAGCGGCGGGACGTCGATGCGCAGCACGTTCAGCCGGTAGTAGAGGTCGCGCCGGAAGAGGCCGTCCTCGACCCGCCCCTCGAGATCCACGTGGGTCGCGGCGAGGACGCGCGCGGTGAAGGGCAGCTCGCGCTCCGCGCCGACGGGGAGGATGGTGCGGACCTCGAGGACGCGCAAGAGGCGCGCCTGGATCTCGAGCGGCATCTCCGCCACCTCGTCGAGGAGCACGGTGCCGTGCCCGGCGAGCGGGAGCTGCCCGCGCACCCGCCGATCGGCGCCGGTGAACGCGCCGCGCTCGTGGCCGAAGAGGACCGACTCGAAGAGCTGCGGCGGGATGCTCGAGCAGTTGATCGCGACGAAGGGTTGATCCGCGTGGCGGCCCGTCTCGTGGAGCGCCCGCGCGACGAGCTCCTTCCCCGTGCCGGTCTCGCCGCGGATGAGGACCGGCGCGCTCGCCTCCGCGGTGCGCGCGATCCGCGCGCGGAGCTGCGACATCGCGTCGGAGTCGCCGAGGAGGGCTCCGAGCCCGGTCGGCTCGTGCCCCTCGCGCCGCGTGCGGAGGGGCGCGGGGTGCTGCGACCGCGAACGGAGCTCGTCGAGGATCGCGCGGAGCACGTCGATCGAGAGCTCGTCTTTGAGGACGTAGTCGCTCGCGCCCGCGCGGAGCGCGTCGCGCACGCTCCTCAGATCGCCGGTGACGACGACGGCCTTCGCCTTGCACCCCATGGTGCGCGCTTGCCGGAGGACCTCGAGGCCTCCGCGGTCCTCGCGCGACGGCTCGAGGTGCACGTCGAGCAGCATCACGTCGGGCGACGCGCGACGGATCGACTCCACGGCGGCATCCACCGTCGCGGCCTGCTCCACCGTGACCTCGGCGAAGCGCCCGAGCATTCGGCAGATGCCGGCCCGAGCAGCGCCTTGATCTTCAACGACGAGGACACGCATGGATGGGTTCGAACGAGAGCTCAGTCTAGCGCCAGCGTGCCCGCGTCGCCGCGTGCAATCCGTAGTCGGTCGAAAGCATCCACCGTTGGTCGCTTTCGTCCACTCGGTTCGAAATTATCGATATTGCGAGAATTTCATAAAGGCTCAACCGCTATGAATCCGGCATCCCGGCCGAGCCGCTGGTCGAAAGCGACCAGCCGCCACGGGGAGCTCACCAGTTTTCGCGGATTCCCGCGACGTTCCAGGTGGCGCTGGTCGTGCAATGGCATCGGTCGAGGAGAGACCCATGTCACAAACCACCTCAAAACGCTTGCCGTCATCGAGCCTCCGCGCCGCGGTCTCCCGCGCCGCGGGTCTCGTGACGATCGTCGCGAGTGCTTGTATCGCCGCGGCTTGCAGCGGAAATGAAGGTACCGGTTCCTCGGGCTATGAATCAATCACGTCGCGGTCAACCGCGGCGCTCAGCGACCTGCCCACGTCTGATCCGTCCGCCACCCCGTCGACGAGCACGCCGACGACGGCGGACACACCGATCGGTCTGGCGTTCGAGATCGAGGACGGCGCCGGGAAGCCTCTCAAAGTACGAAGCGGGCAGACATTCTACATCAACCAGATCGACCTCCGCGCGCACATCGATGCCAGCGTGGACGAAGGGGTGAGCGGGCTCGAAGCGAACGGAGATTTCAAGGGGATCGATTGGTGCGGGGTGAGGCAGGTCGATCAGGAGTTCGTGCTTCTCGCGAACCCGGACGGCACGTTCACGCGCCGCCGCTTCTTCCGCCACGCGCGGTGGATGGACGAGCCGAGCAGGTTCACCGTCGAGCAGATCGACGAGCGGGGGCGCGCGGTCGCTCCGCCCGTCTCGGTCGAGAGCGGCGTCGAAGATCGGCGCCGCCCGTCGGACGGCTTCTTCGATCGGCGCTTCCGCGCGATCCAGTGGACGAACGATTGTGCATCAACGACCGATTGCACGGGCGCGGGCAGCTTCATGGAGGAGGCGCTCGTCGAGCTCCGCTACGCGCTCCACCCCGATCAGACGTTCCGCGTACGGCACAACGCCGCGGCGCTCCGCGTGACGTGGTCTCTGCGCCCACACGCCCCGTACGTCGTCCCCATGACGCAGGTGACGGCGCCGGAGTTCGATTACGGATTCGACATCGACGTGAAGCCGACGACTCCCGCGCGGGGCGACGGGACGTACGCGCCCGGAAGCGATGTGGAATTTCAAATTACGCTGCGCGACGGCTCTGGTCGCCCGCTCCACTCCGAGGGCTCGTTGCCTACGTACAACGACGTCATCTTCGGTGAGAACGAAGCGGGGATTCAATATTATCGAGCGTTCTTCGACCCGACGGCCACCTACTACCGCCGCAAGCACCGCGAGCGGATGTTGATGAGCCAGATCGTCGGGCCGATGCAGGACGCGCGGCCGCTCCGCGGGATCGCGGACCTGTCCACGTTCCTGGATCCGACGCTGGACGTGCAGGACACCGGGACGCTCCAGAAGGACGGATTTTTCGCGGAATTTCGCACGTTCCCGACGGCGCACGACCTCTTCGGCGGCGCGTTCGATCCGGCGCACGCGGGCTGGTCGGCGCCGGTCCCGACGAAGTGGACGTACCATATCCCCGCGAACGCGGTGTCCGGCACCTACAAGGTGACGACGAAAGGACGGCGCCTCTACCTGGGACAGGACATCCCGGCGACGAAGACGATCGATCTGCAGGTCGGATCGAAAGTCATCACAACCGCCAAACTAAACACCGGTCCTTGCAACACCTGCCATAATGGGCAGTCGGCGCTCCCCAACATCCTCCACGCGAACGCCGATCGTTCGGCCTGCGCAGGCTGCCACGTGCCTCTCAGCTTCGAGCTCGAAGGGCCCATCTACGTCCGTACGCACTTCATTCACTCCCGTTCGGCGCGGTACGGCGCACCGAAAGATCGATGCGCGCAGTGCCACCTCGACAGCGAGGGGATTCAGCGGACGAGCAAATCGGCCTGCCTCTCTTGCCACTCGACGTACCCGAAATCCCATGTCCAGCGCTTCGGGCCGATCACCAGCATGTACGTCGGCGGCGGGAGCGAGTCGTTCCAGCAATGCACATCCACTTGCCACACCACGCATCCGGACAGCGGGCTCTGAGAGGCCGGCACCCGGAGGCGCGTCGCTCAAGGAGACCTCGATGCCCACGGTGAACGTCCAAACGTGCCGTACCGAAGTTCACGATCCGCAGGCCGCGGCCGAGGATCTCCTTCGCCAGCTCGGCTCCCACCAGCCGAAGTTCGTGACGCTCTTCGCGTCGCGAAGGCGGGACCACCTGGCCCTCAACCGCGCCCTCCGCGAGAGGCTCCCGAAGGACACGCGCCTCGTCGGCGCGTCCACTGGCGGCGAGATCGATCGCGAAGGGATGCACGAGGGGAGCGTGGTCCTCGGAGGCTTCAGCGGCGACTTCGACGTGGGGCTCGGGCTCGGCCGGGACCTATCGGTGGACGCGATGGGCGCGGGGCTCACGGCGGTGCAGCGCGCGTGCAGCGAGCTCGGCGTGAGGCCGAACGATCTGTCGCCGAAGCGACACGTCGGCATGGTGATCGACGACGGGTTCCAGTACAAAAAAGAGGAGTTCTTGCTCGGCATGCTCGAGCCGAACCCGAGCCTGATCCTCGTCGGCGGCGGCGCGTCCGACACCGAGCCGGACCCGTCGAAGCAGTCGTCGATCGTCCACGTCGACGGCGACGTGGTGAGCGACGCCGTGCTCATCGCCCTGTTCCAGACCGACGCGCCGTTCGCGGCGATGCGGTCGCACTGGTACACGCCCACCGGCGAGACGCTGCGGATCACCAAGGTCGACGCGACGTGCAAGCGCGCGCTCGAGATCGACGGGAAGCCCGCGGCGAAGCGCTACGCCGAGATCCTCGGGGTCGAAATCGACGACCTCGAGTTCGGCAAGCCGCGCGGGTTCGCCACGCGTCCGACGGCGCTCCGCGTCGGGCGGGAGTACTTCATCCGCGCCCCGTGGAAGCCGCTCGACGACGGGTCGATCCTCTTCGCGAACCTGCTCGACGAGGGGTGCGATCTCGAGATCATGAAGCTCGCCGACATGGCGCAGGCGACGCGGCGCTTCTTCGACGAGGAGGTGCCGCGGCGGGTCGGGACGCCGAAGGCGTGCGTCCTCTTCCACTGCAGCGGGCGTAAGTGGTTCTCCGACGCGTCGGGGACCACGGGCGCCGTGGCCGACGCGTTCCACCACGCGCCGCCGTGCGTCGGGATGAACGTCCACTTCGAGACGTACTGCGGCTTCCACATCAACACGACGCTCACCGCGCTCGCCTTCGGGGCGCGGGCATGAGCGCGCGGGTACTCGTCGTCACCACGCCGGCGGCGGCGGAGCGCTTCCCGGCGCTCCTCCGCCGGGACGTCGAAGGGGCGCAGATCGACTGCGTCCGCGGCGTCTCCGATCTCCGCGTCGCGCTCGATCGCGGCGCGGACGCGGTCGTC
>Ga0105247_10001231_pt1 | contig 18999 bp, 14 predicted proteins | sample KBSS24metaG_FD_81519 | JGI IMG/M metagenome (GOLD analysis project Ga0105247, IMG submission 81519) | Switchgrass rhizosphere microbial communities from Kellogg Biological Station, Michigan, USA - KBS S2-4 metaG | ecosystem: Host-associated > Plants > Roots > Rhizosphere > Soil | place...
GCGCAAGAACCGGTGATCGTCGACCGCGACCCCCTGCCCGCCGCCGCCTTCGCCGTGCGCGGGGCGCGGTCGCGCGCCGGTCGCGCGGAGCACGGAGGCGAGGCGCTCGTACCGCTCCATCGTGCTCTGTCCGGCGCGCACCCCGGCGGCGGCGTACGCGCGCCACGTGATCGGGTTGGGGAGCGGCTCTTCGATGTACTCGTTGGCCGACATCTCGAGCGCGATCTCCATCAGCTCCGGCTCGCCCGGCGCCTCGAACTTCGGGTGCGACAGGTGGCCGAGGACGACGTGGTGCACCTCGTGGAGCAGGATCCCGCGGAGGTACTGCGGCTCGCTCTGGAACGACTCGACGTTCACGTGCAGGAAGAACCGGCCGTCGTGCAGCGACACCGCCATGCGCGACACCGAAGGATCGGCGACCGGCGCCATCCGCGCGAGCACCGCCGCGTAATAGGGATATGCGTCGAGGAACGACGGGTCGCTCACGAACGCGTCGAGCCACGCCGCGACGCCGCCGGCGCTCTTCGCGTGGCTCGCGCCCTTCGCGTCGTTCGCGTCTCGCGCGTCCTTCGTGCCTGTCGCGCCCGTCGCGCCTCTCGCGCCCTTCGCGCTCACGGCACCCTCGCGATCGCGGCCGCGCTCACGTCGGCCGCACCGGGGTGACGCCGATGCGCTTCAGCGTCTCCACGAGGGGCATCGCGTGCGCCTCGCGGAGCTGGGCCAGGAGCTGGCCGAGGCAGGTGCGGACGACGTTGCTCCGCTTCACGTCGGCCAGCCGCGACGGCTGCTCGAGGTGGGCGCGGAGCGCGGTGATCGCGAGCGCGACGCGGTGGTGCTTCAGCGCGTCGTTCTTCCACGCGACGAGCTTGCGCTCCGCGGAGCTCCCCGTGTAGCCCTGCACGAGCTCGGTCGGCTGCACGTCGATCAGCGCGACGGCGGTCGGGTTCGCGCCGAGCGCCTCCTGCAGGCGTTCGCGGTGGTCGCCCGGCAGATCGGCGAGGAGCGCCTCGAACGAGGCCAGCGTGATCTGCTTCTGCGCGACCAGGACGCCCGCCTCCGGCCCGGCGAGGAGCGGCGCGAGGCGCTGCGTGATCTCGTCGAGGCGATCGGTCTGCCCGCGCTCCCGGTACTCGGCGACGGCGCGGGCGAGGGGAGAGCCCGGCGCGTACCCGGCGAGGAGCTCGCGCACGTCGAAGTCGAGGCGCGATCCCCACGTCGCCTTCGACGCGAGGAGCGTCTCGACCCACGCGGCGGGGAGGTAGCCGCCGAGCGCGTCGCGCACGAGGAGCCCGTCCTCGAGCTCCTCCTTCGTGAGCGCCGCGAGGACCTGCGACGCGTACGTCCACGTCCGCGGCGGCACGTCGTCGAGCGCGCGCTCGTGCCCCTGCACCAGCGCGATGACGGCGGAGTGCACGCGATTCGTCTGCGCCCACGCGAGCCACGCCGCGCGATCGGCGCGCACCTCGATGTTCATGAACCGCGCGCGCAGGGCCCGATCGAGCGCGGTGACCTGGTACTCGGCCGTTTCGGGGTTCACCGCGGCGAAGCACACCCAGTCCGGTGGCAGCTCGTACTCGTGGAGCCGTCGCGCGGTGAGGAGCTGGAGGGCTGGTTGCTGGATGTACCGCTCCGCGCGATTCAGCTCCTCGAGCATCAGGATCCCCGCGCCCCCCCGCGGGAGCACGCGCGGCACCGCGTACACGGTCCGCCCGTCCTCGATCACGGGGAGGCCGACGAGGTCGGGCGGCTCGAGGAGGCTCAGATCGAGCACGACGGTCTGGACACTCAGCTTGTCGGCCACCCGCCTGACGATTTCGCTCTTGCCGATCCCGGTCTGGCCTTCGAGGAGCACGGCGCGGCGCGCGCGGTACGCGAGCTCGAGGACGCGCTCGAGACGGGGGCCGAGCGGGACGGCGTTCACGCGGGGTTCGGCGGAGGCTTTCGTCACGGGGCCGAGTCTACTCGCCTCGCGCCGCCGGTGTTCGCGGCCAAACGAAAACCGGCGGGGCGGGCAGACGCACGGCGCCGTCGCCGTTCGTACGCGCGGACCGCGCGCGATCTTCCTCCGAGCGGCGCGCGAGGGCCTCGCGGAGAACGCTCGGGGCGAGTGCCTCCGAACGGAATGGCAAAAAGAAGATTGACACGCAAGTTCGGTGGTACACCCGATTGATCCTTATCGTCCTCCACTGCAATCTTCGACTCTATGGCGATGTCGACGCATGGCTCGCGATGGGCACCGGTGCCTCTGGTCCTGGTGGTCGACGACAACGACGACGGTCGCGAGCTCTCGCTCGTGTGCCTGCACCTGGCCGGGTTCGAGGTCATGGCCGCGCCCGACGGCGAGACGGCGCTCCGCCTCGCCGCCGAGCGGCGACCCACGGTCATCCTGCTCGACCTCGTCCTCCCCGGTCTCGACGGGTGGACGGTGGCGACGCGGCTCCGCGCCGACGAGTCGCTGTGCGACGTGCCGATCGTCGCCTTTTCGGCGAGCGTGTATCCCAAGCAGCGCGCCCATGCGCTCGCGGTCGGCTGCGTCGGCTTCCTCGAGAAACCGGCAAATCCGCGAGAGATCGTGAACATCGTGCGACGCGCGATGGACGGCGGCGCGTACCAAGGAACGAGGAGCCCGCTCGCTTCATCCTAGCGGTCGATGAGCACGACGCGAGGGGTAGGCTCGCCGCCGCCGCCCCGGGCCGTGACATGTCTCCCGGGGCATGGCAACGGCCGTTGGGATTGCGTGAGGGGAGGGGGCCGCGACGGGGCGCGACGTTCGCATCCGTCACGCCCGTTACGTTTTGGTTGTCCCGCTGGCGTCGCTGGCGATAGCCAACTTCGGCTGCCTCATGGGCGCGGCGTGGCGCGGCTCCGACTCGGGGCGGCGGCGGCGGCGCGAGCGCGAGCTCGTGGCATTTCCGTCGGTGCAGGGCGCGTTCACCATAGGGCATTGTCTGTAATCGGTGCCGCTTTGGTTCATTGTGGGTCGCGCTCGCTACCCCATGCGACTAGGTTTCAGTCGTGACCACTCGGCTAGCTATCATCGAGGATCACAACCTGTTCCGAGAGGGCCTGCGCGCGATGGTCGCGCTCACGGGGTTCGACGTGGTCGGCGAGGCGGCGGACGCGCAGCAGGGCATCGCGATGGTCACGGTCGAGCGCCCGGACGTGCTCGTGCTCGACATCACGCTCGGCCCCGGGGGGATGGAGGGGCTCGTCCTGCTGAAAGAGGTCGTCCGGATCCACCCGACCTGTCGCACGCTGATGCTCACGATGCACCACGGGGAGGCGTACGCGAGCCAGGCGTTCGACGCGGGGGCGGCCGGCTACGCGCTGAAAGACCAGCCGTCGGACGAGATCCTCACCGGGCTGCACGAGGTGGCCGCCGGGCGCATGTACCTCGCGCCGCGCCTGCCGCGCTGGCTCCTCGAGCGCAGCGCGCGCCGCGAGTTCCTCGGCGGCGGGGGGGCGGTGCACCTCGAGGCGCTCTCGACGCGTGAGCGCGAGGTGTTCGATCTCATCATCCGCGGCCTCACGAACGAGGCGGTCGGCCGTGAGCTCCACATCAGCGTGAAGACCGTCGAGACCCACCGCGCGCGAATCAACCGGAAGCTCCGCGTCCGCTCCCCCGGAGAGCTGATGCGTTTCGCGGCGCTCCAGGGGTTGATCAATCGTGGCGGCTGATCTCGTCGACGCCGCGCGCGCCCTCGGCTCGCGGCGGCCTCCGCCTCGCGGGAAGGTGGTCGTCGCGCTCCCCGAGGCGCCGCTCTCGCACTGGGTCAAACGGACGCTCGAGGTCGAGTACGACGTCGCGACGGCGAGGGACGCGGGCGAGCTGTCGGCGATGTGCCGGGACGACCCGCCCGTCGCGGTCCTCGCGTCGCTCGCGTTGCCGAAGCTCGATCCGCTGCACCTGCTCCGCTCGCTCCGCTCCGCCGCGCGGACGTCGCGCGTCCACGTGTTCTTCACGTCGCGCCTCGTGCAGCGGAACACGATGGTCGTGGTCTCGAACGCCGGCGCGGCCGACTTCCTGTTCCAGCCGTTCGGCGCCACCGAGCTCCTCGACCGGCTCCGCGCGCGCATCGACGCGCCGCCGCCGCACGCGTCCACGGGGCGCCGGCGCAAGGGAGAGCGCGCGCGCACCGCTCTCCGGCTCGCGTGGGAGACGTCGGAGCTGCACAAGGCGGCGCTCGAGTCGGCGACGCAGAAGGAGGAGGCGCTCACCCTCGCGATGAGCGTGCTCTCGAGCACGCCGCTCGGCTTCTGCCTCATGGACACGAACCTGCGGGCCATCCGCTTCAACGCGTCGTTCGCGCGGCTCGCCGGCATCGACGAGCGGCGGTTCGGCGACCCGGCGGGCGCGCCGCTGTCGCGCCTCCTGCCGGCCGACGTCGCGCAGCAGCTCGATCACGCGGCGGGGCTCGCGCTGTCCCGCAGCCGCACCCTGGACGAGCTCACGCTGACGCTCGTCGGTCCGGACGGGGACGCGCGCCACGTCATCGCGAGCTGCTATCCGGTCCGGAGCGGCTCGCAGGTCCTCGGCCTCGGGATCTTCCTGCTCGACGCGACCGACCGCGTGCAGACGGAGATCGCGCTGCGCGCGTCGAACGGGAAGATCTTGGAGCTCTTACGGATCAAGGACCGCTTCCTCGCCGCCATCTCGCACGAGCTGCGGACGCCGCTGGCCGCGGTGGAGATGTGGACCCACGCGCTCCTCCAGCCCGACGTGACCGCGACGACCGCCGAGCGCGCCGCGCAGGCCATCCGGCAGAGCGCGCGCAGCCAGTCGCGGCTGATCGAGGACCTGCTCGACCTGTCGCGCGCCGTGACGGGTCATTTCACCGTCGTCCGCGAGCCGATCGATCTGCGCGAGGTGCTCGAGGACGTCCTCGCGTCGATCCGCCCCCACCTCGCCGCGAAGGGGATCGCGCTCGAGCGGTCGCTCCTCCGCGACGCCCCGCCGATCGCGGGCGACGCGCGGCGCCTCGAGCAGGTGTTCCACAACATCCTCGCCAACGCGATCGCCTTCACGCCTCCTGGCGGGACGATCCGCGTGAAGCTCGAGAGGCGGCACGGCGCCGCGTCGCGGAGCGACGACGAGCGGCTCGTCGTGAGCATTCGAGACACGGGCCCGGGGATCGATCCGGCGCTCCTCGTGAACCTCTTCGAGCCGTTCCAGAGGGAGCGCCAGGCGGGGCGCGGCCTGGGCCTCGGCCTCCCGATCACGCACCACATCGTGCGCGCGCACCACGGCGAAATCGCCGCCGTGAGCGAGCTCGGGCGCGGCGCGTGCTTCCAGATCTCGCTGCCGCTCGCCGAGCAGAGGGCGTTGCCCTCGGCGGAGGCGCTACCTCGTTCGACCCTGTTAAGTCATTGACCGTGAAGGGGTCCCGCGCGAACGTGTGCGCGCGACCATGCGCTTCGCCGTCTCGGTCAAGAGAGCGTCCGACTGCCCAGGAGAGGGGCTGTCCGTGGTCGTGTGCGACCCTCGGTATGATGCGCCGCCCGCGCCGTCGAGAGGCGGCGGCGGCGACGGGACGAGGTGAGCCGGCGGTCCTCGGGGGAACGTAAAGATACGGACACCGTTTCCGGAGCGGTAAAGAGCGCGTCGCGCGTTCGCGAAGCGAGCACGCGGCGGCCGGAACCCGCGGCGCCGAAGAGAGCGACGGCGGCCGGCTCGCCGATGGCGGGTCCCCAGCGCCTCGGGCTGTCGGCGTTCGAGCGGTCGCCGATCGGGCAGCTCGTCGTGGACGCGCACGGCGCGGTGGCCGGCGCGAACGGCCGCGCGCGGTCCATCTTGAAGCTCGAGAGGGGCGACGTGGGGCGCCGTCTCCAGGATCTCGAGCTGTCGCACGGCCTCGTCGAGCTCCGCTCGAAGATCGACGAGGCGTACGAGACGCGGCGCCCGGTCGAGATCCGCGAGGTCGACTGGACCTGCGGCGCGGGCGAGGCCGCCGCGTGCTTCGACGTGCACGTCGTGCCGCTCTTCGAGGGCGGCGCCGCCGCCGGCGTCCAGATCACGTTCTCCGACGTGACGCGCTTCCGCGGCCTCCAGAACGATCTCCGCTCGTCGCACGAGGAGCTCGCGGCGGCGTACGAGAAGGTGCGGTCGACGAGGGAGGAGCTCGAGACGACCCACGAGGAGCTGCAATCGACCATCGAGGAGCTCGAGACGACCAACGAGGAGCTCGAGACGATGAACGAGGAGCTCCAGTTGACCAACGACGAGCTCCAGACGATCAACACCGATCTCCGCGATCGCAGCGAGGACGTCCATCGGATGAACGATCTCTTCGGCTCGGTCCTCGCGAGCCTGCGCGAGGGGGTCGCCGTGCTCGGCCTCGATCTCGAGGTGCACGTGTGGAACCGCGCGGCCGAGGAGCTATGGGGCCTGCGCAGCGACGAGGTGAGGGGGAAGGCTCTCCTCGGCCTCGACATCGGGCTCCCCGTCGAGCGGCTCGAGGCGCCTCTGCGGGCGTGCCTGTCCGGCGCGCGCTCGGCCGGCCCCATCGAGCTCGAGGCCGTGGATCGGAGGGGCCGCGTCGTCGCGTGCCGCGTCGCGTGCCGCCCGCTCTACCATGTCGACGGCGGGATCAGCGGCGCGATCGTCCTCATGGACGCGGACCCGCCGGCGCGCGCGACCGGCTCGATCTTCAAGAGGCCGTGAGCTCGCGGCGCCCCGGCGCGCCGCGCTTGCGCCGGCCGCCGCCCCTGGTGTCGCGGGTGTCGCGGATCAGGACGTAGAGGCCGAGCACGGCGGCGACGAGCATCACGGCGTTGGTCACGACGAAGACCCAGTCGTGAATGAGCCAGCTGTAGGCGACGAAGCCGAGCGACGCCGCGCACTGCCCGACGAACAGCCAGCGGGACACGCCGTCGCCCATCCCCTCCGTCCACTGCTTGTGCACCTGCTTGGCGATCGTCGCGATCAAAATGACCGAGCTGATCCAACCCACCAGCTTCTCCATCGCCCCGGCGCTCCTCGAGGCTCCGATGGAGCGGAGGGCGCCGCGGTTGCCGCGCGCGGCTACGGCCCGGCGGCCCCGGGCGCGACGCCGTCGAGCACCCAGCGCGAGAGCGACGTCGCCCCCTCCATGTCGAAGTGGACGCCGTCGGGGCGGACGGGGACGCCCGAGACCTCGCGGGTGCAGGCCGCGGCCGGGCACAGGTGCTCGCCGAGATCGAGCACGCGCGTCCCCGGGACGGCGCGGGCCGCCGCGCGGATCTGGGCGTTGATGCAGTCGACCTCGCGCCGGAAGGTCGCGTTGTCGTACGGGCCGAGGGGATAGGGCACCGTCACCGCCCACACGCGCCGATCGGCGGCGCCGTCGGCCGCGGCGAGGTCGCCGAGGCGCCGCCGGAGCGCGGTCTCGAAGTCGCCGTCCCATTTCGAGTGACAGGCTTTTTGCCAATGGCCGTCCGCGGTGACGCCGTGCAGGAACGCGCCGCCGAGGAAGACGAGGACGGCGTCGGGGCGCAGGTCCTTCGCGCGCTCCGCCCACCCCGCGCCGCCGCAGTTGTCGCTCAGCATCGAGCAGCCGTCTTGCCCTTGGAGCTCGACGGTCACCCCGGGCTCGCGCAGCCCCCGGATCGCCCAGCCGAGCGAGTTCGACGTGGAGTCGCCGAGGACCATCACGCGGAGCGCGGTCACGGGGGCGCCCGCGTCGCCGGCGCCGGCGGCCGTCGAGAGCGGGGCGACCGGCGGGGGGCGCCGCCACGTCGCGGAGAACGCCTTGACCGACGGGATGCACGCGAGCGCCAGCGTCGCGGCGACGAGGTAGCGGCGGACGTGCCGCGGCCTCGTCCCGGTCCGGAGCGGCTGCTCGAGGAGGCGGTAGCTCGCGAGCGCGATGCCGAGCGTGCACGCGAAGCGGAGCGCCGTCAGCGCGGGGAGATAATGGGTATTCATGCGCTCGGGCGATAACCAGCAAAAGACCGGCCAATGCCAGAGATACACGCCGTAGCTCACGCGCCCGAGCGCCGTCAGGGGGCCCCAGGAGAGGGCCTGAGACGGCCAGGTCGTCGCCGATGCGAGCGACGCCACGAGCACCGCCATGACCGCGGCGAACGCGGTGAAGCCCCCGCCGTACAGGACCTCGGACTCGCCGTGGAGCGCCCACGACGAGGCGGCGAACACGAGGAGCCCGATCGCTCCGAGCGCCGTCGCGAGGGGCCGCGACCCGAAGACGCGCGCGCTCGGCGAGGCGACGATCGCGCCGGCGAGGAGCGCCTGCACGCGCGTGTCGGTGCCGAAGTACGCGCGCGAGTGGCTCCACGCCTGCGCGACGTCGAACCGCCAATACGAGGCGGCGAGGAGCGCGGCGGACGCGACGCGCAGCCACGCGCGCCGCTCGAAGGCCGCCAGGATCCCCCACACGGCGAGCGGCCACACGAGGTAAAACTGCTCCTCGATCGACAGGCTCCACATGTGCTCGAACGGGCTCGGCGATCGAAAGAGGTCCCAGTAGTCGCGCCTCGTCAGGATCGCGTGCCAGTTCGCCACCTGGAACAGCGACGCGATCGCCTGCCCGCGGAGCCGCGCGAGCTCGCCGGTGACGGCGAGCACCAGCGCCACCGACGCGATCATGAGGAGGCTCGCCGGCATCAGGCGCTTCGCGCGGCGGATCCAGAAGCGACGCAGATCGATCCGCCCCGCCGCGTCCCACTCGGCGACGAGGAGCGACGTGATCAAAAACCCGGAGAGGACGAAGAACAGGTCGACGCCGAGGAAGCCGCCGGGGAGCCGGTCGTCGTGGAAGAGCAGCACGGCGAGCACCGCGATGCCTCGCAGCCCGTCGAGCGCCGGAACGTGTCGTATGCGGGACATCAGCGGAGGACGCGGAGGTTGCGGCGAACACGGCGAACCGAGCCGTCGCGGCGCGCAGCTTAACCGCGGCGCCCCCCGGTCCGAAGGAAAACCGGGCGGCGCCCGTTCGCCCGCCGTCCTCCCGCGCTTTCGCGCCCGCCGCGCCGCCCGCCGCCTCGGATCGCGAGGCGCGCGTCACGTCTCCCGCGTCTTTCGCGTCCGCCGCGCCGCGCGCGCCCTCGGGCCGCGAGGCGGCGCCGCGCCGCGGGTCACGTCGCGGGGCGGCGGGCGAGGCGCGCGATGACCTCGACGATGGCGTCGGCCGCGACCGGCTTCGTGACGTACGCCTGGAAGCCCCCCTCCTCGGCGTGCGCGCGGTCCTCGTCGCTCGCGTGGGCGGTGAAGGCCGCGGCGGGGACGCGGCCCCCCTGCGCCGGGGGGAGGGCGCGCACGCGCCGCATGAACGCGTAGCCGTCCTCGCCGGGCATCGAGATGTCGCAGAGGATCACGTCGGGCGGCCCGGCGCGGAGCGCGGCGAACGCCGCGGGCGCCGACGAGGCCGAGACGACGCGCGCGCCGGCGTTCTCGAGCACCAGCGCGACGCCGGCGCGCGTGAGGTCGTTGTCCTCGACGAGCAGTACCCGCACGCCCGCGACGAGGTGCGGCGGCACGGCGCTCGGACGGGCGCTCTCGTCGTCGCCCCCGGGCGCGGCGGCGGGCAGCGTGATCGTGAACGTCGCGCCGCGCCCCTCGCCCTCGCTCGCCGCCGCGACCTTGCCGCCGTGGAGCTCGATGAGCTGGCGCACGATCGCGAGGCCCAGGCCGAGCCCGCCGTGCTCGCGCGTGCTCGATCCGTCGGCCTGCCGGAACGGCTCGAAGATGTGCGGCAAGAACGACGGCGCGATGCCGCGCCCCTCGTCGCGCACGGTGAGCTCCACGTCCTTCCCCTCGCACGCGACGCCGATCGCCACGCGGCCGCCGCGCGCCGAGAACTTGATCGCGTTCTCGACGAGGTTGGTGGTCGCCTGCTGGAGCCGCGCCGCGTCCCCGTCGACCCACGCGGGGTGGTCGGGCAGCTCGTACGAGAGGCGCACCGAGCGCTCGTCGGCGCGCGGGCGCAGCCCCTCGAGCGTCAGCCCGACGACCCGCGCGAGGTCGAGGCGCGCGCGGTCCACCTGCAGCTTCCCGGTCAGCGCGCGCGCCGTGTCGAGCAGATCGTCGACGAGCTTCGTGTGCGCGCGGCCGCTCTGCGCGATCGCCTCGAACGCCCGCTCGCGGGTCGCCGGGTCGGCGGTGCGCAGCACGTGGGTCCACAGCGTGATCGCGGCGATCGGCGTGCGCAGCTCGTGGCTGACGCGGGCGAGGAGCTCGTCCTTCAGGCGGTTCGCGCGCTCCGCCTCCGCGCGCGCCGCGCGCTCGCTCTCGCCGAGGCGCTCGCGCTCGGTCTCCGCGTGCTTCCTGTCGGTCACGTCGCGCACCACGCCGACGATGCGCGTCGGGCGCCCGTCGTCGCCGTCGTACGTCCGCGCGTCGGCCGCGATCCAGTGCGTCGTGCCGTCGGGCCACACCGCGCGGAACTCCACGGAGAACGTGACGTGATCGCGCGCGGTGCGCGCGAGCGCCGCGGCCACCGCGCGGCGGTCGTCCGGGTGCACGCGCTCGATGAGGGACTCGTAGGTGCCGCGCGTCTCGGACGGCGGCAGCCCCAGGATCCGATTGTGCTCCGGCGACCACAGGACGAGGCCGCTCGCGAGGTCCCAGTCCCAGTGGCCCATCGCGGCCGCCTGCATCGCGAGCCGCAGCCGCTCTTCGCTCGCCTCGAGCGCGGCGCGCGCGCGCCGCTGCTCCGTCTCGTCGCGCGTGAGCTTGGCGTAGCCGCGGAGCTCGCCGCCGTTGGAGCGGAGCGCGGTCACGACGCCGCTCGCCCAGAAGCGCTCGCCGCCCTTCCGCACGTGCCAGCCGTCCTCCTCGGAGCGGCCGGTCATCCGCGCGGCCGCGAGCTCGCGCTCCGGCGCTCCGTCGGCCTGCGCCTCCGGCGTCGCGAGGGAGGCGAGCGGCTTGCCGATCGCCTCGGCCTCGGTGTAGCCGAAGATGCTCGCGGCGCCCGCGCTCCACGTCGCGATGCGCCCCTCGACGTCGAGGCCGATGATCGCGTGATCGCGGACGTCGTCGACCAGCCGCCGGTGGCGTAGCTCGCTCTCGCGCAATGCATCCTCCACGCGCTGATGCGCTTCGCTCGCGAGCCTTTGCTCGGTCACGTCCTCGATGACGCCCACGATCCCCAAAACCGCGCCGTCCGCGCCGAGCTCCGGGACGAGGCGCGAACGATAGTGATGCCCGCCCGCCGACCATTCGAGGAACCCAGGGCGCCCGGTGGCGAGCACCTCGCGGCAGCTCGCCTCGAGGACAAAGCACGCGTCGATGCCGAGCTCGCGGCCGGTCCTCCCCACGAACCTGTCGGCGGACAGGCCCGAGAGGCGCACGATGGTGTCGTTGACGAACGTGTGACGGAGCTGGGCGTCGAGGCGGAAGATCCCGTCCGGTACGCTCGCGAGCACCGACCCGAGCGCGCGCAGCTGGCGCGCGAACCTCCTCGCGTGCCGCGCTCGAGCGACGCGCCGGCGGCGGCGGTCGCCGCTCGGCACATGCGTCCTCTCGCCGTCGTTACTGCCTTCCGCCACAAAGCGGTTGTTACTCGCATCGCCCGTGACAGGGAAGGGCGGCCAGGTGTGGTCCGGATGCCGCTTGCGGCTCGGCCGTTCGCCTTGCCGCAAGCGCGCCACTACTGACCGATGAGCCCTTGAAGAGCCGCGAAACGGATCAACTCGCTGGGGGAACGGACCCGCAGCTTCCGGTTGATCCGCGCCCGGTGGGTCTCGACCGTCTTCACGCTGATGGCGAGCGACCGCGCCACGAGCTCATTCGTCGAGCCCTTCACGATGAGGTCGAACACCTCGCGCTCGCGGGCCGATAGCTCGTCCACGTGAGGAGAGCCGGTGTAGCCGAGGAACTCTTTCCGCGTCGAGCGATCGAGCAGCCACGGCGGGAGGCGCGGGTCGAGGTACATCCGCCCATCCGCGACCTCACCGAGCGCCCGGACGATCTCGTCGGCCGGCTGATCCTTCAACGCGTAGCCGAGCGCGCCTGCGTCAAAGGCGTGACTCACGAACAGTGGGACGTTGTGGAGCGTCAGGACGAGCGTGCGACAGTCCGGCAGGACGTCGCGGAGCGATTTGAGCAGCGCGACGCCGCCCCCGTCCGGGAGCGTGATGTCCAGGATGAGGGTGTCGGGACGCGCCGTCGTAACCATCTCCAAACCGCGCGTCGCGTCCCCCGCTTCTCCGATCACCTCGAAGGGAGTCGACGCGAGCACAGCCTGGAGGCCGGTCCGGAAGAGGGCATGGTCCTCGATGATCGCGACGCGATAATGGCTTCTGGAGAAGAGCATTTACACACTCTTTCTTCTTTCATTTAGTATTTCCGATAATCGGCCGCGCTGCCGCACACCACCCCCCCCGGCCAGCGCTCGACGACCGTATCCTGAGCAAAGACGATTGCAGTATATCCGACCGATGGTCAATACAGTCTTTTGTCTATTTCGCCACCGCGCCCGCTTCCGTGCGGCCCGGCTGCGCCGGCGCAGCGAGCTTGTCGGCGACGGCGTGCTCCGCGCGCTCAAGACTATTATCAAATAAGTCGGTCGCTCGTGCCATGATCCGATCGCGGGCGGCGCCGAGGAGCTCGTCCTCGCGCCGCGTCCGCGGCAGCGCCGCCCCGACCGCCGCGCCGGCGGCGGCGGCGGCGAGGCCGACCACGAGTGGATCGTCGCGGTACGTCCGCTCGAACGCCGACTCGATGCGGTCCGCCTGTTCGCGCGCGCCGCGCGCGGCGCGGGCCGCGCGATCCCGGGCCTCTCCCGCGAGATCCGCGGCCCGCTCCCGCGCGTCGTGGGCGAGCCGAGTAGCCCCCTCTTCGGCGTCGCGGGCCATGTGAGTAGTCCGCTCTTCGACGCCGCCGCGCGCCGGCGAGCGCGCGCCGCTCGTTGCCCGCGAGCTGCCGGCCAGCCACGCCAGCCCGACCCCGATCATCGTGAATGGGATCGGGTTGTTGCGGCTGTCTCGACGAGCGACCAGCCGGTCCTGCGGAGGGTGACGTTTGCCTCGTGTACAGCGTGCTCGACCCGCCCGACGGTCGCGTCGCGCACGGCGTCTTTGGCATGACGAAGCTCGCTCTCCACGACGTGACCGGCGTCTCTCCAACCGCTGCGCAGGTCGTCTTTCAACTGCCCCTTAACGTCGCGGATTTGATCGACGACATGCTCTTTGAGCTCCGTGACTTGCTCCTTCAGGCGGGCCGGGCTCAATCGCTCTTCGAGCGCGTCCACCGTGCCGCCCATTTGCGAGCGCGTCCGTTCGATCCGCGCGCGAGCACGCGCCGCCTCGTCGTCCTCCGTCGCGTCCTCGCGATCTCGCGACGACGGCTCGTCCTGCCCTGGTTCCCCCTGGACTCCGGGGGACACGTTCGTCGAGCCCGATTCTCCTGCCATGTTGCTTCCTTTGCGCTGTCGCGCCGGCGACCGCTCGCTCCGTCATGTCGCGGTCGCGTCGCTCCGCCGTAGTGCGAGCGGCGTGCCGTCGCGCCGAGCGCCCGCGCGGCGCCGCTGGGCGCCGATCCATCGACAAATCGAGCGTAAGTACCCGTCCGGCGACGCGAGCACAGCGCGTAGTCATGTGGCGAATTGAATGACCAGTACTACCGATTCGTGACACCCAAAGCGTGCGCGTGGCGCTGCGGTTGCGCGGGGCATGGGCGATGCAAAACCGAGCCGCGCAGAGCGGAGGAGGCGAGCATGCAAACGAATTTGCCCGACAAAGACACGAGCCCGCGCGGCCGGGGTGAGGGCAGCCCTGGCGACTTCGCCGGGGAGGCCCGGCAGGCGCTGACCCACGTGGCTGATCGAGCGAAGGAGCAAGTGAGCCGCGGCCTCTCGGCCGAGACGCGGCGCGCCGCCACCGGCCTCGACGGCGTCGCGCGGGCGCTCCGCAAGACCGGCGAGAGCCTGCGCGAGGAGGGCGCCGCCGGCGGCACCGTGCCGTCGCTCGTCGAGCAGGCGGCGGTCCAGGTCGAGCGCATGTCGAGCTACTTCGAGGGGAAGTCCGCGGCGGACGTCGCCGGCGACGTCGAGCAGTTCGCTCGCCGCGAGCCGATCCTGTTCCTCGGCGGCGCGTTCGCGCTCGGCCTCCTCGGCGCGCGTTTCGTAAAGAGCTCGGCGTCGGGGTCGAGCAGGTCTGCGTCGAGGAGCGGCTCCTCGACGAGCGACATCGTCTCGCACGGCTCGCACGGAGCCGTCTCGGGCGGCGATCAGGACGCGGATGTCCGCTCGCGCACCCCCGCGGGCAGCGCGCCTTCGCCCGGCGCTTCGGCGCCCTCCGAGGCGGTAACCACGGTGGCCGGGTCGGGCACGACAACGATCGCGGAGACGATGACGGGCGAGGGGGCAAATACGAATATGGGCGCGGGGTCGGGGACGACCACGGACGCGGGGGCGACGACCGGCGTGAACATGGGCTCCTCGATCACGGGCGCGGGTTCCACGACGGGCCCGGCGCCGAAGAAGGCCACGGGCGCGGCGACCGGGTCCGCGAAGCGCGGAGGCTGACATGGCGGCCGAGGTCGATGACGCCTCCACGCAGCCATCCGTCCGCGATCTCGTCCGCGATCTCGCGGGCCAGACTGCCACGTTGGTACGCCAGGAGGTGCAGCTCGCCACGCTGGAGGTGACGGGCAAAGCGAAGCTCGCGGCGCGAGAGGTCGCCGTGGCGGCGGCGGGGGCCGCGCTCGTCTACGCGGGGACTCTGTTCGTGCTGGCGGCGATAGCCGCGTTGCTCGCCCAGGTGATGCCGATCTGGGTCGCCGTGATCCTTGTCGGTCTCCTCGCGTTCATCGGAGGTTTTGCCCTCGCGCGGCACGGTCTGGCCGCGCTGCGCAGGATCGATCCGGCGCCGCGTCAGGCCATCGCGGCGGTCGACAGCCCGTGGCCGAATGGCCCGGCGCCCTGAGCCAGAATCCGTTTACGAAAAACAACGCAAGGAGCCTTTCTCATGAATCGAGCATCGATGATTTTTCTGTTGGGATTCGTGGCCGCATGCGGACACGACGATCGGCCGACGACGCCTCCGTCGTCGACGGACACGACGAGCGGCTCACAAGGGACGGGCGCCTCGGACACGACCAACGGGGGCTCGGGCACCGGCACGCCGGGGACGTCGGGCACCGGCGCGAGCGATATGCCCACGACCGGGTCGAGCGGGATGGGCTCGGGCAGCGGAGGCTCCGGCTCGACTGGGGGGATGGGCGGCGGGTCGAGCGGAAGTGGCTCGATGGGCGGCGGATCGAGCGGGAGTGGTTCCAGCGGGAGTGGAGGTAGCGCCGGCTCCAGCGGGTCCTCTGGAGGCACGACCGGGGGCTCGGGATCAGGGAGCGGGAGCGGCGGCTCGCACGCACGCGACGCCGGCAGGTAACGTCGACCTTCGCTAGCGGCACGGGGCAGGTAACATCGACCTCGCGAGCGACGCCGCCAGGTGTAACATCAGGTCTTCGCGAGTATATTTCTCGCCGCGGGGCGGGAACAATGCGAAGACTGCGGCATCGGCACGGCGCGTTTTGTGTTGTGCCTCGTCGCAAAATGCACGCCCGCGAAAGGGCTCATGAGCAACGATCTTCGGGAACCCACGGTCCGGGAACCCATCCAGCCCACGCCAGAGCTCGAGAGCTCGATGGATCTCGAGCGGCTCACCGAGCCTATCGATGAAGAACAGCCTCCGCGGCTGCCGTTCGCCGTCGTCGGTATCGGCGCGTCGGCTGGCGCCCTAGAGGCGTTCTTCGAGTTCTTCCGCGCCATGCCCGCCGACGCGGGCGTCGCCACGGTGATCGTCCAGCACCTCCCGCCCGACCGCGAGAGCCTGCTGGTGGGCCTCCTGGCGTCGCGCACCACGATGCCCGTGCTCGAGGTCGAAGACGGCATACCGATCGAGGCCGACCACGTCTACGTGATCCGCCCCGGTTGCACGCTCACGATCCGCGACGGGGCACTGCACCTCGGGCTTCCGCTGAGCCAGAGGGGCCACGGTCGTCCGGTCGACGACTTTTTCAAGTCGCTCGCCCGCGAGCAGCGGGAGCGCGCCATCGCGATCGTCATGTCGGGTATGGGGAGCAACGGCACGGCGGGCGCGCAGGCCATCAAAGCCGTAGGAGGTCTGTGCATCGCGCAGGATCTGGACTCGGCGCAGTTCCCGTCGATGCCGCGGTCTCTGATCGAGCAGGGATACGCCGACTTCATCTTGCGGCCGAGCGAGATGCCGGAGACTCTCCTCCGCTACACGAGGCATCCTTACGCGAGCCGGGAGCGCGGCGGCGCGGACGCGAGCGAGCGCGGGCGCCATCACATCAACGAGATCGTCGCGCTCCTCCACGCGCGCACCAAGCGCGATTTCAGCGGGTACAAGCGGCCGACATTGGTGCGCCGGATCGAGCGTAGGATGGGCGTCACGCAGGCGCCTACCATGACGTCGTACGCGCAGGCGCTCCGGCAAAATTCCGCCGAGGCCGAGTCGCTGGCGGACGATCTTCTCATCCACGTCACCGGCTTCTTCCGCGACCCCGAGGCGTGGGAGGTGCTGCGGCAGCGGGTGATCGGGCCGCTCGTCGCGGAGCGCGAGGCCGGCGGCGCGATCCGTTGCTGGGTGACCGCGTGCTCCAGCGGCGAGGAGGCGTACTCGCTCGCGATGCTCCTCGCCGAAGAGGCGGAGATTGCGGGTAAGCGGTTCGACATCAAGGTGTTCGCCACCGACATGGCGCACCGCGCGCTGTCGCACGCCCGCGCGGGGCGCTATCCGAACGGCATCGAGACGGACATCACCCCCGAGCGCCTCGACCGCTTCTTCACGAAGAAGGACGACTTCTATTGGGTCAAGGACGAGCTCCGCGATCTCGTCGTCTTCGCCCCGCAGAACCTGCTCCAGGATCCGCCGTTCAGCCGGCTCGACATCCTGAGCTGTCGGAACCTGCTCATCTACCTCGACGCGCCCACGCAGGCGCGCCTCCTGGGGCTGCTCCACTTCGGCCTGCGCGACCGCGGCGTGCTCTTCTTGGGCACGAGCGAGACGACCGCCGGAGCCGAGGAGCTCTTCGAGCCGCTCGACAAACGCTGGCGCATCTTCCACCGGATCGGGCCGACGCGGCACGGCGTGGTCGAGTTCCCGTCCGTGCGATCGTCCCTGCTCGACCCGCACGAGCGGCCGCTCGTGCGCGTGGGCCTGCGGGCGTCAATCGCGCAGCTCACGACGCGCGCGCTGCTCGATCGGTTCACGCCGGCGTCGGTGACCGTCGACCGCGATCAGCGCGTCGTGTTCTTCCACGGCGATACCGACCGGTACCTCGCCCAGCCTCAAGGCGAGCCGACCCGCGAGCTGCTCCTGCTCGCCCGCGAGCAGGTGCGCGGAGCGGTCCGCAACGCGCTCGAGGAGGTCCTGGCGCGGGGAGAGCCCGTGACGATACGCGACGGGTGGGTCGATACGCCGGACGGGCAGGGGCGCGTGTGGGTCACCGCCGCGCCGCTCGAGCCGAAGATGGCGACCGGGTTCTTCTTGGTGAGCTTTGAAGAGCACCCGGAGACGCACGCCGTCGCGGTCGTCGAGGACGCGCCGGGGCTCGACAGCACGCGCCTGCGCGACGAGCTCCATCGAGCGCGCGACGAGCTCCAGCGGACGGTGCACGACCTCCAGGGCTCGAACGAGGACCTCCGCGCCGCCAACGAGGAGGTGACGAGCATCAACGAGGAGCTCCAGAGCACGAACGAGGAGCTCGAGACGAGCAAAGAGGAGCTCCAGTCGCTCAACGAGGAGCTCGTCACGGTCAACGCGCAGCTCCAGGCGAAGATCCACGAGCACGAGGCGACCAGCAGCGACCTGAGCAGCTTGCTCCTGAGCACCGACATCGCGGTCGTCTTCCTCGACACCAAATTCCGCATCCGGCGCTACACGCCCGCGGTCAGGGACCTCCTCGATCTTATCCCCGCCGACGCGGGGCGCCCGCTCGCGAACCTCGCGCGCAAGTTCGTCGACCCCAGTCTCCTGCGCGACGCGGAGGCGGTCCTCGAGCGGCTCGTGCCCGTCGAGCGCGAGGTGCCGAGCGACAGCGGCCGCTGGTACATGCGGCGCGTCCTCCCGTACCGCACCGCCGACAGCCGGATCGACGGGGTCGTGATCACCTTCGTCGACACGACGCGGAGGAAGCACGCCGAGGACGCGCTCCGCGAGCGCGAGGAGCAGTTCCGGCTCCTCGTCGAGGGCGCGCGCGACTTCGCGATGCTCCTCCTCGACGTCGAGGGGCGCATCACCGCGTGGAACGGCGGCGCGGAGCGGCTCCTCGGCTACCGCGAGTCGGAGGCTTTGGGCCAGAGCTTCGCGCTCATCTTCACCCCCGACGACCGCGAGGCGGGCGCGCCGGGCGTCGAGCTCGAACGCGTCAAGCGCGACGGCGCCGCGGAGGCCGAGCTCTGGCAGGTGCGCAAGGACGGCAGCCGCTTCTTCGCGAGCGGCGTGACGCGCGCTCTGTCCGCGCCCGACGGCGCGCTCCGCGGCTACGTCAAGGTGCTCCGCGACGACTCGCTGCGGAGGGCCGCCGCCGACAGCCTCGAGCAAGCGGTCGAGCAGGCGAACGCGAGCAACCGCCTCAAGGACGAGTTCCTCGCCACGGTCAGCCACGAGCTGCGGACGCCGCTCTCGGCGCTCCTCCTCTGGGCCAAGGTGCTCCACGACAAGGCCGACGATCCGCCGGTCCGCGCGAAGGCGATCGACGCGATCATCAAGAGCGTGCACGCCCAGAACCAGCTCATCGACGACCTGCTCGACACGTCCCGGATCGCCGCCGGCAAGCTCCGGATCGACGTGAAGGACATCGAGCTCGGCCCGCTCGTGTCCACGTGGATCGACGCCGTGCTGCCGAGCGCCGAGGCCAAGGGGGTCAAGGTGGAGACCCACCTCCCCCCGGGCCTCGGTACGATCTCGACCGACCCGGCGCGGCTGCAGCAGGTCGTCTGGAACCTGCTCTCGAACGCCGTGAAGTTCACGCCGGCGGGAGGTCGGGTGAGGGTGACGCTCGAGGGCGACGGCGAGGTCGCGCGGGTCACGGTCGCCGAC
>Ga0105247_10001232_pt1 | contig 18989 bp, 20 predicted proteins | sample KBSS24metaG_FD_81519 | JGI IMG/M metagenome (GOLD analysis project Ga0105247, IMG submission 81519) | Switchgrass rhizosphere microbial communities from Kellogg Biological Station, Michigan, USA - KBS S2-4 metaG | ecosystem: Host-associated > Plants > Roots > Rhizosphere > Soil | place...
GATCGAGGGCTACCGGCGGCTCGATCGGCCCAACCTGCCCTTGATCGAGCACTGGCGGGTGGTCCACGCCCAGAAGGTCGACGCCTCGCTGATCTGGGGCGGAAGCCCGATGCGCCCCCTCGCGCCGATCATCGACATGGTGCGGGCGATGACCGCGTGGAATGCCCGGCTGCCGAACAACCTCATGGTGCCGGCCGGCGCCTTCATGATGCCGTCCCTCAAAACCCAGGGCCAGATTGAAGAGCAGGCGCGCTGGCTCGCCGCCCGTTACGCCAACCCCGAGAACGCCAGGGTGCCCCTGGTCATGGGCGGCGACGCGAAATTCGAGCGCATGGCCCTGACGCCGATCGAGTGCGATTGGGACGCCTCCATCGATCACGCCCGTGACCAAGTGTGCGGCGTCTTCAATATCTCGCCGACGCTCTTCATTTCGGACGCGAAATACGCCAACCTGGAGAGCGGCATGGCGCACCTTCTCCAGTTCGGCGGCGCCGACATGCTCAAGATCTTGAGCGACGCCTTCAACCGCGCTTTCGTGCCGTTCAAGCGGCGCGGCGAGATCTGCGTCGTCTACGATTTGTCCGGGGTGCCCGGCATGAAGGACGTTCTCCCCGCGCAGCTGGAGGCGGCGGAGCGGGCCAGGAACCTGGGCGTGAGCGTCAACGCGGTCATCGTCGGCATGGACTTACCATTCGACTCGATCGGCCCCCTGGGGGACGAGCCGCTTGTTCCGGGAACGCTGATGCCACTGGAGCAGATGCTCGCGACCGAAACCGCGGACCCGCTCGCCGGCGAGGAGTCCGAGGGCGAACCGGTCGCCCCGCCTAAGTCCCCGGCCGACCCGGCGGAGCCAACAGCGGAGCCTGCGAATTGACAGGCCGGGCACTTCCGATGGACACTTGAGGCCGATATGCTGAGCATCCCGATCGAAGTAGAGATGTCCGCGGACAAGGTGAAGCGGGAGGTGACTTTCTATGGCGCCGCCTTCAACAACCGCGACAGCCAGGGCATGCGCGTGATCCCCGGCGCCTTCTCCAAATCGATTCGGGATCGCCTGCCGCAGGGCCTCGTGAAACACTTTCGGAACCACGAGGTGAATGTCGGTCCGATGCGTCACGCCGAGGAGGACACCCACGGCCTGCTGTGCGTCGGCTTTTGCTCCAAGACGCGGGCTGGCGACGAATACCTTGAGCAGGTCGCGGACGGGTCGCTCACCCACGCGAGCTTCCGGGCTGGCATCGTGCGCGACCGAGCGCACTGGGTGACCGAGACCGACCCGATCACCGGGGACGAAATCGAGACCCTGAACCTCACCGAATTGATCTGGCGCGAAGCAGGCGCGGTCGATCTGGAGCCCGCCAACCCTCTAGCTACGATCTTGGCCGTCAAGAGCTTCGGTGGCGACGGCATGCTCGACACCTTGTTCGAGCTGCCCTACATCCTAAAGAGCTATACCCTCTGCCGCGAAGGACGGAGCGCCACGGCGGAGGAGAGGCGGATCGCGAAGGCGCTCCTGCAGCTACACGGCACGCTCTCTGAGCAAGCCGAGTCAATTAAGGCACTGCTGGCGCCGGGAGACCTCACCTCACCCCCCCGGGGGGTGACGCCGAGTCTAGCCACCCCCGCGGAAGCCGAGACGAAGCAACCCGACCTGACCCCGCTCCTGGAAAGCCTCCGGAAGCGCGGCCGGATCGCGGCCTAACCTCTCGACACCCGCACCGCGCGGGGGAAAGGGCCGGCAACCCATGCCGACCGTGGAAGAAATCCAAGCCGAAGTCGTGAAGAGCAATGAGGCGGTGAACCTGCGCCTTGCGGAGATCAAGAAGGAGCTGGACGCGAACAAGACCGAGTTGGAGGCCATGAAGGCCAAGGGGGAGCGGCCCGAGGCCTCTGCCGAGCACGGCAAGAAGATGACCGAGCTGGAGAAGAGCCTCGACGACAACTTGAAGGCCATCTCTCAGGCGCAGGCCGAGCTGGTGTCCCTCAAGGGCGACCTGACGAAGCGGTGGGAGCAGATGGATGAGATGCAGAAGGCGATGCAGCGCGGCCTCGGGATGCCAGGCGACGGCGGCGAGGCCTACAAGACCGCCGGCCAGCGGCTGATCGAGGTGATCGAGGGCAAGCGGGAGGTCTTCTCCGCATACGGCAGCAACAGCGGCGTTCGCGCCGCCGACCTGCCCCAGCTCGCCATGAAGACCTTCGGCAACGAGCCGGCGTTTATGGGTGTGCCCGCGGCCGAGGTGCGCAAGGCGCTTTCCACCACCGCGACGACGAACCTGATCCCGCCGCTCTACCTCCCGGGCTACATGCCCCTCACCCGCCGGTCGCTGCGCATCCGGGACCTCATTCCGATGGTGCCGATCGACCGCAACCGAGTCGTCTACATCCGCCAGAAGGGTTTCACTGGCGTCACGCCCGCGGCCGTGACCTCGATCACCCAGACCGGTGGGCTTGCGACGATCACTCAGACCGCCCACGGCTACGATGACCACGACCGGATCTTGATCGCTGGGGCGAACCAGGCCGGCTACAACATCGCGGGCTACATCAAAGTCCTGACCGCCAACACCTACACGATGGCGGTCGCGAGCGGCACCGTTTCCCCGGCGACCGGGACGATCACCGCGACCCGCATGAACAACTACGGCTCCTCGGATTTCGTCGCGGAAGGTGCCACGAAGCCGGAAGCCCAGATGTTCTTCGAGGAGCGGACGGCCAACGTCCAGGTCATCGCCAACTTTATGAAGATGACCCGCCAACTGGACGCTGATATGCCGGGCCTGCGGCAGGGCGTCGACTCGGATCTGATCTACGGCGTTTTGCGCAAGGAGGACATTGCCCTCCTCTATGCGACCGGCGCCGGAAGCCAGATCTCGGGCATCCTGACCGACCCCGACATCCAGGCGTACAAGTGGAGCGCCGGCGCCCACGGCGACACCAAAACGGACGCCATCCGCAGGAGCCGCACGCTCCTTGAGCTGGCCGACTTCGAGGCATCGGGCGTCGTCATCCACCCGACCGTCTGGGAGGGGATCGAGCTAGAGAAGTCGACCACCAACGAGTACATCTGGGTCGATAGCCAGGCGTCGATGGGGGGGCTCAACCCCTACGCGGCCGGGCAAGCTCTGTGGCGGATGCCGCTGGTCGTGACCCGGGCCATCAAGGCAGACACCTGGCTCGCCGGCGACTTCGCCCGGGCCGCCACGATCTACGACCGGGAGCAGGCCAACGTCCGGTTCGCCGACCAGAACGAGGCCGATTTCATCAACAACCTGGTCACGGTTCTGGCCGAGGAGCGGCTGGGGCTCGCCGTCCGGCGCCCCGAGGCGTTCGTCGCCGGCACTTTCGACAACGCCCCGGCGTAACGCTGTGGACGAGCGTCATGGATCGATCCGAATCGAGAGAGCTCCGGCCGCCGTTGGACCGGAGCCCCCTCACAACCCATGGTCCGGCGTGAGATTCGCGCCAAAGGAGCCTCCGATGCCAGAACCGAAGATCGCGATGAAGGCCCTCAAGCCCCACATGGGCAAGGGCGGCGGAATCGTGGCGATCGACGCAGGGTACGAGCTGACCTCCGAGCACGAGGCGCTCGAACACGTCATGAAGGGAATCGGCGAGCGCCTTTCCCCGCCCGCCCCCGCCGAGGGCGAGTCGCCCACCGAGGACACAAAAGCTTCGTCCGACACATGGACCCTCCAGATGGAGCCCGACGCCTACCTGAAGAAGTACGGCGAGAAGGCGCAGTACGGCGACGCCGCCCATGCCGAGATCGCCCGCCGTGCGGCGGCCGCCGAAAAGAAGTAGAATAGACTCCTCAGTTACCTCGAAGAGCCGGGCGGAACCCTCACGCCCGGCCCCTTTTTTCTCCTGCTACACTCCTGGGCCGTGGTCCTCGCCTTCCCCATCCCGCCCGAGCAGCGGATCATCCGCACCCACACAGGCCGCGCCGAGCAGCCGATCCGGACCGTGATCGAGACCGCGGTCAACGGGGTGCGGGAAGAGGTGGACCTCGACCTCCTCGCGGCGATCCTCGCCGGCGGCAACCTCGCGGACCTCCAGGCCGCCCTCCACCTCGACACGATGATCGGCCGGGTCTTCGTCGACCTCGTCCCTCTCTTCTCGGACCTGATCTATCGCGCGACCGCCGCCGGGGAGCTGATCTTCGCCGAGACGGCCGGTGTCCCCCCGCTCGACGTGGCCCTCTTCCGCCGGGAGGCCGCGGTTGCCGCGCGCGCCATGGTAGGCGAGCTGATCACCGGCATCGGCGCCGGCCAGCGGGAAGCGGTGCGCCAGATCATCGCGGAGGGCTTCGATCTGGGGAGGAACCCGGCCGGTTCGGCGCGGCTCCTCCGTGACGTGGTGGGCCTGGACGCCCGGCGGGCCGGAGCGCTCGCCAAGTACCAGTCCGAGCTCGAAGCGGAGGGGAGGCCGGACGACCAGGTCGCCCGCATGGTCGAGCGCGAGGGCCGGCGCAAGCTCCGCTCCCGCACGCTCTCGATCGCGAGAACAGAGACGATCCACGCGGCCCGGCTCTCCCAGAACCTGATTTGGGAGGATGGAGTGCGCGAGCTGCAGCTCGATCCGCGCGTCTGGGAGAAGGAGTGGCTGCCCGTGCCTGGCGCCTGCCCCAAGATCTGCGCCCCACTCCGGGGGAAGCGGGCGCCGATCGGCGGCACCTACCCGCTACGGGGCGGAAAAGGGCCGCCGGCGCACCCCGCGTGCCGGTGTGCCGAGCGGCTTAGAAGGCGGAGGAATTAGGCGGGTCGACTGCACCACCAAACATTCGATACTGAGAGGGCGGCATCGGCTCGATGGTCTCGCAGGTCCGCACGGGGTGGCCGGGGCGCCGCAGGCGCCCTCGGCGCGCATAAGATCCAGAACGCGGGCCTCAAAAATCTCGGCCAGCTTCGTTTCGAGCGCTCTATGTCGAGGATCGAAGAGCTGGGCGGCTATCGCGCGATGATGCGCGCCGGCTGCCGCAGCCTGCGCCCCGGAGGCGCGCTGCGCGAAGGTCGCCAAGATGCGAGCGTTAGCTCGCATCTGCTGGTAGTCATAGAACGATGGCTGGGCGGCCATTCAATCCCCGCCAACACCAGCGCCGAGCTTCATTCCCGCACCCACGACAGCCCGAAGCCCAGCACGATCGCGGCCAGCATGGTATGGCCGCGGACAAGTAGGTAGCAGGTTCCGAACGCGCAGCACGTTCGGATGGTGGCGTGGAGTAGGCGCGCCGGCAAGCGTCCATGCCGAGGAATCCAATCGCCGTCAAAAGAGCGGCCGGACGAGCCGGAGATGCGGATGCCACGCAGGATGCGGTTGCTCACGGCGTCGCTGCCTTCTTGCCGAGTGTCGAGCACGGAACGGTGGCGATCGAAGTCACGACGTAGCCCGCGTGGCTCTCCGATCCCACTGCCGCAAAGCAAACGCCCGTTCGCGGGTCCCGGAAGTAGATGAGGTGGGCAGCGATATCGGCGGGCGGAGCGGGATCGACTGCGCCGCACCCGAGAATGGCGAATGGCACCGCGAGGAGCGCCAGCAGCCTCAAGCCGCCACCCCCGCCAGCGCCAGCACCGCCGCCGTCGCGGGATCGTCCGTCAGGCGGTAAAACCGGCTCTGGTCATCGCGGGTAAAGGTCACCAGGCCGAGGGCCTTGAGCTTCGAGAGGTGCTGCGAAACGGCGGAAACCGCGATCCCGAACGCCGCGGCGATGTCCTTGACGGCAACCTCGCCGCGTGACTCGTTGAGCAGTAGAACGATCCGGAGGCGGGTCCTGCCCCCCAAGGCCACCAGCTTGTCGGCCAGCGCGTCCACATTGGCCCGCGCGGTGGCAGGGGGGGTTGAAGTTGGGCGTCTCTTCGTCATGGGCTCTCCTTTTCGTTAGTCAGCATGTAGGCAAGAATGCGGAACAGGTCAATAATCTCTTCCAGTTCGCGGTCGTAGGCATCGAGGCGTGCGTCCATGTTCTTGAACCACGCCCGCACCAGCATCAGATCGAGCCAGAGTTCGCGCGCTGCCTCCTGCTCGCGGCGAGTCATGGGCGGGCCTCCCCTGCGGCCTGCGCGTTCTGCTGCGTTTCGCTGGCCATGCCCAGAAGCTACCACGAAACAACTTCCGACGCAAGAGCACAGAAATCCGGGATGGAGTAGAATCCCCCCATGCTCAAGGCGATCACCCCGCCGTCCACGTCCAACCTGATGGCCCCGACGACGGTTCAGGGCATCCTGGGCCTGCCCGATTCGGGGTTGCCGACACTCACCCGGCAGGTGGCGGGCATCTCGGGCCTGGTGGCCGGCTACCTCCGCTTCAATCCTGGATACGGGGTCTGGGAGGAGGCGGTCGCCGGCGCCGTGGGGCCCGTGCTCGACCTTTCGGCGCGGCCAGCGTGGGCGGTCTCCTCCGTTCTCGACTGGCGCGGGTCCTCGTTTCCCGCCAACGCCTACCGGCTCGACCGGGGCCAGTTCGGAGAGTCGACCCTCACGCGGGTGGGCTCCTGGGGGCTCTACGACCCCGCGAGCCCGCTTCGGTACCAGGACCTCGCCGGCTACACCCCGGCGCCCTTCTCGCTCATCGTCGGCGGCGCGGGGGTGGAGTCCGTGCCGGACTGGACGATCACCTACTCGGCGGGCTGGTGGTTGGAGGAGATGGACGGCGAGCCCCCTACCGGAGTGGAGCGACTGCCGGCGGCGATCGAAGATGACTTCCTCGCGCTCCTCCAATGGCGGCGCGCGCTCGGGGCGGTGCCCCCCAACTTCCAGCGGCTGGAGAACGAGGGCATGAAGGTGGACTTCCTGCGCCACAAGGACCAGGACCTCGATGTCCTCTCGGGGCTCCCCACGCAGCTCACTCTGTCGCTGGCGCTCTATCGGGGGAAGCTGTGACCGGGTGGACGGGCGCCGCGGACGAGGCGACGTGACCGACCTCTCCGCGATCTGGGCCAACCTCGCGCCTCAGGTCACCGGGCTCCTGGGGGGCGAGACCATCCTCCTGGCCCGCCCCTCCTCGCTCGCCTCGCTCGACCCGGACGGTGCGGTGGGGGCCATGGAGCTCCACGCCGACGCCGCCGAGGGCGCAACTGCTCTCGTCCTCGCCCTCCCCGGCGGCGGCCGGATGACCGGCACCCTCCTCGCTGGCGCGCGGCTCGTGATCAGCGGCGAGACGTATACCCTGACGGCCGACGCGACGGCGCCTCCTGGCGGGCTTACCTTGGCCGTTGCCATCGCGCCCGACCTTTTCGCTCCCGTCTTCGCCACCCACCCGGAAGACCCGGGCCCGCCGCCGCTTCCCGCGGTCGAGGCGACCCAGGTCCAGGTCCTCGGCGAGGCGCTCTTCGCCTTCCGCGATTGCCAGGTGTCCTATCGCAAGCGCTCCGACGCGGTCCGCCACCTCCAGGAGAGCTACCGCGCGACTGTGACGATCCCGAGCAAGGGAGCGCCTACGCAGCCGCGGCTGAACGACATGGTGACGCTCCCGGACGGCACGGTCGGCCGGGTCGCGGGCGGGGACGTGGGCGATGGGGCGTTTTGGAAATTGATCGTGGGGGCGTAGAATCTCCCCGCGGGGTGGAGCAGCCTGGTAGCTCGTTGGGCTCATAACCCAAAGGTCGCGGGTTCAAATCCCGCCCCCGACACCATCGAGACACCGCGAAGAGGGGCGGCGAGGGGAGGCCGGTTCAGCCCGGTACGGGAGTCCTTGGAGCCGAGGAGTGGCGGCGACGTTCCGAGGGCAGGCCAGGAGACGAGCCGGTCGCCCGCAGTCCAAAGCTCCGACAATGCGTAGTAGCCCGGCGGGACCCTCCCCCGCCGGGAAGTTTCAAGCTCTTTGACGCTAACGGCCGGCCCCTTCTTTCCCGGGGTGCTACAATGCCCCCCCATGAAGCTCACCGTCCACGGCGCGCGAGTCACCTTGGGCGCAGGCGCGGCGCCCGCACTTTCGCCAGTCCTCGCGGCACTGTGCGCCGAGACCGAGGACGCTATTCTCAGGCCCGACTTGCACCGGGCCCGGGTGCTCGTCCGCGAGACCGAGCGCCTACTTTTTCGCGCTCAGGTCGCTGTCGCCCGCCTCCAGATCCGGATGCTGCGGACGCGCGGGGAGGGTCGACGCATCGGCCTCTTCGAGCGCGCCGTTGCGGCCGGTGTCCCGGTCAACCGCGCCCTCGCCGTCTTCCTTCCGAAGGTCTAAGGGCCGGTGTCCGTCTACCACCTCCGCGGCCTCGACGCCCTGGGCCCCGCCCTCGCCGCATGGCTCCCCCGGGCCGTAGACGCTCTCTACGACTCCGTCCGCCTGGAGATCGCTGAGGAGGCCATGGCCGAGCTCGAGACCCTTTCGCCGGTCAAGACGGGCCGGTACCGGGCCTCCCACACCCCCGCGGTCGGCGAGGTTGTGACCCGGCACCTGCCCATCATGACCGCCTACCCGGTCGACGGTGTGGCCCGGGTGCATGAGGCGGTTGCCGGCTCGCCCGCCGACAGCGTCGTCTACATCGCGAACGCCGTCGAGGGCAAGGAGGGTTCCGGCTCGTACGCCGGCATCCTGGAGGCCGGCCGGTCGAAACAGGCCCCGGAGGGGGTCTACGGGCCCACGGTGCAGGCACTTCTCGACCGCCGTGCTACTATCGTGGCCAATGGAATCGAGAGAGCAAGGGCCAGGCTCGGCGGGTAATCCCGGCCTGCACAGCGCCCGACCGCGACCGGCGGCGCTGGTGGCGGTCGAGGATGACGCCCTCCTCGCCTTCGTACGCGCATGGGGCGGCATCGCGGTCTACCCGAAGTCGGCCGACCCCAACCAACTCCGGCTCGTGCAGTCCGCTCAGCGACTCGTAGACCAGGGACGGCTCGCGGCCCGGCGGGACGGCGAGAGCCTCCTGGTGATGGCGGCCGACACCGAAATTCCAGCCGAGGTCCTGACATGAAGGCCTTCTTCTGGAACCTGCGGCTCCTCCTTTCCCCCAAGCTGCGGCGCCTGGTGCGGGGCATGGAGAAGATCGAGAAGGCCGCCAGGGATCGCGAGGGGGGCCGCCATCTCGCCGCCCCGGGGGAGCGCGGTTGATGGACTGGCGGGCCGCCGACAAGTCCTACGTCCGCGGGGTACTGGCCGGGTTCGCCCCGGACGGCGTGCCAGCCGCCTCCCCGGTGACCGCCCCGGTTCCGGGTGCCGCGGGGGGCTGGTGCGGCATCGTTCCGGAGAGGACCGCTTTGGTGCCCAACCCGGTCCCGTCCGGGAGGCGGGCGACCCCGACCATCTTCGCGGCCTGGCGCCTGGTCTATGACCGGCTCACCGGCACCTACGAGGGTGGGAGCGCGCCGCCCCGCACCGGCAAGCTGATCTGCTCGATCTACTCCGAGGACGGCGCCCAGGACGCGGCGCTCGACCTCGTCCAGGCCGGAATCGCCGCCGTCCTCGACGCCGCCTCCGATGACCCCGCCCGCCTCCTGTGCTTCGATGGCGAGACCGCGAAGCTTGAAACCCAGGGCAGCCGGGGTCCGTGGGCCGTCGTGAACCTCTACGTCCCGTTCGTCGACTGAGGAGGACCCGATGCACGACATCCTCGCCAAGCCCTGGGCCGGCCATGAGACCGGGACCGTCCTCGCCGACAATGCCCAGGAGGCCGTCGAGCTGGGCGCGGTTGAAGTCGCACCCGTCCGCTTCGCCTACCTCCGGGATCACGGTTTTTTCAAGGCCGCCGCCCGCCGCGAGCAGAAGGGGCCTCCCGCCGTCGAGAGCGGGGTCGACCTCGCGGCCGGTTCCGTTCCCCCCGCCGACGCTGAGCCGACTGCCGCCGGGAAGGAGGAGTAGATGGCGTCTCCGCGCGAGATCAACGGAGGCCAGGTTATCTCGATCGACGGCCAGATCATTGGTACGGGCGCGGCCAACTTCACCTTTGCGCTCAGTCGCGACCGGATCGAGCGCGAGGAATACGAGCAGCCCGGCAAGCTCGCCGACAAGGGGGACTATAAGGCCCCGGTCAAGCTCATCGATAGCTGGGGGACCGCGAACGAGGCCAAGATCCTGGCGCAACTCGCCGACACCGCCGAGTCGAGCAGCGTCCTTTTTCTGATCCGGTCCAGCGCCAAGCTATCCCCGATGGCGCTCCCCGGCGATCCCGCGCTCTGGGGAAAGTACGTCACGGTTGATGCGCCCCAGACCGCGACGAAGAACGCGCTCAAGAAGCTTTCCGCCTCGTTCGACGTGGCTGACGGTGAGGCGCCGAACCTCGGAAAGGTGCTCTTTACCTCCCGCGCCGCGACGCCGGCGCCGCTGACGGAGTCGGGCGGAACAGCGGGGGTCTACGTCTCCACGCCGGTCAACCTCGGCGCATTGGTGGCCGGGAAGCGCCTGGTGCTCACTGTCCACTGCCACAGCTTCACCGGAACGGGGGTGGCAACCCTCCAAGTCGAGCTGCTCCACGACGCAGCCGGCGGCGCTGGCTTTACCACGCCGATCGTTGCGGCTACCGGCTTCGTCCTCTTCACCAACGAAGACCCGCCGACCGGGGGCCATCTCCTGGCACCGCGGGCGCAGGATGTTGTGCTGGACGGCGACGTGACGCCACTCCCCGGAGAAACGTGGTGGGCCGTGCGCCTTACTGTCGTAGACTCGCTGTCGGATGGCCAGGTCGAGGTCAGCGCGGCCGCGAACCTGCTCTCGAAGTAAACCTTTCACCTCCCCACCCCGAAAGGAGGGAGCATGTCGGATGCCCGCCTGATTCCCCGGAAGTCGATCGTGCTTTTCAGCCCCGGCTCACTGGGCGTGTCCTACGCGTGGGACGCCTCCGGGAAGCCCTATTTTAAGGAGGCGTCCATCATGCCCAAGGCTGGCACGGTGGACACCGGCGGCTACTTGAGCGTCGGTCCGCAGACCGAGAAGCTGGACCCCGCCCACCAGTTGAAGCTCCATGCCTTCCACTCCCGCGACTGGTCGGTGTTTTCCGACAAGATGGCGACCGAGTTCAACCAGCCCGACCCCACGTCCTGGATGATCTGCTACCAGGGGGCGGTCGCTGGCGGTCCCGCCAACCCGTGGTTCCGCGTCGCCGTCCAGATCACCGACCTCGGCCAGTTCGGCGGGGCGAAAAACACACCTTCCGAGATGCAGATCACTCTTCCGATCGAGGGGCAGATCTGGATCAGCCGCACCGTGACCGTGGCGGGGACTCCTCCAGCCGACAACACCTTTGCGATCTACCTCTAAGTCGACTTCTTGGCGGCCGGTCCGTGGCCGGCCGCCTTTCCGAAGGGAGAGACGAATGGATCTGAACGGCTTCTTGGGCAAAGTGATCCCGGACACCCGGCGAGTTGCCGACCCGTGGGGTTTCGGCTTCGAGGCCGACATCCTGCGCTCGAATCATCCCGACTGGCTAAAGGTCGAGACCGAACGCATCAACGACAGTCCGGCGGCGGAACGGACCCGCGTCGCCGTCTCCAAGCATTCGCTCCGCGAGTTGGCACCCGCCGGTTTCCGGTCGGGCCGCAAGTTGACTGCGGGAGAGAGCTACCAGAAGCTTGAGCGCGCTTTCGCGGAGAAGCCGGACGCCCAAACCCCCATCGAGACCGTTCGGAATCAGAAGCCGGGTATCGCCGCGGTGCTGCTCCGTGGCGCCGCAGACGGCAAGGGCGGCTTCGTCCCGCACGTCACTTTCCGGGGGTCGGCGATCTTCAGGCGCAACGGCCTGGAACTGGATCTCTCCACCGTGGAGGGCCGGCTTACCTTGCTCGATCACCGCACGTGGGTGGTACCGGGCGAGGGCGAGGAGGCCATTCCCGTTCTCAAGGCCGACCCGGAGACTGGCGAGCCCGAGTTGGACGAAGCTGGCGACCCGATCGAAAACCTGTTTGGCGGCGACAACGTGGGCGACGCTCTCGCCCGCTGGCTCACCAACTACGCCGACGACCTTGCGGCGTTCCAGTCCGCGCAGAAGGCGACCGCCCAGGGGGAATCCGCCGCCGTCTCGAATGGCTCTATCGCGACTGGCAGCCCCTCCCCCTCGGCCAACGCCGGGGATTAGAGAGCCGTGAGCAGTCCAGGAAGTGCGAAGGGTGCGGCGTCGAGTGGGACCCGAGACGCTGCCCCTTCTGCGACTTTCTGGACGAGGCACTACTGGAGCCGATCTGCTCCGAGTGCGGCGAGGAGTGGGAGTTGGCTACCTGCCCGGCCTGCGAAGGTACGGACTCGCACGGGTTCACGATGGCCGAGCTGCTCTACGAGAACAACAGGTGGGGCACGCTCTGCCTCACCTGCGGCCACCGCTGGCGCTCGTCCCTTCACGGGGAAGGTGATACCTGCCCGGACTGCGGGGGCGTTGCTCTCGGCACCGCCTACCCGGAGATCCCCGAGCTTCCGCCGGCCCTCAATATCATCCTGTGGGTGGAGGGATGTATCGCCCGGGCGGAGAATGGTGCGATACTCTTCCTCGACATGCTCGCTTTCCTGAGGTTTCACGGCGTGCGCCTGCGCGCTGAAATCGCCGAGTGGGAGGGGTGGTTTCACTTCATCGCTGGGGTGCGCTCCCGGCTCACGGAGGAGATGATGGCGCCGCCCGAGACGGACGAGACGCGGGACCGGGAGGAGGAGTAGTGATGGGATGCCACAACTATTGCGTTAAAGTGCCTCTCTCGTGGTCATCCGAGCGGCCCGATGAACCGATGGACCGTGAGGCGTGGTTTGATCTCTCCGAGCACGATGAGAACGTACATTGTTTGTGCACCTTCCCTGCCGGACGCGGAGAGCAGATAAGCCCGGCCGAGTTGCGGTCCATGGCGTACCTCGGCGCCGCCGTCGCTCTGGCGCGACAAGGAATACTGTCCGGCGGGTCGTTGCCGGGTGCTCTGCCGGCTTGGATTCGAGAGAGTATCGAGAGGGCCATACCCGTGGACCTGGGCGGCCCGCGCGAGCCGCTGCGGCGGGACACCGATGGCTGACGGCGAGTTCGACGTCGTTTTGGCCATCATCCCCGAGGGCCAGGACGCGGCGATCGAGAAGACCAGCGCCCTCACCGATGCGGTGAAGCGGGGCGGCGAGGCCTCGAGGTCCGCCACTGCCGCCGCCGACCAGTACTCAGCCGCCGAGCGCCGCCGCGCCCAGGCAACCGCCGAGATGGTGGAGGCGATCCAGCGCCAGATGGCCGCCGCCGCCGAAGTCCAGCGCCAGCAGATCGCCCTCGCCCAACAGATCCAGCAGGCGACCGGGGCCACCGCCGCCGAGATGGCCCGAGCCAACCAGGTAGCCGCCAACATCGCGGGCCTTCAGGAGCGCACTGCCGTCATGCGGGCCCAATTGGAGATCGCCCGCCAGGGTCCGGAGGCGGAGCGGGCCTGGGCGGCCGCGCAAGCCCTCCGGGCGCAGGTCGCCGCGACCGGGGCAGCCCCCGGCACCCCGGGGGCTGCGGCCGCTGAAGCTGAGCTGGTGGCCCAGGAGCGGCTCTCTCGGGAGCTGGCGGCGATCGTTGCCGCCCGGGAGCGAGACGCGGAGGCTGCCTCGGCCGAGGCGGCGGCGCAGCGCCAGCTCGCCGCCGCCCTCTCCTCACTTCAGGCCAACACCGCCCAGACCGCCGAACGCACCGCCGCCGAGCGCCAGGGCGCCGCGGCGGTCGCCCTCTACAACCAACAGCTCGCGCTCCGCAACGCCCTCCTGCAAGCCGGGGTCGCCGAGGTCGGCGCCCAGGGGCAGCTCGTCGTCCTCAATGAGGAGGGGGCGGCCGCGATCCGCGCCCAGGTCGCCGCCCTGGAGGCTGAGCAGGCCGCCCTCCTGGGGGTGCAGGCCGCGCAGCGCGAGTCGAGCGCTCTCTGGGCGGCGATGGGGGGCATCCTCGACTCCGTCCTCCAGGCCGCAAAGTGGATCGTCCTCTACGGCGGGCTGATCAAGATCGGCCAGGCGCTCGCCGACGCGGTCAAGGAAGCCATCGCCCTGGAGGACTCGTTCACCCGATTGCGCACCCTGGTCGGCCTGAGCGCCCAGGAGGTCGAGGGCTTCCGGGGAATCGTTCACGCCCTGGCCCTGGAGACCGGGCAGACCGCGGACGAGAACGCCAAAGCGCTCTTCGCCATCACGAGCTCGGGACTTCGTGGCGCCCAAGCTGAGGACGCGCTCCGGGCGTCGGCCATGGGAGCGGCGATCGGGCTTGGCGATCAAACCGTAATCGCCCGGGCGGCGACGGCCGCCATGCTGGCCTATGGGGCTGGAAACCTGTCGGCCAAGGCGGCCCTCGATGTCATTATCGCTACGGCCCGCGAGGGCAACGTTGACGTTGACCAGCTCGCCGGCAGCTTCGGCCGGGTGATCCCGGTCGCCGCAACGGTGGGCGTCAGCTTCGCCCAGGTCGGCGCCGCCGTTGCCGGCATGACCCGCCTCGGGCTTTCGGCGGACGAGGCCGTGACGGCGCTGCGAGGCACCCTCACCGCCCTGACCCTCAAGGAAGCCAGGGGGGCCGACGCCGCCCTGAAATCGGTCGGCTACTCTCTCGATGCCCTGAAGGCCTCGATCCACGACAAGGGGTTGGCCCAGGCGCTGGTCGAGCTCGTCCAGAAGTTCGGCGGCAACGAGGAAGCGCTCGCCCGGATCATCCCCAACGTCCGAGCCTTGACCGAGGTCCTCGGCAACGCCAAGGCGCAGGCGGGGGAATACGTCGCGATCCAGGATCGGGTGAACGCGAGCATCGGGCACGCGACGGATGACGCCTTCAAGCTCGTCCAGGCCAACCCGGCTTTCGTCTTCCGCCAGACCAAGGTCGCTGCCCTGGAGCTGGCGATGGCGCTGGTTGACGGCCTCCTGCCGCAACTGGTCGAGATCGCCACCCGGATCAAGGCGGCGGCCACTGCGGGCGATTTCTCGGGGCTCTCGACGGCAATCACGGTTGCCTTCCGGGCGGTGGTCGTGGCGGGCGAGGGGGTTGCGCTCGTTTTCACGAACCTACCCATCCTCATCGCGGCCGTAACCGTGGCGATGATCGCCAACGGCAGCGCGGCGACGGCCTGGGGAAACATCATCGCGTGGCTATCTCTCCGACTGGAGGCGCTCTGGGCGACGATCGCCGCCAACCCCATCGGCGCCGTCGCGGTTGCGATCGGCGTCGTTATCATCGCCCTCAACAGGTGGGCCGACGCCAGCCGCGCGGCCGACCAGGCGTTCCTCGACAGCGTCGCGAGGGAGAACCAGGTCTCGATCTCGCTCGGCAAGCTCGCCGATTCCTACCTGACCGTCGCGCAGGCTGCGCGCCAGGCAAGGACGGAAGCCGAGCGCTCGAATGTGGCGCAGGCGATCCTCTCCGGCTCGCCGGTAGTACTCAAGGCGGGCGATTCAACCTTCGAGGGCCAGCTCGCCGCCATCGCGCGGACTTACCGGGACCAGGTCGCTGCTGCGCATGGGGCGAAGGATGCCATCGCCGCCGCCGAGGCCGCGAGGAAGGCAGACACCGCTGCGCTTCAGGCCCACCAGCAGGCGCTCATCGACGACGAGGCCGCCGCCCTCTCAAACCGAACCGAAGCGCTCCGCGGCGTGTCGCTGCAATACGCCCAGGCGAACGAGCGCCTCCAGCAGCTTCGCGACGCCTACGCCAATCCCATGGCGCAACGCCCCGGGCAGGAAATCGCTCCGGGGCAGATCCACGTCCAACTCGAACAGGCTCAGGCCGATGTCCAGCACCTGGGCAACGTCGTCAAGGTATGGTCGCAGCAAGTGGCTCTCGGCACCGCCGCCCTTGACGCGCAGAAGAAACAGCTGGAGGCGAGCAGGGCCTCCCTCGCCGAGCACGCAGCGGGCCACAACAACCTTTCCAAGGCGGTCGAAAACGCCCGCTTCGAGATCGAGAAGTCGATCGCCGCCCGCGAGCTGGAGGCCCGGAGCGCCGCAACCCTTGCTTCGGCGGAGCTTCAGGGGGCGGAGGCGGTGCGGCAGGCGACGATCGTCGCTCAGGCCGAAAGGCTCATCGAGGCCGACCGCCAGCGAGCAAAGAAGGCCGGCATCGAGTTGACCGCCCTGGAGGAGCAGCGCATCCGGGCAAGTACGGCCGCCCTCTCCGACGCGAACCAGGCCGCCCGCCTGAACCAGCAGATCTTCGCGAGCGGGGAAGCCAACCAGGCGACCGCGGTCACGAACCGGGCCAAGCTCGCCGACGCCACCGCGCGGAACTCGTTTGCATCTCAACTGGCGGCGGCGCAGCTCAACGTCGAAAACGCAGCGCTCAAAAACGGGATCCCGTTGCTGGACGAGCGCGTCCAGCGGCTTGTGCAGGAGGCGCGGGCTCGGGTGCTGGCGAACCAGCAAACTGACATCGCCGTCGCCAACGCGAAGCGGGATTACGACTTTGCCGTAGCACGGCGGCAGGCGCAAGCCGATTTGGCCGATGCCCAGAGTCAGAACCTCGCCGCCTCAACGGCGCTCACGGATCAGCTCGCCATCGAGAATCAAGTGGCGGCCGAGAGGGTTGCGCTCGATCAAAAGCGTGTCAACGCCATCGCGGCTCAGGTGATCGGCCGTCACCTCCTTGCTGATGTCGAGAAAACGGCGACGGTCGTCACGAAGGAACTCCAGGCGCAGTACTTGGCCCTCGCCCGGGCGGAGGCCAAGTTCAAGGATGACCAGAGCTATCGCTCGGCCGTACGCGAGCTGGGGCAATCCGCGGCCGACACTCTTCAAAAATACGGCCTCCTTTCCGCGGCGACCCAGGCGCTCGCGATCCACACCGAGGCGCTTCACCTGGTGAGCCAAAAGGGTGAAACCCGAACACTTGAGCAGCTCGAAGCCGAGTTGACCCTCCGGCAAAAGCAGCTCAACGACCAGGCCCGCGGCTTCGCTCAAGAGGAATTGCACGCCGCGGCCCGAGCCAAGCTCTACACGGACCTGGCCGCGGTTTTCGATCAAATCGGCACCGCAGCCGGAGGCACCGCGACAAAGCTGGGCCAGGTGGCGATCGCCCTCTCCGGCCTCGCTTCGGCGCTCGCCAATGCCGGGCTTTCAGCGAAGAAATGGTCAGCGGAGTGGGCGTCTGCGATCGTCGGCGTCGTCGGTCAGGTAGGGTCCCTCTTTAAGGCACTTGATATCGGGGGCTCTCAGAACACAGGTGGAACCTCGGCGCTAGGCGGCAAGCTCCCCGGCAACTACGCAGGCGCCGGCTCGATCGTCGGCGGCATCATCGGGGCGATCGTCGGCTACTTCGCCGGAGGGAACGTCGCGGCCGGCGCCCAGATCGGCGCGGCCCTGGGCGGAGTTCTCGGGGCGATGATCACCAAGGCAGGCGACAGCGCCAGCGCCTCGCTGCGCATGGGCGGAAGCGTCGTCATTGGGGAGGCAAGCAACCAGCTGAATGGGGCGGTAAAAGACGCCCTGTTGAACATTTTCAAGGGCCTGAACACGGCGATGGCGCAGCTGGGTCTCACGCTCCAGGGCATCCCCTTGATCGATATCAAGGTGAGGGACAACGTCATCCGGGTCGTGGTCGGAGCGCTCGTCCGCACCTTTTCTTCGATGCAGGACGCCGTCTCCTTTGGCATCGCGGAGGCGCTCCGGCAAAGCGCGACCCTCGGCGGCCACCTGCCCCCCGAGGTGGTTTCGGCGCTCAAGCGCTCAACGGCGACCGATCTCGCCGCGCTGCAAAGCGATATCGCCTTTGCGCAGTCCGTCGCCAATATCGGCGTCCCTGGCGTCGTTCAGGCCATCGACAAGGCCGTCTCGGCCTTCTTCGTGGCGATGCAGCGGGCCGTTTCCCTTGGGATCGACACGACGAAGCTTGTTGCGCAGTTCCGGGATCAAATCCAGGCGCAAAAGGACTCCATCCTCGGCATCAACCGCAACCTGAGCCCAGCCGACCAACTCCGGGCCGATGCGAAGGCCTTCAACGAAAGAATGACGCTCCTGAAGGCCCAGGAGCAGGCGGACCAGTCCGACCTCCTGATCAAGAAAACGGGCCTAGAGGTCGACATCGCGCTTCTCAAAGGGCAAATCGAGGTCGAGCGAGGCCACGCGGCCCTCGGCAAGGCGAAGCTCGAAATCGACGCCACGGTCTACGAGCTGCAGCTCCAGCAGCTATCCGAGATGGAGGGCGCCCTGGTGGCGATCGAGACCGCCCTCGCCACGACCCAGGGCGTCATTGACGCGATAATCCTCATATCCGACCAGGAAATCGAGGACGCGCTCAAGCGGTTGCGCACGTCCGGCTCGGGCGGTCGGGGCGGCGCCGACGCGACGGCCTCCATGAACGCCGAGTTGGAAAAGCTCGCCCGCTCCGGGCTTCCTTCGGCCGTTGGTGCGGTCATTGACCTCGGTCTCCAGCTTGCCGACTTGACCAAGCGGGCGCACGAGGCGCACGCGTCTGAGGTACTGCTTGGGCAGGCCCGCCAGGCGCTCATTGACCAGGCCAAACAGGCGATCCTCGACCCGCTGCGCGACTCGCTCCTGCCGGGCCAGGGCGGGACGTTCGGCCTTTCCGACTTCCAAAAGCAGGCCGCCGCGGTCGACAAGACCTTCGCCGATGCGGAGGCCGCCCAGCGCAAGCTCATCGAGCAGACCGGCCAGCGGGCGCTTGCCTTCTGGCAGCTGAACGATGCCCACCTGCGCGCCCTCAACGCTCTTATCGAGCAGGAAATTCAGGGCTGGAACCTGCCGATCACGAGCACCCGGCAGCACGTGGCCGATCTGGGGCAGAAGCTCCAGGATTTATCGGATGCCTTTAAAAAGGGTGCTCTCGACGCCAGCGAGTTTTACGCCGTCGTTCACGAGCTCCAGGCCCAGGCGGGCACCGAGCTGCTCGGTCTTGCGCAGTCGCTCCTTTCAACCATGGGCGACACCGCGGAGGCCGCCAGGGTGCAGCGCGCTCTCGACATCGCGGACTTCGAGCTGAAGCGCATCCAGCTGAATATCCTCTACCAGGGATACCTCGCGCTCGGGATGATCTCCGAAAAGGTCAAGCCGGTGCTGGACGAGGCGCTCGCCAAGATCAATGCCTTCGACTCGTCCACGATCGGCGGCCCCGCCGCGACGCAGCAGCTTTCCCCCGCGGACTA
>Ga0105247_10001237_pt1 | contig 18935 bp, 14 predicted proteins | sample KBSS24metaG_FD_81519 | JGI IMG/M metagenome (GOLD analysis project Ga0105247, IMG submission 81519) | Switchgrass rhizosphere microbial communities from Kellogg Biological Station, Michigan, USA - KBS S2-4 metaG | ecosystem: Host-associated > Plants > Roots > Rhizosphere > Soil | place...
CCCCGGTCGCGCGAAAGTGCGACCTCGCGCGCCCCAACGCGTTCGCGACGCCCTCGGGCGCGACCGTTCACGTGGCGTTTGCGGCGCCGCGGCTCGGCGGCTCGCCCGCTCGCGGCGCCACGCCACACGCCAGACGACCAGCCGGCGGAGCGGCTCGCGCCGGCGGCTCGAACCGTCGAGATGCGCTCATGGCTGTGCCTTGAAGTGGCCGAAGTGCGGCGCCATGCCCCCGCGGCGCACGCTTGCCAATACCCCCGTGGGTGCTACACATTTGGGGGCTCACGAACGTTTCCGGCACACCGACGCTCTCTCGTTTCCGGGGATCGCGACTGCTTTTTGGCGACGCACCGTGGGCACGCGACGAGGCTGATCTCACCGCGCGCCCTCCCTCCGATCCGCGGCTCGTTGGACGGCAGGCACAGCGCTCCTCCCCTCAAGGGAGGGCTTCTCCGACGAGCCGTACGGATTGAGATACTGAGATGAGCAATCGACTTTACGTTGGGAACCTGTCCTTTCACGCGACCACGGAGTCGCTCCGCGCCGCGTTCGCCGACAGCGGCGAGGTGACGGACGTCTACATCGTCACGGATCGCGAGACGGGCCGCTCGCGCGGCTTCGCGTTCGTCACGATGGCGTCGCAGCAGGAGGCGGCGAACGCGATGCAGCGGATGAACGGCGCGCTCCTCGACGGTCGCCCGCTCCGCGTGAACGAAGCCGAAGAGCGCCCCGGTCGTGGTGGCGGGGGCGGTGGTGGTGGCGGCGGGGGCGGTGGTGGCGGCGGCGGAGGCGGCGGGCGAGGCGGATCGGATCGGCGTAACCGCTGGTGATGCAGCGTCGGCACACCGACGCGGCGGCCCGCTTCGAGGCGCGACGGCAGCGTGAGCAAGAGGCGCCGCGCCTCCTCACCGAGGTGCCGTCGCTCGAAGGCCTTCGCATCGAGATCGAAGAGCGCCGCTCCGGCAGCACGGTCGCCGAGGCGAACCACATTCGTCGCGTCGTGATCGAGAGCGCGCCCGCGCTCTTCATCATCAACTGCGGCGATCGCGACTGTCACGACGGCGGACACGACGTGACGTACACGGTGATGAGCTCGCTCCGGCGCGGCGCCGCTCGCTTCGAAGGGGAAGACGTCTGTCACGGCAACGTGCGGACGACGACCTGCGGGCGCGTCATCCGCTACGTGGGCATCGCCACGTACCGCTGAGAGCTGAAACGGCGCGCGGGCTTCGACCCGGCGCCACCCGAGAGCCCCCGGCGAGGGAGGTGCGATCGCACTCTCCCCCCGGGGGCGCTTCGTTCCATCTCCGCGCGCTCGGGGCGGGCGGCGCGGCGCCATCGATTTCCCCCCCGGCTTCGTTCCATGCGCGCACCCGCTCGGAGCCCGGCGCGCGCGGAGGTGCGATCGCGCCGGCCAGGGCGGCATTTTCGTTGGTGGCCCCGGCGCGAGGCGGTATCCGAGGAGACGATGCGCGCGCTCGTCTACGACCTGTCGCTCTGGAAGTACCTCGCCGCGAAGGCGCTCGGCCCGCGCGTGCGGCGCGCGCACTACGGCCCGGGGACGTGCTTCGAGCTGCGCGACGTCCCGGAGCCTTCGCGCCCGGCGGACGACTGGGTGACGCTGCGGCCGCGGCTCACCGGCTTCTGCGGGAGCGATCTGTCCGCCATCTTCTTCAAGATGAGCCCGGCGATGAGCGCGGTGAGCCTCGGCGCGGGGGACCGCGCGGTGTTCGGCCACGAGGTCCTCGCCGACGTCGTCGAGGTCGGGCCCGGCGCGAAGGGGCGCGTCGCCGAGGGCGATCGCGTCGTCGTCGACCCGGTGCTGGCCTGCGACGTGCGCGGCGAGCCGCCGTGCGCGCGCTGCGAGCGGGGCGAGTACGCGACGTGCGAGCGCACCGGCACCGCGAAGCCGAAGGGCGTCATGCTCGGCGCGTGCGTGAAGTACCCGGGCGGCTTCGGCGAGAAGATGGTCGCGCACGCCTCGCAGCTCTTTCGCGTCCCGTCCGCGACGCCGGACGACGTGGCGGTGCTCGCCGAGCCGCTGAGCATCGCCGTGCACGGCGTGATGCGGCACCCGCCGAGCGACGGCGAGCGCGTGCTCGTCGTGGGCGGCGGGATGATCGCGTTCGGGGTCCTGTGGGCGCTCCGCGCGCTGCACCCGGCGGCGGACGTGACGCTCTTCACCGTCGAGGACTACCAGCTCCCGCTCGCGACGCGCCTCGGCGCGACCGCGGCGTGGTCGCCGAAGGGGGGGCCGCTCCTCCGGCAGGCGGCGCGCGCGACGGGGAGCGACCTCCTCGAGCCGATCCTCGGGCGCGGGTTCCTCTCGGGCGGGTTCGACCGCGTCTTCGATTGCGTGGGGTCCCACGCGTCCATCGACGACGCGCTCCGCGTGACCCGCGGCGGAGGGTCGATCGTGATGGTCGGCGCGGCGGGCGTCCTCCCGCCGATCGACTGGACCTTCGTGTGGCAGAAGGAGCTGAAGATCCTCGGCACGGTGTTCTACGGCCGCGAGCCGTGGAAGGGCGGCCGGGCGCGGACGTTCGACGTGACGCTCGACCTGCTCGCGTCGACCTCGGCCCCGCTGTCCGAGCTCGTCACGCACCGCTTCCCGCTCGAGGCGTACGCGCAGGCGATCGAGGTCAACCTCGACCGGCGCGCGCACCGGAGCGTGAAGGCGGTGTTTCGGATCTGAGCGCCGCCGCTCGCCCGCGGGCGCGGTCGAGCCTCGCCCGCGCGCGCCGCCCCGGGTAGGCTCTCGCGATGAGCGACGACCTCCTCGAAGGAACGACCCCCGTCCGCGATCTCGACGCCGCGTGGCAGACGACCGGCCACGGCCCCCGGCTCCGCGCGCTCCGCCTCGGCGCGGAGCGGGTGCGCGGCGCGTTCGCCTCCGGGCCGCGCGTCGTCTCGGTGCGGACCTTGCCGCTCGCGACGCTCCCGTACCCGACCAAGTACGCGTTCTGGAGCGCGGCGATCTCGCCGGCGCCGTACGTGACGATGACGCACCGGTGCCTGCTCGTGCAGTTCATGCAGCGCGGCGCGCTGAAGAACCTGCTGTTCAACCCGACCGACGTGCAAGGCGCGCGCGGCGCGCCGTTCTTCGCCCGGCTCATCGAGCAGTTCAAGCTCGCCGAGCCGCTCTTCGCGAAGCCGTTCCCGACGCTCGAGAAGCAGCTCGAGGACGTGGGGCTCGCGCCGCGCGACATCGACTACGTCGCGTTCGATCACTTCCACACCCAGGACCTGCGCGGGCTCCTCGCGAGCGAGGACGGCGCGCGCGCCGCGCGGTTCCCCAACGCGGTGCTCCTCGCCCCGCGCCGCGAGTGGGACGACTGGGACGACCTCCACCCGATCCAGCGCGCCTGGTTCGTGCGCGACGGCAAGGCCGGCGTCTCGACGGCGAAGGTCGCGCTCACCGCGTCCGACCTCGCGCTCGGCGACGGCGTGATCCTCCTGCGGACGCCCGGGCACACCACCGGCAACCAGACGCTCTTCGTGAACACGGACGGGGGCGTGTGGGGCGTCAGCGAGAACGGCGTGTGCGTCGACAACTGGTCGCCGCTCGAGAGCAAGATCCCCGGGCTCGCCGCGGCGGCGCGGCGCGGCGACGTCGACCTGATGCTCAACGCCAACACGCCCGAGGTGACCGCCGATCAGTACGACTCGATGATCGTCGAGCGGACGATCGTCGATCGCGTGCGCCGCGCGCCGGCGTTCGTCCAGATGCTGTCGTCGAGCGAGGTGACGCCGAGCCTCATCGCGCCGGGGCTCTCGCCGACGCTCCTCCACCGGGAGATCCGCGAAGGCGAGGTCAGCGCACGTGCTCGACCGTCATCGGCGGGGGCGGCGAAGGAGCCGCGTCCACCGCGTGCCGGCGCGCCCAGTACACCGTGAGGAAGACGAGCAGGACCAAGGTCAGCGCGAGGAGCCCGCGCGCGAGCGGGTCGGCGTCGGTGCGCGCGCGGAGCCTTAGCGCCGCGCGGCGCACCGCCGGGTCCTCCGCGCGCCGCGCGACCTCGGGCGCCTCGTCGCGCACGCGCCGGTAGTCGCCGTCTTCGAACGCGCGGACGAGCGCGTCGAGCTCGGGCGCGCGCGGGAACGACCGGGCGAACGTGGGGCGGCGCTCGCTGTCGCGCTTCGTGTCCTTCGCGGCGCTCGCGGGCGCGTCCTCGACGTCGCTCGCTCCGGCGCCGCCTTCGCCTTCGTCCGCGCCGGCCACGCGCGTCACCGCCGCTTCTTGAGGAGATCGCCCAGCGTGCCCAGCGAGCCGGGCGCCTGCGCCTTGCCGCGCGCCTCCTCGAAGTGGGCGCGCTCCTCGGCGTCCTTCGCGCCGCGGACGGAGAGCCGGAGCTTCCCCTCGCCGACGTCGAGCACCTTCGCTTTGAGCTTGGTCCCCTCGGGGAACGACCTTCGCAGATCCGTCCCCGACGGGACGCCGAGCTCGACGGCCGGGACGAGGCCGCGCCCGGCGCGCCCCTTGATCCCAGAGACCTGGACGAAGACGCCGTAGCGCTCGATCCGGTCGACGACGCCCTCGACGACCGCGCCGACCTCGATCTTCGGCCCCGCGTCCTTCGCCGCCTCGGCGATGGCGCCGACGTCCTTCACGTCGGGCGACGCCTCCGCCTCGCGCTCGAGGACGGCGCGCCGCGAGAGCACGACGCTGCGCGCGTCCTTCACCTGCGTGACGACGAAGCGGAGCGACTGCCCGACGTACGCGCTCGGGTCCTGCACGAAGCGCGTGTCCACCTGCGACATCGGGCAGAACGCGCGCGTCCCCGCGACGTCGACCTCGAGGCCGCCCTTGTTGACGGCGGTGACCTTCCCCTCGATCGGGACGCCGGTCGCGAGCGCCTGCTCCACCGCGCCGAGCCCCGAGCTCCGCCCCATCGAGCGGCCGATCCGCACCTGCCCGGTGCGCTCGTCGGTCTCGACGACGTGCCCGGCGATCCGGTCGCCCACCTGCACGGCGAGCGTGCCGTCGGGGGCGCGGAGCTCGACGGCGTCGATGAACGCCTGCCGCTTGCCGTCGAGCTCGACGAAGACGCTGTCCTTCCCCACCTGCACGACCGTCGCCTCGACCCGATCGCCGACGCGGACGTTACGGCGCCGCGGGACGGTCTGCGGCTGGCTCTCGAACAGGGCGGCGAAGGAGCCTTCCGGGGGCGGATCGGAGCGGGTCATGGCAGCGCCACCTTTATCACAGCGCGGACGTCACACCGGGTCTCGGCGCTTCAGGAGGACGAACAGGAGGAGGAGCATGAGGGCGGTCATGCCGTACAGGACGACGAACGGGACCCACGTCTGGTCCCACTCGACGAAGCCCCACGCGCCGGCGATCGAGTCCGAGGCGATCTGCGCCACCGCGCAGTGGAACTGCCCGTCGAAGACGTAGTCGGGCGCGCTCGTGAGGCCGGGCTTGTGCAGGTTGACGACCCACGCGGGGAAGTTCTGGATCGCGTCGCGCTCCTCGGCGATCGCCCCCTGGAAGCCCCAGCGCGCCGGCATGACGTACATGAGCGGCTTGAGCATCGGGTTCGTCGTCATCGGCACCATGAGCCCGCCGAGGACGACCTGCGGGATCAGCGCGATCGGCGTGAGCGCCATCGCCGCCTCGGCGGACGCGACCACCGTCGACAGGAGGAGGCCGAGCGCCGTCGCGTTCATCGTGGTCGCGATCATCACGAGGAGCTCCATGAGGAAGCTGACCGGCCCCCCCTCGAAGCCGAGCGTGAAGAAGACGATCCCGAGGAGCATCGCGCACTGCACGACGCAGATGAGGCTCAAGATGACGTACTTCGACATCACGTAGTTGAAGAGCGACAGGTTCACCATCCGCTCGCGCAGGTAGATCGCCCGTTCGGTGACGATCTCGCGCGCCGCGTTGCTCGTGCCGAACCAGATGCAGCTCACGACCACGAAGAACATCGCGACGGTGTGGTCGTCGGTCGGCTTCATCTCGTTGAGCAGCGTGCCGGTCTGCGCCGTCGCGTCGGACCTCCGCGTCGCGAGGTCCTGGAGCGCGCCGAGGCACCAGAACGGGATCGACGCGCGCTGCCCGCCGAACACCATCGCGAGCATCACGCCGATGATCGGCGCCTGGAGGAACATGATCGCCGCGCCGGCCCGGTCTCGGACCTTCACCTTCCAGTAGCGCGACATGAGGAGGCCGAACTGCCTCATCTGCGCGACCTTGGCGTGGTGGCGCGCGCCCTTGGTCGTCGCCTCGGTGCCGACCGCGCGCGGCCCCGAGTACATCTTCTGGAAGAGCGGGTTTCGGTCCTGGAAGAACTCGGCGCGCCACGCGCGCGCCGCCTCGAGCCGCGCCGCCACGCGCTCGACGCTCGGATCGCGCTGCTTCATCTCGTCGAGCACGCCGCGCTCGCGGATGCTCAGCATGTCGAACATGTCGCGCGGGTTGTCGATGACCTTGGGGCCGCCGCCCTGGGCGGCGTGCGACGTCGAGCGGTACGCGCCGCCGCGCTCGAGGATCGATCCGAAGAAGCGGTACGCCGGCTCGCCGGTCGGCCCGAAGTACGTCGGGATGCCGCCGTAGCCCATGATGAAGGCGAGGTTGAACTTCTCGAACTCGTCCTTCGCCGGCTGGTGGATCGTCATGACGATCGTCTTGCCGGTCTTCTTCGTCAGGTCGTGCAGGAGGTTGATGAGGCCGGTCGTGTCGTCGGCGGCGAGGCCGCTGGTCGGCTCGTCGAGGAAGAGGATGACGGGGTCGGTGACGAGCTCCAGCGCGATGTTCACGCGCTTTCGCTGCCCACCGGAGAGGACCTTCTTCTCCGGCTTGCCGATCTGGAGGTTCTTCACCCCCTCGAGGCCGAGGTCCTTGAGCGTCTCCTCGACGCGCCGATCGATCTCCTCCTCCGAGTAGTCCGGCGGGAGGCGGAAGCGCGCCGAGTATTTCACCGCCTCGAAGACGGTGAGCTCGGGGTGGACGATGTCGTCTTGCGGGACGTACCCGATCGACCCGCGGAGCGCGTCGTAGATGACGTAGAGGTCCTCGCCGTTGACGCGGACCTGGCCGCTCGTCGGCGGCATGTAGCCGTTGAGCGTGAGCAAGAGCGTCGTCTTGCCCGCGCCGCTCGGCCCCATCAGCGCGATCATGTCGCCGGGCAGCGCCTTGAACGACACGTGGTCGAGCAAGGTCTTCATCTGCCCGCGCCGCTCGCGGTCCGGCACATCGAGGGTGAGGTCCCACGCCTCGATCTCGTAGAGCGGCTTGCCGGCCCAGGACGCCTGCTGGTCCTCGATCACCACGTTCACCTGCTGGCCGGTGATGTGGATGACGAGCGGCATCGGGCCGATGAGGATGCGCTCGCCGTTCTGCACGGGGACGCGCTGGCCGGGGGCGAGGCGCTGGCCGCGGACGAACGTGCCGTTCGCGGAGCGCAGGTCCTCGAGCAGGATCTGGTCGCCCTGCTTCACGATCTGCGCGTGGCGCGACGACGCCTGCGGGTGCGGGACGACGATCTGGTTGTCGGGCGTGCGGCCGATGGTGATGACGCTGCTCGCGAGCTGCTCGAGCGACAGCTCGCCGATGACGGTGCGGTGCTTGCGCGGCGCGCCGGCGGGCGCGCCGCCGTTCGCGGGCGCGCCGCCCGTGAGCTGCCCCGCGTCGGGGATCGATCCGTGGCCTTGCGCCGCCGCGGGCGCAGGGGCGCCGGCGCCGGCGCCGGACTGCCCGATCTGGACGAGGAGCGACACCGGCACCGGGATCGGCCCGAAGGCGACGACGCCCGCCGGGTCGATCGGCACCGGCTGGTTCGGCGGGATCTTCTGGCCGGCGAGGTACGTCCCGCTCGTCGACCCCATGTCGACCACGTGCATGCGGTCGAGCATCACCGTCGCGTGCGCGGAGCTCACGGCGTTGTGGTGCACGACCAGCGACGCGCGCGCGGCGTCGCGCCCGACGATGATCTGGCCGCGCGGCGCCGGCGCCTGCCCCGGGCCGAGGAGCATCCCGACGAGCGCCGGGTGCGCGAGCGGCACCGCGACCTGCCCCACCGAGAACTGCGTCCGGAAGTCGAACGGCACCGGCTGCTGCGGCGGGATCGGCGCGCCGTTCGCGTAGCTCGGGCCGGCGCCGAGATCGACGAACGACAGCGGGCCGCCCGGCCCCCCCTGCCTCGTCACCCTCGCGTGGTGCGGCGCGATCCCCGCTCCCTGGAGGACGACGTCGTTTTCGGGTGCGGTGCCGATGCTGACCGTGTCGCGACCAAGCCCGGGAATCACGCCTCGATCAACGGGACTTTGGCCCCACCGGTCAATGTGAATCGTCGGAGGGCGGCAACGGCGGCGGGGCGGGCGGCGCCGGCGCGGCCCGGGACGGCGCCGACGGGGAGAGCGGCGGCCGGTGGTGCGTATGGAGGCCGGGCGTCGGCACGTGCGGCGAGAGCGCCGCGTCGACCACCTCCGCCGCACCGTCGTCGCCGGCCGACGGCGCGGCGGGGGTCGCCGCCGGCGGCGCCGTCGACGCGGGCGCGATCGGCGCCGTCACGCCGCTCGCGGCGAAGGACGGCGTCGTCCGCACCGGCGACGCCGGGTGCTCGACCACGATGTAAATCGCCGCCCCCGCGGCGATCAACCCGAGCGCCACGAGGACGAGCGCGACGGTGCGCGGCGCCGAGCTGCGGCCTCCTTCGTCCACGCCCGCGTCGCTCGGCCGGCCGTCGCCGCGCCTGCTCGACGGCGGGGACGCGCCTCCGACGACGACGTCCCCGGACGACGCGCGCGCGGCCGGCGCGGCCTGCGTCGTCCTCTTCCCCGCGCGCGGTACCGGCGCCGCCTGCGTCCCCCCGGCGGGGAGCGCCCGTCCGGCGGCGCGCGCGTCGGCGGCGGGCGGCGACGAGTCGACCACCGTCGGGGCGACGGTCCCGGGCTGCTGCGCGGCGCTCTCGCGGGGACGGAGCACCTGCACCGTGATGTTGTCGTGGCCGCCGTGCGCGTTCGCGAGCTCGACGAGCTGCCCGACGGCCTGGAGCGCCGGCGCCCCCGCGACGACGTGGAGCAGCTCCTCTTCGCTCACCATGTCGCTGAGGCCGTCGGAGCAAAGGATGAACGCGTCGCCCGACACGTACGGGATCGGCTCGGGGCGGACCTCGACGTCGACGTCCGCCTTCATCCCGAGCGCGCGCGAGATCTTGTTCGCGTCGGGGTGCGTCGCCGCCTCTTCGACGGTGATGAAGCCCGCGTCCACCATCTGCTGGACCATCGAGTGGTCGCGCGTGAGCTGGGTGAGCTTGCCCTCGTGGACGAGGTAGCACCGGCTGTCGCCGACGTGCGCGATCTCCGCGCCGCCCGCGTGCAGGAGGACCGCCACGACGGTCGAGCCGGGGCGCGCGTGCGACCCCTGCTCGCCGATCCCGCGCACCTCCTGGTTCGCCCGGACGAGCGCGGCGCGCAGGACCTCGCGTCGATCCGCGTCGGGCGGCGCCTTGGCGAAGACGTCGAAGATCGTCGCCAGCGCGGCGGCCGACGCCTCGCGCCCGTGCTCGTGTCCGCCCATCCCGTCGCACACGACCGCAAGGTGGCCGAAGGGCGTCGGCTGCTCGTCGCAGGCGTCCTCGTTGACCTGCTTCGTCGGATCTCGCCCGGGGTGGGTTCGCTGGGCGAACTCGATGGCGGGCAGGCTCGTGAGGGCTCCCATCGCGATGACGCGCGCTCAGGCGTCCAGACGGACCGTAAACTCGACGGGGCCGAACCGGAGCTGGGCTCCCGGCGGCACCGGCACCCACGTGCCCGGCGAGATCCGCGAGCCGGCGACGTACGTGCCGTTGTTCGACGTCTCGTCGCGCACCCAGAGCTGGGACGCTTCGAACTTGAGCGTCGAGTGCACCCCGCTCACGCGCGGCTCGCTGAGCGTGACCGGGCACTGCGCCGGGTCGCGCCCGACGCGCACCTCGGACCCGGCCGGGATCGAGAAGTTCCCCGCCGCGCCCGAGATGACGGCCGCGGGCGCGCCGCCGCTCCCGCCGTTCGACGCGTACGGGTTCGGCGGCGGCGTGAGCCGCGCCGGCAGCGCGCCGGTGAGCGGGAAGAGCGCCGCGTCGCCCGGCGCCCCTCCGGCGATGTTCGCCGGGAGCGGCTGGCCGCACGAGAAGCAGACCGACGGCTGCCCCGGCGTCGTCATCGTCATCGATCCGCACGACGGGCAGCGCACCTGCACGACCTGCGCTTGCATCATCGGCTCGGGCGAAGCCCCGAACGCGGGCGCCGCGTACGGCGCGGGCGACGGCGCGTACGGCGCGGGCGACGGCCCCGCGGGCGGCGCGTACGGGGCCGCGAGCGCCTGCGGAGGAGGAGGCGGCGAGAGCTGGGCCCCAGGCTGCGGCGCGGGCGCGAACCCGCCGCCGGGCCCCGGCTGGTGCGGATGGCCGCCCGGCCCCGGCGCGCCCGGGTACCCGCCGCCGGCGACGACCGGGGCGGGGGGCGCGCCGCGCGACTTCCTCCCGCCGCGTCCGCCCCCTCCGCCGCGCAGGAGCACGAGGAGCAAGAGGACGACGACGAGCACGCCGCCGGCGATCCCGGCGATGAGGATCGCGTTGAACGGCTTCTTGCCGCCCTTGAGCGTCAGGATCGTCCGCTCGTCGTGGCCGCTCGCGCGGTTCGCCCCCTGATCGACGACGAGCACGTGCACGACCGCGTTGTCGCCGGTGCCGTCGAGGACGGCGTCCTCGTCCGGCACCTTGAACGTGGCGAACGCGCCGTTCGCGTCGGTGGCCGCGCCGCGCATGTCCTGCGCGATCAAGTTCTGCCGCGCCTTCTGGATCGCCTGCAGGTCGTTCGAGTTGAAGTTCGGATCGGGCTTCGTGCCGGCGGGGACGAAGTACGCCTCGGCGCGCTTCGAGTCGCTCCCCCAGCAGAAGTTGCCGTAGATCTTCATCTCGCCGCCCGGGTGGACGGGGTTGGCCTCGGCTTCGGCTTTGCTTTTGGCGACGTCGATGTCGAGCGGCCACTGCGACGGGTCGACGCCGATCGGCACGTCCTTGAACGTCGCGTCGCCCTTCATCTGCGGCTTCGTGCCGACCACCTGGAGGTCGAACGTCTGCGTGACCTGCGGATCGAGGCACGACAGGCGCCACTTCACGATGAACATCGAGTCGAAGCGCTGCTTGACCAGCTTGATGATCGTCTTGCCCTTCGCCTCGCCCTGCCCCTCGCGGACGACGTCGAAGAACCCGCCGATCTCCGGGTTCGACAGGTCGCGCATGAACTGCTCGTCGTTGTTGCGCAGGGCGTCGTTGACCAGGCCCGGGCCGGTGGGGAGCCAGATCGAGATGACCGGGAGCGGCGTCTTCGGGATGCTCGGGTTGTCGTCGGGGAAGCGCCCCTTCGTGACGAAGTCGCGGAAGATGGTGGCGCTCGGCGCGGCGCTCGACGCGTCGTCGCGCCCCGAGCCGTTCGACAGGACGATCATCGCCTGGTGGAGCGGGATGTCCTCCGGGCCCTGCGTGTTCCCGATGGTGCCGAAGCCGTCGGCGGTGATCCCTTTGAGCTCGTTGAAGAGCGGCTTCGCCGAGCCGTGCGACGGGGCGGTGCCGGCCTGCGCGTTCAGCACCGCGACGAGGTCGTTCCTCTGCTTGAACGTCTTCCATTTCGAGTTCTGGATGACGCCGCGATCGTCGAAGATCTCGAGGTCCATCTGGTCGCCGGGGCCCATCGCCTCGATGAACTGCCGCGTGATGGCGCGGGCCTCGCCGTAGCGCGCCCCCATCCCGGACGACGCGTCGAGCGCGACGAGCCACGCGGTGCCGACGCCGGGGTCCTTCGAGTCCTTCCACGAGACCGGCTTCCCCTCCATCGACGCGAGCGTGTCGGCGCCGCCGACCTTCACGAGGAGCCGCGCGCCCGCCTCCGGGAACGCGAAGCCGCTCCTCACCGCGTTCGGCTTCTCGGTCTGCGCGCTGATGCAGTCGAGGCTCGGCCCGGCGCCGATCACGTTGGCGCACGGCAAGAAGACGTCCGAGTACGAGTTGAACTGCACGGCCTCGACGACCGTGGTGAGGAGCGGCGCGCCGTTGCTCAGGCCGGCCCGCGGATCGATCCGCAGGATGTGGACCTCGGGGGCCGCCTTCGCCCTCCCGGCGACGAAGAGCACGCACGCCGCCGTGACGATGAAGAGCCAGCGATTCAGACGAGAGATCATCGGGGGGACTCGGGCGGTTTGATGTCGATGACGGTGCTGCGGGACCGTGGAGAGGCGGGGCGCGATGCGAGGGCGACGATCGAACGATGGCGGGCGCGGCGAGCGCGTCGCGCCGGCGCTACACGCGGCCTATCACCTTGACCATCGTGGTGAACCCGCCGAAGCGCACGCGATCGCCGTCGCGGAGCTCGCGGCGGCCGTTGAAGCCGAGGTGCTCGTCGTTGACGTACGTGCCGTTGGTCGACCCCGTGTCCTCGACGTGGACCGCGCCCGACACGTTGTCGACGACGAGCGCCGCGTGGCGCGAGGAGATCGTCGCGTCGGCGATCGGGATGTCGAGGTTCTCCCCGGCGTTCGCGCGACCGACCGTGAGGCGCCCGCCGTGGAGCGGCCAGAAATCGCCGTTCGGGTTCGACTGGTAGGCGAGGAGGAACGCGCGGAGCATCCGCCCGTTCGGCGCGCCCGGCGGCACGAACGGCGCTCCGGCGTCGAGCGGCGGCGGCGGACCGAAGCCCTGCTGCTGCTGCGGCGGCTGCCCGCCGAACGCCGAGAAGTTCGGCGCCGGCGCCGGCGGCGGCGCGCCGTACCCCTGGGGCGCCCCGTACCCTCCGCCGACCGGAGGCGGCGCGTACGCGCCGTACCCCGGCGCGCCGGGCGCCGACGCGAACGGGTTCGCCGGAGGCCCGCCGAAGGGCGGCGGCGGCGGGGGGGGCGGCGCGCCGTACATGTCGCTCGCGAACTGCATCGCGTCGAGCGCGATCGGGTGGCCCATCGCGCAGTAGTTCGCGCCGGGAGCGATCTCGTGCCCCTGCTGGCATCGCGCCCCGCCCTGCTGCTGCGCGACCGCAGGCCCGGCGCCGGGCGGCGGACCGTAGGGCGGGCTCGCGTTCGGCGGGTAGGCCGGCGCGGGCGGCGGCGCGGCGAAAGGGGACGCGCCGAACCCGGCAGCGCCGGCGAGCGCGGCGCCGCACGCGTTGCAGAACTTGTCGTTGGAGCCGGCGGGGATGCCGCACTGGGGGCAGACGCTCATGAACTGGACCGTGGCCTTCCGCGCGCCGCGAGACGGAGCGCGCAGGGAGCATATCGGATTCTTCGCGTTCCGAGATCGCAGTCCTTCGGCGCACGTCGCCGCTCTCCACACATCGCGGGGCCACACATCACGGGGCCACACATCACGGGGCCACACATCGCGGGGCCACACACATCACCGGCTACTCGACGAGGCGGCTCGCCGCGACGAGCGCCGCCTGGAGCACCTCGCGCACGGCCACGCCGTGGGCCTTCGCGGCGGCGGCGCACGCGTCGTACTCCGGCTTGATCTGCGGCGCGCCGAACGGCCCCTCGGCGATCTTCACGGGGAGCTCGCCGAAGCGCGTCGCGACCTCGACGACGCGCCGCGGGCGCTCGATCCGCGACACGGCGTGGCGGCGCACGCCGATCGTCGTCGACTCGCGGAGGAGCGCGGCGGCCAGCGCCGCCTCGGCGTGGATCGGCCCGAGCGCGCTCACGGTGAGCGCGGGGCGCCCCTTCTTCATGGTGATCGGCGCGGCCCACGCGTCGAGCGCGCCGGCCGCGAAGAGCGCCTCGATGCAGCCGGCGACGATCTCGCCGGTGGCGTCGTCGACGTTCGCCTCGATCACCACGTGCGTCGCGCCGGCCAGGTCGCCCTCGGCGCGGCCGAGGACGGCGCGCACCATGTTCGGTCGATCGCGCAGGTCCTTGCGCCCCGCGCCCCAGCCGACCCGCTCGGGCGTCATCGTCGGCCACCGCGACGAGCCGCGGGCGTGCGCCCCGACGATCGCCGCGCCGGTGGGCGTGACGAACTCGAAGTCGATCCCCCCGTCGTACGTCGTGAGCCCGGCGAGGCACTCGACGGTCGCCGGCGCCGGGAGCGGCAGGATCCCGTGGCGCGCGCTCACGAAGCCGCGCCCCATCGGCAGCGGCGACACCCACAGATCCGCGCCGAGGTGCGCGAGCGCCGCGGCGCTCCCCACGACGTCGACGATCGAGTCGACGGCGCCGACCTCGTGGAAATGCACCTCGTCGAGCGGCGCGCGGTGCACCTTGGCCTCCGCCTCGGCGAGCCTGCGGAACGTCGCGTGGGCGATCGCCTTCACCTCGTCGGGCAGGCGCGACGCGTCGAGGAGCCCCCGGATCTCGCCGTAGGTGCGCTCGGGCTGCTCCGCCTCGAGGTGCACGTCGAACGACGCGGCGACGACCCCGCTGCGGACGCGCGTGCCGAAGTGGACGTGGTAGCCGGAGATCGACACCTGCGCCGCCGCGTTCGCGACGACGACCTCGGGCACGCCCAGATCGACCAGCGCCGCGATGATCATGTCGCCCGCGAGCCCGCTCGGCGCGTCCAGGAAGAGGACCTTCCCCTTCCCCGCGCCGCGCGCGAGCTCCGGCCGCGCCGATGCCCGCCGGCTCGGCGGACCGTGCGAGTGCTCGTGATCGCCGTGGTCGTGGCCGCCGTGCTCGTAAGCGTGCGTGTGCTCGTGCCCGTGCCCGTGCCCGTGCGTGTGCTCGTGCTCGTGCGCGTGCTCGTGCTCGTGGTCGTGCGCGTGGTCGTGCTCGTGCGCGTGGCCGTGCTCGTGAGCGTGCGCGTGGCCGTGCTCGCGCGAGCGGCCGTGATCGTCGTGTCCCATCGTGCTCACTTCCGCCTGAGGATCCGCGCCGCGGCGAAGGCGGCGCCGAAGCCGTTGTCGATGTTCACCACCGTGACGCCCGAGGCGCAGCTCGTGAGCATCCCGAGGAGCGCCGCCAGACCGCGGAAGGACGCGCCGTAGCCGACCGACGTCGGGACGGCGATGACCGGCACCTCGACGAGGCCGCCGACGACGCTCGCGAGCGCCCCCTCCATCCCCGCGACCACGATGACGATCGACGCTCGCTCGAGGACGTCGCGCTTGTGGAGGAGCCGGTGGATCCCGGCGACGCCGACGTCGTAGATGCGCTCGGCGCGGACGCCAAGCATCCGCATCGTCTCGCCGCACTCCTCGGCGACCGGCAGATCGCTCGTCCCGGCGCTGACCAGCGTCACCGAGCCGAGGTCGGGGATCGGCGCCTGCTCGAGGGTCGCGATCCGCGCGAGCGCCGCGTAGCGCATCCCCGGGATTTGGGGGAGCACCTCGTCCGCCTTGGCCGGGTCGAGGCGCGTGACGAGGACGTTCTGCCCGGTGCGCGCGAGCTCCTGGGAGATGCCGGCGATCTGCTCGCTCGTCTTCCCGTCGCCCAGGATCACCTCCGGCACGCCTTGGCGGAGCGCGCGGTGGTGATCGACGACCGCATAGCCGAGATCGGCGAACGGCAGGCGTTTCAGCGCCTCCTGCGCGTCGTCGACGCTGGCTTCACCCTCGCGCACGCGTTCGAGGAGCTCTCGAATCTTCGCCGGATCCATCGGGGGCGCGGAGGGTAGCCCACCGCGCGGCTCGGCGCACGCCGTGGTAGAACGTCGCCTCGTGCCCATCGTGTTCGCCCCGCTCGTCGGCATCGTCTTCGGCGCGACCCTCGCGTGGTTCGCCCGGTCGGCGCTCGCGCGGGACGAGGGGCCGCTCGTCGCGTCGCGCGCCTTCGTCCTCGTGTGCGCGCTCGCCGGGCTCGTCTACACGCCGATCGTCGGGTACTTCGTCGCGTTCCACGGCGACTGGTCGTACCTTTACCTCGTCCCGTGGGTGCGCATCCCGTCGGCGCTCGACCTCGCGCTGGTCCTCGTCGCGGGCTCGTCGATCGTCTTCGGCTTCGCCGTCGCGGCGCGCCCGGCGCGCGCGCAGCGCATGGGGACGCTCACGGCGCTCGGCGGGATCCCGGCCGTCGTCACGTGCGTCCTCTGCATCGTCTGGCAAAGGCGCCTCTCGATCAGCGCGACGTACGGGCAGTTCCACGGCGATTTCGGCACCGAGCCGCTCACGGCGAGCTCGCTCGGGCGCGGCGTCCTGTGGATGGGCCTCGTCGGCCTCCTCGGCGTCGGGTGGTGCGCGTTCAGCGTCCGCGAAGGGCCGGCCACGCTCGCGCCCCGTTCGAGCATCGCGCCCCGGCGCGCGGCGCGGTAGCGGATAATGTGGGCCCGCGGCGCAGCCATCCGCCCCGTCCCTCCCTACGCGGTGCTCGACGCGGCGGCGCTCGAGCGCGTGGAGGAGGAGCTCTCGAGCGACGCCGACGACGCGGCGCTCGCCGCCGTGGTCACCGAAGCGACCGGCGGCCCGCCGCGGGCGCCGCACGTCGACCTCGACGACGCGTTCGGCCGGTTCGAGGCGACGCAGCCCCACCTCGCCGAGCGCGTCGCGTCGGTCCTCGGCCGGCCGCTCGACGAGACGGCGCTCGCGCTCGGCTACTTCCTCTGCATCTCCATCTGGCTCGCGTTCGATCGGACGTTCGGCGACCGCCTCGGCGCGGTGACCGCCGACGCCCTGCGCGCCACCGACGACGCCGTGGCGCTGGAAGAAGAGCTCCGCGCGAGCCACGCCGAGGAGCCGCTCGACCTCGAGGACGTGGTCGCGCAGGAGCAGCCGGCGATCGTCACGTTCGTGCACGGGCACGTCGAAGCGGCGCTCGACGCGGTGACGAACGGCCGCGGCGATCCCGGCGAGCTCCGCGACGAGGGCGCGGAGGCGGCCCCGCGGAGCGTCGACATCGACGACGTCCACCTCGTCTACCGCACCGTGCTCGTCCTGACGCTCGCCCTCTCGCACGCCGTCGCCGCCGACGAGGCCGCGGGCGCCCCGCCGTCGCGCGGCTCGAACGAGATCCTCGCCTGACGCTCGACCGCGCCCCACCGGCACCGGGTGGCCAGGCCGCGTGTCACGGCACACGGCGCCGGCGCGGTGACGGTCGCGTGACGAAGCGGTGGCGAAGCGCAGCTTCGGCCGCGGCGCGCGCCCTTGAGCGCCGATGACCAAAGACGGCGACGCGAGCTCGAGCATCCCGACGGCGCGACCGCCGTAGAGAAGTCGGCCGTTCGCTACCCGCGGGGGCGATCCTGTTGTATCCTCCACCCGGGAAATGGGCGCGATCGCGAGCCAGCACGCCCCCTTGCGGTCCTACCGTCGGATCGCCGAGCTGGGCCGCGGAGGGATGGCCAATGTGTACCTCGCGGCCATGCGCGGTCCGCATGCGTTCACGAAGCTCGTCGTCATCAAGGAGCTGAAGGGCGAGCTCGCGCAGGACGTCGACTTCCGGACGATGTTCCTCGACGAAGCGCGCCTCGCCGCGCGGCTCAATCACCCGAACATCGTCCAGACGTACGAGGTCGGCAGCGAGGACGACGGGCAGCACTTCATCGTCATGGAGTACCTCGAGGGGCAGCCCCTCCATCGCCTGTGGAGCAGCGTCACGCGGCGCCAGCTCTCGCTCGCCGCGCAGCTCTACATCGTGTCGAACGTGCTCTCGGGGCTCGACTACGCGCACGGGCTCGCCGACTTCGACGGCACCCCGCTCCACGTCGTGCACCGCGACATCTCCCCGCACAACATCTTCGTCTCGTACTCGGGCGAGGTGAAGATCCTCGACTTCGGCATCGCGAAGGCGAGCACGTCGGCGACCAAGACCGAGGTGGGGACCCTCAAAGGGAAGCTGTCGTACATGGCGCCGGAGCAGGCGCAGGGCAACCCCGTCGATCCGCGCGCGGACGTCTTCTCGATGGGGATCGTGCTGTGGGAAGCGGCGGTCGGGCGGCGTCTCTGGAAGGGGATGAACGACGTCACGATCATGCACAACCTGATGAACGGGACCATCCCGCGCCCGCTGTCGGTGAACGGCACGATCCCCCCGGAGATCGACCGGATCATCCAGCGCGCGCTCGCGGTCGACCCCGACCATCGATACGGCAGCGCGTACGAGATGCAGCAGGACGTCGACGCGGCCGCCGCGAGCCTGGACGATCGCTTCGGCAGGCGCGAGCTCGGGGCGCTGGTGCAGCAGACGTTCGTCGAGGAGCGCGAGGCGATCAAGCACGCGATCGATCAGCAGCTCCGCGCCGCGACGGTGCTCGCGACCGCCGAGCTCCCGCCCGTGAGCCTGCACACCGTGCCCGGAGGGGGCCCGTTCCCGACCATCGGCTCGGGCGCGTTCAAGCGGCCCGAGCCGAGCATGCCGTCCGGCGGATCCGGCGCGTCCGCGCCGTTCATGGGCATGGGCGGCGGCGCGCCGACCGGCTCGTTCCAGCGCTTCCCCGACGCGCTGACGACGGGCGCGACGCCGTTCCAGATGAACGCGACGTGGTCGACGCCGCCCCCCGCCGCGGCCCCCGTCGTGACGGGCGCCATGCAGGCGGCGCCGCGCTTCGAGCACCGCGGGCTCTTGATGGCGCTGGCCGGCGGCGTCGGCGGGCTCGTCGTCTTCATCGTCGCGATCCTCGCGCTCAAGTGGGGGCGCGGGGCGCGGGCCGACGGCTCGCCCGACGACGACGTGGGCGATCCGAGCTTCGGGCGCCCCGTGGCCACCGCCGCGTCCGGCGCGCTGCCGGCGACGGCCGCGAGCGGATCCGGCGCGAACGACGCGCCGCGCACCGTCCGGATCACCGTGCGCCCCACGCCGCGCGACGCGGCGGTCTCGCTCGACGGGAACCGCCTGGCGAACGATCCCGGCGGCGTCCTCGTGAACCGCGACGACAACGCCGCGCACGTCGTCCACGTCGAGGCGCCCGGCTTCGCCCCGCGCGACGTGACGGTGCGGTTCGATCGCGATCGCACGGTCGACGTCCCGCTCGATCGCCGCGCCGCGCCGGTCTCCCGCGGCAACGTCGCGCCGCCGCAGCCGCCTCCGCCCGCGAAGCCGC
>Ga0105247_10001238_pt1 | contig 18923 bp, 13 predicted proteins | sample KBSS24metaG_FD_81519 | JGI IMG/M metagenome (GOLD analysis project Ga0105247, IMG submission 81519) | Switchgrass rhizosphere microbial communities from Kellogg Biological Station, Michigan, USA - KBS S2-4 metaG | ecosystem: Host-associated > Plants > Roots > Rhizosphere > Soil | place...
ACTGCAATGTTATTTCGCAATCTTGCAAGTATGGATGCTGAAGAATCGATTCGTGGTAATCCTATTGATGGAGTTGTATTGCTCACTGGTTGTGATAAAACAACACCTTCAACTGTTATGGGCGCAGCAAGCGTTGGTTTGCCAACGATCGTTGTTCCGGGAGGACCCATGCTTAATGGAAAATACAAAGGAATAGATATTGGCTCCGGCACTCATGTGTGGAAGTTTGATGAAGACATGAAGACAGGTAAAATGAATCAACAGGATTGTGAGTTTGCCGAAAGCTGCATGAGCCGTAGCATTGGACATTGCATGACGATGGGCACTGCCTCAACAATGGCCTGCATGGTTGAATCGCTTGGACTAACATTATCAGGTGCTGCTGCTATTCCCGCTGCTGACTCAAGAAAAAAAGTAATGGCACAATTGAGCGGAAGAAGAATTGTAGAAATGGTAAAAGAAAATCTGACCATTGATAAAATACTGACACGAGAAGCATTTGAAAATGCAATAAAAGTAAATGCAGCAGTTGGCGGATCATCTAATTTTATCATTCACCTGACAGCTATCGCAGGAAGAATAGGCGTTGATCTGAAACTGGAAGATTTTGATGATATCGGCAGCAAAATTCCTTTGCTGCTAAACTTAATGCCATCAGGAAAATATTTGATGGAAGATTTTTATTATGCCGGCGGCTTACCGGTTATCTTAAATGAATTAAAAGATCATCTGCATAAAAACGTAGTTACTGTTAGCGGAAAAAATCATCATGAAAATATAAAGGGGAATACTGATTGCTATAATGAAGATGTAATTGCCCGTTATGATAAACCAATAATTCCCGAAGCAGGTTGCGTGGTAGTGAAAGGCAATCTTGCTGAAAATGGCGCTGTGATGAAGCCTTCGGCAGCAACACCCGCTTTAATGAAACATCGTGGTCGTGCTGTTGTATTTGAAAGCATTGAAGATTATCATGCAAGAATTGACGATGAAGATCTTGATATTGATCCAAGCTGTGTGATGGTGCTAAAATATGTTGGCCCAGTCGGATACCCCGGTATGGCGGAAGTTGGTAATATGGCTTTGCCTAAAAAAATATTGCTACAGGGAATAACAGATATGGTAAGAATATCCGATGGCCGCATGAGCGGTACTGCTTATGGTACTGCAGTACTTCATGTTTCGCCTGAGTCTGCTATCGGAGGAAATTTAGCTTTGGTGCAAAATGGTGATATGATAGAACTCGATGTAGAAAAAAGAAAACTTCATTTAGATGTAAGTGATGAGGAACTTGCAAAGAGAAGAAAGAACTGGAAAAAACCTGAGGCGCCAACCAACAGAGGTTATGTAAGCTTATATTTAAATCATGTACAACAAGCCGATAAAGGAGCCGATCTTGATTTCCTGATTGGCAAATCCGGCTCCGAAGTAACAAGAGACTCGCATTAATTGAATTGATAAAAATATAATCTGTCATAGACCATGGTTTAAGCCATGGTCTATGATTAAATTGATGTAAAATATCATGACCTTTCTCATTCTTGCCGCATGTATTATTTCATTGGTTCTCTTGATCACATGGGCAAAGGTCAATCCCTTTCTTGCCTTTTTAATTATATCAATTGCAGCAGGTTTATTGTTGGGAATGCCCTTAGTTGCTGTTGGTAAATCTGTAAGTAAAGGCATTGGTGATACGCTGGGTTCTATACTTATTGTTATTGTATTGGGAGGAATGTTAGGAAAATTGGTAGCGGAAAGTGGCGCTGCACAAAGAATTGCCGCTGATCTCAGGAAATTATTTGGCGATAAATATATGGTATGGGCAATGACCCTTACCGGTTTTATTGTTGGCATTCCCCTGTATTATAATGTTGGTTTTGTTTTATTAGTACCTATCATTTTTTCGGTTGCCTATAATTTCAAACTGCCTGTTGTGTATGTTGGCCTTCCCATGCTTGCCTCACTTTCTGTTATGCATGGCTTTTTACCGCCTCATCCCTCTCCTATGGCATTGCTTGTACAATTCAAAGCTGATATGGGTATGACTTTTTTTTATGGAATCATCATCGCCATACCAACTATTATTGTTGCGGGTCCGCTATTCGCAAGAACACTTAAAAAAATAAAATCGGATTCTTCAACCGTTTTTACATTTCACGAAGTAACTAATGATAAACTTCCCGGTACTGCTAATAGTTTTCTTTCTGCATTGCTGCCTGTTATCCTGATTGCAGCTACAACCATTATCGAAAAAACATCTGCCGAGGGAAGTCAACTAAAAAATATTGCTTTATTTTTTGGCGATGCTAACCTGGTAATGCTCCTTACGATAATTATCGCCACTTATACGTTAGGCTTACAGATGGGCAAGCGATTAACAGAAGTAATGAATTTATATGCTGAAGCGGTAAAAGATATAGCAATGATCCTGCTGATTATCGGAAGCGCAGGTATATTAAAACAGATCTTCATCGATAGTGGCGCCAGCAATGAAATAGCGTCGGCTTTAGAAGGATGGAACATGCCACCATTATTACTTGCCTGGGTAGTAGCAGCCGTTCTTCGCCTTTGCCTGGGTTCCGCTACTATAGCTGGCCTGACAGCTGTTGGCATTGTTTATCCGTTAACCCTGCATACTAATGTTGATCCTAACCTGCTGGTATTATCAGTCGGCGCAGGTAGTTTATTTTGTTCTCATGTAAATGATACCGGTTTCTGGATATTTAAAGAATACTTTGGCTTGTCTATAAAAGATACCTTTCGTTCATGGTCAATAATGGAAACAATTGTATCGGTTATGGGATTGATCGGTGTACTTGTTATTGATGCAATAATTTAGTCAACTTAATTATTTAAAATATGCGTAAAATATTTTCAGCTTTTGTTGTTGCGCCCTTTATTTTTTTATTTACCTGGAATGTGACTGGCAAAAATAATTTTCCCGGCACGCCACAAGAAGATAGCTTAATAGCTCCTGGCGCTACTGTTCAACTTATATCGAAACAATTCAGTTTTACAGAAGGTCCGTCTGTTGATAAAAATGGAAATATATTTTTTACAGATCAGCCTAATGATAAAATTTGGAAATACGATACTGACGGAAAATTGACAGTTTTCATGGATAAGGCCGGAAGGCCCAACGGGACATGGTTTGATAAAAAAGGCAACCTCCTGACTTGTACAGAAGAAAAAGATGAAATATGGTCGATCAGTAAAAAAGGGAAAGTAAAAATTCTTGTGAAAGATTACCAGGGTCATCGGTTAAATGGGCCAAACGATATATGGGCCGATAAAAATGGCGGGATCTATATCACCGATCCTTATTATCAACGTACATTCTGGGATAGAAAGTCTCCAGATCTTAAGGGACAGAACGTGTATTATTTACCAAAAGGAAAAGATCAACTTATTCCCGTAATCGAAGATATGCTTCAGCCTAACGGGATTGTTGGAGCTCCGGATGGAAAATATTTATATGTTGCCGACATCCGAGGAAGAAAAACTTTTCGATACACCATCAATAAAGATGGAACACTTTCTGACAAACAACTTGTGATTGAGCAGGGTTCTGATGGAATGACTCTCGATGAAAAAGGCAATATATATATAACGGGCAATGGTGGCGTAACTGCATACAGCAAAGAAGGAAAAAAATTAATTTTTATACCCGTATCTAAAAGTTGGGTTTCCAATGTATGTTTTTGTGGCAAGGAAAGAAAGACTCTATTTATTACAGCGACTGAATCTGTTTTTAAAATTGAAATGAATGTTAGAGGAGTGGAATGAGTATGGGCTCAGAAGTCGGATGTTCGAAGTAGATTAAAAATTAACCATTAAAAAATTATTACGGACACAAAAATTCCTAGCTTTTCTTCTTTGTGCATTCGCACTGATTCAGCATACAGAGATTCACTTTCATTGTTTGTACGTATCATGACCCTCATGGAAAAAAAATTTGGAATGCCTGGTGTCAACATTACTGATCGTGTTCAATGAAATTAAAAGCCACTATTGAAAGAATCCCCGGAGGTATGATGATCATTCCACTTTTTATAGGAATGATCCTGAATACTTTTTGGCCGGGTTTTTTAAAAATGGGAGGGCTTGTTACTTCCTTAGCAAATGGATCAGGTGCATTGATCGCTGCCTTTCTTCTTTGCATGGGTGCAGGCATTGATCTCAGGTTAGTTCCTAAAGCAGTTAAAAAAGGAGTAACGATAACTCTTGTAAATTTTTTAGTTGGTGCGCTGTTAGGAATTTTTGTAGCAAAAGTATTTGGCGCCAATGGATTGTTTGGATTATCTGCGATTGCTATCATTGCAGCTGTAACAAATAATAATGGCGGCCTCTCCATCGCATTGGCAAGTGAATTCGGTGATGAAACAGATGTTGGTGCAATGGCAATTCTTTCCATCAATGACGGGCCGTTCTTTACGATGGTCGCATTGGGTGTTACCGGTCTTGCAAGTCTTCCTTTACTTGCATTTGTTGGCGTTCTTCTTCCATTTGTATTAGGGGTTATTCTTGGTAATCTTGATAAAGAACTTGGTTCATTCCTAATGAAAGGTGGAATGGTGTTGATTCCTTTTTTTGCATTCAGCCTTGGTGCAGGAATGGATCTGCATACAATTGTCCGGGCAGGATTGCCGGGAATATTGCTGGGTGTTATCACTACTTTCTTTGCAGGCATTTTTAATATTCTTGCAGATCGTGCTGTTGGAGGCACGGGTATTTCCGGCGCAGCAGCATCAAGCACTGCCGGCAATGCAATCGTTACGCCTGCTGCAGTTGCATTAGCTGATCCATCTTACATACCATTAGTAAGTGTTGCCACTTCACAAATAGCAGCAGCTGTCGTAACAACAGCTATACTTACTCCTATCCTTACTCAACTTGTGTATAAACGATTCAAAAAAGAAAAACATCCTTAATAAGTGATAAATGGTGTCTATCTATAAGAACGAAGATCCTCACAGAAATTGTTGGGCGGGGAATAACAAAATGGTTGGTTTTCCATTCTTGATAACAATGCATATGAACTTGTGTTTGGTAAAGATATCAGCTATAAGGATGTGTGAATTTCCTAATTTTATTTATTTTGGATTGTTGGTATTCTTATATAAAGTTTGTTGAAACAAAAAATGATTATGGACTCAAAACAAATAATATTAATAACTGTTTTTATTTTTAGCAATACTTTTCTTTTTGCTCAAAGGAAAGAAGATAAAATTGAAGTCGAACTCTCAAAATGTTTAAAATCATCCGAAGGCTCTACAACAGTTGGCATGTGTAATTGTACCTACGAAGCACTGGACAAATGGGATAAAAAACTAAATGTCGTCTATAAGAAATTACTGGCAACAGTTGATACCAGTACAAAACAAAAGCTGATTGACACACAAAGACAATGGCTTAAATTCAAAGAAAGTGAAATAAATCTTATTGATGCTACTTATGGAAATCAAGACGGAACTATGTGGCTAATTGTTAGGGCTGAAAAAGTCATGGTTATAACAAAGGAGGGCAATTGCATTAGAAGAAATTCTTTCTATTTTTAATGAGCATTGATTGGGTTTCTTGATGAAATTTTAAAATCATTTTTCAGCCTCTATCAACTTCTCCAGCACATAATAAGTAATAGGGCAAAATGAAGAGTTCTTTAAAGTAAGTTGTTGTCTTTTTATTATTACATCTTCATCGGTGTAAGGAAAGCGGCGGCAATCAGAAGGCCGTTCATCGAAGATACTGCAATAATTATTTGGACCCAGAAATGGACAAGGTTTTGCATTCGCTACAAAATCTCCTTCTTCATCCACTACCAGGTATTTATCAATAAACTCACTTTCCCGCATCTTCAAATGTTTGCTGATTCGTTTGATATCAGGGGTTTTAAATCTCGGTGAATAATTTTTACAGCAATTGGCACATTGAAGGCAATCGATCTTTGAAAATGCCTCTTCATGCAGTTCAGGCAATTGTTTCAATACCTTATTCTTCCGGGCCCTTTGCAAAAACTGTTTATAAATTTTCTGCCTTTCACCTGATTTCTTTTCCCAGTTATTTAAAATATCATTGGGCATCTTGCAAGGTACTATAAGTCATGGAAGTCATAGAAGACATAGAAGTCATACAAGGGACCTGAATCATATAACCCCATTTGACCCCTTTTGACCATTTGACTCATTTGACACTTATGACTTGAAGAACTTTCTATTACTTTTGCCTCACTGTATGGGAACGCCGAGAGAACAATTACTGATCCTCATCACCACTCCACTTTATCTCGTTGTAATTGGTTTGGAGCTTTTGCTCAGTCACCTGCGCAAACAGGAAAGCTATACCTGGAAAGATACCCTGCAGAATATTTACCTGATGATCTTAAATGCGGGTCTTGATGTTTTATTCCGTATTATTTATATAGGTATTATACTTTCATTTTTTTACGATCATCGTTTTGCTTCCTCTATACAAAATCCTTTGCTTTATTGGATAACCCTTTTAGTGTTTGAAGATTTTATGTATTACTGGCTGCATCGTGTTGATCATTCATGCAGGTTATTCTGGGCTACACATGTTACACATCATTCATCATCTAAATTTAATTTAACGGTCGGCTTTCGTTCATCCGTAATGGAACCGCTTTACCGATTCGTTTATTTTATTCCTATTGCCTTTTGCGGTTTCCGGCCCATTGATATTGCTTTTATTTATGCAGCTACACAGATATGGGGCATATTGGTACATACAGAAAAAGTAAAAAAGATGGGCTGGCTGGAATATATTTTTGTTACTCCATCTCATCACCGGGTGCATCACGGTTCTAATCCAAAATATCTGGATAAGAATATGGGAATGTTTCTTATTATCTGGGATAAATGGTTTGGCACGTTTCAACCAGAATTAGCAAAAGAAAATTATCAGCCGATAAAATATGGTCTCACTAAACCATTAGAAAAAGAAACTGCTTCCTCGATCATTTTTCATGAATGGAACAGTATTGGCAAAGACCTTCGAAAGAAAGGATTGTCTTTAAGGCAAAAATGGAATTATCTTTTTGGACCTCCGGGCTGGAGCCATGATGGAAGCAGCCATACAAGCGATGAATTGCGAAAGATAGAAACAGAGACTGCGGTCAATAAATAATCCGCAGCCTCTGCCTGGTTATTTTAATGAACGACCATTATCTTTCTTACATCAAGCACATTCTTTTTCGATCCATACATTTTAAGAATGTACACTCCGGGAGTAACGTTTGACGTGGAAATTGTTTTAGAAATACCTGCTTGCAAATTATCACGTTTCAAAACAACTCCTGCTACCGAAATAAGTTCATAATCTTTTACAGCATTATTATCGCTGTTCACGATAATGAAGTCATGCGCAGGATTGGGATATACATTGATCTTCGATAATGGTTCGCTTTGAGGATTAGCCTGTGTAATTGGCCCTGCCGGACCTGAGTAAGTAAATTCAAGAATGGCACCGGGATTAGCCGGTGTATTGGTTACGCCACCAGTGGGACCCGATGTAGAACCTGAGTTATCAGTAGATATATATATTTTTTTACCATCAGGAGAAATACAAATATCCCTGAAACGACCTTTACCAAGGAAATACATGATAGTATCACTAACGACAGATGAGCCATCGGTACTTAATTTAAAACGTATCATTCTCCCTGCTTTTAATCCAGCCAATAATAAAGAAGATTTCCAACCGGGAATAGCTGTACTATTATATACATCCATTCCACTTGGCGCTACGGATGGCCAGGTAAGATTGCTTGATAAACTATCGGGAGGTGTAGGCACAGTGTACATAGTAGCCAACGGTTCTTTTACATTAAGCAGGGCACAGGTAGCAGATTCACCCGTAACAAGTATTCCTCCTAAGTAACGACCATCATAATTGCCATCGCAAAAACCGCCTACCAATGGCCAGCCATAATTGCGGCCTGCTTCAATAAGATTTACTTCATCGTCGGAAAATGGACCATGTTCGCAACTGTAAAGAATGTTCGTGCCATTGATATTTGCCCAGACCAAACCCTGCGGATTTCTATGACCATAAGTATACACAGCAGTTTTATTTCCGAAAAGATCAGAAAATGGATTGTCGGTTGGTATCCATGAGCTGGCAATTGGCTCCAGGTTTAACCTTAAAATTTTCCCTTCATAAATACTCAGATCCTGCGCATGATTTGTTCTTAAACTATTATCATACTGACCGGTTCCCATATCTCCTATTGAATAATAAAGTTTATTATCAGGCCCTACAGCAAGCCTGCCTGAATTGTGATCATTGCTTCCCGGAAGATTTTCAATAACAGTTACAGGACTCGCCAATGAAATTTTATTGCCTTTGCTTATCGTATATGTATAGCGTTCAACTCTTGTTAAGCGGTGCGTAGCATCTATGGATCTATAGGTATAGGCAATATAAACGTAAGGTTTGCCAGTGAGAAATTGCGGATGCAATGCCAGTCCCAGCAGTCCATCCTGGCCGGCTGATTGCACCATTTTAGTTCCAAGAGTAAGTATTGTCGTTTTAGTTCCGTTAGTTGGGTTCACTAATGTTACTTTTCCTCCAGTGCGTTCTGTAGTCCATATATTATTATCAGGACCGTAAACAATTTCCCAGGGAAAAGAGAATTTGTTTGCCAACACTCTCATGGTGAAGGGCTCATTTTGTGAATAGATAATTGTTGTAATTAATAGTAGTGGAAGGACAAATGTCCTACTAATCAGTTTGAGTTGCATTGTAATGGGTGGCTTTAGTAAAAAAATAAATGGTCCTATAAAATTAAGGTTTTTTGATACGGCAATTATTTTTTTATAGGCAAATAGAATGTAGCGATTCGAAATATTTTTGATTTGAATTAAAATATTATTGCTTCTTTATAATTATTATTCACAGAATATCCAGACTTTTCTTATCCTTATCGAACATCGATTTATTATCCTTCTGAACCTTAACTTTGCGCCGGTTATTGCAGTCAAAATTGTCATATAAGTCATATTGAGAGGATTTAAAAATTAGTTATAGAACTTTTTTGACTTCTTTGACATCTATGACTCATTTGCTTTTACGATTAAATCACACATACTGAGATGAATCTTTTTGAAAAACAGTCCAACGAATTCGTTCCCCGTCATATTGGTCCTAATGAAAACGAGACCCGCCAAATGCTGAAAACAATCGGTGCAGGCAGTTTAGATGAATTGATCGAAAATACAGTTCCTCCTTCCATACGAATGAATAAGCCTTTGAGTTTACCGAAGGCGATGAGTGAGTATGAATATTTGCGACATATCAAAGAGGTCTCACTGAAGAATAAAGTATTTACCAATTATATCGGACAGGGATATTATGGCACTATTGTTCCCTCTGTTATCCTCCGAAATGTTTTTGAGAATCCCGGATGGTACACGCAGTACACGCCTTACCAGGCAGAAATATCACAGGGTCGTTTGGAAAGTTTATTGAACTTTCAAACAATGGTAAGTGATCTTACAGCATTACCAATTGCTAATGCCTCTTTATTGGATGAAGCAACCGCAGCAGCCGAAGCAATGACCATGTTTTTTAATGTGCTGAACAAAGATCATGACCATATTGAAAGAGCAAAATTCTTTGTTGACAAAGAAATATTCCCACAAACAATAAATGTCTTATTAACAAGAGCTATTCCTGTCGGTATTGAGATCGTTATTGAAGATTACAAACAAGCAACAATCGATGAAAGTTATTTCGGAGCTATTGTTCAATATCCAAATGATAAAGGTTCAATAGAAGATTATCGTGAGTTTATAAATAAGATACATGCCGCCGGTGCCTATGTTGCAATGGCAACTGATCTGTTAGCACTTACCCTGTTAACTCCACCTGGTGAGTTAGGCGCTGATTGCGCCGTTGGTTCTGCTCAGCGTTTTGGGGTACCGCTTGGTTATGGCGGGCCACATGCAGCATTCTTTTCTGCAAAGGATGATTTCAAACGCCATATTCCCGGGCGCATCATTGGTGTAAGTATCGATGCACAAAATAACCGTGCATTGAGAATGGCTCTTCAAACAAGAGAGCAGCATATAAAAAGGGAAAAAGCAACTTCCAATATTTGTACGGCCCAGGCCCTTCTTGCAAATATGGCTGCTATGTATGCCATATATCATGGACCAAAGGGATTAAAAGATATTGCACAAAGAGTTGCTATTTTAACACAAACAGTAGCAGAAGCTATTGAAGAAAGAGGCTTTGAGCTTATTTCAGAAAATTTCTTTGATACTATTGTTGTAAAAACCGATGATATAACTTCTATTAAAACAAAAGCGGAACGACAGCTTATTAACCTTCGCTATATAGACAAAAAACATATCAGCATTTCGCTGGATGAAGCAACTACTCTTGATGAACTATATGATCTCATAAATTGTTTTGAAAATGATAAGGATCCTGTGGCGTTCGATATAAATGAAGACAGTGAGCTTCATCATATTCCTGTCTCATTAACCCGTCATTCTCCTTTTTTAACTCACCCCGTATTCAATACACATCACAGCGAAAGCCAGATGATGCGGTACATAAAGCTATTGGAGAATAAAGATCTTTCCCTGAATACATCCATGATCTCGCTGGGAAGTTGCACCATGAAGCTTAATGCAGCAAGTGAAATGATACCATTGAGCTGGATACATTGGAGCAATATTCACCCCTTTGCTCCCGCTGATCAAACGGAAGGATACAAATTCATTATTGATGAATTGAGTAAATATTTATCCGAGATAACAGCATTTGATGCATGCAGTCTTCAACCCAATAGTGGTGCGCAAGGTGAATATGCAGGACTGCTTACTATTCGATCTTATCATCAAAGCCGCGGCGAACATCATCGCAATGTAATGCTGATACCTATATCTGCACATGGTACAAATCCTGCAAGTGCAGTAATGGCTGGAATGAAAGTAGTTATTGTAAAGGCGCTGGAGAATGGATATATTGATGTGGAAGACCTTAAAACAAAAGCAGAACAACATAAAAATGACCTCGCCGGCATCATGATCACTTACCCAAGCACTTATGGTGTGTATGAAGAAACGGTAAAAGAGATTACCAATATTGTTCATCAGTATGGTGGGCAGGTATATATGGATGGAGCCAATATGAATGCACAAACAGGATTAACAGCACCGGGTCTTATAGGCGCTGATGTTTGCCATTTGAATTTGCATAAAACATTTTCCATTCCGCATGGCGGTGGCGGACCTGGTATGGGACCAATCTGCGTAAAGCAGCATTTGGCAAAGCACCTACCCTCTCATTCATCAATCATGAGTAGTGAGAGATCAAATACTCACAACTCATCTCTTACGACTCACTATTCAGTAAGTGCCGCACCTTACGGCAGCGCCAGTATCCTTCTCATCAGCTATGCTTATATAAGAATGTTAGGAAATGAAGGAGTAAAACTGGCAACCGACTATGCTATTCTCAATGCAAACTATATGCTTTCCCGTTTGCAAAATGATTTTGATATTCTTTATACCAATCATAATAATAAATGTGCCCATGAATTCATCGTTGATCTGCGTCCATTTAAAAAAACTGCTGAAGTAGAAGCGGAAGATGTTGCCAAACGTTTGATCGATTATGGCTTTCATGCTCCAACGATGAGCTTTCCTGTGCCGGGAACTATTATGATAGAGCCAACAGAAAGTGAAGATAAGGCTGAGCTTGATCGTTTCTGCGATGCATTATTAAGCATCAGCAAAGAAATAAAAGCTATTGAAGAAGGCAGGCTGGATAAAAAAGATAATCCTTTAAAAAATGCTCCGCATACGCAATTGGCGATATGTAATGAGCAATGGACAAAATCATATACAAGAGAGCAAGCTGTATTTCCTTTACCTTATGTAAAAGAAAATAAATTCTGGCCTTCTGTGGCAAGGGTTAATAATACATACGGAGACCGAAACCTCATCTGCACCTGCGAGCCGGTTGAATCATATATGGAAGCAGAAGCGTGATTGTCATCCTGCCTGTCCCGATGAATATCGTGGAAGCAAAGCGAGGAATCATTCCGGCATAATTTTTCATAATAATAGTCGCAAAAACTATTACTATGAAATGGGATTGGGAAAAATTTTACGACAAAGTTTACAATTGGCTGTTAACTTTTGGTCCAAGACTTTTACTGGCTATTTCTATTTTTATTATCGGCCTTTGGCTTATCAGGATGCTGAGCAGGGTAATAAAACGTGTACTTTCCAATCACAATTTCAGTCCATCACTTCGCATTTTTTTACAAAACCTGGTTGCCCTAACGTTGCAGATATTGCTTGTATTAATGGTAATGCAGGTAATAGGAATACAGCTTACTTTTTTTACTGCTATTGTCGCCGGCTTTAGTGTGGCTGCAGGTCTTGCTCTTTCGGGAACACTTCAAAATTTTGTAAGTGGTATTCTTATTCTTGTATTAAAGCCTTATCGTGTTGGTGATAATATTGCAACGCAAGGCCAGGAAGGAACCGCAACTGCCATTCAATTATTTTATACGACTGTTCTTACATTCGATAATAAAACTATCATTATTCCAAATGGACAATTATCGAATAACGTCGTTACCAATTTAAGCCGTGAAGGCAAAAGAAGATTGGATATCGATATTAAACTTGTTTATAGCAATGATATTGCTGTCGTAAAGAAACTATTGGAAGATACTTTGGGAACCATTCAAAATATTTTGCCCGAGCCTCCTTTTCGTATTGGCGTATCAAAACTCGAAAATGAATTTTTTATTATCACTGTTAATGTTTGGGTGAATGCCCATGGGTTTTATGATATGAACCTTCTGCTAAACGAAAAATTTATAATTGAATTAAAAAATGCGGGAATAAAATTCCCCTTGAAATAAAACTTTTGGAAAAGGCTTGTTCCAAATAATCATTTTGGCAGTAATAAAATTTTAAGCCAATAGTGGCACGCCTTCTGCATTTATTATCTAAATATTTTTTATGAAAACAACTGAAAGAAAAAGATCAAAAAGAGATACAAACGATCTGCCTGAATCAAAAGACGATAAAAAATATCTACAGCCGGATGAAGCAACACTCGATTTGCCGGATGTTAAGGATATACCGGGTCAGGAACATGTTCGTCCATTGCCTCCTGGTGAGATGGCCGATACAACTATTTCTTCTGCAGATGAAGAAGGAGACAATTTGTTTAAGGATGATGAAGATATTTTAGAAGATGTAAAAACCAATGTTACGGCTACTGAAAAAGAGTTATTAAAAAGAAGCTCGGAAACCATGGAGACGGCTGATGATCTAAGGTTGAAACAGGCAAAATTAGATCAGGTAGATAATGAAGGTGAAATGTTGAATGAAGAAACAGATCAAAGCGGTAAGGAATTAGATGTGCCCGGGAGTGAAGATGATGATGCCAATGAAGAGATCGGTGAAGAAGACGAGGAGAATAATCCTTTTAGTCTCAATGATGATAAGGAAGATGATGTCAATACCAGGCAATGAATGATCAATAACTATGCAGCTGACTTTTAATAGCAGAATCTTTTTGCGCTGTTGTTAATGATCGATAGTTATAAATGGAACTTTCCCAATCACCATATACAGGATTAGGCAAAATAACGTACCTGCTGCCGAATAGCGCCGATAATTGTTGAACCGTTGTCAACCTTTGGTCAACTGTTTTTTTGTCAAACAGCTCATTAAAATCACTAAGGTTATCGCCTAATAATAAAAGCACATCATGATCAACCATTACTTTCTGGCGCCGGACCTCCTTGCCGGAAGCGTTTTCTCTTAATAATAAATGAGCATTATCAGCATTCGGAAAACCGAACTTCTGAAGATTTTGCAAAGTACCGACTCTATCATTTTCATCACGATTGCTGATATAAAAGATCTCAACATTCCGGGATGCTGCATATTTGAAAAAGCTAAATGATCCGGGCAAAGTATCAGCTTCTGCTTTTGCCGTCCATTTATTCCATTCTTTACTATCAAATCCTTTTCCCTCCAGGTCCTGGTGCACTTCAGCCGGACTATTGTCCAAAACCGTTTCATCAAGATCGGTAATGATTGCTTTCGGTTTTAGGGCCGTTGTATTTTGTAATATTTCATCAAGGCGATACCGGGCAATGTTATATGCCTGTACACAAAGAGCATGGTATTCCGCTGAACGTTGCTGAAAAAGCGATGCGAATAGCTTGCCCTGTGTTGCGATACCTCCCTGCCCGTTTTCTATAGTAGAAGAAACTTTCCTTGATTCAGAGCAAGACACAACCAATATGACAAACAGAAAAAAAATATATTTCGGTTTCATGTTTATTGATTTGGTAAAACGTGGTAAACTTAATTATTAAAATGCAGTATGGCGAATGATCCGTTTAAAAACAGACTTCGTTTTATTAAAGTTTGTATTATATTTACCCATAGGTTATTTGTTCAGATTCACTACTCCTCTCCTATTTGAAAATTCTTTGTCCAATATTTTTAGAACCGGCCACCTATTTTACAATTGAGCCACTAACATGAGAAAAAGCAGGTTTCGTTTTTCGTTTACCTATCACCACCCATGTGATTGTACCAGGATAATTTTTTTTATCCCTCTTCTCTTTTTCTTTTTGCAAATATCAGCCCAGGATCAATCAGAAAAAGGACTTCCTTTTATTACTAATTACACAGCTAAAACTTATAAGGCGCTTCCGCAGACATGGTGTGTTCAGGAAGATAACAGGGGCATTATGTATTTCGGTATTCAAAACTATATACTGGAATATGATGGAATAAAATGGAGAAAAATAACAGCCGGAACTAATACTTCTACAGTAGTAAGATCAATGGCCAAAAATAAAGATGGTTTAATCTATTATGGGGCATACAGTGATCTTGGATATTTTGATAAAGACAGTCTTGGCCAAACAACTACCAAATCCTTGCTGGACCTGATACCTGCTGCTAACAGGGACTTTTTAGATATATGGTCAGCTTATAGCGCCGGAGATAATGTTTACTTCCAATCCCGTGAATATGTTTTCAGAATTAGTGAAAAGAAAGCTGATGGAAAAAGGGATGTAAAAATATGGAAGCCACAGACCAGGTTCATGTACTCCTTTTATATCGAAGGTGATTATTATGTGCATCAGCAGGGATTGGGATTATTTAAAATGATCAATGATTCATTAGTGTTAGTACCGGGAAGTGAATTTCTGGGAAAAGAGAGAATGCAGGTAATGCTTCCTTATCCCGCTGGACCTAACGGGGAAAAGCAATATTTGGTGGGACAGTTTTATAGCGGTCTTTATATTTATAATGGTAAGACATTTCGCCCTTTTACTACTAAAGCTGACAATATATTAAAATCGGGAGTTGTTTTATATAAAGGAATACAGTTACAAAATGGTAATTATGTTCTATCATCCACAGGAAAAGGGCTTATTATCATAGATGCACAAGGAAATCTTTTGCAAACAATAAATCGTGCAGTTGGTTTACAAGATGAATCGATCTATGCTGTTTATCTTGATAAAAAAGGTACGTTATGGCTGGCTCTTGATAATGGAATATCGAGAGTGGAAACAGCTTCACCACTTACCCAATTTAACCTACAATCAGGAATAACCACGGCTGTCAGCACCGTAACAAGATTTGCCGGCGATATATATGTTGGTACTACTAATGGCCTTTTACGATATGACCAAAATCGACAATATTTTGAATTAGTTCCAGGCATTGCGCAAAACCAGATATTTAGTCTTGTGCCAGATGGAGATGAGTTACTTATTGCAGGTGATGGTCTTTTTGCTGTAAAAAATAAAAAAGCTTTTACCATCCGTAAATCGGTCAGTGGCGATCTTACATTATCGGCATTATGTATTTCCAAAAAAATTCCGGGACTTCTATTATGCGGAGGGACATCTGGTGTAACCGTTTTCAAAAAGAAAGTTTCATCGGGCGATTGGGAGTTCAAAGGATATATTCCGGGTATTACAGATCAGATCTGGACATTTATTGAGAACAATGACGGAACATTTTGGGCCGGAGCTGCAAATGGATGGGACTACAAGATCAATATTGCATTTGATGATAACGGTAATCTCGATCGGGAAAAAACATCTTTTAAAAAATATGGAGTGAATGACGGATATCCAAATGGTGTAGGATCGGTTGTTTCTGTTAAAGGCATTAATTATTTTTTAGCAGATTCTTCCTTATTCACATTTGATGATAGCAAGAAAAGATACGTTCCTGATACTACATTCGGAAAATTTCCAAACGGCGGAGGCGCTACTGAATCTGCGCTGATAGAAGACGCACAGGGAAGGGTTTGGATAAGATTTGGCAAAGAAACAAGACTTGCAATACCAAAACCCGCCGGAGGCTATAGCATTGAAAACACACAACTGAATTCGATCAATGACCTTACTATACAAAGTTTTTATCCTGAAAAAAATGGCATTGTATGGGTATGCACGACGGATGGTCTGATACGATATGACCAAAATCTTGAAAAAAATAGTGATCAATCTTTTAAGACCATATTGCGGCATGTTGAAGCAGAAAAAACATCATTAAGTACCGATACCTCAGACAAAAAATCAGTTTCAATTTCTTTTAAAAATAATACACTGCGATTCGAATATGCAGCTCCTTTCTTTGAACAGGAAGATAAAACACAATATCAAACCTGGCTGGAAGGATTTGAAAATGATTGGTCAACATTAGATAATAATTATTACAAAGAATACACTAACCTTCCTGCCGGCAATTATACTTTTCATGTTAGAGCCCAGAATATTTACAGAAAGCTAAGCGATGAAGCGATATACAAGTTTGAAATTTTACCGCCGTGGTATCGTACCTGGTGGGCTTATTTATTGTATGCAGTTGTTGCAGCAATTGTTATTTATTCACTGATACGATGGCGCACCAAACAACTCCATGAAAAACACAGGGAGCTTGAAAAAATAGTAACGCAAAGAACCGGCGAGTTAAAGCAGAAGGCAGAAGAGCTTGCAGTAATTAATAGTGTTCAGGAAGGGTTAGCTAAAGAGCTGGATATGCAGGCTATTTATGAATTGGTCGGTAATAAGATCCAGAAAGTTTTCAATGCACAGGCTGTACTTATTTGCACGTTCGATCATGAAAAAAAATTAGAGCATTTTAATTATCATATTGAAAAAGGAGAAATTTCTTATCCCGCACCCCGTCCTTATGATAAATTAAGACAGCACATGATCGATACCAAAGAAAAAATATACATTAACGATCATAACGAAACGACCGCAGCACAATTTAATATGAAGGTGGTGCCTGGCACGCAGCTTCCTAAATCACTTTTATTCGTACCACTTATTTCAGGCGATACTGTAAAAAGTTATGTTAGTCTCCAAAATATAGATTCAGCAAATGCATTTTCGGAATCTGATGTTCGCCTCCTGGAAACATTAGCCAATAGCATGAGCGTCGCATTGGAAAATGCAAGACTCTTTGATGAAACCAATCGCCTGCTGAAAGAAACTGAACAACGCACAGGAGAACTTGCAGTAATAAATAGTGTACAGGAAGGCCTCGCAAAAGAATTGGACATGCAGGGCATTTATAATCTTATTGGCGATAGAGTTCAGAAACTTTTCAATGCACAAGCAGTAATTATAGCCAGTTTTGATCTGGACAATAAAATCGAGCATTTCAATTATCTTTTTGAAAATGGTGAAAAAGTAAAAGCCGAATCCAGGCCGATTAACAAATTGAGACAATTATTGATTGACAAAAAACACAGCATTTATATATCAACGGAAGAGCAGGCAATAAAGGAGTATGGATTATCAGCCATTCCGGGCACCAAAATGTCCAAGTCGTTATTGTTTGTACCGCTTCTTACCGGCAATATAATCAGAGGGTATGTTAGCTTGCAGAATGTAGATGTGGAAAATGCATTTTCAGATTCTGATATTCGTTTGTTATAAACTTTAGCGAATAGCATGAGTGTAGCATTGGAAAATGCAAGATTGTTTGATGAAACCAACCGTTTATTAAAAGAAACAGAACAACGCCAGGCAGAGTTGGCAGTCATTAATAGTGTACAGGAAGGGCTGGTCAGGGAAATGAATATCCAGGCTATTTACGACCTGGTCGGTAATCGCATTTGTGAATTATTTGATACACAAACCGTGATCATCCGCACTTTTGACCGTAAAGCAGAAACAGAACAATGGCAATATGCAATTGAAAGAGGCCAGCGATTATATAGTAATCCGCGACCGCTTATCTGGGCAAATAGTCAATTGATAAAATCAAAACAGCCGCTGCTTATTAATGAAAATTATGAAGAGACAGCCAAAAAATTTGGAGGCGTTGGCGTCAGCAAAGGTCTGCCCCCTAAGTCAGCCATTTTTGTACCAATGATAGTAGGCGAAACCGTCAGAGGTTCTATCAGCCTTCAAAATGTAGAAAAGGAGAATGCATTTTCGGACACTGATCTTAGACTGCTAACAACTCTTACAAATAGCATGAGCGTTGCTATTGAAAATGCCCGCTTATTTGATGAAACAACTCACCTTCTTGCTGATGCTAAGCAAAGAGCAAAAGAATTAAGTACCGTAAATAATATCAGCAGGGCGTTAGCATCACAATTAGATTCTGATGAATTGATCGAATTGGTTGGTGACCATATTAAAAACTTATTTAAAGCAAATATTGTTTATCTCGCTTTAATAAATAAAAAAACGAAGATCATTTATTTCCCTTACCAATTCGGCGACGAATTGACACCAATGAAATTAGGAGAAGGATTGACATCAAAGATCATTCTTTCAGGTGAGCCTCTCCTGATAAATAAAGATGTACAGGAATTGACTACGCAATTAGGAGTAAAAAGAGTGGGTGTACCTGCGGCTTCTTATC
>Ga0105247_10001240_pt1 | contig 18908 bp, 14 predicted proteins | sample KBSS24metaG_FD_81519 | JGI IMG/M metagenome (GOLD analysis project Ga0105247, IMG submission 81519) | Switchgrass rhizosphere microbial communities from Kellogg Biological Station, Michigan, USA - KBS S2-4 metaG | ecosystem: Host-associated > Plants > Roots > Rhizosphere > Soil | place...
GCGACCTCGATCGCCTCCTCGAGAAGATCCTCCTCGCGCTCTTCAAGTTCGTGAACGCCGACCGCGGCGCGATCCTCCTCAAGGAGGCGGACGGCACGTTGCAGCCGCGCGCCGCGCGCCGCCGCGACGGGAGCGACGCGCCGATCCAGGTGTCGTCGACGATCCTGAACCACGTCATCAGCGAGAAGAAGAGCGTCATCACGCACGACGCGAGCATGGACTTCGCCTCCTCCAAGGGGAAATCCATGATCTTGAACCGCATCTCGAGCGCCATCGTCGTGCCCCTCCTCCACGAGAGCGACGTGCTCGGCGCGCTGTGGCTCGACTCGGAGTCGCTCGCGCAGTTCCAGCAGAAGGACCTCGAGATCATCACCGCGGTCGGCAACCAGGCGGCGATGTTCATCGAGAACACGCTGCTCGCGAAGAAGATCGAGCAGGAGATCGTGACGCGGGAGCGCTTCTCGCGGCTCTTGTCGCCGAACGTCGCCGAGCAGGTGATCAGCGGCAAGCTCGAGGTGAAGAAGGGCGGGCAGCTCGTCCAGGAGTGCACCGTCTTCAACTCCGACATCCGCGGCTTCACCCGCATGAGCGAGGGGACGCAGGCCGAGAGCGTCCTCGAGATGCTCAACGAGTACTTCGAGGAGATGGTCGCGACGATCTTCAAGTACGAAGGCACGCTCGACAAGTTCATGGGCGACGGGATCATGGCGTTCTGGGGCGCCCCGGCGAACCACCCCGACGACGCGATCCGCAGCGTGCAGAGCGCGCTCGATCAGATGGAAGTGCTCGGCCGCTTCAACCGCAAGCGCATGGAAGGGGGTCACCCGCCGCTCGCGATCGGCATGGGGATCCACACCGGCCCGCTCGTCGCGGGCTACGTCGGCAGCTCGAAGGCGCTCTCGTACACCGTCATCGGCGACACCGCGAACACGAGCGCCCGCCTCTGCGGCATCGCCCTCGCCGGCCAGGTGATCGTGAGCGAGCCGACCCTCGCGAAGCTCGGCCAGCGGTTCGAGGTGGAGGAGCTCCCGCCGGCGCACCTCAAAGGCAAAGAGAAGCCGCTCCGCATCTTCAACGTGAAGCGCGAGAAGATGACGGCCGCCGCGCGCGTCGGCTGACGCTTCGCTCGAGGCCGTCACCCGGTCATACGTCACCCGCTCGTACGTCGCCCGCCCGGGCGCGCGTCAGCTCGCCTCGCTCGGGCGCTTCGAGCGCGCGCCGTAGGCGAAGTAGAAGACGAGGCCGACGGCGAGCCAGATCCAGAAGCGCGTCCAGGTGTGCGACGGGAGGCCCATCGCGAGCCACCCGCAGAAGACCATGGCGAGCGGCGCCATCACCCACACCCACGGGACGCGGAACTTCCGGTCGACCTCGGGCTGGCGGACGCGGAGGACGAGGACGCCGGCGCACACGAGGACGAACGCGAAGAGCGTCCCGATGTTCGTGAGCTCGACGATCTCGTCGATGTTCATGAAGCCGGCCGGCACGAGCACGATGATCCCGGTGAGGACCGTCGCGTTCAGCGGCGTCTTCGTCTTCGGGTGGACGACGCCGAACCACGGCGGCAGGAGCCGATCGCGGCTCATCACCATGAAGATCCGCGGCTGCGCGAGCTGGTAGACGAGGAGCGCGCCGGTGAGCGCCACCACCGCCGCGACGCTCACCACCGCCGCCACGCCGTTCATCCCGATCGACGCGAACGCGTGGGCGACCGGGTCGGCCACGCCGCGGTACTCGGTGTAGGGGAGCATGCCGGCGATCACGCCGCACACGCCGACGTAGATGATCGTGCAGAGCGCGAGGCTCCCCAGGATGCCGCGCGGCAGGTCCTTCTCCGGCTCCCTGCACTCCTCCGCGGTGGTGCTCACCGCGTCGAAGCCGATGAACGCGAAGAAGATGATCGCCGCGCCGGCCTGCACCCCGTGCCACCCGTTCGGCATGAAGGGGTGGAAGTTCTCCATCTTCACGTGGAAGACGCCGATCGCGATCACCCCGACGAGGAGCACCACCTTGATCGCGACCAGGATGGTGTTGGCGCGGATCGACTCGCGCACGCCGATCGCGCACAGCGCCGTGACCACGAACGTGATGATCATGGCGAGCGCGTTCATGCCGATCGGCACGCCGGAGACGAGCGGCGCGCTCGCGAGGGCCGGCCAGTGCGCGAACACCTCGGCCCCGTCGATCGTCCCCGCGCGCCCCTGCGCGAGGAGGTCGAGCTTGTCGTGGAAGCCGAGCGCGGCGTGCGCGGAGGCGTACTCCGCGGTCGTCTGGAGCATCGTGCGCGTGTCGGTCGTGAGCCACCCCGGCAGGTGGAGCCCCGCGCCGTCGAGCAGGCCGCCCGCGTAGCTCCCCCACGAGATCGCCACCGCGACGTTCGACACGGCGTACTCGAGGAGGAGATCCCACCCGATGACCCACGCCATGAGCTCGCCCATCGTCGCGTACGTGTACGTGTACGCCGACCCCGAGATCGGGATCATGCTGGCGAGCTCCGCGTAGCAGAGGCCGGTGAAGCCGCACGCGACCGCGGTCAGGACGAAGCTCACGATCAGCGCCGGCCCCGCCGCGGGGCGCGTCACGCCGAACGTCCCGTCGTACCCGCCCGCGAGGCCGGTCCCGAGCGCCGACAGGATCCCCGCGCCGATGATCGCGCCGACGCCGAGGAGCGTGAGGTCCCACGCGCCGAGGGTGCGGTGCATCCGCCCGGTCTCCTCTTCGCAGTTGGCGCGGATCTGCTCGAGCGACTTGGTGGCGAAGAGGCGCTGGAGGAGCACGCGGGTCAGGCCTTGCCGCCTTCGCGCCCGAGCCGGCTATGGTGCCTGCTGTACCCGAAGTAGACGGCGAACCCGATCACGAGCCACACGAAGAGCCGGATCCACGTGTCGTTCGGGAGGCCGGACATGACCCAGAGGCAGGCGATCGCCCCGAGCGGCGCGATCGCCCAGAACGCCGGGACGCGGAACGGCCGCTCGGCGTCCGGCTGCGTGTAGCGGAGGACGAAGACGCCGACGCACACGAGCACGAACGCGAGGAGCGTCCCGATCGACACGAGCTCGCCGACGAGGCTCATCGGGAGGAGCCCCGCGCTCAGCGCCACGAACGTCCCGGTGACGACCGTCGCGACGTGCGGCGTCCCGAAGCGCGCGTGCGTCCGCCCGAACCAGGGGAGCAGCCCGTCGCGCGACATCGCGTAGAAGACGCGCGTCTGCCCCATCATCATGACGAGGACGACCGAGGTGAGGCCGCTCAGCGCGCCGACCTTCACGAGGAACGTGAAGGTCTTCGCGCCCACCTCCGACCAGCCGCGGAGCTTCACGATCTGATCGATCCCGACCGCCACGGGGTCGGCCACGCCGAGGCTCTTGTACGGGACGACGCCGGTGAGGACGAGCGCCATCAGGATGTAGAGCGTCGTGCAGACGCCGAGCGACGCGAGGATCCCGATGGGCAGATCGCGCTTCGGGTTCCTGCACTCTTGCGCGGTGGTCGAGACGGCGTCGAAGCCGATGTACGCGAAGAAGACGACGCCCGCGCCGGTGAGGACGCCCGGCCAGCCGTAGCTCGTGATCGTCTCGCCGTTGCGGACGCTCGGGCCGATCGGCGGCACGAGCGACGAGATCCCGCTCGCGCCCGGGTTGCCGATCCAGTTGCCGTGGTCGATGACCGACCATCCGAGCGCGATGAACGACAGGACGATCGCCACCTTCACGACGACGATGACGTTGTTCACCACCGCCGACTCGCGCATCCCGCGGTACAGGATCGCGGAGACGACCACCGCGATGAACGACGCCGGTACGTTCCACACGCCGTGCGCTTGCGAGCCGTCGGAGAGCGTCACCGCGTCGGCCCACGGGCTGGCGGTGAGCCGCAGCAGCCCGTCGGGTAAGTGGATGCCGAGCGTCTTCTGCACGAGCGACAGGAAGTACCCGGCCCACGACACCGAGACCGTCACCGCGCCGAACGCGTACTCGAGCACCAGGTCCCACCCGATGATCCACGCGATGAACTCGCCGAGCGTCGCGTACGAGTACGCGTACGCCGAGCCGGCCACCGGGATCATCGCCGCCATCTCCGCGTAGCAGAGGCCGGCGAACGCGCAGAGCACGCCGCCGACGACGAAGCTGAAGACGATCCCCGGCCCCGCGTAGAAGGCCGCGGCCGTCCCGGTGAGCGAGAAGATCCCCGCGCCGATGATCGCGCCGATGCCGAGGGCGGTGAGGTTGACCGCGCCGAGCGTCCGCTTGAGGGACCCGCCGTGCCCGTGCTCGGCGTTGGGATCGCCCAGATCGGCCATGAGCTGGGCGAGCGTCTTCTTCCTGAACAGATCCATCGTTTCGCGTCTCCTCGCGGCGTTGGGGAGGCGTGAGGCACCCCGCGCCGGGGACGCACCGTGACCCACGATTCGCGTACCATATCAGGGCCTCCGCCCTCGCCGCGGCCCGAATGACGGCTCCGGAGCGCGCCGCACGGGCCCCCGCTCGCTCCGCTCGTCGCGCGGTGCGGCGTGGCGATCGCGCGGCCCCCGCTCGCTCGTCACGCGGTGCGGCGTGGCGATCGGCTCAGCGCTGGTTGGTCGGACGCGCGCGCCGATGGTAGGTTGCACGCGATGGCGGCGTACGTCCTCCCGTTCGAGAAGCCGGTGGTCGAGCTCGTGTCCCGCGTCCGCGAGCTCCGCGCGCTCGCCCAGAGCGATCGGCACCTCGAGCCGGAGCTGCGGCGCCTCGAGGAGAAGACGGGGCGGCTCGCGCGCGAGCTCTTCGCGACCCTCACGCCGTGGCAGAAGGTGCAGCTCTCGCGGCACCCGAATCGCCCGTACACCCTCGACTACGTCGAGCGGATCTTCACCGACTTCCAGGAGCTCCACGGCGATCGCCGCTTCGGCGACGACGCGGCGGTGGTGGGCGGCCTGGCGCGCTACCACGGGCGGAGCGTCGTCGTCGTCGGGCACCAGAAAGGGCGCGGCACCAAGGACAAGGTGACGCGGAACTTCGGCCAGGCGCACCCCGAGGGGAACCGCAAGGCGTGCCGCCTCTACGAGCTCGCCGATCGCTTCGGCCTCCCCGTCTTCACGTTCATCGACACCCCCGGCGCGTACCCCGGGATCGGCGCGGAGGAGCGCGGCCAGAGCGAGGCGATCGGCGCGTGCCTCGCGGCGATGGCGCGCGCGCGCGTGCCGATCCTCGCGACGATCATCGGCGAGGGGGGGAGCGGCGGGGCGCTCGCCCTCGGCGTCGCGAACCGCGTGCACGTGCTCGAGTACGGCACGTACAGCGTCATCTCGCCCGAGGGGTGCGCGTCGATCCTGTGGAAGGACGGCGCGAAGGCCGACGAGGCGGCGCTCCGCATGAAGATGACCGCGCCGGACCTCCTGAAGCTCGGGGTCGTCGATCGCGTCGTCGAGGAGCCGGCCGGCGGCGCGCACCAGGACGCCGCCGCCGCCGCGAAGCAGGTCGACGCCGCGCTCCAGGGGGCGCTCCGCGAGCTCCTGCGCCTCACCCCGGACGAGCTGGCCCAAGATCGCTACAAGCGGTTCCGCGCGATCGGCGCGTTCGTCGCGTGAACGGCCCGGACGCGGGCCCGGCGGCCGCCCTCGCCATGCCCATGGCTCCACGAGACGAAACAGGCTAAAGCCTCGGCCATGAGCGTATCGGTTCGCCTCGACGGGAAGGTCGCCATCGTCACCGGCGCGAGCCGCGGCATCGGCGAGGCGATCGCGCGGGCCCTCGCGGATCACGGCGCGCGCGTCGTGCTCGCCGCGCGGAAGATCGAGGGCCTGAAGGCCGTCGCCGACTCGATCGGCGAGAACGCGCACCCCGTGGCCGCCCACACCGGCCGCGAAGAGGAGTGCCAGAGGCTCGTGAAGGAGACGATCGACCGCTTCGGCAAGGTCGACGTCCTCGTCAACAACGCCGCGACCAACCCGTACTTCGGCCCCATCCTCGGCATCGACAACGGCGCATGGGACAAGACGTTCGAGGTGAACGTCAAGGGGTACTTCTTCATGGCGCGCGAGGTGTCGCGCCACCTCGTCGATCGCAAGGCGCCCGGGTCGATCATCCACGTGTCGAGCGTCGCCGGCCTGATCGGCGCGCCGCTCCAGGGCGTCTACGCGATGACCAAGGCGGCCATCGTCTCGATGACGAAGACGATGGCGATCGAGCTCGCGCCGTCGCAGATCCGCGTCAACGCGATCGCCCCCGGCTTCGTCGCGACCCGCTTCGCGAGCGCGATCGTCGAGAACCCCGATCTGTCGCGCGAGGTCATCAAGCGCACCCCGGCCGGGCGCGTCGGCACGCCCGACGAGATCGCCGGCGGCGCGCTGTACCTCGCGAGCGACGCCGCCTCCTATCTCACCGGACACACGCTCGTCATCGATGGCGGCATGACCATCGGGTAGACGCGCGCGACGTGATGCAAACCGGGCTGACGATCGCGGGCAAGTACCGGCTGAATCAGCGGATCGGCAGCGGAGGCATGGCCTCCGTGTGGTCGGCCACGAACGTCTATACCGAGCGCCAGTTCGCCATCAAGATCATGCTCCCGAGCGTCGCGCGGACGCCGGAGGCGGCGCGCCGCTTCATGATGGAGGCGAAGGCCTCGGCGCGGATCAACCACCCGAACATCATCGAGGTGATCGACGTCGGGCAGGCGGAGAACGGCGCGCTCTTCATGGTGATGGAGCTCCTCACCGGCGTGTCGCTCCAGACGGCGCTCCAGCGGCAGAACCCGCCGATGACCGTCTACGACTTCTGCCTGGTGATGCTCGACGTCGCGCGCGCGCTCGCCGCCGCGCACCGGAGCAACGTCATCCACCGCGACCTGAAGCCGACGAACATCTTCCTCCACAAGGACCGCCACGGCATCGCCGTGCCGAAGCTCCTCGACTTCGGCGTGAGCAAGTTCCTCGAGGACCCGAACCACGTGCACACCATCGCCGGCACGGTGCTCGGGTCGCCGCTCTACATGAGCCCCGAGCAGGCCACCGGGCAGCCCAACCTCGACGGCCGCACCGACATCTTCTCGTTCGGCGCGATCCTGTTCGAGGGGCTCGTCGGGTACCGGCCGTACGACGCGCCGAGCTTCAACGCGCTCATCGTCAACATCGCGACCAAGCAGCCGCGCAGCATCGACGCCGCCGCGCCGCACCTGCCGGAGAACCTCCGGCAGCTCGTGAAGGACTGCCTCGTCACGAACCGCAAGAAGCGCATCGCGACCATCGACGACGTCGTCGATCGGATCGGCCTCCTCGTCCCGTACATCGAGCACGATCCGGCGCGCCTCCCCTCCCCGTCCACGCTAAGGCCGGAGCTCGACCCCGACGCGACGCAGGCGCTCCCCGCGCTGGTCCGTCCGAGCGAGCGCCCGCCGAGCCTCACGCAGACGACGATGAAGAACCGGCGGCGCACCGATCGCTTGCCGCCGCCGCCGCGCACGTCGACCGCGCTCCTCCTCGGCGCGCTCGCCGCGCTCGGCCTGGTCGGCATCGGCGCCGCCGCGACGTACGCGCTCACCGGCTCGCGCCGCGCGCCGGCGAGCGACGCCGACGACCCGCCCGCCACGACCATCGGATCGAGCTCGAGCCCGCCGGGGCGCGGCGCGAAGCCGGCCGGCGACGCCCCCGCGGCGAGCGCGATGGCACCGCCGGCGCGCGGCACGGGGCGCGTCTCGGTGATCGCGTCGCCCGGGTGGTGCACCGTCGTCGTGGACGGCACGAAGCGCGGTCTGACCCCGCTCCTCATCGATCTCCCGGTCGGCACACACGACCTCCAATGCGAGGCGCCGTCCGGCTCGGCTCGCAGCACTACGGTGGTCGTCACCGACGGCGCGACATCGAAGTATCGATTCGCGCTCGAGTGACCGCTTCTCTCTTATCTCTCCGGTCGCAGGCGCTATCCTCCACGCCCGGGCGCCGCCGCTCCACCTCAGGACGACCCAAGACGATGGACCCCGACCTCCTCGAAGAGCGGATCGCCGACGCCTGCCTCCGCGCGCGCACGGACGACCAGATCGCCGAAGACGCCGAGGCGATCGGCGTCGCGCCCGCCCGGCTCGCGATCTACCGCCGCATCGTCCGGAACAACCTGGGCGACGTCGCGCAGAGGCTCTTGCCGCGCACGTACGCGGCGATCGAGGCGGCGGCGCCCGGCGCGTTCGGCGCCGAGCTCGCGTCGTTCCTCGACGCCGCGGGGCCGAGCACGCACTACCTCCGCGACCTGCCGCGCGAGCTCGTCGCGTGGGCGACGCCGCGCTGGGCCGACCGGATCGATCTGCCGCCCTACGCGATCGACCTCGCGCGCCACGAGGTCGCCGAGTTCGCGGTGGGCACCGCCCAGACCGGTCCGCCGCGCGACGCCGTCGACGCGGTCGCGCTCGATCGGCCCGTGGTCCTGCGCGAGCCGATCAAGGTCGAGCGGTATCGCTTCGCCGTCGAGGACGGCGAGGGCGACGACGGCGACGCGGCGCGCGCGGCCCCCGAAGCGCCGCCGCCGCGCTCGACCGCCGTCCTGATCCACCGCGACGCAGAGGACCTCGTGCACACGACGGTCATCTCCGATTTCCGCGCGTCGCTCCTCGAGCGGCTGATCCGAGGCGACGCGCTCGGCGACGCGGTGAAGCGCGCGTGCGACGCCGCCGGCAGCGCGCCGTCCGACGAGGCGCTCGGCGACGTCGCCGCCTTCCTCGCCGACCTCGCGGAGCGCGGCGTCCTCCTGGGCGCGCTCGCGGAGGGCGAGCCCGCGTGATCCGCCGCCCCGCCGCGGCGGCCCGACCCACGGCGGACCGGATCGTGGCGCGCGCCGTCTCCGCGCGCGGACAGACAGCAGGGACGTCGCGCCTCGTCGCGCTCGCCGTCTGCGCGTCCGCCCTGGCGCCCGCGTGCGCGTCGGGGTTGCCGGTTCGACGGCGCGAGCCGGAGCGGCCCGTGGCGCTCCCGACGTACGCCGACGGCGCGACGCCGAGCTGCCACGACGTGGTCATGCGCGTCGAGCTCGTCGACGGCCCCGAGGTGATCGAGCCGCGCGCGATCCCCCAGCCGCCCGGCGCACCGCCCCCGCCGCACCACCAGAGCGCGCACGGGCCGTCGGCCGACGCCGCGCCGCCGAGCTACGTCTTCGATCTCACGCTGCGCAACCCGGCGGCGAGCCCGCGCTGGCTCGTCGTCCCCCGCTCCTTCCCGCGCGACGGCAAGGACGGCCCCGCGCCCGGCGTCGGCGCCGTCACGTCGCTCGACGCCGACCTGCAAGCAGGTCGCGGCCGCGCGACGGTCGTGTACGGCGGCGGCCCGGGCGGCTTCCAAGCCGTCTTGCTGCCCGGCGGCGCCACCGTCCACCTCCGCGAGGTCGCCCTCGAGGCGCCATGGGACACGACCCACGCCATCGCCCGCTTCTCCGTCGTCGTCGCGCGCGACTTTGCCGTCGACGACCGCGACGCCGCCTCGTGGTTCCCGTCGAGGACGCTCACCGATCCCGACGCCGACGTCTACCTCACCGCCCCGCCGCGCGACCGCCTCGCGACGGGCCTCCGCCCGGGCGATCACGTCGCCGCGTTCACCCAAGACTGCCGCGCCACCGCGCAGACGATCCTCCCCCACGCGAAGCGCCGCTGACCCTGCGGCGCCGCGCAGCGCCGGCGCGACGCGACGAGGGCCCTACCGGCGCCGCCCCGCGCGACGGAGCTCCCTATGCAGCGCTCACCGCGGCGGCGCTCTTCGGGCGCGCCTTCTTGTAGAGCCCGTCGAGGAGGGGCCCGTACTTTTCGAGGACGGCGCGGCGCTTCAATTTCAGGCTCGGCGTGAGCATCCCGTTCTCGGTGGTGAAGTCGCCCTCGAGGAGCGCGAAGTCCTGCACCGACTCGAAGCCCTTGAACTTCTCCGAGTACTTCTTGATCTCGCGCGCGAACTGCTCGCGGACCTTGGGGAGCTCGAGCGCGGCTTCGGTGGTGGCGGGGAGCGACACGCCCTCCGCCTCGGCCCAGGCGCGCACGCCCTCCATGTTCGCGACGACCAGCGCGACGTTGTACGGGCGGTTGTCGCCGTACACCATCACGTTGGCGATGAGCGGCGACAGCTTGAGATCCTCCTCGAGCGGCGTCGGCACGACGTACTTGCCGTTCTCGAGCTTGTACTGCTCCTTGATGCGGCCGGTGATGTAGAGGAAGCCGTCCGCGTCGAGGTAGCCCATGTCGCCCGTGCGGAAGCCGACCTTGCCGGGGACGAGGTCCTTCGTGAAGACCGCCGCGGTCTCCTCGTCGCGGTGGTGGTAGCCCTGCATCACGTTCGGCCCGTAGACGACGATCTCGCCCTCGTCGCGCCCTTGCTCGGTGCGCCTCCCCGACGCGGTGTCGATCTTCACGGTGACCCCGGGGAGCGGCTTGCCGACCGACCCGATCTTGCGCGCGCCCGGGATGTTCATCGTGACGCCGGGGCTCGTCTCGGTGAGGCCGTACCCCTCGTAGACCGTGATGCCGAGGCCGTCGATGAACTCGGCGACGTCGCGCGAGATCGCCGCGCCGCCGCTGATCGCGTAGCGCAGACGGCCGCCGAACCGCGCGCGCACCTTCGAGAAGACGAGCCGGTTCGCCAGGCTCAGGATCAGCCCCTCTCCGAACGACAGCGCCTTCCCGTCGCGCTGCTTGGCGACCGCGCGCTGCGCCGCGCTCACGAGCGACCGCACCACCTGCGGCTTCTCGCTCATCTGCTTCTGCACCGCGCCGTAGATGCGGTTGAAGATCCGCGGCACGCTCACGAGGATCGTGGGCCGCACCTCGGCGAGGTTGTCGATGATCTTGTTGACCGACTCGCAGAGCCCCATGCTCGCGCCCGCCGCCACGAGGCAGTGGAGCTCCGACACCTGGCCGAACGAGTGCGCCCAGGGGAGAAACGACAGCGAGCGATCGTCCTTGGTGATGGGAAAGACCGAGAGCCCCGAGGTGACGTTCGACGCGATGTTCCCGTGCGACAGGACGACCCCCTTCGGGATCCCGGTCGTACCGCTCGTGTAGATGATGCACGCGGTGTCGGCCGCCGACGCCGCGATCTCCTCGTGCTTGCCGCCCGCCGCGGCGAGCTCCTTGTACTCGTGCACGTGCGCTTCGCCGCCCGCGTCGCCGTCGAACAGGACGATGTCCTCGAGCGCCGGCATACCGGCGAGGAAGCGTTTGACCTTGCCGAGGATGGCCGTGTTCGCGACGGCGAGCACCCGAGCGCCGCAGTCCTCCGCGATGAACTCCCAGTCCTTCTCGCTCTGCGCCTCGTACATCGGCACGAGCGCCGCGCCGAGGCCGAACGACGCGTACGCGAGGACCGCCCACTCGACGCGGTTGTCGGCGATGACGGCGATCGCGTCGCCGCGGCCCACGCCGAGGCCGGCGAGCGCGCCGCGCATGCGATCGACCTCCTGACCGAACTCTCGGTACGTCATCCAGTGCCACGCGCCGCCACGTTTGGTCCCGAACAGCTCTCGCTCCCCGTAGCTCGAGGTCGCGTGATGGAAGATGTCCGTAAGCGTCTCGAAATGGAGAGCTGCCATGGACTACGAGATTAGCCCAGATGACGCCTCACGTGCTAAGCCGCTCTCTTCGCTGAGCTCACCATGACGACCGGGCGCTATTTCGTTCACACCTTCGGGTGCCAGATGAACGTGCACGACTCCGACCGCATGGAGGAGGTGCTCCGCGCGTTCGGCTGGACCGCCGCCGAGGCGACGGAAGACGCCGATCTCATCGTCTTCAACACGTGCAGCATCCGCGAGAAGGCGGAGCAGAAGCTGCGGAGCGAGATCGGCAAGCTCGCGCCGCTGAAGCGCGCGCGGCCCGAGGTGGTCCTCGCCGTCGCCGGCTGCGTCGCGCAGCAGGAGGGCGAGCGCCTCCTCCAGCGAATGCCGTACGTCGACCTCGTGATCGGCCCGGACAACGTGGCCGAGCTCCCCGCGCTGGTCGAAGGGCAGCGCGCCGGCGCGCCGCCCCTGTCGCGCACGGTCTTCGACGTCGACGCGCCGCGCTTCCTCGCCGCCGCGCCCGACCCGGGCTCCGGGCGCGTCCCGGTGAGCGCTTACGTCACCACCATGAAGGGGTGCGACGAGCGCTGCTCGTTCTGCATCGTGCCGACCACGCGCGGCCCCGAGCGCTATCGCCCCGCGCGCGACGTCGTCGACGAGGTCGCGCGGTGGGTCGACGCGGGCGCGCGCGAGGTCGTCCTCCTCGGGCAGACCGTGGACAGCTTCCGCGATCCGGCGCTCCCTTCCCCCGAGAGCGACGACCCCGACGAGTCGCAGTTCCCGGCGCTCCTGCGCCTCATCGCGCGCGAGGTGCCCGGCCTCGTCCGCCTCCGGTACACGAGCCCGCACCCGCGCCACGCGACGGCGTCGCTCGCGCGCGCGCACGCCGAGATCGACGCGCTCGCGCGCCACGTCCACCTCCCCGTGCAGTCGGGGAGCGACCGCGTCCTGCGCCGGATGATCCGGAGGTACAGTCGTGCAGAGTACATCCACCGCGCGGCGCGCCTCCGCGGAGCGCGCCCCGACATGACGCTCTCCACCGACGTGATCGTCGGCTTCCCCGGCGAGACGGACGACGATTTCGAGGCGACCTTGTCCCTGGTCCGCGAGGTGGGGTTCGTCCAGGCGTTCGCGTTCAAGTTCTCTCCCCGGCCGAGCACGCCGGCGCTCAAGCTCGGAGACGACGTGCCGGAGGACGTGAAGTCCGCGCGGCTCGCGCGCCTCCTCGCCGAGGTCGACGCGCAAGGCAGCGCGCACCTCGCGCGGCTGGTCGGGACCCGCGCCACCGTCCTCGTCGAGGGGGCGAGCAAGGCGAATAGATCGGCCGAAGGAGGCACCACGTTGCAAGGACGCACCGAGCGGAACGAGATCGTCCACGTCGAGGCGCCGCCCGGCGTCGAGCTCGCGGGCGAGGCGGTCGAGGTCGATCTCGTGCGCGCCAACAAGCACTCGCTCGCCGGCGAGCTCACCGAGGAGGCGCTCGCGCGCGCGCCGCGGGCCGCGTCGCCGGCGCGGAGGATCGCGGCGCGCGTCCTCCCCGTCCTGCTCGCGATGGCCGCGCTCGCGCCGGCCGGCTGCGCGGCGTCGGGCTTCAAGGTGGTGAAGACCTCGTGGAACGGCGGCGAGGTGGCGATCCCGAAGAAGGACGACGCGCCCGCGCGCGCCCAGGCCGAAAAATACATGAACGAGCAGTGCCCCTACGGCTACGACGTCGTCCGCGAGGAGGGCGAGCCGGGGGCCGGCACGTTCCGCGGCGGCGAGTCGTCGTGGCGGATGGCGTACGAGTGCAAGAAGGAGCCGGTGAAGGAGGACGTGCCGCGGTCGCGCGCGGTCGCCTACGATCTCGAGGCGGGCGCGGCGACGCCCCCGGCGAGGTCCTCCGCGCCGGCCCCCGATCCCAAGGCCGATCCCAAGACGACGAAGTCGAAGTAGTGCCGATCTACGAGCACGCCGGCGTCGCGCCGAAGATCGGCGACGGCGTCTACGTCGCCCCCACCGCGACGGTGATCGGCGACGTCACCATCGGCGATCAGTCGAGCCTCTGGTTCGGCGCGGTCCTCCGCGGCGACTGTTATCCCATCCGCGTCGGCGCGCGCTCGAACATCCAGGACGGCTCGGTGATCCACGTCACCGGCGGATACGCCGGCACCGTCGTCGGCGACGACGTCACCATCGGCCACATGGTCCTCCTCCACGGCTGCACCATCGGCGATCGCTCCCTCGTCGGCATGGGGAGCGTCGTCCTCGACGCGGCCGTCATCGGCGAAGGGTCGCTCCTCGGCGCCGGCTCGCTCGTCCCGCCGCGGGCGGTCATCCCGCCCGGCGTCCTCGCGATCGGCCGACCGGCCAAGGTGATCCGGCCCCTCCAGCCCGACGACGTCGCGCGGATCCGCGAGGCCGGCGAGCACTATTTGCGATATGCGCAGACCTTCCGCACCGCGGTCCGCCGCATCGACGTGTAGCGGGAGGCGGCGTCGCGGGGAGGCCGCGTCGCGGATGGAGGCGGTAGCGGGACCCGCCCGTTACTCGGGGCCGGGGACGACGCGGAGCTCCACGGTCGCCATCCCGTCGCGCACGATGCCGAGCTTCTCGGCGGCCGCGCGCGAGAGGTCGATGACCTTGTGATCGTCGCCCCACGGGCCGCGATCGGTGATGCGGACCCGCACGCTCGACCCGGTGTCGACGCGCCGCACCTCGACCCAGGTGCCGAACGCGAGCTTGCGGTGGGCCGCCGTCATCGCCGCGGGATCGAACCGCTCGCCGCTCGCGGTGCGCTTGCCGGCGAACGACTTGCCGTACCACGTCGCCGTGCCGCGCTGGACCGCCCTCTCGTCGGCGTCGCGCGCCGTGCTCGCGATGTCCGCGTCGGGCGACGGCGACCCGCGCGTCTCGGCCGGCGCGTTGAACGGCCGCGACGACGGCGCGTCGTGCGCGCACGCCGTGAAGGCGAGCGCCGCCGCGGCGGCGATCGAGCGGGGGGCGGCGAGCGTGGGCACGGTGACGAAATCGGTACCTCGCCTTGCGCCGCGCGCCAAGGGCGAGCAGTCTCCCCCGCGCCGTGCAACGCGTCTACGCCCTCGCCCTCCTCGCCTGGTCGCTCGTCAAATCGCTCCTCGCGCCGCTCCTCGGGACGCGCCGCGGCCTCGCCGCGTTCCGCGCGAGCTACGCGGCGGATCGCCTCCCGCCGGTCGCGCCCGACGAGCGCCGCCTCCTCCCGCTCCTCGGCGGGTGCATCGCGTGCGGCCTCTGCGACATCGGCGAGGGCGTGCGCGCGGCGCGCTCGGGCGGCGCCTACGCCGGCGCGATGGACCTGATGCTCGCGAGCTCGCGCAGCATGCCCGACTTCGACGCGGCGCGGAGCTCGTTCGCGGCCGTCTCCGACGAGCGCCTCGCCGAGCTCGAGGCGCGCTGCCCGACGCGCGTCCCGATGCGGAAGGTCGCGCATTTCGTCCGCGCCAAGGGCGCGGAGATCGCCGCCGCGTAGGGCGGCGGCCTACCTCGTGATGTCGTCGAGGCTCCGCGGGGCGAGGTGGAGCTGATCGAAGTACGTGACGATGCCGACGATCGACCTGTACGTGCCCGGCTGGATCGCGCTCTTCGGCAGGTCGGCGAGCTCGTTCGTGAGCACCGGCGAGGAGAGGAGCGTCGTGGTCTTCGTGAGGTGCGCGGTGAGGCGGCCGCTCCCGTCGTCGAAGAGCGCGTCCGGGATCTCGACGTTCTCGAGGCGGACGAGCATGTTCATCCACGCTCGCCCCTTCTTGTAGTCGGCGAGGTCGTTCACGTCGATCGTGGTCGGCTCGATGGGCGCGTACTCGTAGCGGAACGTCGCCGTGGGCTTCGAGAGCTGCGGGAGCACCTGTCCGGGCGGGAACGCGTGCGAGCCGATCTTCGCGTTCTCGGTGTACTGCCCGGCGAGATCGAGCACGTCGCCCGCGCCGACGCGGAGGTTGGCCGGGATGAAGGTCGGGCTGTACAGGCTGACGCCGGAGAACGGCGAGCTCGAGCTCACGTCCTGGACGAACACCGTGCCGCGGCTCTTGCCGTTTCGCGTCTCGTCGAACGTGTCGACGGCGGTGACCTCGGCCGCGGTGACCACGACGTCCGCGCCGGCGAGCCCGCGCGAAGGGTCGACCACCTCGCGGACGCGCTTGCCGTTGCCGAGCGCGGACGGCTCGTCGACCGCGTGCGGATCGCCGCTGGAGCTGCTGCACCCGGCGACGGTGAGGGCGAGCGGAGACGCGGCGCCGAGGAGCGCGGTGAGAGCTGCGAGACGCGTGAAGGTGCGCACGTCGTGCTTCTACCTCATGGGGGTCTGCGAGACCAGGCTCGCGCGACGCCGCGACGCGCGGGCCCGGCGGAGCCGCTCGGCGCGCGGGCGCCGCGGACGCGGCGCGCGCGTCACGGCGCCGGCGGGCGGCGCGCGGGCGTCGACTTCAGGCGCAGGCCGACATCGCCTCGTCGAGGTCGTCCGCGCCGATCGCGTAGGTGCCGCTCTCTTCGATCGCGGTGAAGTCGCGGAGCGAGACCGCGTCGTCGTCGGCGCGGCGGAGGCGGATCGGCGAGCCGGTGCTCGCGAGGACCGCCTCGAGGCGCGACTGGATCTTGTGCTTCTTCGAGTACACCGTCTTGACGCTGATGTTCATCGCCTCGGCGATCGCCGCGGGCTCGAGCCCCTCACCGAAGTAGAGGGCGGCGAAGACGCGGTCCTTCTCGCTGAACTCGGCGAGGAGGCGCTGCGCGATCTCGGCGCGCTGGCGCTCCGACGCGTGATCGAACGGGTCGGGCAGGTCGCACTGGAGCTCCGACGCCTCGGAGATGCACGTCTTGTTCGGCTCGCGCTTGAGGGCGCGGAGGTAGTCGTACGCGCAGTTGATGGCGAGGAGGCCGACCCAGCTCGAGAACTTGTTCCCGCGACCCGGATCGAAGCTGCGAAGCTTGTGCTTCTCGTTCGCGAGGAGAGAGACCAGGAGCTGCGCGTGGATCTCGCGGACGTCCTCCGGCGAGACGAGCGAGGAGAAGCGCCGCGTCACCTTCAAGATGCAGCGCTGAATGAGGCGCTCGTACTTCGTCTGAAACTCGCGCCAGGCGGCGGGCTTGTTGGCGAGCATCGCCGCGACGAGCTCCATGTCCGCGACGAGCTGGCGGTCGCGCTCGGTGAGGACGTCGTCCTCGTCGTTCGCGGCGCCGGAGGCGCACACACCGTGGAGGGGCGCGGAGTGGATGGCGCTCCCCTTCGTGAAGAAGCCGCTGTCGTAGCCTCGTCGCGTTTGCTCACCGTGCATGCAGGCCCATAGAGCACCTATCGTGCCAGCGACGACTGCTCCTGCCGTAACGGTCGCCCGGGAAGAAATATCGCCTTTCTCCGTAGGAGCCAGACATCGACGGGGGTGGTCCGCCCGTAACACCAGGCGTAACAACCGAGCCCGTTACGCGACGAGTGTTACGCCGTTACGGGAGGCGAGCGCGGTATAACCCGTAACGCTTTGATGCGTTTCGCTCACGTTGGCCTGTCCTCTCCTTCCCGCTCTTCTTCCGGTTCCGATCCCCACGGCTCGGGGGCCTCTCGTCAGGCGGTTCGCGTCGGTCCGGGTCGCCTCGCGCGCGCGGCCGCGGCGTGGGCTCTCCCCTGGATCGTGAGCGGGTGCGGGGCCGTCGCGACCCCGCGGCCGACCGCGAGGCCCGAGGCGATGGCGCTCGCGGACGTTCGCGTGCTCGCCGAGCGACCGCCGCTCGCCGTCGTCGCGCGCGACGGCGATCCGTCCGCGGCGGCGGCGGCGGCGGTCTACGTCGGGGGGCTCGGCGGGGACCGGACGCCGGAGATGGCCGTCGCCCTCGCGGCCCTGGTCGAGGCGCGCCTCGCGCCGCGGTGGGCTGGGGTCGCCGTCACGCCGGCGTGGGACGGGTACCGGATCCGCGGGCTCGCGGCGCGGCCGGCCGACGCCATGGCGTGGCTCCGGGCGGCGTTGCTGAGGCCGGTCGACGCGGGCGAGGTCTCGGGGGTCGTCCGGCGGCTCGACGCGCTCGCGCGCCGGCCGCTCGCCGACCCGGCGCTGCTCGACGCCGCGCGGTGCCGCGGCGAGCCGTTCGGACGACCGGGCGGCGCGCGCGGCGCGACGATGGCGGAGATCGAGGCGTGGCGCGCGGCGGCGCACCGGCGCGACCGGATCGCGCTCGCGGTGACCGCGCCGGCGCGCGTCGCCGAGGAGGCCGCTTCGGCGGTCGCGCGCGGTCCGGCGTGGCCGGCGGGCGGGCTGGACGACCCGGCCCCGGAGCCGGCCGCGCCCGACGGACAGGTCCTCGTCTACACCGCGGGGGGCGACGCGCCGCACGACCGCGCGCGCGCCGTCCTCGTCTTCCGCACGGGCAGCGCGGAGCGCCCGGTGGACGCCGCGTCGCGCCTCGGCGCGCCCTCGGGGCCGCTCGCGTCGCGCCTCGGCGCGCTCGATCGCGTCGAGATCCGAGACATCGTCGCGACCGCTCACCCCGACGGCGGGTGCCTCGCGTTGACGCTCGACGCCCTCGACGTCGACCGCCACGCGGCGGAGCGCGTCGCGAGCGCGGTCGCGCTCGCGCAGCAGGAGACGCGCGTCGAGCTCGCGCAGGCGTCGGACGACGACGCGCTCGGCGCGGCGATGGCGCGTCGCGCGGGGGACCCGCGCGACGCCGCGGAGCAATCGGCGTGGTGGGCGCTGGTGCGCCGCGCGAAGCGCGGCGCACCAGCGCCCACCGGCCACGACGGGGGTCGCGCCGCGATCGGCGGTGACGCCGGTCCACACCTCGACAGCGGCGAGCCCGGCGGCGACGGCGCGACGCGACGCGACGGCGCCGGGCGCGCCGGCGCCGCCGGCGAGCACGCGCCGCGTGACGGCGCCACGGCACGCGGCCCCGGCGGCGGTGGGCGCGACGGCGCCGGGCGCGAGCGGCGCGACGACCGCGACAGCGCCGGCGCGGTGGACGTGGCCGGCGGCGACGCTCGCGACGGCCGCGACGCGCCGCGGATCACGACCGCCGTCGGCTTCCCCGCCGCGCAGGACGGGGCGCCCCCGCCGCGCGGCCGCGAGGCGCCGCCGCCGCCCGCGGCGGCGGTGCGCGCGGAGGTCGATCGCGCCGTCGAGGCGTTCCGGAGGCCGGTCGTCGAGTCGCGCGTCCGCGTCGAGCGCGGACAGTCGGACGTGTGGGTGCTCGTCGCGTCGCCGTGCGGGACGCTGGCCGAGTCGGAGCACGACGCGGGCCTCGCCGCGGAGCTCGCCGCGACGAGCGCGGAGGAGGCGCAGAGCGCCTCCTCCGCGCTCGTCGACATCGAGCCGTGGGCGGCCGAAGGCGGGATCGGCGTGCTCGCCCACGGCCCGCCGCTCCCCGGTGAGTCGGCGGGGGCGCACGCGCGGCGCGTCGCCGACGCGGCGGCGCGGA
>Ga0105247_10001242_pt1 | contig 18897 bp, 12 predicted proteins | sample KBSS24metaG_FD_81519 | JGI IMG/M metagenome (GOLD analysis project Ga0105247, IMG submission 81519) | Switchgrass rhizosphere microbial communities from Kellogg Biological Station, Michigan, USA - KBS S2-4 metaG | ecosystem: Host-associated > Plants > Roots > Rhizosphere > Soil | place...
AACAACGCCAATTTCGTTAAAGGAAAACCAGGCGAGCCGGTGCTGATCTCGTGGGACGACGCGACGACGATGTTTCATGAGTTTGGACACGCATTGCACGGTCTGAACTCAAACGTCACGTATCCGTCGCTGTCCGGGACCGCCGTTCCGCGCGACTATGTCGAGTTTCCATCGCAGCTTCTCGAGCACTGGCTCTCCACTCCGGAAGTGCTCCAGCGCTTCGCGCTTCACTACCAGACCGGCAAACCGATTCCTCAGGAGCTCGTCGATAAGATCAAACGGTCGGCGACGTTCAACCAGGGTTTCGCGACCGTGGAATACTTGTCCGCAGCGCTGATCGATATGAAGCTACACCTGGCGGGGGATAAGAAGATCGATCCTGACGCATTCGAGCGCGAGACTCTCGCACAGCTCGGCATGCCGAAAGAGATCGTGATGCGCCATCGGACGCCGCAGTTCCTGCACGTCTTTTCGAGCGATGGTTATTCGGCTGGTTATTACAGCTATCTCTGGTCTGACGTGCTGACAGCGGACGCTTTTGGCGCGTTTGTGGAAGGCAAAGGACCGTACGATCGCGCGGTTGCGGAGCGGCTACGCAAGTATGTCTTCTCGGTCGGCAACACGGTCGATCCGGCTGAAGCCTATCGCGCCTTCCGCGGTCGCGATCCGAAGGTCGATGCCTTGATGAAGAAGCGCGGCTTCGCCACAAAGAGTTAAAAGTTAGCCACAAAAAGGCACAAAAACACAAAAAGGAAGAATACCTCGGTTTGGTTTTCTTCCTTTTGTGCTTTTTGTTATTTTGTGCCTTTTGTGTACTAGTTGCGGCGGCCGCCCATTAACCGCAGGATGAAGAAGAAGAGGTTGATAAAGTCGAGGTAGAGCGACAGCGCGCCAACCACCGCATAAGCTCCAACTCGTCCATCCGGCAGCGCGACAGCCATCTGTTTCAGACGCTGCGCATCCCATGCCGTGAGCCCGGTGAACACCACCACGCCCACCACTGAAATCACAAAGCTCAGCATGTCGTTAAACAGGAAGATGTTCACGACCATGGCGATGATCAGGCCGATCAGTCCCATGAACATGAACTGACCCACACCCGCGAGGCTACGCTTGGTCAAACTACCAAACACAGCCATCGCGCCAAACATTCCGCCTGCAATCACAAACGACGACACGATCGATGCGCCCGTGTACACCAGAAAGATGGTTGACGTCGTGACCCCTACAAGGGCCGAGTAAAGCAGGAACAATATCGCGGCAGTTGCGGGCGCCATTTTTTGCACTCGCACCGACAGGTAAATCACGACTCCAAGCTGCGCGAAAATCATGACCCAGAACAGGCCTCGATTGAGAATCAGCGTCTTTATTAACGCCGGCGAGGATGCGACAGTGACCGCCGTTCCAGCAGTCACCAGCAACCCGAGAAACATCCAGCCATAAACTCTGCTCAAAAACGCGGTGACTCGCGTGTCGCGAACATCCGCTGGAACATACGAAGATGCATTCCAACTCATTTTTTATCTCCTTGCCGGCCTCGTGCCGGCTGCTCTTAACGGTTCCAAGTATAACAAAACCGCATGCATTAGATGCGCGCTGCAGTGATATGATTCCAGAGCGTTTGTACCTTTTTGCCGCTAAAAAACAGGAGGTATCGATGATCACTAGAAGCGTTTTGGTCGTGGTTGCAGTGTTATTACTGGCCAGTCCGGCGTTCAGCCAGTTTGGCCCCCAGAACCGGCTAACAGATTTCGCCGACCGGCTCTCGCGCGAGGCGCAGGATTTTGCAGACTCGAGCTACAGCAATTTCACCAATAACCCGCGTGCGTTCCGCAACGATCTGGAAGCGGTGATGATGGCGCACCAGTTTGCCGGGGCCTCGCGGATCTTCTATCGCATGGTCGTCGACCGGCGCCGCAACCAGGATCTGCGCGATGCGTTTGACATACTTCAGAACCTCGCGCGTTCCGTTGAGCGAAACAATGTGCAGCGCACTAACTGGAGCAACGTTCAACGCCTGCTCAGCGACATCTCCCGCGAGCTTAATTATGGCGGTGGCGGCGGTAATGATTATCCGGACACCGGCAATCGCAGCGGGCGGATGACGTGGCGTGGCCGCGTTGATGATGATGTGCGAATCAGGATTCGCGGCGGCGCGGCTGATGTCGAGACGCTCGGCGGCACTCCTTATTACGATTGCAGCCGAACTTCCAGAACTCGCTACCGAATCGACGCGTCACGGTTAGGCTGACTGATAAGCGAGGCCGCGGCGAGATCTTCATCGAGCAGCAACCGACACGGGAGAATGATTTCACGGCTGTCGTGCGGATCAGAGATACGAAAGGCGGCGCTTCGGAATACGCGTTTACGCTCGAGTGGTAGGTTTCATTGAATGACGATCTCGTCCATGAAGATCCACGCGTCGCCGCCACTACCGGGATGCCACGCGGGGATCTTCCCGAAGTTCACGGCGCGAATCCTCACATACCGCGCCTTCTTCGGCGGGATCGATTTAACAAAGTCTTTCATCACGACGCCTTCCCGGGTTTCCGAGACGTCATTTGCGATCGTAATGGCAGGCTCGAAGGTATTTCCGTCCAGGGATAGCTCAAACTCGACGCGCGCCGGCATCCAGATCCACGAACCAGCATCCTGCAAGAACCCCGCGCCAACGCTCGAGACTTGCTGAACACTTCCCAGATCCAACACGGCGACGAAGTCTTTCCCCTGGTATCCCTGCCAACCGCCGCCACTCCAATTCGTCGTGCCGCGAATGCCGTCAATCAAAGCGAAGTCGCCGCCGCCCGTGTATTGCGGGCTGTAGCGTGATTCCAACGTGAGCTTCCAGTCATGCGGGATGCGGTGATAATTCGCGGCGACAACCTGACTACGCCTGCCGTCGGCAGCAATCGCGAACGCTTTCACAGTTGTGTCAGCCGCGATTGAGAAGGGTTTCGTAAATTGCTGTGGCGCTGATCCGTCAGTTGTGTAATAGAGATCCCCGATCCCAGCTACCTCAATCTCCAATCGTCCTCGAAACGTCGGGCCTGCCGCTTTGATCACCGGCACCGGAACGATCTCAGGACCCACAATGCGCGAGACAGGCTCGTTCCCTTTTCCGGTTCCCCACCTGAGATTCGGTCGCGCACCCATCGTAAACACGAGCTCGCCACTGTTCATCAGATCCTGATGCAACAGGAACGACTTGTTATAAGCTTTCCCATTCAACGTCGCCGATTGAATGTAGATATTTTTATCTGAACCGTTGAGCGCACGAACTACAAACGACTTCCCATTCTCCAGATTGAATCGCACTTCCGGAAACAACGGCGATCCGATCGCATAAATATTTTCTCCGGGCGTCACCGGATAAAACCCCGCGGCACTCAACACATACCACGCCGACATCTGCCCGCAGTCTTCGTTCCCGATCAAACCGTCAGGCTCAGGTTTGTAAAACTGGGCCATGATCGAGGCGATGCGCGACTGCGTCTTCCACGGCTGGCCCGCGTAGTTGTAAAGATAGGCCATGTGATGACTCGGCTCATTTCCGTGCGCGTACTGCCCGATCAGACCCGTGATGTCCACCTGTTCGCGACCAGTCGTCTGGCTATCGGCACTGAACAACTGATCGAGCTTGCTCGCAAACTGCGCACGCCCACCCATCAGCACTATCAATCCGCTGATATCTTGCGGAGCGAAGAACGTGTACTGCCAGGAGTTCGCTTCAGTAAACGCAAATGTAACCTCACGCGGATCGAACGGCTCAATCCAATTGCCGTTGCTGCGCGGACGCATAAAGCCGGTCGCGCGATCAAAAACATTCTTGTACGACTGCGCGCGCCTGCTGTAGCGCTCGTAGTCTTCAGTCTTGCCGAGCATCCGCGCGACTTGCGCAATGCACCAATCGTCATACGCATACTCCAGCACTTTCGAGACTGACTCGCGCTCATCCTCCGTCGAGATAAATCCGTGATCGATGTACGCAGCCAACCCGCGATGCTCCCGAGACTCGGCGCTGTGCTTCATCGCAGCGAACGCTTCGTTCAGATCGAAACCGTCAACGCCCTTCACCGCCGCGTCGGCGATCACTGAAACAGCGTGATAACCGATCATCGTGTCAGTCTCGTTTGCCGCGAGCTCCCACACGGGCAATCGCCCGCCCTGCTCGTACTGCGCGAGAAATGTCTTGATGAAATCGCGCGTGCGCTTGCGATCGATGATCGTGTAAAGCGGGTGCGCCGCGCGAAACGTGTCCCAGAGCGAGAAGACCGTGTAATTAGAAAAACCGTCGGCGACGTGCGTCTTGAAATCTCGACCGCGATAACGCCCATCCACGTCCATGAAAAGATTCGGCACGGTCATCACGTGATAGAGCGATGTGTAGAAGCTCGTTAGCTGTGAGTCGGCGCCGCCATAGACTACGATCTTGCTGAGCTCAGCATTCCACGCGCGCTTAGCATCCGATTTCACTCTGTCGAAGTCCCAGTGACTGATCTCAGCATGTAAATTTCTAAGTGCACCTTCAATATCAACTGCCGAGATGCCGACCTTGACGAGCACCGGCGCGCCAGAACGCGTGTCGAAGCGGAAATAAGTCTTTCGCGGTTTGTCAGCCGGGCCGTATGCGGTAAAGGGCTGTGAAAACTCGAGGGCAAAGTAAACAATCTGATCTTTGGCCCAGGCTTGCGAACGTCTCCACCCGACAACTGTAGTTTTGCTCGTGACGCGAAGATCTGAGTCGAGGACTTTGTCGCGATGTGCGAGGTCGATGACGATGTTTGCATCGTCAGTTGCCGGGAATGTGTAGCGATGCATCCCGGCGCGCGCGGTGGTCGTGAGCTCGACGAGAATGTTTTCGTCGTCGAGTTTCACTGAATAGTAACCGGGCGTGGCTGTTTCGTTCCGATGCTGGAAGCGGCCGGAGTAATTGCGCCCAACCATCGGCGTCAGCAGGATGTCGCCGTAATCGGAAATGCCTGTACCGCTGAGATGTGTGTGGCTGAATCCGTAAATCTTCGAATCGGAGTAGTGATAGCCCGAGCAGCCGTCCCAGCCGGTGAGGCGCGTGTCAGGGCTGAGTTGGACCATGCCGTACGGCACGATCGCGCCCGGAAATGTGTGCCCATGCCCGCCCGTGCCGATGAAAGGATTAACGTAACCGGTTAGATCGCGTTGAGCGGAAGCTTGCGCCGGCAGGAAGACAAGCAGGAGAACAAGATTTACAAGGATTTTCAGGATTTGCAAGATTCGGATCTTGTTAATCATGAAAATCCTGTCAATCCTGGCTAACAGCGATGGCATAAATGACTCGTTCTAACGCCTGCAGGTCTCTGAGATCGAGCACTTCGACCGGCGAGTGACTGTAGCGTCCGGGCCACGACAAACTCACGTGCAACACACCGTAGCGCACGAAGTCTGATCCATCAGTGCCGCCATTCGTCGCCCCAACCTGAAGCGGGATACCCTGCAGCCGCGCAATGTTGAGAATTCGATCCATCTCAGCGGGCGGCGCGACGGCGGAGTTGTCGAGACCGCGAATGACTGCGCCGTTGCCGAGCGGTGCGTGCGCGAATCGCGTCGTCTCAGCCGGTGAGTCAGACGAAACGAACGTATCAATGCTGTAAACGCGCTTCACGTTGGCAGCATATTGTTTCGCGAGCGCCATCGCGCCTTCGAGTCCGGTCTCCTCACGCACGGACCACGCGAGGATCACTTTGCGTTTGAGCGTTGCGGGCTGGATTCTTCGTGCGGCCAGTATGAGCGCTGTCGATCCGGCGCGATCGTCGAGAGCGCGCGCGGTGAAGCGCGTGTTTCCGATACGCGTCGCGTGTTTATCGGCAGTGACCGAAAGACCGGCGGTTACGCCGAACTGTTTCAACGTAGCGCCATCGGTGCCAAACCATGCCGTCAACGTTTCCGGTTGTTTGTTTACAGCGGTTTCTCTCGGCACGAACACACCACGAGACGGCTCGACGCCAGCGCGATCGAAATGGAGCAATGCTGGTTGACCTTCCCACAGCGATTGGAACAGCCCGCCGCGCGCACGCAGCGAAACGACACCGTCATCAGCGATGTTCGTCACCTCAAAGCCGACTTCGTCCTGGTGCGCGACGAACATCAGCGGATCGCGATCTGGTCCGACTTCGAGGATGAGGTTCCCTTCGTTGTCAGTGCGGGTTAAGGGACGCGCCCACGCCGGGAGCGCAGCGATGATGGCTTCACGAACCGGGCGCTCATGACCCGAAACCGCCGGAACATCAGCCAGCGTTTTGAGCACCTCCGCCACGTCTGCCAGGTTGGAAACAACCGCAGCGTTGGCCTTCTGTGGCCACCGGTCGTCTGGATAAACATCTGCCCAATTAGGATTCGAAACATTAGCGACTGTCGCTACGGCGGCCAACAACTTCTCCGCGTCGTCAACATTGACGCTTTCGACAAGCGTCCCGGCATAGCGAACGCGCGGTGACAACACTGTAACTGTGGTTAGCCCCGTCGACTCCGGCAAGTACGGCGGCTTCTCTACCAATCTCTGACTGAACGCCTCGTTAACCGAATCACCTGCATCCACGAGCGTCACTCCATCAACACGCCCGAGTGATCTCAGCGTCGCTTCCAATCCATCGAAACCAAAACTGCGCAGCGTCGTGATCAGAAAGATCGTCTCGCCACTGTTTACCTTTCCCTGCGCCACACCGGCCACTGCCGCACAACCAACACGCACTCCAGCCAACTGCCCCGCCGCAAACTTCCCATACGACCACCCGCCAAAATCACGCACCACCGGATTCAGCATCTCGATCCCGAGTTGCTGCACCTCCGCTTTCGACGCAGCTCCAACATCAACCCAAAGATCGTTAAGCGTCGCCACCGGCGCATTCACAACACGCCCGCCTTGCAAGTGTGTGCTCTTAACAATGACAACCCCGGGAACAAAACCCGCGCGCGTCAAAACTCTGACTCGCTGTCCTTCGTGAAACTGGACCCAGAGCGAATGCTGTCGTCCAGCGCCGGCCTCGCGTAGCCGCAGGTAACCATCGTCAGTGATCTCAGTGACGGAAAACCCCGGACGATCCAGGCCACACGCAACCACACGCCTCGGACTACCACTACCCTTGCGCAAAATCAGATTGCCGAGCGCATCACGCTTCCACTTCCATCCAGGCATCGCGCGCATGATCGAATTAGTCGCAACATGCTCCGAACCCGGCGGCGCATCGAGTGCGATCCAATTGCGAAGAACGTCCACGGGAAGGACGCCATCTTGAGCGACAAGGTCGAGCGAGCAGACCAACAGCAACATGGTCGCCCACAGCAGCTTTGATTTTATTGGGTTCACGGGATCGACAAGATATACGCTTTGAAATACTTGCGCTACGAAAAAATTGATGCGATACTGCCCCCCTCCCGTCCCAGATACTCGTCCCAAATAAATAGTTAGTTAATAGTTTTTGCTAGCACTCCAGGTTTCCTCCCAGATACGGCTTATCTATATGTGTCGGATTTATTCAATTGCCGATGTTGTCTATCCCGCTCGTTGTCTCGCCGTTGCGGGCGGCAGAAACACCCCCACCAACCCAACTATCTGGAGGAAAAAAGCATGAAGAAAGTTCTCGCGTTAGTTGTATTTACCGGTCTTTGCATGGCTGCGTTCCTTTCATCACCACCAGCAGGCAAGGCCAAGAACGACAAGATGCGCAAAAACTCAAACAAGATTGAGAACAGTTACATCGTCGTGCTCAATAACGATGTTATCGGCGAGCTGGGAACGTTCTCGATCGCCCCGTACGTCGCATCTGAGCTGGCCGCGACGCACAAAGGGAAACTCAAACATGTCTACCAGAACGCCATCAACGGCTTTGCGGTAGAAATGTCCCCCGAAGATGCGGAAACGTTGAGCCTCGACTTCCGGGTTGCATATGTTGAAGAGGACGGCATCATGACGGCCGACACAACCCAAAGCAATCCACCGTGGGGCCTGGATCGCATTGACCAGCGCAGTCGCCCAACGAATGGAACCTACGTTTACAACCATACCGGTGCAGGTGTGTTTGCGTATGTCATCGATACCGGCATTCGCACCACTCACACTCAATTCGGCGGACGAGCTGCGAACGTGTTCGACGCGTTCGGTGGCAGCGGCGCGGATTGTAACGGTCACGGCACGCACGTCTCAGGCACGATCGGCGGATCGACCTACGGCGTAGCCAAGAGCGTCAACCTCCGTGGCGTACGCGTCCTTGACTGCAACGGCTCCGGTTCGACTTCAGGCGTGATCGCCGGTGTCGATTTTGTGAGAACCAATCACTCGAACCCGGCTGTCGCGAACATGAGTCTCGGCGGCGGAGCCTCGAGCTCTCTCGACACGGCGGTAAACAACCTCTCGAACTCGGGAGTAGCGATTGCCGTTGCCGCGGGTAACAGCAATGCGAATGCTTGCAACTCGTCACCCGCTCGTGCCGCGAATGCAATCACGGTCGGCTCGACGACCACCAGCGACGCACGCTCGTCATTCTCAAACTTCGGCACGTGTTTGGATCTCTTCGCGCCGGGTTCGAGCATCTTGTCGTCGTGGTTTAGCTCTGACACAGCCACCGCAACGTTGAGTGGAACTTCAATGGCTTCACCACACGTCGCCGGCGTAGCAGCGCTTTACAAGCAGGTTAACCCGTCAGCTTCGTCAACCACTGTTCGTAACGCGATCGTCAACGGCGCGACCACGAACGTTGTGACCAACGCTGGCACAGGTTCACCAAACCGGCTGTTGTACTCGCTGTTCTTCTAAAAAGTCGTCAAGACATATTGACGCGGGTGACACGGATCTGCTCTGATCTGGGTCACCCGCGTTTTGTCTTAGTCCCACAACTTATGAGGTGCCCCATGAAGCTTCAACGAACTGTCGCTTTGGTTTGCGCGTTTGCCTTGATGGCGTCGATGGTTCTGGCGCAACAGACCACTGCGCCCAAACGCCCGCTCACACATCAGGATTACGATTCGTGGCGATCGATCCTCGCGCAACAGGTTTCGCGCGACGGGAAGTTTGTGGCGTATGCGTACATGCCGCAGGACGGCGATGGCGAGATCGTCGTGCGCAATATCGCGACTGGCGTCGACTGGCGCGCGCCGCGCGGTTATCGTCCGCCGCTGCCACCACCTGACGATCCGGGCACGAATCTGGTCGAGTTTCAGGCCGAGCAGGCGCGTCTGGTGCGACCTGTATTCACGGCAGACTCTCGTTTTCTCGTCTTCACCGTCGAGCCCACCAAAGCTGAAGTAAACAAAGCGAAAAAAGAAAAGAAGAAGCCCGAGGACATGCCGAAGAACGCCCTCTCGATCATGGACCTCTCGAACGGCACGGTGACGCGAATCGAGCGAGTAAAAACTTTCCGCGTCCCCGAAGACGGCTCCGGCTTCATCGCCTATACGCTTGAAGCCACACCGCCCGCCCCGCGCCCGGAGTCGAGTCCCGCGCCGCGCACAGAACCGAGCGCGGCAGCGCCGGGTAACGCAGAGCCGAGCCCTAAACCAGAATCAACAGAAGCTCCACGTCCCTCCGGTCGCTCCCGAAACAAGAAGGAATACGGCACCGATCTCATCCTTCATAACACCGCAACCTCCGCGGATCGCAAATTCAGCGACGTCCTCGACTTCACCATCAGCAAAGACGCGAAGTCACTCGTCTACACCGTCTCATCACGCAAAGAAGAAACAAACGGCGTCTACGCTGTCACAACCGACAGCGACGCCGCACCTGTGACACTCCTCAGCGGCAAAGGCAAATATCAAAAGCTGACATGGGACGAAGACAACACACAGCTCGCTTTCACGAGCGACAAAGAAGACGCCGACGCAAAGCCGTCGAAGTTTCGCGTCTATCACTGGAACCGCAAAGATCCGCAAGCGACCGAGATCGTATCCACCACCTCGCCCGGCTTCCGCAAAGAGTTCGTCGTGAGCGAGCGCGCAAACCTCAGCTTCTCGCTCGACGGCAGTCACCTCTTTCTCGGCACGGCCCCTCCGCCCGAGCCCGAAAAGAATCCAGACGCAGAGATCCCGGCTGATGAAAAGGTGCTCGTCGATCTGTGGCACTGGAAAGACGATTACGTGCAACCGATCCAGAAAGTCCGCGCCGAGCAGGATCGCAATCGCTCGTATCGCGCCGTCTACGATCTACAGGCGAAGAAATTCGTCCAACTCGCCGACGATTCGATGGAAAACATCTCGCCCTCGAACGATGGCAGCTACGCCATCGGCGCTGACAATCGCAAATATCGCGTCATCAATGACTACGATCCAGGTTTCACTGACTACTATCTCGTCAACACGTCCGACGGTTCGCGCAAACCGCTCTTAACCAAACAGCGCGGCAACGTTTCGCTTTCTCCAAACGCGAAATACGCGATCTACTTCGACGGCAAAGACTGGTACTCGTATTCAGTCAACGGCGGCTCGACAGTAAACCTCACCAAAGACATCAAGGTTAACTTCTACAACGAAGAGAACGACACACCATCGACGCCCGGTTCTTACGGCATCGCCGGTTGGACCAAAGACGATACGGACGTTCTGATCTACGATAAATACGACATCTGGCGCGTCTCGCCTGACGGCAGCGCGGCCACAAACCTCACGGACGGCGTCGGCCGTAAAGAATCAACCACACTCCGTTACGTGCGACTCGATCCACGCGAGCGCTCGATCGATCCGGACAAGCCGCTGCTCCTCTCGGCTGAAAACCAGGAAACACACGATTCGGGTTTCTATCGCGACAAAGTTAGCGGCACTGCGCTCCCGCAAAAACTCCTGATGACCGCTAAGGATTTCAACGGTCCAACGAAAGCCAAAGACGCCGACGTGCTGATCATGACCGCCTCGCGCTTCGATCAGTTTCCGGATATCTGGGTGACAAACAGCTCGTTTCGCGAGTTGAAGCGCGTCAGCAACGGCGACGCGCAACGCGCCGCGTACACGTGGGGCACGGGCGAGCTTGTGAGTTTCAAAAACACTGACGGCGTGCCGTTGAAGGGCCTGCTTCTGAAGCCGGAAAATTTCGATGCGAAGAAGAAGTACCCGATGATCGTTTATATCTACGAGAAGCTCTCGCAGGGTTTGCACCAGTTCCGCAATCCCGGGCCAGGCACGTCGATCAATCCGACTTACTACGTCAGCAACGGCTACCTCGTCTTCATGCCTGACATCGTTTACACGATCGGATATCCGGGCCCGAGCGCGTTGAAATGTGTGCTGCCGGGAATTCAGGCGGTGATCGACAAGGGTTATGTGAACGAGAACGCGATTGGCATCCAGGGGCACAGTTGGGGCGGTTATCAAATCGCGTACATGGTCACGCAGACGAATCGCTTCAAAGCGGCGGCGCCCGGCGCTCTCGTTGCAAACATGACGAGCGCTTATAGCGGCATTCGCTGGGGCACGGGACTGCCGAGACAGTTTCAGTATGAGCGCTCGCAGTCGCGCATCGGTGGCAGCCTGTGGGATTATCCGCTGCGCTATCTCGACAACTCGCCGATCTTCCGCGCGGATCGAGTGGAAACGCCGCTGCTGATGATTCACAACGACGAAGACGATGCGGTGCCGTGGTACCAGGGAATCGAGTACTTCCTCGCGCTACGCCGTCTCGGCAAAGAAGCCTACATGTTCACTTACAACGGCGAGAAGCATGGGCTACGGAAGCGCATCAATCAGAAGGACTACACGCGACGCCTACAGGAATTCTTCGATCACTTCCTGAAGGGCGCCCCCGCACCGGAGTGGATGGAAAAAGGAATCCCTTACCTGCAACGCGAAAAAGAAAAGGAAAAGTACCGCACCTCAGAAGATAACCCATAATTTAACCGCGGATAAGACCGCGGGTAAGAACAAGTCAGCCAGGAGTAAAAGTCAGAATAGAACAAGTCAGCCAGAATAGAACAAGTCAGAAATGAACAAGTCAGGAAGAATAGAGCAAGTCAGAAATGAACAAGTCAGGAAGAGGGGCTTGCCCCCGCTCGTCCAATCCAAGCAGCAGCGGGGGCAAGCCCCTCTTCCTGACTTGTTCATTTCTGACTGACTTGTTCTATTCTGACTGACTTGTTCTATTCTGGCTGGCTTGTTCTATTCTGGCTGGCTTGTTCATTTCTGACTGACTTGTTCTATTCTGGCTGACTTGTTCTATTCTGACTTTACTACCTGACTGACTGGGTTCTTATTCACGATTAATTCTTAATCGGGCCTCGAGCTGTTCTCGTCGGGTCCGGCTGAGTCTTAGTTGTCGCCCATCTTCAAGGACCACGACGTAATCCCCATTGAAGTGCGGATGCATCTCCTTGATCCGTTCGAGATTCACGATGATCGATCGATGAATCCGCACAAACTTCGCCGGATCGAGCCGTCCCTCGAGATCGTTCATCTTCTCACGCAGCAGATGTGTCTTGCGGCCCGTATGCAGCTTCGCGTAGTTCCCGTCTGCTTCGATAAAGTCGATCTCATCAACCTTCAAAAGCATCATCCGGCTTGACGCCTTGATCATCAACCTCGTCAGGTAACGCTCCTCGCGTTTCGCTCCCGTGCGCTCCGTCTCACGCTCTTCCAGCAACGCTAGCAGTCGCTCGCTCAACTGGTTGATCTCTCGCGCCGCGATCTGCGACTTGGCGCGCTCCAGTGCACGCGCAAAGCGCTCGTCGTCGAAAGGCTTCAACAAGTAGTCAAGCGCGTGAACGTCGAAAGCCTTCAGCGCATACTGATCGAACGCGGTCACAAAGATGATTGCCTGGATGTGCTCTGGTCCAACATGCGCCAGCACGTCGAAGCCATCCATCTCGGGCATCTGGATGTCGAGAAAGATCAGATCCGGTGAAAGCGTGTTGATGGCTTTGACGGCCTCGCGCCCGTTGCGACACTCTTCGACAATCTCGATCTGCGGATCTCTTTCGAGCAGCACACGCAGATTGCGACGCGCGAGCGGCTCATCATCGACGATGATTGTCTTAATCTTGCCGGCCATTATTACGACTCATTCGTAAAGGCATCACGATCACGACTTCAACGCCGCCGCCGTCTCGATTACGAATATCAAACTCGTGATCGTCATCGTAGAGTTGTTGCAGTCGCGCGATAGTGTTTGCCAAACCAATTCCGGCGCTGCCTTTCAGTTGCCAGTCTTCCGGCAAACCGGCGCCCTCATCGTACACAGTCAACCGCAAGTAACCGTCCTGAGCAACCGATCTGATCCCAACCAGCCCTGAGTCAGCAGTGCGACCGATGCCGTGACGCAGTGCGTTTTCCGTCAGTGGTTGCAGGATCAGATTCGGGACGAGCGCTTTCGTCGTGCGTGGATCGATGTCGAGCTCGATCCGGAGTCGATCGGAAAACCTCATCTCCTGAAGACTCAAATACAGCTTAATGAAGTTGATCTCTTCCCTCAATTCGACTTCGTGACGCGAGGAGTGTTCGAGCGTGTGACGCAGAAGATCGCTCAGCCCGACGAGCATGTTCACCGCCGCGGTATTTTTGTTATCGCGAACCAGGCCGACGATGCTGTTCAGTGTGTTGAAGAGAAAGTGTGGGTGAAGCTGCATTCGCAGTGAGTCGAGCTGTGCCTGTGCGAGCTGCGCTTCGAGTCGCGACGCGAGAAACTCACGCTCACGATATTTGCGGTAGTAGTCGATCGCGTAAAAGACACCGATCACAGCGCCATACACCAGCAGGTCAGAGCCAAACGATCCCGGTACACGTGGAATGAAGCGAGGCCAAAACGTTTTGGGACTGTCTCCCATATTGTCGAACGGCTGAATCCATAACGCGACCGCAGTGCCCGCGGCGGTGTGAAGAGTGGAAAACAACAAGAACGCGGGCAGGTGCACAATGAGATTGCGCTTCCACGCTTCACCAACGAGCGAATACTTCTGTGCGAGCCACACCATCGCGGACGTGAGCGGCGCCCACGCAAGCCACGTGAGGATGCCCCACGTAAAGATGCGCCACGCCATATGCCCATGCTGCTCAGCGCGCACCTCGATATAAATCGGCGCGGCATAGATAACGCCCAGCCCTGCCCAGACGGCAACTATGACCAGCCACTTCATTCGCATAACTGATTCTACTTATTTCTTCATGGACTAGGATTAGTTTGTCGCAGGTTGGAGTAAGGAAGACGTAGACCGCCCTTCAGGTGGGACGAACTGCATCCACAGATTACACAGATTTGATCCGTGTAATCTGTGGAATCTGTGGATTTAATACTTCGCAACCCGTGGATCGACGTCGTCTGACCAGGCCGAGATCCCGCCTTTGAGATTGATCAGTCGTCCCTGGAATCCGGCGCGCTTCAACGCCTCGATCGCCTTCGCGCTGCGCACACCTCCTTTGCAGTGAACGATCGTCTCAACATCCTGATCGATCTCGTTCATCCGGCTCACGACGTGGCCCAGCGGAATCAACTTCGTTCCCGGAATGCGCGCGATCTCAAACTCGTGCGGCTCGCGCACGTCGACGATCTGAATCTTGTCACCACGCAAGCGACGCGCGTTCAATTCTGTCGCGGAGATCTCTTCGAGTTTCGACTCAGGCTGCGGTAGCTGGTGCGCCGCCATGCCGCAAAACTCTTCGTAGTCGATCAGCTCCTTGATCGTCGCCTGCTCACCGCAAACAGGACACTTCGGATCCTTGCGCAGTTTGAACTCACGGAACTTCATGGGCCAGGCGTCAAACAACAACAGACGATTGACCAGCAGATCCTCCGCACCGAGAATGATCTTGATCGTCTCGTTTGCCTGGATCGCGCCGACGATACCCGGCAACACGCCGAGCACACCACCTTCCGCGCACGAAGGCACGAGCCCGGGCGGCGGCGGCTCCGGATACAAACAGCGATAACACGCGCCCTTCTCGGCCCAGAAGACGCTCGCCTGTCCTTCAAAACGGAAGATCGAGCCGTAGACGTTCGGCTTGCCGCTCAACACACACGCATCGTTCACGAGATAGCGCGTGGGAAAGTTGTCAGTGCCGTCGACGATGATGTCGTAGTTGCGAAAGAGTCGCATTGCGTTATGACTCGTGAGGCGCGTCTCGTGCGTTTCGATCTCGATGTGTGGATTGATGTCGCGCAGACGATCGCGCGCGGATTCGATCTTTCGCCGCCCGAGATCTTTCGTGCCGTGGATGATCTGTCGCTGCAGGTTCGACTCTTCAACCACGTCGAAGTCAACGATGCCGATGCGACCGACGCCTGCGGCGGCGAGGTACATGCCGACCGGTGCGCCCAGCCCGCCCGTGCCGATCATTAATACACTCGCCGCTTTCAGACGTCGCTGCCCCTGCATGCCGACTTCCGGCATGATCAGGTGGCGGCTGTAGCGCAGGATCTCTTCGTTTGACAGTTCCGGTAACGATTGGGCGACTTCCGACTCGATCACCGCGCCACCGGCGATTGATGGAACGATCATGATCGTGTCGCCGTCTTTCACTGGCGTGCTCGGGCCGGAGGCGTGGCGAATGTCCTCGTCGTTGAGATAGACGTTGACGAAGTTGCGCAGCACGTTCTGATCGTTGAAGAGATGTCGACGCAAGCCGCTGTGTGTTGAGGTGAGCAGGTCGAGCGCCTCACCGGCAGTTGTTGCTTCGACTGTGATCTGCGATTGACCGCTGGCGAATTGCCGTAGCGGCGCCGGGATGGTGATTGTGATTGGCATGTTTGACCCTCTTTGAAGGAATAGGTCCTATAGGACCAATAGGACCTATACTATTCTTAATTCCTCTTGATTGAACCGTGATCGATCCGGTTCCTGTTCCCATGAAAATAAGTCCGTCGACTCCTGAGCACGCGTCGAGACGATGATGTACGAGTAAGTGGGCCAGGCGTGCTCGAGATCGTACAGTGACGGCACGGCCGGCGAATCCGGATGCGAATGGTAAAACCCGACAACCTCGAGATCGTGATCGCGCGCGTAGCGCTCACCATGCATTAACTCCTGTGGCTCGATCAAAAACCGGTTGCGCTTCGCACTCTCCTCACGCGCGTTCGAGATCGGATATGTCTCCGTAACGACTTTGCCGTCGGGGCCGTAGTGGCCGAGCAACAATCCGCAACACTCGTACGGATAATCCTTCACGCCGTGCGCGCGAATTTCGCGAAGTAAGCTTTCGGCAATCGTTATCATCCGCCTAACGCCTGCTCGATATCGGCGATAATGTCGTCAATTTTTTCAATCCCAACCGAGATACGCACGAGGCCATCGACGATGCCCCACTCCTCTCGCTTGGCAGGCAGGAGATCTCGATGCGAGGCCGTGGCTGGATGCAGCACACTCGTAAACACATCGCCGAGACTCGTTGAGCGAAGGATTAACTTCAGCGCATCCATAAACCGGAACGCCGCTTCTTTCGTGTTGTCGCGCAGCTCAATCGAGACAAGCGCGCCGAGACCGGGATAATGAACACGGCCGATACGCTCATGTTCTTGTAAGTAAGCAGCGAGCGAGCGAGCATTCTCACACTGCCGGTCCATGCGCACGGCGAGCGTTTTCAAGCCTCTCAAAATCTCGTGCGCATCCCACACGCCGAGCACGCCACCGACTAGCTTCATCACGCTGATCAGCGCGACGCTGTCCATCTCGTCGCGCGATACAACGATGCCGCCCATCGTATCGGCATGGCCGCCCAGGTATTTCGTCGCGCTGTGCACAACGATATCTGCGCCGAGTTTCAGTGGCTGGCGCAGATAAGGCGTCGCGAACGTATTGTCGATGATCAAACGTGCGCCATTCTCGTGCGCGATTTCAGCGCACGCCTCAATGTCGCAGACTTTCAGCAACGGGTTCGAGATCGTTTCGGCAATGAGCACTTGTGGTTTGAGCTCGCGTGCTTTCTCGCGCACAGCATCGAGATTGCTAAAATCGGCCTGGATCGTCTTCACACCGAAATTCGCAAGAACGTTGTTCAGCAGTCCGGTGGTTGCGCCGTAAACATCGCGCGAAGCAAGCACTGTCGATCCCGCCTTCAAATCACACGCGATGAGCGCTGCATGGACCGCCGCCATTCCGGTCGCGTAAGCGCAGGCGAAGGCGCCCTCCTCGATTTCGCGTACGGCCTCTTCGAGTGCGGCTGTCGTCGGATTGCCGTAACGCGTGTAAATGAAACCCTGCTTCTCACCGCTGAAGACCTGATCGATCTCCTGCATCGACTCGTAAGTGAACGTTGCGGAAGCGTAGATCGGCGTGGAGACAGGCAGCCCGTCCGGCAACGGGCGTCGTTCGCCGGCGTGCACGAGTTTGGTTGTGATGTCGCGTTTAGTCATTTAAGTATCGCTCGCCGCCGTCGCACAACACCGTCACGACGACCGCCGGCTCACGCAGTGCCGCCGCCACGCGCCACGCTGCAAACACGTTGGCTCCGGAGCTTGGCCCCACCAGTAATCCTTCTTGACGCGCTAGTTTACTCGTCATTAATAACGCATCTTCCGTCGCAACTTCCAGCGTCTCCGTCACCAGTCTTTCGTCAAAGATTCCCGGTGTGATCGCTGTCGCCATGTGTTTCAGACCTTCCAAACCATGTAATGGCGACTCGGGCTGCACTGCGACCGCCCTCAGCCGCGGGTTCAATTCTCGCAAACGCCTCGTCACGCCCACAAAAGTGCCCGACGTTCCCAGCCCCGTTACGAAATGCGTAACGCGTCCTCCGGTCTGTTTCCAGATCTCGTTGGCAGTTGTTTCGTAATGAGCGAGCCAGTTCGCGTCGTTGTTGTATTGATCGGGATAAAAATATTTGGCGGGATTCTCGACGAAGATCTCACGCGCGATGAGCTGCGCGCCGTCAGTCGAGAGCATCGGATCGGTCTCAACGATCTCGACGCCATAACTTCGCAGAATTCGTTTCCTCGCGGGGCTGGCATTCTTCGGTAAACAAACCTTCACCGCGTAACCACGCGACGCGCCAATCATCGCGTAAGCAATCCCGGTGTTACCGCTCGTCGCGTCGAGGATCGTCATGCCGGGTTTGAGTTTGCCGCTGCGCTCGCCTTCGAGAATCATCGAGAGAGCGGCGCGATCCTTCACCGAGCCGCCCGGATTCAGATGTTCCGCCTTCGCAAAGACCTGAACGCCGGGGCTCAGCTCTTTGGCGAGCAAGCGCAGCCGCAAGAGTGGCGTGTTACCGATGTGTGCTTCGACCCTGCCGGGCTCGATAGCGGCGACGGGGGTTTCGAGAACGTCGAGGTGCATAACCATAAAAATAAAAATGGCCGCGACTTCCAAGAAGTTGCGACCGTTTTGCCGTCAAAATTGCTGGTGGTTAGCTCATCTGCTACTCCAGCCTCCATGCGGCCGCTCGGTCGCGGTGCAATAGCACCACTGACAATAGCGACAACATGCGCAAGCCTTCATCACGATGCGGAGACTATAGGCCCGCGCTCAGGCAGTGTCAAGCTGGCCTCTTCGCGGTTTCCGCGTTAATCTTTGGGACATGTCTGACTGGCCATCATTACCGCTCGAAGATTGGAAAGATACGTGCGCGACCCTGCACATGTGGTCGCAGATCGTGGGAAAAATTCGTCTGGCGCAAACGCCGCTCGTTAACCACTGGTGGAACGTGCCGCTTTACGTTTCCGCGCGTGGACTAACGACGACTGCAATGCCTTACGAGGAACGTTTTTTCGAGATGGAGTTTGACTTCATCGATCATAACCTCGTGACGAAGTGCAGCGACGGGTCGACTGCGATCGTACCGCTAATGCCGAAGTCTGTGGCGAGGTTTTACCAGGAAACAATGGATGCGCTCGAGACCGTAGGAATTGAAGTTAAGATCTGGAAGATGCCGGTGGAGATCGCGGATCCGATTCCGTTCGATCAGGACGAGCAGCACAAGTCGTACGATCGTGAATACGTCGAGAGGTTCTGGCGTGTACTG
>Ga0105247_10001243_pt1 | contig 18896 bp, 14 predicted proteins | sample KBSS24metaG_FD_81519 | JGI IMG/M metagenome (GOLD analysis project Ga0105247, IMG submission 81519) | Switchgrass rhizosphere microbial communities from Kellogg Biological Station, Michigan, USA - KBS S2-4 metaG | ecosystem: Host-associated > Plants > Roots > Rhizosphere > Soil | place...
ATACAACCGGTCCCGCAGCCGCTCGGCCCCGGCGTCGCCACCGCCGCCTTTGCGGGCGACGGCTTCTATCTACCCGCCACCGCGTCGAAGCCGACGCTCGTGTTCGCGTTCCTCGAGCACGGGTCGTTCGTCATCGGCGACGGGAACGCGGCGGTGGGCACCGCGGTCACGTTCTGGGGCGCGCAGTGGTGGAACGACAACGTCGTCAGCGTGACGGGCGGGCCCGCCAGCTTCAAGGGATTCGCGGAGAACGGCTCGGCCACCTGTGGCGCGACGTGGTCCACGGATCCGGGCAACAGCTCCGGTCCGCCCGCGACTGTGCCGTCGTTCATGGCCGTGATCGTGTCCGACTCGATCACGAAGTCGGGCTCGACGATCTCAGGCGATACGCCGAAGGTGGTTATCGTCGAAACCGATCCGGGATATGCGGATAACCCCGGCCACGCCGGCACAGGTAAGGTCGTGGCGACGCTATGCGGTAAGTGACCCACACGACACCCGCGCTGGAGAGCTGAGCCCGTCGAGGCGCCGCTACGAACGCCGGCGACGCGCTATGATCGATTCGCTCGACGGGCTGCATCCGCACGGCGACGCCATCGCGCGCGGCGCGGAGACCGCAGCAAGGCTGCACAATCAACGCGGGGCGGGGCGGCGGATCGCGCGATCCGCCGCCTCGCCTCGCGATCCCGCTTCTTAGTAATCCTCTTCGAAAGGCAATCACCATGAATAGGAATGTTCGCCGAGTCGTCGGCTTGCGCTGCTTCGCCGTAGGGATCGCTCTCGTGACGTCCAGCGTGGCCTTCGGGTGCGGGGGTGACGATTCGAGCGCCGGGACCTCGGCGGACGGCGGCGGCTCCGACGAGGCGAGCGGCGACAGCGCGGCCGGCGGCGACGGCGCGTCGGACGTGGACGGCGGCACGACCGGCGACGGCGGCGGGCTCGACGGAGGCGGCGATGGCGCGCCGGCCGGTCCTGGCTTCGTGCAATGCGGCTCAGCGGCCTGCGACACGGCGTCGTCCTTCTGCTGCCGGACCGGGCTCGACCCGAGCCTCCAGGCCTGCGTCGCGACGAACGGCTCGTGCCGCGGGAGCTTGTGGCGGTGCGAGAAGCCGAGCGACTGCACCGGCGCCGATCACTGCGTCGTCGGCGGCAAGACGGCTCAAGGCGGCCTGAGCACGGCGTGCGCTCCGTCGAAGCAGCTCGTCGTGTGCGCGACGTCCGCCGACTGCGGCGACGCCGGCGCGTGCGTCTCGCAGACGTGCCACTTCGAAGGGGGCGTTCAAACGATTCAGACGTGCGGCGCGCTGGCGGCGAACGTCTGCCCTCCCTGAGCCATGCGCACGTACCATCGATGGATGCGCACCTCGTCGTGGCCGTGGCTCCTCGTCGTCGGCGCGTGCAGCTCCGGCGGCTCGCCGGGAACAGCGCCCGGATCGAACGGCGGCGGCGGTGACGACGGAGGCGGCGATGCCGGGGGCGGCGGAGGGGCGGGCGGCGACGCGATCGCGACGGGGAGGAAGCTCCCCGGCGCGATCGCCGTCGACGACGCGTCGGTATACTGGATTGAGGGGGACGGCGCGGCGAAGCGCGCTCCGAAGAGCGGCGGCGCCCCGGTGGACGTCGGCGGCGGGTGCAAGGCCGGCGCGATCGCGATCGACGAGTCGCGCCTGTATTGCGGCGGGACCGGCGGGACGGTCACGGCGTTCCCTCTCGGCGGCGGCGCGGCCACGGTCGTCGCCGGCGCGCAGCCGGTCTCGGATCTCGCCACCGGTGGGCAGCACGTCTACTGGACGACGTATTACGGGCTCCGTCCGGCGGGCGACAACGACGTCGGCGCGGTGGCCGGGATCGCCGCCGGCGCCGACGGCGGCGGCGTGCTCTCGATCGCCACGAAGCAGCGCGTCCCGTCGTCGCTCGCGGTCGACTCGAGCTACGTATACTGGCTCACGCTCGTCGACCCCGCGAAGGACACCGGGACGAGCGTCATGCGCGCGCCGCTCGCCGGGGGCGCGGCGTCGGTCGTGGCGACCGGGAGCGGCGCGTCGCCGAGCATCGGCGGATCGCGCAACAAGGCGATCGCGGTCGACGCGACGTCGGTGTACTGGTCCGAGCTCGCCGGCGCGATCCGGAAGGCGCCGCTCGCCGGCGGCGCCGTGACGACGATCGCCGACGGGCAGGACACGCCCGGCGCGATCGCCGTCGACGGATCGACGATCTACTGGGCGACGGTGACCGCGATCATGGAAGCGCCGCTCGCCGGCGGCGCTCCACGGACGTTCGTGGCCGGCGAGAACGCCGGGGCGATCGCCGTCGACGACTCCCACGTCTATTGGACCAATACGGCGAAAGGGACGGTCGCGCGCGCGCCGAAGTGACGCGTACGGCGACGCGCGAAGAGCTGGCGAGGCTCTCGCGCGACGAGGCGCGCGCCCGCGTCGATCTCGGCTCCGCGCGCTTCGCCGGCGCGAGCGTCGCGCGCGCCGCGAGCGAAGCCGAATCGATCGCAATATCGTCTCACGTGCGGCAAGGCGGTCACCACGCGCGAGGGGGGCTCGAGCGCGCGCGCCTCGACGAAGAGCGCGTGCTCTCCCGCGGCGCCGGCGAGGGTGCGGCGATTGCACCGCGCCGGGCACCGCTCAGCGCCGAGGTGCTCTTTGTTTTCAATCTATCGTCGAGCCTTGAACACCGCGCTCCCGCTCGCGGGCGTGCTCGCCATCGCGACCGCCCTCGCGACGACCACGTGCTCGCGCAACCCCGACTCCGTCGAGCAACTCGCCGAGCGCTTCACCGGCGCCGACTCGACCGACGCGGTCACGAGCGACGAGGGCATGGATAGACGCGATAGGCTGGGAGGGCTCGCGAAGGACGTCCTGTCGACGATCCGCCAGGGCCGGAGGACGTTCCGCTTCGACACGTTCGGCGACGAGGCGTTCTGGGGCGGCGCGCTGCGCCTCCACGAGGCCATCGAGGGCGCGGCCAACGGCGGCGTCGGCGGCGGCGTCAGCCCGAAGACGGCGCTCGAGATCGGGCTGAAGGTCGACGTCGACGCGCTCCCCGCGTCCGTCGTCGAGGCGTTCGAGAGCGGATCGCTCGATCTCGACAGCCCGGCGACGACGCTCGCGCTCCTCCAGCTCGACGCGGTCGTCGGCCTGAAGGGGTTCTTCGGCGAGCGGCGAGGCGGCTACGACGTCCGGCCGCTCGAGTCGATCGGCATCCAGTGCGCGTTCTGCCATTCCACGGTCGACGACTCGCTGGCGCCCGGCATCGGGCATCGCCTCGACGGGTGGCCAAACCGCGATTTGAACGTCGGCGCCGTCATCGACCTGGCGCCGGACGTCTCCCCGCTCGCGACGTTGCTCGGCGTGTCTTCGGAGACCGTCCGCGCCGTGCTCGAGTCGTGGGGTCCGGGGAAGTTCGACGCGGAGCTGTTCCTCGACGGCAGAGCGTTCCGGCCCGACGGCAAGAGCGGCGCGACGCTGCTCCCCCCGGCGTTCGGCCTCGCGGGGGTGAACCTGCACACCTGGACGGGCTGGGGCTCGGTCACGTACTGGAACGCGTTCGTCGCGAACCTCGAGATGCACGGCAAAGGAACGTTCTTCGATCCGCGCCTCGCGGACGCGGCGCAGTTCCCGGTCGCCGCGCGCAACGGCTTCGACGACGTGCGGAGCGAGGTGGACCTCATCACCCCCAAGCTCCCCGCGCTCCACGTTTACCAGCTCGCGCTGAGGGCCCCCAGGCCGCCCCCCGGGAGCTTCGACGCGGAGGCCGCCGAGCGCGGGCGAGGCGTCTTCCACGGGCCCGCGCGCTGCGCGACGTGCCACGTGCCTCCGCTCTTCACGGAGCCCGGCTGGAACATGCACACGCCCGAGGAGATAGGCATCGACGCCTTTCAGGCGAGCCGGGCGCCGGACAAGCGCTATCGAACCTCGCCGCTCAAGGGGCTATTTACGCACATGAAGGGCGGGTTCTACCACGACGGTCGCTTCGCCACGCTCGCCGACGTCGTTCGACACTACGAGGAGGCGCTCGGCATCGTGCTCAGCGAGAGGCAGTCGGCGGATCTCGTCGAGTATCTGAAATCTCTGTGAGCGCGGCCCGGCGCGGCCTCCCGTGGGACGGCGCGGGCGGCTCGCCGGGCACGAGGAAACTCGGCGGTCCAGGGCGCGCGCGATCCACCGGCGCGATCCAGGCGACCACGCCGCGCCCGGCGGGTACCGCCACGCGGCCACGCGGGTGACCGGGATCCCACGGCGATTCGTATGGGCAAAACGCGAGTGCGAGCCGCTCGCCGACCGCCCCGGCGACCAACCGCGCGGCGCGGCGCGGCCATTGCGATCGGGCGGCCATGCAATTCCATACCCGATCGATCTCGCTCACTCTCGCCTCCTTGGCCTCGTTGGCCGCCGTCCTCGCCGCCGCCTGCTCCGCGCCGCCGGAGGGGAGCGGCGATACGACCGCGGGCGCGCTGAAGGGCTGCGATGGACACGGCGCGTCGGCCTGCGACCCAGGCGCGAGCGGCGGCGTCACGGCCACGTTCTCCGCGGGGACGATCTGCAACGCGACGGGCTCGCCCATCACGCGGCCGGCGACCCTGAAGCACGTCATCGTCTTCATGTTCGAGAACAAGAATTTCTCGAGCGTGATGAACAACTCGAACGCGCCGTACATGAACTCCATCAAGGACAAGTGCGGATACTCGACGCACTTCAACGACAACGTGTTCTCGACGGACATCAACTCGCTGTCGCACTACATGGCCGTCACGTCGGGCTCGAACTGCAATACGGGCATCGGCACGAACGGCACCGGCTGCATCACGGACGACAACCCTCCGAGCAGCCACCAGCTCACGACGGTCTCGATCATGGAGCAGGCGCCCTCGTACAAGGGCTACATCGAGAGCATGCCCAGCGCGTGCGCCGGCGCGGCGAGCGGCCAGTACGCGCCCAAGCACAACCCGCCGCCGTATTACACGCGCCTCGCCACGAGCTGCCCGGCGGACGACCTCGGGCTCCCCGCCGTCACGTGCCCGACGACGCTGAACTCGACCTGCTCGGCGCCGGGCACGAACGCCTTCACGAGCGACCTCACGAACGACACGCTCCCGGCGTACGCGTTCGTCACGCCGAACCTGATCAACGACATGCACGACGGCACCGTGGCGCAGGGCGACAACTGGATGCACACGTACCTGCCGCTCGTGTTGGGCTCGCCCGCGTACCTGCGCGGCGAGGTGGGCGTTTACATCCTGTGGGACGAGCAGGGGACGTTCTCCAGCGGCGCGACGCCGAACATCCTCGTCTCGCCGTACATCCAGCCCACGGTGTCGACCGCGACGATGAACCTGTTCGCGGCGCTCCGGGCCGCCGAGTCGCAGCTCGGGCTCTCGTTTCTGGGGTGCGCCGGCGGCACGCCGCCGGGCGGCGTGGGCACCTGTCCCACGGGCTCGACCGCGGACCTGCGATCGATCTTCAACTTCTGAGGCGAGGGCCTCCCGTCCTTCGAGTACGCCGGCGCGACGGGGGACGCGCCGGCACTCCGGCACTCCCACCGCCGCGGCTCACTCCGTGGGCGCGCGCGGGACTTGCGCCTCGGCGCGGCACGCGCGCAGCACCGCGCGCCCGCGACCGAACACTCCCCCGGCCGGCTGCGGCACGTGCTCGCCGAGCGCGATCTCGATCGCCTGGTCCGGCGCGGGCGCGCAGCGATCCGGGCGGCGCTCGTCGAGGCCGATGTCCGTCATCCGCTCGCCGGCCGCGAGCGGGCGCTCGCACCACGATCCCGCGCCGCGCGGCTCCGACGAGCAGCCCGCGCAGGCGTAGGCGATGCCGGTCAGCCGATCGCGCACGTGGACCACGCCCGGGCTCGCGTCGACCACCTCGAACGGGCTGCCCGCCTCCGGGCAGGAGACGAAGCGCGCCGCGCGCGTGAAGGGATCGATCTCCAGCGTGACGCCCGGGACGAACGGCACGTCACGATCGCCGCGCAGCATCGCACCCGCGAGGCTCACGCGCCACACGCCGTCGGCCCCGAGGCAGCTGCGCGGCTCGGCGCCGTCGCGTGGACCATGCAAGAACCACGGCTGCGGCTCGGCCCCCAGGTGACGGCGCAGGCGCGCGACCTCGGCGTCGCCGAGCGCGATCGCGACGGCCGTATCGCGGTCTCGCACCAGCGCGCGCGGCCCGAGGAGCCGGACGGTGGACGCGCCCAGCGCCGACGACGCGAAGGGGACGAAGCCGTCCTTCTCGACGCGGACGACGTGCACGAGCTTCATCACCGCGCACGGCGCGCCGGGCGCGCAATGCGCGGAGTCGTCGGAGGGGAGGTCGCGCGCGAAGAACGCACGGCCGCGCGCGTCGGTCGTCGTGGATTGGACGTCCGCCGTGGTCCCGGCCGCCGCGCCGCCCCGGATCGGCGGGCCGCCGCATTCGTCGAGGGTTTGTTGCATCGCGAGCTCCGTCACGGTCGCGCCCGCCAGGGGCGCGCTCGACTCCGCGTCGAAAACGACGAGGCGAGCCGCCGGAGGCGGCGCGGGCGGCGGAGCCTGCGCGGGGGTGCACGCGATCATCGCGGACGCGACGACGGCAGCGGGCTTCATCCTGAACAGTCTATCGCCGGACCGGGGCGCGCACGACGCTCGGGCGCGCAGCAGCGGAAAATCCACGGGCGTGAACCGTCTTCGTTCGACTTCAGCAAAACGTCCATCGAGGCTCACGGGGGCGACGTCGAACGTCCAGCGATGAACGTCGAGGCTCACGGGGGCGACGTCGGACGTCCAGCGATGAACGTCGAGGCTCACGGGGGTGACGTCGAACGTCCAGCGATGAACGTCGAGGCTCACGGGGGTGACATCGGACGTCCAGCGATGAACGTCGAGGCTCACGGGGGTGACGTCGGACGTCCAGCGATGAACGTCGAGGCTCACGGGGGTGACATCGGACGTCCAGCGATGAACGTCGAGGCTCACGGGGGCGACGTCGAACGTCCAGCGATGAACCTCGAATGGCCCGGGTGTCCTGGCGCGTGACACACGCTTGTGAGCGCTCGCCGCGGGGACTATGGTCATGAGGTGCCGGGCGAGCGTTCAGCAAGACGGAAGTCGAAGGGCCTGCCGCGCCGGATCACCGTCGCCCTGGCCTCGTTGCTCGCCTCGCTGGCGCTCATCGCCACGCTGTCTCGCCCGGCCGGGCGGTACTTCTACTGCGAAGCCATGGGCATGCTGCCCTGGGATCCGTGCGCCGCCGCCGCGGCCGAGGACGATGACGCTGCCGCCGACGACGCGACGAGCACGATCCGCGAGCACCACGCCGACTGCTGCGACGTGATCACGATCCCCTCGACGCCGAGGGCCGCGGCCGCGAACGCGCCGACCGTACCCCCGCCCGCGCTCGTCGCCGCGCTTCCGGCGCTCGTGTTCCCGCGCGTGCGCGTCGTCGCGCCGCCTCCAACCCGCACGTCGACGTTCGAGAGATGGCGGGTGCCGCTGCGTCCCCCAGGGCAAGCGCGCGCTCAATTGATGGTCTTCCTGACATGAGCCGACCGCGAGGCGCTGCCTGAGCCTCGCGCGCTGACGAGCGGGGGGGCGACGCGCAGTCGCCCGCCGCATCTCGGTCGGTCTCGTGTGGACGCGTGCTTGCGCCGTCTCCGTTCGGCGCGCGCACGCAGGAGGACGTCATGGATCTTCGCGTGTGGCTCGGGCGGGCCTCTCGGCCGGCGCCTTTGATCTTGCTCATCGGGTGCGCGACCACGGGTCGCGGCTCGTACGAGTCGATGCGATCCGATGTCGATCGCACCGCGGTGTCCGACGCCGACGACGAGCGCGCCCTCACCGGCGCCGTCCTCGGCCGCGGCGCGTACGTTCGGGCGGTCGTCCATCGAAACCCGTCGATCGAGGCCGCGCGAAGCGGCTGGCGCGCCGTCGTCGCGCGCGTTCGTCAAGCGGGGGCGCTCGAGGATCCGATGGTGACGGTGCAGGTCGCGCCGCTGTCGATCGGATCTTCCACGGCGCGCTTCGGGTACGACGCGATGATCAGCCAGAAGCTCCCGTGGCCGGGCAAGCTCGGGCTCGAGGAGTCGGTCGCGCGAGCGGAATCCGAAGCAGCGAAGAGCGATTTCGAAGCGACGCGCCGCGAGCTCGCGCTCACGGCGGCGCTCCTCTACGACGAGTACTTCGTCGCGGTGCGCTCGATCGAGATCAACGCGCAGCACGTGGCGTCGATGCGCGAGCTGAAGGCGGCCGCGCTCGCGCAGCTCGAGACCGGGCGGGGCTCCGCACAAGATCCGCTGCAGGCCGAGGCCGAGCTCACGCACATGGAGCACGCCGCGCTCGTCCTCGCGTCGCAGCGGGACGTGACCGTCGCGCAGATGAACGAGCTCCTGCACCGAGATCCCGAGCTGCCGCTGCCGGCGCCGCCGAAGGAGCTCACGGTCCCGAATGCCCCCGACGTGGTGGGCGCGAGGCGACTCGCCGACGAGGCCGTGATGACGCGACCCGAGATCGACGCGGCTCGTCTCCGAGCGCGCGCAGAGCAGGCGCGCGGCGAGCGCGCAGCGCGCGAGTCGTATCCCGACCTCACCGTCTCCACCTCGTACAACTCGATGTGGGACATGCCCGAGCACCGCTGGATGGTGGGGCTCGGGTTCAACGTGCCCATCCACCTGTCGAAGCGCGCCGGCGGCATCGAGGAGGCGGAGGCCGCGCGCGCGAAGTACGAGAGCGAGGTCGCGAGCCTGACGGACAAGGTCCGCGCGGAGGTCGTGATCGCTCTCAAGCGACTCGACGAAGCGCACCACGTCGTGAAGCTGTTCGAGGACCGCCTGCTGCCTGTCGCGCGCGATCAGGTCGACGCCGCGCGCGCCGGCTTCATCGCTTCGCGCAATGACTTCGTCGCGGTCGTCTCGGCCGAGAGGAACCTGCGAAGCGTGGAGCTCGACTACCAGGTGGCGCGCGCGACGCTCGACAGGAGGCGCGCCGAGCGCGATCGCGCGCTCGGACGCGTCCCCGGGCTCGACGAGAGAGGAGGTGCACCATGAACGCGGAAGCGCAGGCGCCTCGCTTGCGACACCGCGTCCTCACGTCGGCCGGGCTCGTGATCGCCCTGCTCGTCCTCGCGGCCACGTTCCATCGGCCGCTCATCGCGTGGTTCACCGGCAAGGACCTGGGCGGCGACGAAGGAAAGCCGGTGACGCGGAGCGCTTGGAACGTCGCGCCGGCGTCGCCCTCCGCGAGCGCCGGCGCCCCCGGCGAGATCGATCACTACACGTGCTCGATGCACCCGTCAGTGAAGCAGGCGGGGCCAGGGAAGTGCCCCATCTGCGGCATGGATTTGATTCCGGTCACGAGGGAGCAGCGAGAGCAGGGCGTCGTCATGATCGACGAAGCGCGCCGGCAGCTCATCGGCGTGCGGACCGCGCCAGTCGCTCTCGCGCCGATGCGGAGCGCGTTCCGCGCCGTCGGGCAGGTGAGCTACGACGAGTCGGCGCTCGCGGACGTCAACCTCAAGGTCCGCGGCTGGATCACGAAGCTGTACGTGAATCAGACCGGCCAGCGCGTCGCGCGCGATCAGGCGCTCTTCGATCTGTACAGCCCCGAGCTCTACAACGCGCAGCAGGACTTCTTGCTCGCGACAGGCCGCGCGAGCAGCGTGACCGCAGACGGCGGCGGTCGCGTCGAAGGCCTCGCGAAGGCCGCTCGACAGCGGCTTCGGCTCCTCGGGATGAGCGATGCGCAGATCGACGCGATCGCCACGCGCGGCACGCCGATGGAGAACGTGGCGTTTGCGGCCCCGGCGAGCGGCTTCGTCATCGAGAAGGACGTCGTCGAAGGCGCTTCTGTCGAGCCGGGGATGCGCCTTTATCGGATCGCCGCGCTGAACCGGGTCTGGGTCGAGGCGGAGATCTACGAAGCGGATCTGGCGAACGTGCGCGTCGGCCAGCGCGCGAACGTGACGCTCGAGTACCTCCAGGGCCGCTCGTACGACGCGAAGGTCTCGTACGTGTACCCGTACCTCGATCCGAAGTCGCGCACGACGCGCGTGCGCATCGAGCTCGCGAACAAAGAGCTCGATCTGCGCCCCGGCATGTACGCGAACGTCGCGCTCTCCGCGGACCTCGGGCCGCGCGTTCAAGTCCCCGCCGCCGCGGTCGTGTACACGGGCCCGCGCCGACTCGTCTTCGTCGACCTCGGACAAGGGCGGTTCAAACCGCAGGAGGTGCAGGTCGGCGTCGAGTCCGACGGCATGTACGAGGTGCTCTCCGGGCTGAAGCCCGGTGACGTCGTCGCTGCGTCCGGCGTGTTCCTCATCGCCGCCGAAGCGCGGATCAGCACCGCGGCGAAGTATTGGGCGAGCGCCCCCGAGGACGGCGGCGCGGCGATGTCGACGCCGCCGGCGCCGAAGACACCGAAGGCTATGCCGTCTCCTTCGACGTCGGCAGCTCCGTCCGCGTCTGCGAGCGGCGCGCCGGGACCTTCCACGACGTACACGTGCCCGATGCACCCGGAGGTGCAGAGCCCGACACCGGGGGAGTGCCCCCGGTGCGGAATGGACCTCGCGCCGAAGGGCGGACCGCGATGAGTGCGCCGGGATCCGCCGCGCCCGCCGGCGCGGGCCTCGTCGCGCGCGTGATCGCCGCGTGCGCGTCGCGTCCCTTCTCGACGATCGCCCTCGTCGCTGCGCTGTCGGCGTGGGGCTGGGTCTCGCTCCAGAGGGCGCCCCTCGACGCGATCCCCGACCTCTCGGACGTGCAGGTGATCGTCTTCACGGAGTGGATGGGCCAGAGCCCCGATCTCGTCGAGGATCAGGTCACGTATCCGATCTCGGCCGCGCTGATCTCCGCGCCGAAGGTGCAGGCGGTTCGAGGGCAGTCGATGTTCGGGATGTCGTTCGTCAACGTCATCTTCGAGGACGGGACGGACATCTACTGGGCGCGGAGCCGCGTGCTCGAGTACATGAGCTCCGTCCGCGGAAAGCTCCCGCAGGGGCTCGCGCCGACGATCGGCCCGGACGCGACGGGTGTCGGCTGGGTGTTCGAGTACGCGCTCGTCGACAAGACGGGCAAGCACGACCTCGCGCAGCTCCGATCGCTGCAGGACTGGAACATCCGCTACGCGCTCGCGAGCGTGCCCGGCGTCGCCGAGGTCGCGAGCGTCGGCGGATTCGTGAAGCAGTACCAAGTCAACGTCGACCCGAACAAGCTGCTCGGCCTCGGCGTGACGATGGACGCGGTCGTTCGCGCCGTGCGCCAGTCGAACCAGGAGGTCGGCGGCCGTGTGCTCGAAATCGTGGGTCACGAGCACGTGATCCGGGGCCGCGGCTACATCAAGACGCCCGACGACATCGGCAGCTCGCCCATCAAAGTCGAGGGCGGCACGCCCATCCGAGTCCGCGACGTCGGCGAGGTGAGCGTAGGCCCCGACATTCGGCGTGGCCTCTCGGAGCTCAACGGCGAAGGCGAAGCTCCCGGCGGCGTCGTCGTCATGCGCTACGGCGAGAACGCGCTCACGGTGATCGACGCCGTGAAGGAGCGCCTCGCCGAGATCCGACACGGCCTCCCCGAGGGCGTGCAGATCGTAACGACCTACGATCGCTCGCAGCTCATCGAGGAGTCGGTGCGCACGCTCAAGCGCACGCTCATCGAGGAGATGGTCGTCGTCAGCGCCGTCATCTTCGTCTTCCTGATGCACGCGCGGAGCGCGCTCATCCCGATCCTCACGCTGCCGATCGGGGTCCTGCTCGCGTTCATCCCGATGGGCGCGCAGCATCTGACGGCGAACATCATGTCGCTCGGCGGGATCGCGGTCGCGATCGGCGCGATGGTCGACGCGTCGATCGTCATGATCGAGAACATCCATACGAAGCTCTCTGCGTGGGAGGTCGCGGACAGGCCCGAGCCGCGGCGCGACGTCATCATCCAGGCGATGCAGGAGGTGGGGCCGTCGCTCTTCTTCTCGCTGCTCGTCATCACCGCCTCGTTCCTTCCCGTGTTCACGCTCGAGGCCACCGAAGGGCGCCTCTTCAAGCCGCTCGCCTTCACGAAGACGTATTCAATCGGCTTCGCGTCGATCCTCGCGGTGACGCTCACGCCGGCGCTCGCGGTGCTGTTCATCCGCGGCAAGGTCCACGACGAGCGCAAGAACCCGCTCAACCGCGCGCTCACGGCGCTGTATGCGCCGGTCGTGCGCTTCGTCGTCGAGCACCGATGGAAGGTGATCGCGCTGGCCGTCCTCGCGGTCGTGCTCACCGTGCCGGCGCTCTTCCGGCTCGGCAACGAGTTCATGCCGCCGCTCAACGAAGGGGTGCTCCTCTACATGCCGACGGCGCCACCCGGCATGTCCGAGGACGAATCGGCGGTGCTGCTGCGGGCGATGGACCGCGAGCTGAAGAAGTTCCCCGAGGTGGCGAGCGTCTTCGGCAAGGAAGGACGCGCCGAGAGCCCGACGGATCCCGCGCCGCTCGGGATGGCGGAGGTCACCGTGGTCCTCAAGCCGAGGAGCGAGTGGCGCAAGGGCCTCACGTGGGACGCGCTCGTCAAGGAGATGGACGAGAAGCTCCATTTCCCCGGCATGCCGAACGTCTGGTGGATGCCGATCCAGACGCGCACCGAGATGCTGGCGACCGGCGTGCGGAGCCCGCTCGGGATCGAGGTGTTCGGCGACGACCTGGACGCGATCGAGCGAGCCGCGATCGACATCGAGCACGCCGTCGCGCAGATCCCGGGCACGCGAAGCGCGTTCGCCGAGCGCTCGACGGGCGGCTTCTACATCGACTTCGACGTGAAGCGCGACGAGGCGGCGCGCCACGGCCTCACGATCGAGGACGTGAACACGGTCGTCTCGAACGCCATCGGCGGCGAGAACGTGTCGGAGGCGATCGAAGGGCGCGAGCGCTACCCGATCAACGTCCGCTACGCGCGCGAGTTCCGCGACGATCCCGAGCTCCTCGGTCGCATCCTCATCGCCACACCCGACGGCGCGCAGATCCCGATCTCGCAGGTCGTGACGATCAAGAGCGTGCTCGGCCCGCCGATGATCCGGAGCGAGGGCGGGAAGCTCGTCGGGTTCGTCTTCGTCGACACCGATCGCCCGATCGCGGACTACGTCGCCGAGGCAAAGCAGGTGGTCGCCCGCGACGTGAAGATGCCCCCGGGGACGCGCGTCGCGTGGGTCGGGCAGTTCAAATACTTCGAGCGCGCGAAGGAGCGGCTGAAGTGGGTCATTCCGCTCACGCTCGGCATCGTCATGGTGCTCCTGTACTTCAACACCAAGTCGGTGACGGAGACGGCGATCGTGATGCTGGCGGTGCCGTTCTCGCTCGTGGGCGCGATCTGGCTCCTTTACCTCCTGCACTACGACATGAGCGTCGCCGTCTGGGTGGGCGTCATCGCGCTCGCCGGGCTCGACGCGGAGACGGGCGTCGTGATGCTCCTGTACCTGACGCTCGCGCACGGACGCTGGACGAGCGAGCGGCGGCTGCGCACGCGCGAGGATCTCCGCGAAATGATCGTCGAGGGTGCGGCGAAGCGCCTTCGGCCGAAGCTCATGACCGTCGCGACGATGATCATCGGGCTCGTGCCCGTCTTGTGGAGCACGGGGACGGGCGCCGACGTCATGAAGCGCATCGCGGCGCCGATGGTTGGCGGGCTCGTCACGTCATTTCTACTCGAGCTGACGGTCTATCCCGCGATTTTTGCGATTTGGAAGGGTCGCGGCCTGTCGCCGAGCGAAGCGGTGCGCGAGGCGTCGTCGCCTCCGACATGAGGCGACGAGACCAGAGCCGTCGAGGCGCCGCACGAGGCCGCGCTGGCGTCGATCGTCCAGCGATGGACCTCGAGGTCCGCGGGGGCGAGGTCGATCGCCGGCTCGGGTCCCTCCCCTCTTCGGTGGGCCCGCCGCGAAAAGCGAGCGCGGCGCACGCCGTATCTGTCGTAGCGCAGGGCGACGGCGAAACCAGCTTGCCATCGCGGGCACCGGGGCGTTCGATGCTCCGCATCCGCCGCCCTCGCGGCGGATCGAGGAGACATCGTCATGACCGACAAGAACACCGGCCGTTTCGTCTGGTACGACCTCATGACCACCGACACGAAGGCCGCCGCGGCCTTCTACACCGACGTCGTTCGCTGGACGACAGAGGCGTGGGAGAAGGGCGACTACACGATGTGGGTGGGATCCCAAGGGCCCGTCGGCGGCGTGGCGGCGATCGGCGAGGACGCCAAGAAGGCGGGGACGCCGCCGCACTGGCTCGCCCACGTCGTCGTCGCGAACGTCGACGAGGCCGCGGAGAAGGTGAAACGGATCGGCGGCACCGTGGTCCGCCCGCCGCAGGACATCCCGGAGGTCGGGCGCTTCGCCGTCGTCGCCGATCCGCACGGCGCGACGATCTCCATCTTCGCGTCGTCGCGCGACGACATGGCGGCGCACGACACCGCGAAGCACGGCGAGTTCTCGTGGCACGAGCTCGTGACCACCGACCACGAGTCGGCGTTCGCGTTCTACAACCAGCTCTTCGGCTGGGAGCGCCTCAGCGAGTTCGACATGGGCGCGATGGGCAAATATCTGCTCTGGGGGCGCGAAGGAAAGCAGCTCGGCGGCATGATGACCTTGCCCAAGGGGATGAAGACACCGGACGGGCGCGACGTGCCGCCGTCGTGGATGTACTACATCACGACCGGCGACTTCGACGCGGCGTTGGAGCGCGCGAAGGCCAAGGGGGCGCGCGTCCTCAACGGCCCGATGGACGTGCCGGGCGGCCAGCGGATCGTACAGCTCATGGACCCGCAAGGCGCCGCGATCGCGCTCGTCACGCCGCCCGCGACGTGAGGTCCGCCGCCGCGGCCGCGCGCTCGGCGCCGTGATACCGCGCGACGTGGCGCTCTGGGGAGGGGCGCACGCGTCGTCCTGGAGCGTCTCGGATTTCGGCCCCGCCGGACACGGCTCGGCTCGCGATCCAGGGCGACCCTCGTCCCTCTCCGCTACAGTCCATTTTGCGCCCGTCACGTGCGTCACGCCGGCTTGTCGTCCGGGCGACGGTGATTATCGATCAGTGGATGAAGCCGTGGCCCGAGCTTCCGGTCGCGGCGTGGCGCGACACCTACGCGACGCTGCTGCTATACGCCCAGATCGTCGGCAAGATCCGGCTCGCGCTGACGCCGAAGATGAACGAGTGGTGGAACGTCCCGCTCTACGTGACGACGTGCGGCCTCACCACGTCGCCGATGCCGTACGAAGATCGCACGATGTCGATCGACTTCGACTTCATCGAGCATCAGCTCCGCGTCCACGACAGCGACGGGCGCCTGCGCACGCTGCCCCTCGTCCCACGGCCCGTGCGCGATTTCTACGCCGCGCTCTTCGCTGAGCTGGCCGCGATCGACGTGCACGTGAAGATCCATCCCGTGCCGCAGGAGTGTCCGGTGACGATACCGTTCACCGACGACGCCGAGCACCGGAGCTACGAGCGCCCGCGCGTGCGCGACCTTTGGGAGGTGCTCCGGCGCATCGAACCGGTCTTCCAGCGGTTCCGCGCGCGCTTCCGCGGCAAATGCAGCCCGGTGCATTTCTTCTGGGGCGCCTTCGATCTCGCGGTCTCGCGCTTCAACGGGCGGCGCGCGCCCGTTCGCGAGACGATGGTCGAGAGGGACGCCTACGACGAGGAGGTCATATCGCTCGGCTTCTGGCCCGGCGATCCCTGGACGGGGGGCACCGACGCGGCCTTTTATTCGTACACGGTGCCCGAGCCCGCCGGCCTGTCGAGCCAGCGCGTTCGGCCGGACGCCGCGTCCTTCAGCGCCGCGCTGAAGGAGTTTCTCCTGCCCTACGAAGAGGTGCGCCGCTCGCCCGATCCTGCGGAGGCGATCCTCGACTTCGCGCAGAGCACGTACGACGCAGGCTCGACGCTCGGAGGCTGGGACCGAGCTGCGCTGGCGTATCCCTAGTACGCCGGCCGTCGAAGATGCGCTCGCGCATCCGGCGTCCGGCGGGCGGACCGCGCGACGGCTGGTACGAAGGGTCAGGGGAGCGCGACGTTCTTGAAGTGCTCGCGGACCTCCCCGAGCAGCTCGTTCAGCTCCTGCAGCCTCCGGGCGCCGAACTTCGCCACGAACCCGTCGTGCATCGCCCTCCAGGTCCGCTCGGCGGACTCCGTGACCGTCTTGCCGCGAGCGGTCAGCCGCACCGCCTTCGCGACGCCTTCGCCGCTCGCCTTGGAGGCGACGAGGCCCTTCTTCTCGAGGACGTCGAGCGCGCGGTACAAGGTCGTGCGATCCATCTCGAGGTGCTCGGCCAGGCGCATCTGGGATATCGGCTGGTAGCGCGAGACGTTGATGAGGATCGCGTACTGGACGATGTTCACGCCGGACGCTTCGATCGCGAGGTCATACGTGCGGCCCACGACGCGCGAGGCCATCTTCAAGTTCGTGCAGACGCACTGGATCGGCTTCAATTCCATCTCCACGGGGGAGATCGCCGGCGCGGCTTTTTTGGACTTCAACGGGCGCTCCATTTCGGGCGAGAAATACACCGAGCAAGATGACCGCGGTGCCGAGACATTGCGAGGCCGACAACCCCTCGTGGCCGACCAGCGCGCCGACCAGCAGCGCGACGACGGGCGGGACGTAAAAGACCGACGACGCGGTGATCGCGCCGAGGCGCTCGATGATGCGATAATAGAGGATGAACGCGATCCCCGTGCCGACGAGCCCGAGCCCCAACGCGACCGCGGCGAGGGCGCGGGGCGCGTGCCCCAGCGCTTCGACGCCGCGCAGGGGGGTGATGAGCGTGAGCAGCGCGGCGGCCCCCGCGGTCTGATACCCGGCGAGCGCCAGCGGACTGAGCTTCAACGGCGTGACGAACCTGCGCGCGTAGACCATCCCCGACGCGTAGCCCGCCGAGCCCAGCAGCATGAGCCACGTGCCGTGAAGGGCGTCGCGCGACGACGCCTCGAGGAGGCGGGTGACGTCGGCCACGCAGGCCACGCCGGCGACGCCGAGGACGAGCCCCAGCGCCTTCCTCGCGCTGAGGCGATCGCTCGGGAGAAATAGCGCCGCGAAGAGCGCGGTCATCAGCGGGATGACGCCGCTGATGGCGCCGGCCGCGCCCGACTGGAGGAGCTGCGTCCCCTTCACGAAGCCGACGTACGGGACGACCGTGGAGAGCACCGACATCGCGGCGAAGTGGTGGACGTGGCGCAAGTCGGCCTTCGCCAGGCTCCGGCGCGAGAGCGCGAACACGACGATCGGGAGCGCCCCGAACGACGCGCGCAGCCATGCCACCTGGAGAGGCGAGACGACCTGCACCGCCTCCTTCATGAAGAGAAAGTTCGTCCCCCAGACCAGGCCGAGGGCGACGAAAAGCCACGCGTCGACGTTCATCGGTGCACCGATGATGCATATGCATCATCATCGGCACGCCGTCAACCATCCGCCGCATGCGTATCGAGCCTCCGATCTCCCGGGCGGCCGCCGGCTCATCACGACCGAATGGAAACCGAATCCCTCTCGGCTCGATGACGCCGTGCGCCCTCGCCGCGGAGCGGCAGCGCGTCGAGCGGCGATCGCCGCATCTGCTCCGTCATGCGGTCTCGTCGCCAATCGGCCCACTCCGCAGCTTGACGACACCACATTCCAAAGTAGCGTGAATGATATGGTGTCACGGATTGGCTCCTCCGCGCGAGGGACGTGCTCGAATCACGCGTCCGGTGGGCGTGCGCGCCGCCTCGCGTGGCGCCGGATCCCTCTCGATCGCCTCGCGATCCCGCCGCGGGGTCGGTCATCGTAACTCGTCGACGGCGGGCGCCATTTCACGAGCAGGGGAGATGGCAATCCGAGTAGGTTCTTCGCGGTCCTGCGCGCCTGTGTTTTACGGAGGTCGTCATGCATCCATACCGAGCTTCTCGGCGAAAGCAGCGCGCCGCGTCGAAGACCCACGACCACCGCCTCGACGACGCGGTCCGTCTCGCGCCACGAACGCACGAGTATCGGGTCGCAGAGGCGCGCTCCAGCGCGCCCCACGAGCCCCACGCCGCTGACGCAGGCGCCCTCTCCGCGAGCGGGGCGCACGAGCGCGGCCGAGCGCAGGCGTTCGCCGAGGCGACCCACGAGTACCGGCTCGTGGACGCGGCGCGCGCCGCGATGAGGATGCACGAGTACCGCCTCGCGCGCGCCGCGAGCGCGGCGCACGAGCGTCGCCGCGGGGAGGCGGCCGCCGCGGTGAGCCGCGAAGATCGGCTCGCGGCCGCGTCGCGCTCCGCCGGCGCGACGCACGACTACCGACTCGAAGGCGCGGTTCGCACGGCGCGGGCGGCGCGGGGGGCTCGTACGTCCACCGCGCCGCGCGCTCCGGCGCACGAGTACAGGCGCGCGGCGCCGTCCGCGCGCCCCGCGCCGCACGAGTACCGCCTCGCCGAGGCCGCCGCCCTCGCGGCGCGGCCCGAGCACGAGTACCGGGTCGCCGCTCGGTCCGCGCGCGCGGGGGAGCACGACGAGGGGATCTTCCAGAACCCGGCCCTCCGCCCCGCTCACGAACATCGCGTCGCCGCGCCGGCGAGCTTCGCGGTGAGGCCCATGCAGACGTCCCCGGACCTGGGCAGCGGATCGCTCCGGGCCGGCGAGGACTGGCGGTCCGTCTTCGAATCGACCGACGATCAGCGCGTCACGATCGAGGTGATCCCGTCCCCGGGCGCCACCGTCGACGTGCTCGCGGCCAAGAAGGTCCGCGGCGAGGCCTCGCAGCAGCTCAGCGCCCGCAATCAAATGACGGTGACCGTCGTCGGCACGATCGTCGGCTTGCGGTGCAGCGGCGAATCGGCGGGAGCGGAGTGCCGTTATCGCGTCGTGCAAATCGAAAGCGCGTGAGCGCGCCCGGCCCATGCACACCATAGCGTTCGAGATCCTGGAGAAGTGCA